>Ga0209262_10000136_pt1 | contig 43009 bp, 40 predicted proteins | sample Lowcelwee11metaG_FD_187171 | JGI IMG/M metagenome (GOLD analysis project Ga0209262, IMG submission 187171) | Freshwater pond sediment microbial communities from the University of Edinburgh, under environmental carbon perturbations - Low... | ecosystem: Environmental > Aquatic > Freshwater >... | reverse complement strand
TGATCCCGCACATAGGCTCTCCTTGCCCCCGGCGCTGCCCGCCGCGGGCCTATTTGAAATGGGTCAAGCTCGGTTTGCCCAGCGGAAAAACGTTGAAGCCGATCTCGAAAAGCTTCTGGTGGTCCAGGATGTTGCGCCCGTCAAAAATGAACGCCGGCTTGCGCATGGAGGCGAAGATCTTCTTGAAATCGAGGCCCTTGTAGACATCCCACTCGGTGATGACGGCGATGGCATGCGCATCCGCGGCCGCCCGGTAGGGATCGGGCTCGTATTCCACCGCGGCCCCGGATGCGGTGAACCCGGCCAGGTCGCATCGGGCGTTGTCCAGCGCCTGCGGGTCGGAGATCACCAGCGCCGCCCGCTCTTCGAGCAGTTTCGCGGCCACGTGGATGCCGGGCGATTCGCGCGTGTCGCCGGTGTTGGCCTTGAAGGCGAAGCCCAGCAGCGCGATCCTCTTGCCGACCACGGTATGGAACATTTCCCTGATGATCATGCGCACGAAGCGGTCCTGCTGGTATTCGTTCATGCGGATGACCGCCTGCCAGTAGTCGGCCACTTCGTCAAGGCCGTAGCTGCGCGAGATGTAGACCAGGTTCAGGATGTCTTTCTTGAAGCAGGACCCGCCGAAGCCGATGCTGGCGTTCAAAAAACGGGAACCGATCCTGCGGTCGCTGCCCACGGCGAAAGATATCTCGCCGACATCGGCGCCGGTCTTCTCGCACAGGGCCGACACGGAGTTGATCGAGGAGATGCGCTGGGCCAGGAAAGCGTTGGCCACCAGCTTGGAAAGCTCGGCCGACCACAGGTTGGTGGTGATGATCCTGTCGGCGGCCACCCAATTGGCGAAAATGTCCACGATCGCGCGGGCGGCGGCCAGCCCCGCCGGGGTCTGCCGCGAGCCGATCAGCACGCGGTCGGGCTCCAGCAGGTCCTTGACGGCCGACCCTTCAGCCAGGAATTCGGGGTTGGAGACGACTTCGAAAAGGATGCCTTTCTTGTTCTCCTGCAGGATGCGTTCCATCGCCTCCGCGGTGCGCACCGGCAGGGTGCTTTTTTCGACGATGATCTTGGCGGCACCGGAATGGGCGACGATCTCGTGGGCGGTCTTCTCCCAGTACTGCAGGTCGGAAGCCATGCCGGCTCCCTGGCCGAAGGTCTTGGTCGGCGTGTTGACCGAGACGAAAATGATGTCCGCGGCGCGGATGCCGGCGGCGATATCGGTGGAAAAGAACAGGTTGCGGCCGCGCGCCTGCTTGACCACGTCCAGGAGACCCGGCTCGAAGATGGGCAGTTCGTCGGAATCCCAGGCCTGGATGCGCTCGGCATTGACGTCGACCACGGTCACCTTGTAGGCAGGGCACTTGGCGGCGATGACCGCCATGGTCGGGCCGCCCACGTAGCCGGCCCCGATGCACAGGATGTTCTTCTTGAATTTCATTGCCGCTCCTTCAAGGCCGCATATCCGTTTTCACTGGCCATAATAATCCCTGTACCATTGGACGAAACGCTGCACGCCTATTTCGACCGGCGTGGCGGGCGCGAAGCCCACGCAGCTGCGCAGATCCTCGATGTCGGCGCTCGTTTCCGGCACGTCGCCCGGCTGCATGGGCAGCAGGACCTTCCTGGCTTCGCGGCCCAGGTTCTTCTCGATCAGCCCGATGAAGTGCAGCAGGTCGACCGGCTGGTGGTTGCCGATGTTGAACACGCGGTAAGGCGCCGCCGAGGTGCCGGGGTCGGGATTCCCGGCGTCCCAGGCCGGGTCCGGGCGAGGCGGCTTGTCCAGCACGCGCCTGACCCCCTCGACGATGTCGTCGATGTAGGTGAAATCCCTTTTCATTTTGCCGAAATTGTAGACCTCGATGGCTTCGTCGCGCAGGATCTTGCGCGTGAAAATGAACAGGGCCATGTCCGGGCGGCCCCAGGGGCCGTAGACGGTGAAAAAGCGCAGGCCGGTGGCCGGGATGGCGAACAGGTGGGAATAGCTGTGGGCCATGAGTTCGTTGGCCTTCTTGCTGGCCGCGTAAAGCGAGAGGGGGTGGTCGACGTTGTGGCGCACCGAGAAAGGCTGCGTCCGGTTGCCGCCGTACACCGAGGAGGAAGAAGCGAAGACCAGGTGGCGCACCGGGTGCCGGCGGCAGTTCTCAAGGATGTTCATGAAACCGATGATGTTGCTGTCCATGTAGGCCCAGGGATTTTCCAGTGAGTAACGGACTCCGGCCTGGGCGGCCAGGTGCGCTACCTGCTGCGGTTTTTCATTTTGGAAAATTTCCGCCACCTTTTCCCGGTCCTGCAGGTCCACTTTGTAAAAAACCAGCCGCGGCAGCTCCAACCGGGACACGGACCCGGCGCGCAGCCGGTCGCAGTCGGCGACCGAGAAACCCAACTGCCGCAGGCGGGCATATTTCAACTCCACGTCGTAATAATCGTTGAGGTTGTCGATGCCGATGACGGGAAGCCCCTCGGCCAGCAGCCGCTTGGCCAAATGGAAGCCGATGAAGCCGGCTATCCCGGTCACCAGCACGGCGGGCTTGCCGGAATTCGCTGAGTCAGCCGCAGGCGTCATGAATCGGTTCTCCTCGGCGCCGGACATCGGGATTGGCGGGTCGTAACCGGACCGAAACAGCCGATAACAAGGCGTTCCCTGCCCAGCGCCATCCAATTATAGTATATCCCCGGGAAAAAGCAAAGCCGGTTGGGGGATCCCCTCCCCCTGCCCCGCAAACGCTCGGCCTCTCAGCCGGGGATTACGGCCGGTCACGGCGAAACCAGAACCCGTGCCGGCTATCTTTGATCGATGAAATAAGTGTCCAGCTTGCTCAAGAAGCGCTCGTCGCTCATGCCGGTCCGGTTGAACATGACCACGCTCCCCAGTCCCAGGTCGGGATAGATTCTCAACTCGCAATAATAGCCGCCGCCGCCCCCGGCATGGGCATAATAGCGGTTTCCCTTAAGTTGGCCCTTGAACCAGGAGAGGCACATGCCCGTCGCTTTGCCGCCGCGGCTGCGATTTTCCGTGAACAGCATTTTTTTTGATTCTGCCGACAACAACCGGTTATCCGGCTTCAAAAGTTCCTGGATGTATTTCACAAAAGCATCCACCGTGCCGATCAGCCCCCCGTAGGATGCCCCGTTGACGTAAAAGTTTTCGAACGCTTTCCACCGCCCTTCGGTTCGTTTCAAGTATTTCGCCTTGTCCAAAAAAAAGCCCAGGAGCAAGTAGGAAAAGCTGAATCGCTTGTGATAGCCTCGCGCGTGCCGCTCGGCATCGGCGATCTCAAAACCCAGCTCGCCCGGCCCGATGGCCAGAGGCTGGAGGATCTGTTCCCGGATAACCTCCTCATAGCGTTGGCCGGAAACCTTTTCAATGAGCTGCCCGAGCAGGACATAACCGAGATTGGAATAGGCATATTTCTCGTTCGGCTCAGATTTCACCCGCTTATGCTTGAGAAAGATCCGTTGGAAGAAACCGTCCCGGTCAAAGCTCCGATGTTCGCCTGCCGGGTGGATCCAGTTCAGGGGGATGGGATTGGGAATTCCGGCGGAATGGGAAAGGAGTTGCCGGATCGTGATCCCGGGGGGATAGGGAAAGCCGGGCAGGTACTCGCTGACCGGACGGTCCAGGCCGATCTTCTTCCGCTCGGCCAATTGCAGCACGGCGAGGGCCGTAAAGGTCTTGGTCACGGAATAGGCGTTATAGGTCGTATTTTCATCGGTCTTTTTCCGATTTTTTATGTCGGCCAAGCCATAGCGAAATTCGTGGATCATCCGTTCCCGGTCGAAAATGGCGTATTGCACGGAAGGCGTGCTGTGTTTTTCGACCTGTCTGGTCAGGATACGTTCCATTCTCTCCTCCGGGGTTTTGGGCGACTGCGTTTTGCAGGAAGCGAGCAGCGCCGCGGCCGCGATGACGGCGAGCAGCGCTTCAAATGGCCTGCGGGCGACGGTCGATCCCTTGCCCATGGCCAGGTTATACAACCGGGAGCTCAAGAATTCAAGCGGGCTCCAGAAAAACCTATTCGAACTTGTCGCTCTTGCTCTTCAGGTACTGCAGGATGTTCAGCGCCTCCAGCGGCGTGATGCCGGAGATATCGATCTCCTTCAGCTTGTCGCGGATCTCGTCCCAGACCTTCAGCTCCATGTCCTCGGGAAAAAGGCCGGCGCTCATGGTCCGCACTTTTTCGATGCGGCCGGTGATGCGCTCCTTGACCAGGCGGTTCAGTTCCTTCTTCTCCAGGTTGAGCAGGATGTCCTTGGCCCTTTCGATAACCGGGCGCGGGATGCCGGCGATCTTGGCCACGTGGATGCCGAAACTCTGGTCGGTCGGGCCGGGCATGATCTTGTGCAGGAAGATGACGTTGTCCTGCCACTCCTTGACCGCGATGTGGTAGTTGCGCACGCGTTCGAGGATGGCGGCCAGCTCGGTCAGCTCGTGGTAGTGGGTGGCGAAAAGCGCGCGCGGCTTTTCCTTCAGGGCGTGCAGGAATTCGACCACCGCCCAGGCGATGGACAGGCCGTCGTAGGTGGAGGTGCCGCGGCCGATCTCGTCGAGCAGGATCAACGAGCGCGAAGTGGCGTTGTTCAGGATGATGGCCGTCTCGATCATTTCGACCAGGAAGGTCGACTTGCCCTCGATCAGGGAGTCGGAGGCGCCGATGCGCGTGAAGATGCGGTCGCAGATGCCGACCTGGGCGCGGGCGGCGGGCACGAAGCAGCCCGCCTGGGCCAGGATGACGATCAGGGCGTTCTGGCGCAGGTAGGTCGACTTGCCGCCCATGTTGGGGCCGGTGATGATCAGGATCTGTTCGCTCTCCGCGGCGATGTTCAGGTCGTTGGGAATGAAGCCGCGGCCCGAGGCGGCCTCGACCACCGGGTGGCGGCCTTCCTGGATGCGGATGGCGGCGCCGTCGTTCATCTCCGGGCGCACGAAGCCCCGGCGCTGCGCCAGCTCGCCGCCGCCGGCGAGCACGTCCAGCACGGCGACCAGGTCGGCGTTGAGGCTCAGTTGCGCCGCATAACCCTGGATCGCGGCCAGCACGTCCAGGTAGAGCCGCTTCTCGATGCCGACGATCTTTTCCTCGGCCTTGAGGATCTTCTCCTCCAGCTCTTTCAGTTCGGGGGTCAGGAACCTTTCGGCGTTGACCAGCGTCTGCTTGCGGATGAAGCGCTCGGGGACCAGCTGCAGGTGCGGGTTGGTGACCTCGATGAAATAGCCGAAGACCTTGTTGTACTTGATCTTCAGCGACGGGATGCCGGTGGCCGCCTTCTCGCTCTTTTCCATGGCGGCCACGATCTCCTTGGCGTTGCGGCTGATGGCGCGCAACTCGTCCAATTCCCGGTCGAAGCCGGCTTTGATGATCCGCCCCTCGCTGATGTTGCCGGCCGGCTCGTCGGCGATGGCTTTCTCGATCAGGGCGACCACTTCGGGAAGCGGTTGCAGCCGGCTGAACGCCTCGCCCACGATCTCCGCCTTCATGGCGCCGATGTCGTCGCGGATCTCGGGGATGCGCGCCAGGGTGTCGCGCAGGGAGAGCAGGTGCTGGGGCAGGGCGATGTTCAGGGCGATCTTGGAGTTAAGCCGGGCCAGGTCGGCGAAATACTTCAGCTTCTTGCGCACCTCGGAGCGGACGATCAGGTTCCGCGAGAACTCTTCGACCCCGTCCAGGCGCCGTTCGATCCCGGCTTTGGCGAGCAGCGGGTAGGAAAGCCACTTCTTGAGCAGGCGCTTGCCCATGGGGGTGACGGTCAGGTCCACGGCGTCGAACAGCGAACCGCCGGCCGCGCCGCTGCGCAGGCTGGCCACGATCTCCAGGTTGCGGAACGAGACGGCGTCCAGGACCATGTAATCTTCGCTGGCGCTGAAGCGCGGGGCCGGGATGTGGGCGAGCGCCCCCGGGCGGATGGAGCGCAGGTATTTGATCATCACCCCGGAAGCGGCGACCGCCGCCGGCTGGTCCTGCAGCCCCAGTCCCTCGATGCTCTCCAGGTGGAACTGCTTTTTCAGGACCTCGGCGCAATCCAGCGCGCTGAATTCCGCATCGTCGTATAGCGTGACCAGGATGGCGGCAAATTCGGGAAAACGCTTGACGAAAAGCTTGAACTCGCCTTCATAACTCCTGGCGATGACGATCTCTTTGGGGAATTTGCGGTAGAATTCGTTGAACAGCGCCTCGTTGTTGTCGGCGGCGAAGGTCTTGACCTCGAAATCGGCTACGCCCAGGTCCAGGGAGGCCAGGGCGACGACGTCGCCTTGGCGGCGGATGGCGGCGATGAAGCTGTTCAGCCCGGGATCCAGCGACTCCACCTCCAGCGCCGTGGCCGGCGTCAGGACGTGGGTGACCTCGCGGCGCACGATGCCCTTGGCCAGGGCCGGGTCCTCCATCTGCTCGCAGATGGCCACCTTGTGGCCTTTGCGCAGCAGCTTGGCGGCGTAGTTTTCCCAGGCGTGGTGCGGCACGCCGCAGAGCGGCACCGCGCCCTCCTTGTTCTTGTTGCGCGAGGTGAGCACCACCTCCAGGATCGGGGCGGCGGTGCGGGCGTCGTCGAAGAACATCTCGTAAAAATCGCCCAGGCGGAAGAACAGGATGGCGTCGGGATAGCTTTTTTTTATCTCCTGGTACTGGCGCAGCAGCGGCGTGGGGGCTAGGTCTTCCATGGCTTTCGATTATATCACAGGTCCTGAAGATCCTGGCTGAGAGGACGGCGCTTCGAACACCTCGCGCAGGCGCAGCGGCAGCAGGGTTTTGCGGGAAACCGGCTGCGAATTGGCGCAGGCCCTGGCCACGGTCGCCTCGTCCGAGAGCAGGATCAGTTTTTTCCGCGCCCGGGTGATGGCCGTGTAAAACAGCTCGCGGCTGAGCATGCGCGCGTGCGCGGGCAGGAGGCACAAAACCACGATGTCGTATTCCGACCCTTGCGACTTGTGCACCGATACCGCGTAGGAGAGGGTCAGCTCGTCGAGCTCGTCGGCGGCATACTCGACGACCCAGCCGTCGTAGTTGACCAGCAGGAGCTTGTCAGCGGCGTTATAGTCCTCGACGATGCCCAGGTCGCCGTTGAAGACCCCTTTGTCGTAGTCGTTCTTGGTCTGCATGACCTTGTCCAGGCGCTTGAACGCCGCCTTCTCCTTTTTGAGCAGGAACGGCTCGAGATTGAACTTCTCCTGGATCATCTGGTTGAGCTGGTCGATGCCCGAGGCGCCGCGGTACATGGGCACCAGCACCTGCAGGGCGGGCGAGTTGAACGGGTACGCTTCCTGGTAGTAGCGCACGATGCGCTCCACTTTCTCCAGCACCTGGCCCTCCTCGCGCACCGGCAGGAACACGAAGTCGGCCTGCGGGTCGGGGGCGGGGAAGAGCAGCGCCTCGCCGCTGTTGACGCGGAAGGCGTTCTCCACGATCAGGCTGTCCTGGTTCTGGCGGAAATTGCGGTTCAGGTAGATGGTAGGAAAATAGCCGCTCTGGATCATGTCGCGCAGCACGTTGCCCGGGCCCACCGACGGCAGCTGGTCCTTGTCGCCGATGATGACCAGTTGGGTGTGGTCGTCCAGCGCCTGCAGCAGCGCGAACAGGATGAACGAGTCGACCATGGAGAACTCGTCGACGATGATGGCGTCGGTTTTGAGGGGGTTCTGGGCGTTGTGCACGAACTGGCCGGTTTCGGGATTGAACTTCAGCAGGCGGTGGATGGTCGAGGCCTGGTAAAGCGAGCTCTCCTCGATGCGCTTGGCCGCCCGGCCGGTGGGGGCGGCGATCAGGATCGTGCGCTGGTTGGCCTTGAAAATCTCGATGATGGCGCGGATGATGGTGGTCTTGCCCGTGCCCGGGCCGCCGGTGATGATGGTCAGCCGGTTCCCGACCGCGGCCAGCGCCGCCTGCTTCTGTTCGGCGGTGAGCTCCAGCGAGAGCTTTTCGAAGACCGCCTCGAAATTGACCGCCAGTTCCCGGGGGGCGAAAGGTTCCTGGGCCAGCTTGAAGAGGCGCTGGGCCGCGTTCTTTTCGATGAGCTCGTTCTGGGGCTTGAGGATGCAGATCTCGGGGATGGCGGCGCTGCGCAGCTCGGAACGCTCGAGCAATTTTTCCAGGACGGCGAACACGTCGCTGTCCTCGATGTCCAGCAGCCAGGAGCATTTTTTCAGGAGCTCGTCCTGCGGCATGTACAGGTCGCCGCGCTGGAACTCGCCCTGTTCCAGGATGAAAAGGATGCCGGCGCGGACGCGCTGCGGGTCGGCCTTGTCCATGCCGCCGGCACGGGCGATGGTGTCGGCGACCTTGAAGCCCACGCCGCGCACGCGCTCGATCAGCAGGTAGGGGTTGCTCTCCACCAGCGCCGGGGCCAGGTCGCCGAATTCGCGGCAGATGCGGAACACGATCTCCTGGCCGACGCCGTAGGGGGTGAGGCGCACGGTCAGGTCGCGCAGGGCCCGGCTGTCGCGCACGCTTTGCTGGACGGTATCGATGATCTTCCTGCTCAACCCCGGCACCTCGCGCAAACGTTCGGGATCGTTTTCCAGGACTTCGAACGTGCCCTGGCCGAAGCGGTCGACGATCTTCTGGGCCGTCTTCTTGCCGATGCCCTTGAAGCGGCCGGACGAAAGGTAGCGGGCCATGCCTTCGCCGTCCTGGGGCTTGATGAACTCGAAGCGGCTGACCTTGATCTGCGTGCCGAAGCGCGGGTGCTCGGATTCCTCGCCCTCGATCTCCAGCAGATCGCCCTCGCTTAAGGAAAACAGGTTGCCGACGATGACCCGGCTCTCGCGCGTCCCTTCCACCCGGACCAGGAAGACGCCGAAGCCGCTATCCGCGGAGACGAAGATCTTGCGGCTGACCTTGGCCTTGAACGAAGCCAACTTATATCGCGGCCGGCCGGACCGGCGGAAAATCAACGGAACCCATAAGGCCTCCCTGAGGGAATGCGTGACCAGGGGTCATTATACAGAAAGGCCGGGAATTTGGAAACCGGCTGCTAACGGCACGCCGCCAGGTCGGCCAGGCCGGCGAAGATCAGCTTTCCCAGCTCGACCATGACCGCCGGGGTGAGGATGTCCGGGGCGTCGCGGCGGGTATGGTAGGTGGGATAGGGCAGTTCCGGGGCGTTGCCGGCGGAAAAAGAGACCGTGGGGATGCCGGCCCACATGAAGCGCGCGGCATCCAGGCGCGGCCGGGCCCGGTTATGGAAATATTCCCCGCCCACATCCGCCCGCACCAGGGCGCGGTTGGCGAGCTCGAAAGATTTCCAAAGCGCCGGAAAATTCTTCGCAGCCAGGGCGTAGATTTTTTTGCCGCGCCCCACCCCGTCGAGGTTGATCAGCGCCTTGGCGTTTCGCAAAAAACGGGGCACATGGCGCAGATAGAATTCCGATCCCGCCACCCCCTGCTCCTCGGCGCCGAAAAAGATAAAGGCCACGGTCCGTTGCGGGCGGAGTTCGCCCGCGGCGAGCGCTTGGGCCACGGCCATGACCACGGCCACCCCCGAAGCGTTGTCGTTGGCACCGGGCATCAGCGACGGGTTCAGCCCCAGGTGATCGAGGTGGGCGGCGAGGATCACGGTCTCATTTTTCAACAGCGGGTCGCTCCCGGGCAGATAGGCGATCACGTTCCTGCCGATGCCATCGGCATGGTGCTCGGTGACATTTTTCATGGTCACGGTCCTGCCGCTGGCGAAAGATCGCGGCCGGAGTTTTTTTCTGATCCGCTTGACCGCTTGGCCGTGGTCCCTGCCGCTGCCCCGGAAGATATCGCTGACCACTTTTGCGCCGACGCTGGTCATGGCCAGGCCATCGATATACAGGCAGTTGGGGTTGACGATGGGATAATTGTAAAGAAAACCGGCGGCGCCGTGCTCGCGGGCGTTGCGCACCTTGTACTGGTGGAAGGAGTAGGGACGCCATTTTGCGAATTCGCCCGGCTTTTTTCCCGGGTCGACCGGCACTTCGACCTCGGCCAACACGATCTTGCCCTTGACGTCGAGCCCGGCGTACTCGTCGAAATTCAATTCCGGGGCGGTGATGCCAAAGCCGACATAGACCACCTCGGCGCTGACCTCGCCGCTTGCCGAGGTCGAGCCCGGGAAAAAATCCTCTTCGATCGTATAGGATTTTTTTTGCGCATGTCCGTCATTGTCCGGCAACTGCAGCGAGAGTTCCGCCCCCGGCAGCACCAGGGTATAGGGGTTGGGGAAATCCTGGAAATAAGTGCCGTTGTCGCCGCCGGGAGTGAGCCCCCAACCGGCGAGCCGCCCGGCCAGCCACTCGGCGGCATCATTGTATCCCTTGGTCCCGGTCAGCCGGCCGGCATACTTTTCCGAACACAGCTCGCGGACGGTATCCATCAGGGCCGGTTCGGTTATGTTCTTCCATCCGTTCCGGACCCTGTCGGCACGATCGTTCGTGGTCTTGGCCCACGCCGCGGCTAGGGCGACGAACAATGCCAAAAACAGCAGCAGGGATCTGCAGACGGTGCGTCTGCTTCTTCGTGACATGGGACCTCCTTCATCCGGGTCAAAAGTCCATCATACCAATCCGGAGCCTTTTTTCAACTCCTCCCGCCCAGCCAAAAAAACAGCAATCTTCATTTTCTTGTTGAATTTGTTGGATATTATATTATGATGCAATAACTGCCGAAGCGGGAATGTTCGGCGGCAACCAAATGGAGGACTTCATGACAAATGATAAAAGGCCTGTGCGGCTCAGGCTGTTGGCCATGGGTATCCTGTTTTCGCTTCCCATCCTTTTTTTGAGCGCCTCAGTGGCCCTTGGCGAATCTCAACAGCAGAAGAAACACAAAAATTTCAAGGAAATATCTCAACTCAAGGGCCGCCCTGACAATTCCGGCCGCCCGAATGAGGCCAAGAAGGCCGCGCCCGAGCCCTTGCCGGTCCCGCCGCCGTACAAACCGGTCCCCATGACGGCCGACATCGGCATGACCGGTATCGTCGCCTACAGCAACACCAATGGCGTGGCCCTGATCAACCCCCGCAACCATACCATCTCGCCGGTCTTGCTGAGTGAGTTCGACTACACCACGATCGACCCCGAAACCGAACAACCGGTCGGCGGCCAACTCGGTTCCGAGGGCGGCGCCCGCTTCGACGTGGCCATGACCAGCGACGGCAGCCAGGCGCTGATCTCCAACTTCGGCGACAGCAAGATCTTCTTCGTCGACCTGAGCTCGGGCACGCCGGTGGTCAGCGGCATGGCCAAGATCGATTTCTTCGCCGAGGACATCGCCATCGATCCCACCGACACCTGGGCCATCGTGGCCGACGGCGGCTTCCGATCGCAACTCGCCGTCCTCCATATCCCCACCCGCACCTGGGTCCCGGCCGGCGTGGATCCGATAACGCACAAACCCTACAGCTGGAAAATGGTCGTCGACGAGGGGGATCCCAATGATCCGGATGACGACATCTTTGGATACGCCAACGGGGTGGAGATCGCCCCCGACGGCCGCACCGTGATCTTGCCCGACTATTTTGACGGCTCCATCCATGTTTGCCTGTTCAATCCCCTGACCGGCGGCCTCAGCTACCAGCAGTCGGTCAAGTTATGGAAATACGGCACCGACGAAACGGCGGCGTTTCCTTTCCTCTATCGCCCGGTCAACGTGGCCATTTCTCCCGACGGCCGCACCGTCATGGCCTCCAATTGCGTCAGCAGCACCTCCAATCCCAACGATGCGGACCCGGCTGCGTTTTTCGAGGGCTGCAACATCCCCATGTTCACCATCGACCATCCGGGCCACATCGTGCGCCATCCCGACATCGTCTTCCCGTGGAAAGTCGCCGGCGGCCAGAGCATCGTATTCTCCCCGGACGGCAAAAAGGCATTTTACGAGACGTTTAATGGGAACGAACTATATAATGCTACGACAATTTGGCTCAGAGCGCAGGAGATCCAGGTGATTTCGCTCACCGGAGCGGGTCGGGGCAAGCATACCGGCACCATTCACACGCCGAGCTGGCGCGGCACCAGCCAGCTCTTCGGCGTCGACACCATGGCCGTCACCCCTGACGGCAACTTCCTGTACGTAACCAACCCCACCCTTTCCGGGGCCAGCCCGATCATCGATGTCATCGATATCCGCAGCATGCGCCATGTCAAGCAGATCGGCACCCCCACCCATTATCCCGACCCCACGCGGAATTGGCCCGACGCGCCGCTGCCCCCAGACCCGAACGTCGCGAGTGATTGGATCGACTGGGTCCTTCCCGAGGGCATCGCCTTCCCCGCCGCATGGCCGAACAAGCTTCCGGTGGCGGTCATTGCCGCCGACCGTTCCGAGGTGCTCGTGGATGCCGGCGAGACCGTGACCTTCGACGGCAGCGCTTCCCATGACCCGGAAAACTCTCCACTGACCTACACGTGGAGCCTGATCTCGGCACCCACCGGCGCCGCGCCGACATTTACTCCTTCGGGCCAGACCGCGGTCCTGACCCCCGACCCCGATGTCGAAGGCACTTACCAGGTGGGGCTGGTGGTCAATGACGGCTCTTTCAACAGCAGGATGGCCACGGCGTCGGTGATCGCCCGCTTCGCCCCGGCGCTGCCGCCCTCCGGGGCCCTGCTGCAGCGCCTGGAAAACGACTTCATCTTCTTCAAGGAATACGTCAACCGGCTGGCCTGGACGGCCAACCCCGAGAACAAGTCCACCATCACGGCCATCAAGGTCTACCGTAAGGTGAAGGGCGTCGGCGACGACAGCTACGCCCTCCTGGCTTCATTGCCCCCCGCAGCCACCGGCTATGACGACAAGGGCCTCGCCCAAGCGCAGCTGTTCACCTACCGCATCACCGCGCTCAACAGCCACGGCCAGGAAAGCGCCCCGGCCGTGGTCGGCAACTAAGGAACTCCACCCATGAAAAAAACAACTTTATTCTTCATCTTGCTCGGCCTGCTGACTTGGGGACTGCAAGCGATCGACCTGGACGCCGGCCTGATGTTCGGCAGCCGCTCGGTCAAGGACGCTCAGATCAAAGAGGTCTATGGCAACGGTACTGCGTATTTTCCCTATGTGTCGGTCGGGTTCTGGAAGGGGCTGTTCGCCGGGGTGGGTTACGAGGGCGGCTACGACCGCGACGGCAAGATCGGCCTCTTCCAGGAAGACACGAACCTCAAGGTCAGCGGGCTGGAGTTCTTCGCCGGCTACCGCTTCGACCTGGGCAAGGTCTCGCCCTACGTGAAGCTGGGGTTGGGAAATTACGCCTACAAACAGGTGGTCGGCGGCCAGACCAAGATCGACGACAGCAAAGCGGCCCTGACCCTGGCCGGCGGCGCCCGCTTCTACCCGGTCAAAGGGCTGTTCCTGGCCGCGGAGATCAAGTGCGTGCCGTTGAAGGTCAAACCGCTGACCGACGAGGTGGACCTGGGCGGCATGCGCCTGGCGGCCGGGATCGGCTATACGTTCAACCTGTAAAGTTTCCCGAAACAGGCGCCGGCTGAGCTTCCTTTTCTTTCATTTGCAATCCCGGCAGGCTTGGGCTATGGTTGCGTCATGAAGCTGAAGCGGCGGAACTGGAGCGCGCGGAACCACAAGGCATTGAACGAGCTGCTGGCCGGAGTGCGGCCGGGCGAGATCGCGATCTTCGACTGGGACAACACCTGTATCTTCGGTGACATCGGCGAGGCCCTGCTGCGGCGTTTGACCTTCGACCTGGCCTTGGCCATGGACGCCAGGACCATGGCGGCGACGGTCCCCGACGCGATCCACGGCGTCAGCCACGTCCTTATCCAGGGCGAGCCGTTCCCCCTGAAAAAAATAAAGGCCGCGGTCTTCACCGCATACAAACGCCTGAAAGAAACGGCAACCCGCGGCAGGAACCAAGTGGATAAGGATTTCCGGATCTTCACCTCGGGGCTGCTGGCCCTGAACCGGGCGCTGGAGGAGACGCCGGGGATCGGCTGCGAGTTCGCCTACCCCTGGGTAAACCTGCTCCTGCAGGGGATGCCGCTTTCCGAATTCGATCGGCTGGCGGGGTCGGTTATCGGGGATGAGCTGCATGACCCTCTCGGCCGCCGCGTCATCAGCGACCCGCTGGGGCGCTGGCGTTACGCCTGGACCGGCGGCCTACGCCTTTATCCGGAGATGAGAGACCTGGCGGCTTGCTGGCGGGAGCGCGGCGGCGAGGTCGTGGTCAGCTCGGCCAGCAACCGTCAGCTCGTGGAAAAAATGATCGCCATGACCTTCTTCCCCTGCCGCGAGGTCATCGGCATGGAACTGAAGATCGCGGGCGATCGCTTCGGCCGCGCCCTGGCGCCCGGCTTGCGCCCGAACCTCGGCCAGGGTAAGGTGGCCAATATCCGCAAGCGGCTGGAAAGCGAGCCGGTGCTGGTCGCGGGCGACAGCAGTAACGACTATGAAATGCTGGTCGCGTTCCCGGGCACGCGCCTGCGCCTGGTCATCGACCGCCGCGCCGCCGGAAAGATCGGGCTCCTGACCCGGCGGGCCCGGGACGAAGAAAGCGGCTTTCTGGCTCAGGGGATCGACCCGCGCCGCGGGGAATTCCGGGCGGCGAGCAACAAGGACTGAAACCGAATACCGTCAACTCGCGGCCCGCTGCCCGATTTTTTTGCCGCTTGTATTTTTATTTTCACTTTTATAGAATGGGTAAATGAGATTCGGTTTACTGATCCTCTTGATCGCCCTGGCCGTCCTGCTGGCCCTGGTCTTTCGCGGCGGCGGCCAGCCCGATCCGGTCGCCGAATCCAGGACCCGGCTGGACGCGGTCAAGGGGGTAACCCTGGAACCCGTGCTCAAGCAGGTGGAAGCCGCGCTTGACGCCTACGCCGCCGATAGCGGTGACTATCCCGCCGACCTGGAAATGCTGGTGCCGCGCTTCCTGCCCGGTTCCGGCTTCCTGGTCGACCCCTGGGGCACCCGGCTGCGCCTGGAGAGGAGCGAGCCGCGCAACCTGTCCCTGGTCTCCGCCGGACCGGACCGGGCATTCGGGACCGGCGACGACAGCAGAAGGAGCCTATGATGAAACTGGCCACGTATTTGAAGAAAGAAAATATCTATATCTGCGAAACGAGCAAGGACACCAGCCACTTCTACGGCGATTTTTCCCAATTCCTCCAGGAAAAGGGCATCATCCGCGACGTCAAGAAAGTGAAGCGCCTGTTCATCAAGCGGGAAAGCCTGCATTCGACCGGCATCGGCCGCGGCGTGGCCACGCCGCACATCTTTTCCGACGAGTTTGCCGAGTTTTTCCTGGCCATGGCCCTGGTGCGCCAGGGCCTGGATTTCAAGGCCCCGGACGGCAGGGACGTCCGCGTGATCTTCCTGATCATGAGCGACGACCGCGACATCGGACTGCACCTTAAAACCCTGGCTCATATCGCCCGCCTCACCGGCAGCAGCGACCTGGGCGCCGACCTGGCCGACGCCCGCGACCCCGCCGAAGCCTACGAGCGGGTGCTGGAGAAGGAGAAGACCATTCTCAACTGAGGGCGGCCACCACGCCGCAAAGGCTTTTAAGCAAAGCGTTTCAAGATTGACTCCCGGGAACGGCTATTATATAATCCGGCCGATGGACAAGATCAAAACCTGGAAAACCCCTAATGAAGACCCTGCAGGAAAAACTTAAAAAAGAGATCGCTACCCTTTTACGGGAAGCCTACGACCTCCCGGGCGTGGAACCGGTCTTTTCGCTTCCCGCCGAGAGAAAATTCGGCGACCTTTCGTCCACCCTGGCCTTTACCCTGGCCAAAAAAACCAAAGGCAAGCCATTCCTGCTGGCCAATGACATCGCAGCCAAGCTTCAGGGCCGGCTGGAAGCCGTCGACGAGATCCGCGTCGCCGGCGGCGGTTTTCTCAATTTTTACCTTAAAAAAGACGATTTCCTTCTCGCCCAGTGGCAAAACCTGGAAAAAGCGCGGCCGGAAAAAGGCGAGAAGGTCATCGTCGAGCACACGAGCATCAATCCGAACAAATCGGCCCATATCGGCCACTTGCGCAATTCCTGCCTGGGCGATGTCCTGGCCCGCTGCTGCCGCTTCCTGGGCTACGAAGTCGAAGTGCAAAATTATATCGACGATACCGGCATCCAGATCGCCGACGTGGTCTGGGGGCTGCTCCAATACCGGAAAATGGACCTGGCCGCGATCCGCAAGATCGACGGTCTGGCCGCCTATCTCTGGGACCTCTACGCCGAGGTCAACCAGCTGTTCGCCGCCGACGAGGCGCTCTCCGCCCAGCGCCGGGACGTGCATAAAAAGATCGAGGAAAAGAGCGAGCCCGAATACGGGGCCTGCCTCTATATCGCCGAGCAGGTCCTGATGGACCACATCCGGACCATGGAGCGCATCGGCATCCACTACGACCTGCTCGCCCGGGAGAGCGACGTCATTGCCCTGGATTTTTTCAAGGCCGCGGCGGCCGAGCTGATCGGGCGCGGCGTGATGATCCCCTCCGCCGACCCGGAAAAGAAAGGCTGCCTGGTCATCCATTACGACCGCGAAAAGATCGAAAAGATCATCGTCCGCTCCAACGGCACCATCACCTATGTGGGCAAGGACATCGCCTACAACCTCTGGAAATTCAACCTGCTGGCCAAGGATTTTTATTACCGGCCGTTTCACGCCTATGCCGACGGCCACGTCATCGCCATGACCGCGTCGGCCCCGGCCGCGGCGCCGGCGCCGGCAGCGGGCGCCGGACAAGGGTTCGGCCGGGGACAGCGGGTATACAATGTCATCGACGTCCGCCAATCCTACCTGCAGAACCTGATCGCCCAGGTGCTGGCCCAGCTGGGTCACCCCGAGGCCAGCGCGAATTTCGTCCATTTTTCTTATGAGATGGTCGCCCTGACCCCGGCCTGCGTCCGGGAAATGGGCCTGAAGCTGGAAGCGGGCGAAGAGAACAAGCCTTATATCGAGGTTTCCGGCCGCAAGGGCCGCGCGGTCAAGGCCGACGAGCTGATCACCATGCTGAACGAAAAGTCGCTGCGCGAGGTCCGGGCGCGCAATCCGGAAATGGCCGAAGCGGAGGCCCTGAAGCTGGCCCGCGACATCGCCATAGCCGCCTTGCGCTATTTCATGGTCAAGTTCAACCTCAACACCGTCATCGCCTTCGATTTCAAGGAAGCCCTGAATTTCGAGGGCGACAGCGGCCCTTACCTGCAATACACCGTGGTGCGCCTGAACAGCATCCTGAAAAAAACGGCGGCCGGCGACGCGCAGACCGCCGCGGGTCCCGGGGGCCTGGCGCTCCTCGGCGACAAGGAAAGGGAACTGTACTGGGAAATGATCCTCACCCTGTCGCTGCTGGAAAACCAGGTGGAATACGCCCTGGAAAACCATGAGCTATCCTCCCTGGCGGCGTATGCCTATGGATTGTGCCAAAAATTCAACCACTATTACCACCTGTTCCCGGTGCTGGCGGAAAAAGACGCGGCGGTCCGCGCCCTGCGCCTGGGGCTGGTGCGCATATTCAAGGATAAGGTCGAGAAGCTTCTCGCCGTCCTGGGGATCGCTATTCCCGAAAGAATGTAAGGAGGCCGGATGATCCAGGTCGAAAACCTTTCCAAGAAGTTCGCCAACGTGCGGGCGGTCGACGATATCTCCTTCCGGGTGGAGAAGGGGAAGATCTGGGGCTTTCTCGGCCCCAACGGCGCCGGCAAGACCACCACCATGCGCATCCTGACCGGCTACCTGCCCGCCAACGAAGGCCAGGCCCGGATCAACGGCATCGACGTGGGCAGCGACCTGAGCGCGGTCAGGAGAATGGTGGGCTATCTGCCCGAGGTCGTCCCGGTCTACAGCGAGTTGACCGTCAGGGAGTTCCTGCGCTTCGTGGCCGAGCTGTACGGCATGGAAAGAAAGAAGATCCGCTTCGCCATCGACCGCGTCGTGGAAAAAACCAACCTGCAGAACGTCTACGGCCGCCTGATCAAGAACATCTCGCGCGGCTACCGCCAGCGCCTGGGCATCGCCCAGGCCATCATCCACGAACCGGAAGTGCTCATCCTCGACGAACCGACCATCGGCCTGGACCCGGCCCAGATCATCGAGATCCGCGAGATGATCCGCTCGTTCAAGGAAAGCGCCACCGTCATCCTCTCCTCGCACATCCTGGCCGAGATCACCCAGGTCTGCGACGGGGCGGTGATCATCAAGGAGGGGCGGCTGATGGCCACGCTGACGCGCGACGAATGGGGCAAGAACCTGGAGATCGTCACGGCCGCTCCGGTGGACGACGCTCTCTGCGGCGCCCTGAAGCAGTCGTTCCCGGCAGTGTCGGCGGCCGCGTCCGAAGGCGCGGTGATCAAGCTGGAATTCACCGAAGCTTTAAGCGACTTCAACCCGGTCATCAGCTACTTGATCGAAAAGGACGTCAGGATCAGGGAGATCAAGGCCGGGCTGGAGGCCTTGTACATGAAGATCATTCTGGCCGATGCCGGGAGGGCGTCATGAGGAACATCTGGACCATCACCAAGAAAGAGCTGAAAACCTTTCTCTACTCGCCCATCGCCTACATCCTGACCGCCTTTTTCCTGCTGGTCAGCGGCTTTTTCTTTTACAACATCCTGGCCTGGGCCAACGACCAGACCATGCGCATGATGCAGTCGGGCTACGGCGTGGAGCGCCTGAACATCAACCAGATGCTTTTCCAGCCTTTCTTCAACAACATGACCATCATCCTGATGTTCCTGATGCCCATGCTGACCATGCGCCTGTTCGCCGACGAGAAAAAGATGCGCACCGAGGAGCTGCTGCTGACCTCGCCGCTGCGCCTGTCGTCGATCATCATCGGCAAGTACCTGGCGGCGCTGATCATCTACGCCCTGATCCTGCTGCTGACCGCCACCTACGCCGTTTTTGTCTTCGTCTACGGCAACCCGGACGCGCTGCCGCTGCTGGTCGCCTACCTGGGCCTGTTCCTGCTGGGAGCCGTGTTCATCGCCATCGGCCTTTTCGCCTCGGCGCTGACCGAGAACCAGGTCATCGCCGCGGTCATCTCCTTTTCCTCCATCATCCTGATCTGGGTGATCTCGTGGGTCGGCGAAAGCGGCCCCGGGGCCTGGCGCGGCATCCTCACCTACCTGTCTTTCTTTTCCCATTTCAAGAACATGGCCGGCGGCGTCGTCGACACCCAGGACATCGTCTATTACCTGAGCTTCATTTTCCTCGGCCTCTACCTGACCCGAGCGGTATTCGAATTCAGGAAGTGGAGGTGACCATGAAAAAAGCCTGGCGCTACGGCAAGTATCTGTTCCTGCTGCTGATCCTGGCCGGGACCACCCTGTGGCTCAGCTACGGGCTGGACGGCTTCCAGGGCCGGACCGGGCTGGCGCTGCTGCTCGCGGGCGTCGCCGGTCTGGCCGCTTATCTGGCCAGCCACATCGCGCAATTCAAGACGAAAAACTCCCGCTTGAACTTCATCTTCGCCTCCAACCTGGCGCTGGTGGTGCTGCTGATCGTGGCCATCGTCGCCGCCCTGAATTACCTGGGGGTGAAGGTGCACAAGCGCTTCGATTTCACCGCCGGCCGGGCCCGTTCCCTGTCCGCCCAGTCGGTGCAGGTGGTGCGCAACCTGAAAAAGGACCTGGCCATCAAGGCCTTTTTCAGCAATGACCAGGGCAACCTGGAACGCTTCCAGTCCCTGCTGGAGATCTACCGCTACCACAGCGGCAGGATCAAGGCCACGGTCATCGATCCCTACCTGAAGCCGGAGCTGGTCAAACAATACGGGATCAAGACCAACGGCACGCTGGTCTTCGAATACCAGGGCAAGAGCACGCGCGGCGAGGAGGTCTCCGAGGAGGCGATCACCAACGCCATCATCAACGTCTCGCGCCAGGGCGATAAAACGGTCTACTTCACCCAGGGGCACGGCGAGCCCGACATCGATGCCGCGGACGAGACCGGCTATTCCGCGGCCAAGGCCGGCCTGGAAAAACTCTCCTTCAAAGTGAAAAAGCTGGTCTTGTTCCAGGAGGCCGCCGTGCCCGCGGACGCGGCGGCCGTGGTCGTGGCCGGCCCGCAAAAACCCCTTTTGGCCAAGGAACTGTTCCTGCTGGAAAACTACCTCGAGAAAGAACACGGGCGGCTGCTGCTGCTGCTCAACCCCTTCGAAGGGGCGGAGTTGAACCCGCTGTTGAAAAAATTCGGCCTGGCCCTGGAGAACAACGTCGCGGTCGAGATCGACCCCATCTCGCGGCTGATGGGCGGGAATTATTTCATGCCCGTGGTGGCCAAGTACGGCGAACACGCCATCACCAAGAACTTCGGCTACGCCACCATGTTTCCCCTGGCCCGCGGCCTGGCCCGGGTCGCCCCGCCCCCCCCCGGCGTCAGCGTGACTTTTCTCGCCGCCTCCAGCCCCAACTCCTGGGGCGAAACGCAATACGAGACCGAGGTCAAGACCGAAACCATGACCAAGAACCCGGAAGACAAGAACGGCCCCATCGATCTGGCCGCGGCCAGCCAATCCGGGCAGGGAGACATGGAGGCCCGGCTGGTGGTCTGCGGCGATTCCGATTTCGCCCAGAACAAATATTATGTTTTTCAGGCCAACGGCAATTTTTTTGACAACGCCGTTTCCTGGCTGGCCGAGGAGCAGGACCTGATCGCCATCGCCCCCAGGATCACCGCGCCCCGCACCGTCAGCCTGACCCAGAGCGCCGGCCGCCTGGTCATGTTCTATACCCTGATCATTCTCCCGCTGCTGGTGTTCGCCGCCGGCATCGGCATCTGGCTGTACCGGAGGAAATTATGAGCTGGAAAAAGATCCTCGCCCTGGCGTTTTTCCTGGCCGTCCTGGTCGCGGTCATTATTTATGTCGACCGGCGCGCCCAAGGCGGGCTGGCCGTGGAGGGCACGCTGCTCGACATGCCCGCCGCCTCGGTGGAGAAGATCGAACTGCGCAACCCGCGGGGCCGCTTCGTTTTTTCGCGCCGGGAGCTGCAGTGGCGGCTGCTGGAACCGCTGGCGGCCAAAGCCGACAAGGTGGCGCTGGAAAGCATCCTCGATAATTTCTGCCGGTTGAAATACGACCGCCTGGTGGCTGAAAATGCCATCGACCTGAAAGACTTCGGCCTGGACGCGCCGGAGATCGAATTGAAACTCTTTGCCCGGGACATGAACCGGGCGGCGGCCACCGTTCTCCTGGGCATGAAGAACAGCCTCGACGACTCTTCTTACGCCAAGCTGGCTTCAGGCGGCAAGGTGGTCTCCATCGCCGCCTACAAGCGCAACGACCTGGAAAAGGACCTGTTCGCTTTTCGCGACAAGAAATTCCTGGAGATCGACACCATGGCCGTCACCGGCCTGGACTACCGCGCAGGCGGCAAGGTCCTGGCCTTCACGAAAAAAAACGGCCAATGGCTCATTGAAAAGCCCGTTCGCTCGCTGGCCCAGGATGCCAAGGTGAACGATCTCCTCTCCGCGGCCTCCACGCTCGAAGCGCTGTCTTTCACCCCGGCTGGCGCCGCTGCCCGCCGCGGCTTCGGACTGGAAACGCCGCTGCTCGACATCGAGTTCCGTTCGGCCGGCGCCGTCCGCAAGATCGCGGTCGCGAAAAAGGACGAGCGGTTTTATGCCTGGATCGAGGGGGCGGACGAGATATGCGAGATCGGCAAGGATTTCCCGGAGAAATTCAGTCCCGACGCATCCCTGTTCCGCGAAAAGAAAGTGGCCCGCTTCTATGCCTTCGATGTCAGGGAACTCGCGTTCGCGCGAGGGTCCTTCCGTTTCGCGGTCCGCAAAAATGCCGCCGGGGCCTGGGAGTTCCACCCCGCGGTCGCCGGCAAAAAGCCGGGCGCGGAAAAGATCGAGCGCCTGCTGACCGCGCTGGCCGATTGCGAAGCCAGGGAATTCATCGACGGGCCGCAGGATTTGCCCGCGTTCACCGCCCGCGTCAGCCTGAAAGCCGAGGACGCGGCCGATCCGGAAAATGCGACGGCGATCACCATGGAGTTCAGTGAAGCCCAGGGGGAGACGGCCTTCGCCCGCAACCCGGCCCTGGCTTACGGCTTCAAGGTCGGCAAGGAAATTTTGGAGAAATTGCCCGCCGGCATCGATGACATCTCCGCGGACCAACCGGCGGCGCCGCTGGCCGGGAAATAAGGGCCAGGCGGGGAATTCAATAAGTTGATTTTTAAAAAAGTTGTATTATAATTATTTTAGCTCTCTCTCATACCTATCTCTCCGTCTGGAGGGGAGATGGAAAGGGTTTAAAATCATCGCATCCTCCGTTTTTTTCGCAAAATCGATCCATATTATGGGCCGGACTGCAACTTTTCAGGCGCCCTGGGCATCTTAGGGGTTAGTCATGAATGACCTGATTGCCAAGCTCAAGGACGGAAATGAAGCCGCGTTCAAAGAAGTGATGGGCATGTACAAAAAACCGATATATAGTTACCTGAGCATGCTGCTGGGCAACCGGCAGCTGGCCGAGGAACTGACCCAGGACACGTTCGTCAGGGTCTATTTCAAGGCCCACACCCTTAAGACCGACCAGCCGCAGGCATGCAAGGCCTGGATATATTCCATCGCCACCAACCTGGCCCGCAGCGAATTCCGCAAAACCAAGCTCAAGAAAATATTCTCGCTCTCCGATCTGAACGAAAGCCAGGTCTCCTATCATCCCGACGTCGAAGGCAAGCTGCTGGCCGAGCAGCTGCTGGCCCTGGTCCCGGAAAAATGGCGCGTGCCGCTGGTGATGAAGGAAATGGACAATTTTACCTTCGAAGAGATCGCCCGGGTGCTGAACAAGCCGGTCGGCACGGTCAAGTCATTGGTTTTCCGGGGCAAGGACCATTTGAAGAAGCAATGTCTTGCCCCAAAAGGAGCGTCCCATGTCTGATTGGCAGAATATTTTCGAGCAGGCCTGTGACCCCGGCCAACCCGGCGCGGATTTTGAAGCCCGGGTCTTTGCCAAGATCAGGAAAAAGAAGCAGCAAAGAAAAGCCGGCTTCGCGGTACTGGCCGTGGCCGGCGTCGTCTTTCTGCTGTCGCTTTTTCAGTTGTTCCGTCCTTTTCCCGGCCGGACGCAGCTTCCCGGCAACGCCGCCGTCAAGGAAGAGATCCCCTTGAGCGAGGACCTTTTCTTTTCCGCTTCCGATAACAGCACCCGCTACTCGCTCGAGCCGGTCGCCTTGCAGGGAAAGGCCGCCGACCCGGCCGCAGCTCCAAACCAAATTTAGGAGGACAAAATGAAAAAACTGATATTCATCGCGCTGCTGCTGCTTTGGGCGGCCCACGGCGCCCTGGCGGCGGAAAAAATAGACACTATCGAAAACGAGATCCGCATCGTCCTGAACCGGGTTTCGCCCTCGCTGGTCAAGGTCGTCGCCGAGAACTCCCGTAAATACGTGGCCACGGGCATCGCCCTGGAGAACGGGCTGGTCATCACTTCGTCGCTGGTCACCCGGCACCCTTTCGAACGCCTCTCGGTGGAAACCATCAAGGGCGAGACGATCACGGCCAGGATCGCCGGCCAGGACTCCCGTTCAGGCCTGACGCTGCTGCGTCTCGACAAAAAGGGGCTGCGCCCCATATCCCAGGCGCGGCGGGCGGAGGTGGGCAACTGGGTGGCGCTGGTCGGCTTGTTCTATGACCGGTTCCCCGCCATATTCCAGGGCATCATCAGCAGCCTCGGCGAAAACGAGCTGATCCTGAACGCCCCGGTCGCCCCCGGCTCGGCCGGCGGGGCCGTGGTCAACAAGAATGGCGAACTGCTGGGCATCATCCGCGGCAGCATCGGTTTTTCCTGGACGCCCGATTACACCTTCAAGGACCATTCGGCGTCGATCGTGGTCAGCGGCAGCAAGAATGAAAGCGGCAGCCTCTGTTACGCCATCCCCGTCGAGCAAGTGCGGCGCATCGCCGATAAGTTGAAAACGACCGGCAAGGTCGTGCCGGGCTGGATGGGAGTCACCTTCAACAGCGACACCAACCAGGTGCTCGAAGCGCTCAAGGACTCGCCTGCGGCCAAGGCCGGCATCCTCAGCGGGGACCGGATCGAAGAGATCGCAGGCAAGCCGATCGCCTCGTTCCGCGACATCATCGCCGCGCTCGAGTTCCGCCACGCCAGGGACAGGGTCAGAGTTACGGTCAACCGGGCGGGCAAGCCGCGGCGCCTGGAAGTGGAGCTGGGCGAGCGCGGCGACCGGGAACCGCCGCCGCCCCCCCTGCCCGAGGATTTTCCGGAGGTCCCGGAGGGCATCCTGCCGCGCCTGGCCGAACAGCTGTCCGCAATGCCGGAGTTGCCCGAACTGGCGTCGGCGCTGCCCAGGGTGCGCAACTATGTCATCGAGTTCGGCGGCGCCCGGCAACTGGGCGTCGATGTCATGGAGATCACCCCCGACCTGGCCCGGAAATTCGCGGTCAAGGAGGGCTACGGCCTGCTGATCTCCCGCGTCAACGAAGGAACGGCCGCCGGGAAAGCCGGCCTGAAAGCCGGGGACATCATCGTCCGGGCCAGGGGCGGCGCCATCCAAAGCACGTCCGATCTCAAGGCCATCCTCAACGGCCTGAAGGAAAAGGAACCGGTGCTGCTTGAGCTTTACCGCGACGGCCAGACGAGGAGGTTTTCGCTGGTGCCCGACCAGACCGAAAAAAAGGTCTGGGACATCAGGAAATTCTCGGAAAAAATGGAGAGCCTGAAGGAAAATATCAGCGACGAAGCCAGGATGTTCTACCAGGATGAGTTGAGGAAAATGAAGCTGTCCAAGGAAAAAGCCCAGGTGGAACTGCAAAGACAAAAAGAACTTTCCTTGCTGAAGCTTCAGGAACAAAGCAAAAAAATGGGCATGGAGCTGAAGCGGCTGCAGGCGGAAAAAGACAAGCTGGCCGCGGACGCCCAAAAGCAGTACGCCGAAGAACTGAAAAAGATCCAGGAAGATATCCAAAGAATCCAGGAAAAACTGAAAAAAGAGGCTGAGAAGAAAGCGGCCGGGGACGAGCCCCACCGCTAGCGCAGCAAGGACTCGGCCAGGCGGATGGCCGCCAGCATGCTTGCGGGATCGGCGATCCCCCGGCCGGCGATGTCATAAGCGGTCCCGTGCACCGGGGACGTGCGCACGAAGGGCAACCCCAGGGTAAGTTGCACCCCGTTCCCCGCCTGCAGCAGCTTGAAGGGGATCAGCCCCTGGTCGTGGGTCCAGGCGACGACCACCGCGTTCTTCATGGCCCTGGCCCTGGCGAAAACCACGTCCGGCGGAAAGATCCCGGCCACTGGCACCTGCCCCCGCAGATCGTTCATGGCCGGAACGAGCACGTCGATCTCCTCGCTCCCCAGGTGGCCGTTCTCGCCGGCATGAGGATTCAAGCCGGCGAAGAGATAGGTGAAATCCAGGGCGAACAGCCGCCGCAGTTCCCTGTCGACCAGGCCGACAAAAGTTGTGATCTTTTCACGATCCAGGCGGGCGAACACTTCGCGCAGGGGGATATGCTGGGTGAACAACGCCACTTTCAGCCCGGGCGACCAGAAAAACATGGCGGGCGCCGCCGCCGGAACCAGCGTGGCGAAATAGTCGGTGTGGCCGCGGAAGGGCAGGCCGCTGGCCAGCCATTTGTTCTTGTTGACCGGGGCCGTGACCACCGCCTGCACCTCCCCGCGCAAAGCCATCGCCACCGCCGCCCTGACCCAGGCGAACGACGGATCGGCGCCGGCCGGGCCGCCGTCCACTTGCAAAAAAGCCGTTTCGCCGGCCAGGACCTGGCCGACAGCGCTGATGACGCGAATGCGCGGGTCAGGGAAATGCGAGCGGTCGCCGACGATCACCAGCGAACCGTTGGGGGAATAGTCGGCGATGCTCTTGGCGACCACCTCGGGACCGATCCCCTGCGGGTCGCCCAGGGTGACGGCGATGACCTTATTTGCCTGGGGCGGGTTCTTCGGGTTTGGGTTCGGCAAAGTCGGGATTCTTGTAGATGTACTTGATCTGGGATTTGAAAATGATCAGGGTGCCGCCGTCCAGTTTCTTGACCTTCAGGCATTTTTCGTCGTACCAGTCGAGCAGCCCCTTGAGGATCTCGCCGCCGACCAGCTCCAGGACCAGCTGGGTGCGATTGTTCATCTGCTTGATATAATAATAGTTCTCGGCGTGGGTCTTGTAGGGCGGCGGGGGCTTATGCCGGTTCTCCTGATTGGATTTCTGCTTTATTTCTCTCAGGTTCGGTTTTATCAGTTTTCTGATCATGGGATCTCCTCTACAGGGTTGATTTCATTATAGTTTAATTTTATCAAATGTCAATGCCGTGTAAATTTCACCCTGCGGGGCATAGACGCCGGCCCGGCACGGGAAAAAAGCGTGCGCCCGCCTTACTTTTTGCTGAAACGAACCGTCTCGCCGTCGCCGATACTGGCGTTATTCAAATAGGCGAACGGGCCGATCTCGCAGCTTTTGCCGATGCGCGTGCCCGCGCCCAGGTAGGTGCAGGGGTAGATGACCGTGTCGCGGCCGATCTCCACGTCGTGCTCGATGGTCACGGTCTCGGCCTGCAGGATGGTCACTCCGCCCTCGAGCATCAGCCGCTGCTGGGTGCGGAGATTGAACTTGCGCTGCGCCTCCTGCAGGTCGCGGCGGTCGTTGATGCCGATGGCGATGTCGCATTCGTCGGCCTGGACCGCCGCCACTTTCAGGTTTTCGCGGCGCAGGATGGCGATGATGTCGGTGAGATAATATTCTTTTTTGGCATTGTCGTTGCCGATCCCTGACAGCAGCGGGAAAACGGCCCGGTTGTCGAACAGGTAGATCGAGGCATTGACCTCACGGATGAGTTTCTGCTCGGGGCTGGCGTCCTTTTCCTCCACGATGCCCAGGACCTCGCCTTTAGCGTCGCGGACGATCCTGCCGAAGGGGGGGACATTACCGGGAAAGACCGCGCTGATGAAAGTGCATTGGGCCCGCTCCAGGCGATGGCGGTCGATCAGCTTGCGCAATTCGCCGGCGCTGACGTAAGGGTTGTCCCCGACCAGCACCAAAAGGCCGCCCGCGTGCCCGGCGACCTGCCCGGCGGCGCTCAACAGGGCGTGGGCCGTTCCCAGTTGCTCCTGCTGCAGGGCGAAACGGACACGGCTGCCGGTCACTTTTTCGATCTCGGCCCGGTTGTCGCCTACCACGACCACGATGTCTTGTTCGGCGATGCCGCTGGCCAGCAGGCTGTCCAGGAGGTAGCGGATGATCTCCTTGCCCAGGATGCGGTGCAGCACCTTGGAACGCTCCGATTTCATGCGCGTGGACCTGCCGGCGGCCAGGACCACGGCCTTGATTTGCTCTGCCATGGCCGCATTGTACGTGACCGGGAACGCCAAGTCAACGCGCCTGACGATCGGTTTTTCGCCGGGTTTTTCGCAAGGACCCGTCCGTCCTGGCGAACCGGCGCGCCGCTGCCATCCGGGCTCGCCGGGGCGATGACTCCGGCCGGGGGCTATGTTATAATGGAATATGGTCATTCTCGATCTCCTCTACGCCCTGCTGCTGCTGCTGTTCCTGCCTTTCTGGCTCAAATACGTCTTCAAAAAAAACTATCGCCAATTGCTGAAAAGCAGGCTGCGTCCGAAGCTGGACCCCAGCCCGGGCAAAACCGTCTGGATCCACGCCGTATCGGTAGGCGAAGTGCGCAGCCTGAAATCCCTGATCGCGGCCCTGGGCGAAAAAAAAATCCCGGTCGTTTTATCGGTGACCACGCCGGCCGGTTTCGACGCCGCCTTCAGCGAGTATCCGGGCATCCCGGTGCTGCACGCGCCCCTGGATTTTTCTTTCGTAATCAGGCGCTTCATCGATTGCATCCGCCCCCGGCTGGTCATCTTCAACGAATTGGAGATCTGGCCCAATTGGATCACGCTGCTGCACCGCCGCCGCATCCCCATGCTGCTGGTCAACGGCCGTGTCTCGGACGCCGCCTTCAGGCGCTATTGTTTTTTCGGAGGCATCCTGCGGCCTTTTTTCCGCCGCCTCGACGGCTACCTGGTGCAAAACGAGCTTTACCGGCAGCGTTTCCTGCGGCTGCGCATCCCGGCCGAAAAGATCACGGTCTGCGGCAACATCAAGGCCGACGAAGCCGCCAGCAGCCTGCGGCAAATGCCGCCGCCCGGAGAAGTTCTCGCCCATTTGCGCCTCGCGGCTCCTGCCAAAAAGATCGTGGTCCTGGCCAGCAGCCATGACCTCGATGAAAAGATCTTCATCCCGGCCATCCCGGAGCACAGCCAAAACTTTTTTTTCATCATCGTCCCCCGCCACGTGCGGCGCGCCGCCGCCATCGCCGCCCGGCTGCAGCTCTGCGGCGTCAGGCACTCCCTGTTCAGCCGCCCGCAGGCGTCGGATCCCGGGGCCCAGGCCATGATCTATGATCGCATGGGCTACCTGTTCCCCGTCATGAGCATCGCCGACATCGTGTTCATGGGCGGCACTTTCGACCCCCGCACCGGGGGCCATAACCTCTATGAGCCCGCCGTGCTGGGCAAACCTATCGCGGGCGGGCCCTGGTACAACAATTTCCCGGACATCGGCCGGGAACTGGCGGAAAGCGGCGTCTACCATCGGCTGAACGACAGCCAAGAATGGCGGGAATACCTCGCGGCCTACCCGGACCTCGACCTGAACCGGATCCAGGCCCAGGCCCGCAGGGCCGTCGACCACAGGCAGGGGTCCCTGGCATGCAACTTAGAACAGATTCAACGCTATCTCGCTTGAGCCGGTTTTTTCTGAACCCGCTCTCGCTGCCCTTCAAGGCGGTCGCCTTTCTCGATTTAAAGCGCAAGGCCATGAGAGCGGTGTCGTTTCCCGACCGTTTCATCATCTCGGTGGACAGCCTGTCGTTCGGCGGCGCCGGGAAAACGCCGCTGGTCATGGCCATCGGCAAGGCCCTGGAGGCGCGGGGCGCCAGGTTCGCCGTCATCAGCCGCGGCTACCGCTCGCGCTTCGAAAAGAAAGGCGTGCGCGTCGAGATCACGCATGCCTGTGAAGATGTGGGCGACGAGCCGCTGCTGCTGAAAGGCTGCTTCCCCGGGCAGGACGTTTTCATCGGCCGCGACCGTTTGCGCTCCATCGCGGCGGCGGCGGCCAGGAACGACCGCATCCTGATCCTGGACGACGGGTTCCAATCCAGCCACATCCGGAAGGATTACAGCATCATGCTGGTCAACCCCGGGCATCCCTATTTCTACCTGCGCCATTTCAGGTTTTTGGCGCGCCGCGCCGACCGCGTGCTGACCTACCGGCCCGCCGGCCCGGGGCCGGCGACGGACGCCGGGGATACCTACGATTTCGCCATCAGCAAGTTCCTCGACCCCGGCGGCCGCGAGCAGGAGATCGGCGCCGACCCGATCGTTGCTTTCTCCGCCCTGGGCGACAACGAACGTTTCGCCGCCGATATGCGCCGCTACCGGCTGGCCGCGTTCCGCGGCTTCGCCGACCACCATGCCTTCGCCGCGGCCGATATCGAGGCCCTGGAAAGATGGCGCCGGGAAAAGGGCGCGGCCTGGATGGTCTGCACCGAGAAGGACTTCTGCAAGATAAAAAAGATCCTCAGGCCGGACATCCCTTTATTGTACTCGCGAAATGAGATAAAATTGCCGGGAGACGCCATCGGGCAGATCATCAAGCATGCAGCAGAAAAAGGTTTCCTTTAACAGCCGCCTGGAATACGCGCTTTTTGCCGGCATGATCGCCCTGATCAAATATTCGCCGCCGTGGATCCTGAACCTGGAAAAGAAGGGCCTGATTTTTTTTTTAAAAAAAGGCAGTCCCAGGCATGCGCGGCTGATCGCGCGTAACCTGGCCCTGGCTTTTCCCGACGCGGCTTCAGCCCGGCTGGACGGACTGAAGCAAAGCATCTACGACCACTTCGGCGGCATCTTCTTCGAGATCGCCCGTACGTTCGCCCGCGGCAACCCCCAGGCCATCCTGGCCCGGGCGCAGGTCCGCCGCCTGGACATCCTGGAGCGCGTCCTGGAAAAGAAGCGGGGCGTGATCGTTTTTTCCGCCCATTTCGGCAACTGGGAATGGATCCCGCTGTTCCTGCGCGACCGCCTGGGCAGGACCGTGCACAGCATCGCCCGGCCCATGGACAACCCCCTGATCGAAGAAAAGGTCCGTGCCTTCCGCGAGGCCATGGGCTCGCGGGTGATATACAAGCAGGGTTCGCTGCGCACCATCCTCAAGCGCCTCGCCGCCAACGAGCTGATCTACCTGCTGATCGACCAGAATACCGTGCCGCGCGAAGGGGTATTCGTCGATTTCTTCGCCAACCAGGCCTCGGCCATCACCACGGTTTCGCAGCTGTACTTAAAAAAAGGCATCCCGGTGGTGCCGGTTTTTCTGCACTACGAAGGGGAAGCGATCGTCCTCGAGGTCCTGCCTGAGATCGACTACGCGCCCCGCGGCGACGCCGCGGCCGCCCTGACCGAACTGACCCAGCAGCTGACCTGGCTGATCGAAGCCCAGGTCAGGAAATTCCCCGCGCAGTGGTTCTGGTTCCACGACCGTTGGAAGACCAGGCCGCAAGGAGACACGAAATGAGAGCCAACGACCGACCGGCCGCAGCATTGCGCCCCATCGTTTTTATCCCAGGTTACGTGCGCAACGTGCCGGGCTCGGTGCTTTGCGAGCAGGGCCACACCCGGGTGATCGCCACGGCCACGGTGGAGGACAAGGTGCCGCCCTTCCTTAAAAAAAGCGGCCGGGGCTGGGTCACGGCCGAATACGCCATGCTGCCCGGCAGTTCCGGGAACCAGCGCATCGCCCGCGAGCGGGGCAGGATCAACAACCGCAGCGGCGAGATCCAGCGCTTCATCGGCCGCGCCCTGCGTACGGCGGTCGACATGAAAGCCCTGGGCGAACGCACCATCACCCTGGACGCCGACGTCATCCAGGCCGACGGCGGCACCCGCTGCGCTTCCCTGAACGCTTCGTTCCTGGCCCTGGTCTTCGCCCTGAAGCACCTGGTCTACGAGCAGATGATCGCCGATTTTCCGGGCTTCCGTTTCGTCGCCGCCGTCTCCATCGGGGTCAAGGACCACGAGCTGCTGGCCGACCTGGACTACGATGAGGACTCGCGCATCGACAGCGACATCAATATCGCCAGCGACGCCGCCGGGGCGCTGATCGAAGTGCAGTCCTTCTGCGAAGGGGAACCGCTGCCACCGGAGCTCTTTCAAAAAGCCATCGCTTTGGGCATCGAAAAAAACCTGGAGATCATCGCCCTGCAAAAGCAAGTCTTGGCCGCGGCCGGCATACCTTGCTGAAGAAAAGAACGGCTTGCCTGAACTTACCGATATTCCTTTAAAATTTTGATGTAGCTTTCTTTTTTCAGTTGGGCGATGTAATCCTTCAGCTTGACCTGCTGCTGCTCTCCGCGCAGGGCCTGGATGATCTCCTCGCGCACGTCCTTGACCTCGCGGACCTTTTCCTCGCTGAACTCGGTTAACTGGATGATGTACCAGCCGTTGTCGGTCTCGATCCAGCCCGAATACTCGTCTTTTTTCAGCTTGAGCGCCGCCTCTTCCAGGTTCTTGTCCAGCTCGCCTTTCTTGAATTTTCCCAGGGCGATGTTTTCAGCGGCATCGGGAAGCTGCGAATGCTTTTTGGCGACTTCGGCGAAGAGGCCGGGTTTCAGTTCCGCGGCGATCAGGTCCATCTTGTCCTGGGGCCTGGAGCCGTCCTCGTTTTTTTTCAGGTAGATGCAGTTCAGGGCAAACTCCGCGGGCACGGTGTACCTGGCCGTGTTCTTGCGATAGAACTCCATGATCTGCGGGTTGTCGATCTTGATCTTCGATCCGACCTCGTCCCAGACCAGCCGCTCCTGCCTGCGCCGCTCTTTCCACATGTCCTTCCAGGCGCCGAATTCGATCCCTTCCTGGGACAAGGCCCTCTTCAGGTCATCGTCGGAGGCGATGTTGTTCTGCTTCTTGATCTCCTGGATGATCGTCTCCACGTCGGCGTCGACGTCGTAGTTCTTTTCCTTGACCTTGGAGATCAGCAGCTTCTGCTCGATGAACTTGTTCAGCAGCTCCCGCTTGACCTCGGCCATGGCCTGTTCCAGCTTCTCCCCCTCCAATTCGGCCTGCAGGGTGCGCAACATTTCCATTTCGAATTTTTTCAAGTCCGTGCCGGTGATGGCCTCGTCATTGACCACGGCGTAGATCTCTTCGACGATCTCCGCTTGTGCTATGGCGAAATTAGTCGCCAGGAAGAGGATCGCCGCCAGAAAGATTTTCATTTTCATTGTCATTCACTCCAGGGTCGGATTTTATATAGCTGAAATACAATTGGTCGTAATGGACCTGAAACGGGACCTCGGACCTCAGGCCGGCGAGGAATTCCCCGTAGGCGGCGGTGAGCTTGGCCGAAAGCAGCTTGCTTTTGATCTCGTCCCTGACGTCGGCCAGCCGCTGCATGCGCGCTTTCCTTTTTTTGCTGACCTTGAAGAGATGAAACCCGTAGGGCGACTCGACGATGGGGCTGATCTCGTTCACCTGCAGGGAAAAGACCACTTCCTCCATCTCCTGCGGCAGCATGCCTTTTTCAAAAAACCCCATGGCGCCTCCAGCGGACGCTTCCGGGGAGATCGATTCTTCGCGGGCGATCTCTTCGAAGCGCGAGGGCTGCTTGAGGAGCTCGGAACGGTTCTTCAGCAATTTCTCGCGATCGGCGGCCATGATCTGGAACAACTCGATCTCCTCGGATCTTTTGAAATCGCCCAGATGCGTCTCGTAAAATTCCGCGACTTCGGCGTCGCTGACGTCGATGTCCCTGTAGGCCCCGGCCAGCAGGAATTTCTGCACTTTCAGGACGTTGCCCACGATGCCGCGGTCAACGGCCGGGTCCTGGCGCTGGGAACGGACGCGGCCGAGGTAGGCCGTGATCTCCTCATCCCCGACCTGGACGCCCTGCTGATTGGCCTTGAACAAGAGGATCTGCTGCTCGCAGAAGACATCGAACAGGCGGGAAAGGAGCTTGTCATTGTCTTTTTTATCAAAAATATCAGAGTATTGAAGCTTGATGAAATTTTTCAGGTCCCGGTTGGTCAGGGAGGCGTCGGCGATGGTCAGGATGACCTTGTTTTCAACGGCCGCGGCCTGGTCGACCGCAGGCTGGACGTCGCCAGTTCCCGAGGATCTTTTGCACTGGACGAAAAAAACCGCCAAAAAAAGGAAAACGACCCACGTTCTGTTCATTTAAAGGCATTATATACCACTCGCATCCCGAATTCAATGGAATCGCGGCGGACCGGGCCCGCGGGCGGGTCGGATCCATTTGACAAAGGGGAGGGGAAAAAATATAATTCTTGAATGTTAGACCACGTCCTGGCCCTGTATCCTCCGGCAAGCGAAGAATCCGCCCTGATCGGCCGCATCGATGAAACTCGCCTTCCCGTGCACGTGGCGGTCATCATGGACGGAAACGGCCGCTGGGCAAAGCAGAAGAATCTGAGCCGCAACGCCGGGCACAGCTCCGGCGCCGAGTCCGCCCGTGAGATCACCGAGGTCTCCGCTCGCCTGGGCATCCGTTACCTGACCCTGTTCACCTTTTCCAGCGAAAACTGGAAACGGCCGGCGGGCGAGGTCCAGTTTCTCATGGATATGCTTTATGAAAACCTCCTGAAGCAGCAAAAACTGCTCGACGAGAACGACATCCAACTGAAGATCATCGGCGACCCGGGCAAATTGCCCGGCAAGTTGCGGAAAAAGCTCCTGGAATCCGAGAAAAGGTCGGCGGGCCACCAGCGGCTGCAGGTCAACCTGGCGCTCAATTACGGGTCGCGGCCGGAGATCCTGCACGCCGTCCGCGAGATCGTCGCCCGCGGCATCCCGGCCGAACAGATCGACGAAGCGACCTTCTCCGGCTTCCTGTATACGGCCGGCTGCCCGGATCCCGACCTGCTGATCCGCACTTCCGGGGAATTGCGCTTATCCAATTTTCTTCTCTACCAGATCGCCTACAGCGAATTGTATTTTACCCCGACCTTGTGGCCCGATTTCCGGGCCAAGGATTTTTTCCAGGCCATCATCGCCTACCAGGCCCGGGAAAGGAGATTCGGAAACCTATGAAAGACCTGAGCCGCCGCCTGCCCACCACCGTGGTTTTGATCGTTTTCGCCTACGCGGTTATCCGTTTTCTGCCCGTGCCCTATTTTTCGGCGCTGCTCTACCTGCTGGTCAGCCTGGCGGCCTGGGAGTTGTTGCGGCTCACCCGCCCAAGCCGGCACGTCTGGCCACTGGCCTTCAGCAACGGCCTGCTGGTCGCCCTGGCTTTTACCGTGCCCTGGTTCAGCATCGCTCACGCCCTGGTCGGGTGCCTGCTGGCCGACGGACTCTATTTCTTGTTCACAACTACATCGAAGGACCGCCTGGATTCCTTCGCCCGCGACTGGGGCATCCTCGCCCTCGCCGTCATGTACCTTTATTTCCCGCTTTATTTCCTGCTGGAACTGAAAAAACTTGGGCCCAATTACCTGTTTTTCCTGATCCTGGTCATCGCCGTCGGCGATTCAGGGGCCTATTTCGTTGGCAGCGCTTTCGGCAAGCACAAGATCTATCCGCTGGCCTCGCCGAAGAAATCCCTCGAGGGGCTGGTCGCCGCGGTACTGACCGCCGGGGTCAGCGGCTGGCTGTCGCTGCTGCTGTTTCCGGTCCGGGTCGCGGTGCCCACGGCCATGATCACCGCCGCCGTGACCGGGCTGTTTTCGCAGCTCTCCGACCCGGTGGAATCGCTGTTCAAGCGCGCCGCCGGCCAGAAGGATTCCGGCACCCTGCTGCCGGGCCACGGCGGCGTGCTCGACCGCGTCGACAGCTATATTTTCTGCGCCCCGTTGCTGTTCTTCCTGATCCTCTATTTCTGGAAATGAACGTCGCCAGCCCATGGTAAAAAACATCGTGGTCCTCGGCTGCACCGGCTCGATCGGGCGCAGCACCCTCGGCGTCCTGCGCGAGAACCGCGAGCGTTTCCGCCTGCTCGCCCTGGCCGCCGGCAGCAACACCCAGCTGCTGGAAAAACAGATCGTCGAATTCGAACCGCAGGCCGTCAGCGTCAAGTCCGCTAAGGACGCCAGCGCGCTGCGCCAGCGATTCCCGCGCCTAAAAACTTTCTGCGGCGCCGAAGGGTTGACCGAGATCGTCTCCCTGCCCGAAGCCGATTGCGTGGTCGCGGCCATCAACGGCACCGACGGCCTGGCCGCCGTTTTCCAGGCCATCCGCCTCAAGCGCAGGCTGTGCCTGGCCAACAAGGAGACCCTGGTCGCGGCCGGCGAGCTCATCCGCCGCGAAGCGGAGGCGCACCATGCCGAGATCGTGCCCATCGACAGCGAGCAGAGCGCCATCTTCCAGTGCCTCGCCGCAGGCGCTTCGCGCCATGTGCGCCGCGTCATCCTGACCGCTTCAGGCGGCCCTTTTTTCCGGGAAAAGGAAAAGGACTTCGCCCGCGTCACCGTGGAGCAGGCCCTGGCCCATCCCACCTGGTCCATGGGCCGCAAGATCACCATCGATTCGGCCACCCTGATGAACAAGGCTCTGGAGATCATCGAAGCCAGCTATCTTTTCGCCCTGGGCCCCGAGCAGGTGGACGTGGTCATCCATCCCCAGAGCGTGGTCCATTCCCTGGTGGAATTCATCGACCACTCGCTGCTGGCCCAGCTCGGCGTCGCCGACATGAAACTGCCCATCCTTTACTCGCTGACCCACCCCGAGCGCGTCGCCGCTTCCGGCCCGAGCCTCGACCTGCCCGCCCTCGGGCGGCTCGAGTTCTTCGCCGTCGACCGCCGGCGCTTCCCTTCCATACAAATGGCGTATGACGTGCTGCGGCAGGGGCAGAACGCCGGGGCCGTTTTCAACACGGCCAACGAGGTCGCCGTCGAGTATTTCCTGGCCGGCAAGATCTCTTTCCAGGCCATCTTTTCCGTGGTCGCGCGCATGCTGGACCAAGAGGATTACCACCCGCTGCGCGGCCTGGACGAGGTGCTGGCGACCATTTCCCTGACTCGCGAAAAAACGACCGCCTACATTGAAAAAGAGGTAATGCAATGAACATCATCTACCAGTTCCTGACCTTCCTGGTCGTCCTGGGCATCATCGTCCTGGTCCACGAATTCGGCCACTACATCGCCGCCCGGCTGATGAAGATCCGCGTCGAGGTATTTTCCTTCGGGTTCGGCAAAAGGCTCTTCGGCAAAAAGATCGGCGACACCGATTTCCGCGTCAGCCTGGTCCCTGTCGGCGGCTACGTGCGCATGGCCGGCGAAGAGGAGCTCGATGCCGCGCACCCGTCCCCCGACCAGTTCATGGCCAAGAACCGCGCCCAGAAGATCTTCACCCTGCTGCTGGGGCCGTTGATGAACCTGGTGCTGGCCCTGGTGCTGATCGTCGCGGTCAACATGGGCGGCGTGGAGGTCGATTCCTACAAGCTGGAAAAACCGGTCATCGGCTATGTCGTCAAGGGCTCGCCGGCGGAGAAAGCGGGCTTGCTGCCCGGGGACACGCTGCTGGCGATCCGGGGCAAAAAAACCCCCACCTGGAAAGAGGTCGAGTTCACCGTCGGCACCAATCCCAAGGAGAGCCTGAAGGTCGACTTCCTGCGCGCCGGCTCCACGCGGGTCACCACCTTGAACGTGGCGCCGGGCACGCAGCCCGAGATCGGCTACGCGGGCTTCTTGTGGCAGTTGCCGGCCGAGATCAGCCAGGTCGCCCCGGGCTACCCGGCCGCCCGGGCGGGTCTGAAGCCCGGAGACGTCATCACCGCGGTCAATGGCCGCCCGGTGGCCAACTATTTCGCGTTGGCCGACCTGATCCACGGCTCGCCGGGAAAACCCCTGCAAATAACCTATCAGCGCCACGGCCTCAAACTGGCCGCGCAGATCACCCCGGTCGCCGAGAACGGGGTCGGCATCATCGGCTTCAACGTCAAGATCGCCACCACCAAAACGCGCTACGGCTTTGCCGCCACCGTGAAAAACAGTTTCCAGCAGGCGAGCCAATGGACATTCCTGACCTTCGACGCCTTCAAAAAGATCATCCAGCGCAAAATATCGGTCAAAAGCTTTTCGGGCCCCATGGAGATCGCCCGTGTCTCCCAGCAGGCGCTGGCCAGCGGTTTCTCCAATTTTTTCATGCTCATCGCCTTCATCTCCCTGCAGTTGGGGATCGTCAACCTGTTCCCCATACCCGGCCTGGACGGCGGCCACCTTTTGATCTTCACCATTGAAGCGGTCATCCGCCGCGACCTGAACCAGAAATTCAAAAACATCCTGCTCTACGCCGGCTTCGCGTTCCTGATCAGCCTGATGGTCTTCATCGTGCTGAACGACATCGCCAAGACCCTGCCCAAGGGCTGGGGGAGCATATTGCCGTTCCTGGGCTAGCCCGCATTTCTCACAGAGCTAACGGCGGCGGAATTTTTCCTTGAGTTTCTGGTCGACGATCTTCGGCACCATGGAGCCCACCTCGCCGCCCAGCATGTAGATCTCCTTGACCAGCTTCGAGCTGAGGAACGAATAGGATTCGGAGGGGACGAAGAAGATCGTTTCGATGCGCGGCTCGATCTTGCGGTTCATCAGCGCCATCTGGAACTCGATCTCGAAATCGGAGATGGCGCGCAAGCCGCGGACGATGGTGGTGATGCCGCGGCGCGTCACGTAATCCACCAGCAGACCCTCGAAGTGGTCGACCTCGATCTTTTTCGGGTCGCGGAAAACCTCGCGCAGCATGCGGCATCTTTCGTCCAGGTCGAAAAGATAGGTTTTGGCCGGGTTTTTCAGCACGGCCACCACGATCTTGTCGAATATTTTCAAGCCGCGCTGGATGATATCGATGTGGCCGTTGGTCAACGGGTCGTAGGAACCGGGATAGACCGCCATGCCTTTTTTATTCATGCCGAACTCCTATTTTTTCCAACACCTGGTCCAGCCGGGTTTTCAAATCGGCCAGCGTGCCGTGGTTGGCCACCGTGAAATCGGCCAGGGCCAGGGTGGGCCCGACCTGCTGCCCGCCCTCAGGCTCGCCCTGCCCCCACTCGCGCTCCAGGCCGGCCCGCAGTTCTTCTTCGCTGACGGCGTCGGTCGCCCGCCCCCGCTCTTTCATCCTGGCCAGGATGGTCGGGATATCGCATTCGATGCCGACCAGATAAAAATCGCTTATTTTTTTCAGTTCCCGCACTTCGGCGGGGTTGCGGATGCCGTCGATCACCCAGCGCGGTTCGGGCGCGGCCAGGATCAGCTCGCGGACCAAACGTCCGAGCACCCCGGCCCCGCCCTGGGCGCGCAGGCGGTTGCCGATGTCCTGCATGCGGACGCGGCTGACCTTAGGGTCGACCTTGGCCGCCTCGCGCCTGACGATATCGGAAAGGGAAATGTACTGGAACCCGTAGCCGCTGAGGATGCGCACCGCTTCGCCCTTGCCGGAAGCCATGCGCCCGGTCAGGCCGATGCCCAGTTTGCCGCCGGCCACGCTCACTCCACCCGGCCGTAGCGGACGCTGTCTTCCAGTATGTCCTGGTCCAGCCACTCGCGGGCCCAATCGGCGACATTGAAGACACGGTAGCGCTCGGCTTCGGGCTGCGAGACCACGATGCGGTTCAAGCCGGCGTTGATGATCATTTTCTTGCAGATGAAACAGGGGAAGGCGAAAACGGTCTTGGCGCTCTCGCGTTCCTCTCCGAAGATATACATGTCGCCGCCGAGCAGGCTGACGCCGGCGCGGGCGGCGTTGATGATGGCGTTCTGCTCGGCGTGGACCGAACGGCACAGTTCGTATTGGGTTCCGGAGGGGATCTGCAGCTTGCGGCGCAGACAGAAGCCGTGGTCCAGCGAACTGCGCGTATGCCGCGGCGCCCCGACATAGCCGGTGGCGATGATCTGGTCTTCCTTGACGATGATGGCCCCGATCAGCACCTTCAGGCAGGTGGAACGGCGCGAGACCACCTGGGCGATGTTCAGATAATAATCTTCTTTCTCCGGCCGTGCGATCATTGGCTCATCATACCTGGCTGCCGGTTTTTTTGCAAATCCGGATCGCGGGCAAAGCGGCCGTTCCCGGAGAGCTCCGGGAACGACTAGCCCTGGATCCGCACCCGCAGCATCTTGTCCCCGGCGCGGATGGCGTCCACCACGTCCTGGCCGGCGACCACTTTCCCGAACACCGTGTGCTTGCCGTCCAGGTGGGGCTGCGGCGCGTGAGTGATGAAGAACTGGCTGCCGTTGGTGTTCGGGCCGGCATTGGCCATGGAGAGCGACCCGGTTTCATGTTTCAGGGGGTTGCCCTTGAATTCGTCGGCGAACTGATAGCCCGGGCCGCCGCGGCCGCTGCCGGTCGGGTCACCGCCCTGGATCATGAAATCCGCGATCACGCGGTGAAAGACGACCCCGTCATAAAAACCCTCGCGGGCCAGGAAAATAAAATTGTTGACCGTCTGCGGAGCGTGCTGGGCGTAAAGCTCCAACTGTATCGTGCCTTTTTCCGTTTCGATCGACCCCAGGTAGGTGCGCTGGGCATCGATGGTCAGGGGCGGCGGGCTCGGCCATTGTTTAGCGGACATGTCTCGTTCCTCCTTGTCGAAAAACCTCAAGTTGCCTTGGCGGCATTCTAGCAGAAACGCCGTCCCTTGCCAAGCCGCTGCCGGGGAGCCGTTTCCCGGCCATGAAGGCGCCCGCCGCGGCCGATATTGAATTAATTCGGCGAGTATGCTTGAATATTCATCAGCACAGGAGCGGCAATGAAAAAATTAACCCTCATTTTTTTCGTGGTGGTTTTTTCGGCATTTTCAGCGCAGTCCGAGACCCTGGCCAATGTCACCGGCCATAAGGGCCTGACCCTGATCATCGACCGCGGCGCCGTGGACGGCGTCAAGATCGACATGACCGGCATGGTCAAGGCCGTATACAAGGACCTGGGCGAAGGCGAATATACGATGAATATCGGCAATTTTACCGTGCGCAAAGTCTACGAGCGCAGCGCCGAGATCGCCATCGAGGCCGGCAAAGGCATGAAGACGACCGACGCCAGCTACGTGGTCTTCGCGCGGACCCTGGTGCCTGAGGAGAGCCAAGCCGCGCCCGCGGAGCCTGTCGCGCCCGCCGTTGTCGCCGAGAACGCCGACGGCTACATAGACCAGGGCGATCAAGCGGCCGACGGCGAAAATTTCCAGGCGGCGCTGAACCTGTACCAGAAGGCGCTGAAAATGGAGCCCGCCAGCCTGGTGGCCCAGGAAAAAATCAGTGAAATGAAAAAGATGATCGCCGGGGCCGAACGCGGCGCGAAATTCAAGGATTACCTGAAAAAAGCCGACGCCAATTACGAGAAAAACAAGGTCAAGATCGCGTTTCTTTACCTGGTCGAAGCCTTGCGCGTGTTCCCCGAAGGCAAGCCCGAGGTGCAAAGCCGCCTGAATGTCATATCCCGGGAGTACCCCCAGGAGCTGGCCGCGATCCTGAGCGAAAGATCGGCGCAATTGAAGGATATCCGCCCCCAGATCGACGCTCTCCTGCAGACAGAGCCCGAGCCCGGCCCGGCCCCGAGCGCTGAAGAGACCCATATCGCTGAACCGTTCCTTAAAAAGATAGTCGCCAAGGCCGAAAAGGTCTCGCGCAGCGACATTGGGAACTGGGAAGCCGTATTCTCAGGCGGCATCACCCTGGTGTACGTCCCGGAAGGTGAGTTCACCATCGGCTCCCCGGCCCGCGAAGGGGACGCCGACGAGCACCCGGCCCACAAGGTTTTTCTCCCTGGCTTCTGGCTCGGCAAGACCGAAGTGACCTTCGAACAATACGACCGTTTCTGCGCCGAAAGCAAGCGGGAAAAAGCCGCCGACGAAGGCTGGGGCAGGGGCAACCGCCCGGCCATCTACGTTTCCTGGGACGACGCCCGGGCTTACTGCTCCTGGCTGGAAAAAAAGACCGGCCTCGAATTCCGCCTGCCCAGCGAAGCCGAATGGGAAAAGGCCGCCCGTGACCGCTACCCCTGGGGCAGCCAGCCGCCCGATTCCAGCCGGGCCAATTTCAACAAGGAGAACCTGCGCACGACCCCGGTGGGCTCCTATCCCCTGGGCGCTTCGCCCTACGGCATCCTGGACCTGGCCGGGAATGTCTGGGAATGGACCCTGGATTGGTACGATCCTGGCTTCTACCGCAATTCGCCCCGCGAGAACCCGCGCGGGCCGGAAACCGGTTCCGAAAAAGTCGTGCGCGGCGGTTGCTGGGCCAACGGCGACGGACTGGTCCGCGCCGCCAACCGCAGCAGCGAAAACCCCGAGAGCAAACTGAATATCCTGGGGTTCCGCCTGGCCCTGGACGGCAATTGAACGCTTGCCGGACAACGCCTCGCGCTTTCAAAAAAAACCGGGGTATTGTATAATGGCAGCCATGGCAGGCAAATCGAGCAACCCGGAACCTTTACCCGGGCCCACGTCCAACCAGGCGAACGCGATGAACGTCCAATGCCCCGGCTGCGGCCACGTCCAGGAACTGGATCCCGAATACAAGATCTGCCTCAACTGCGGCGGCCCGATGGACGAAAGCAATACCACCATCCTGCAGGATCCCAGGAAAGGCCGCGACATGCAGGGGCTGGCCATCGTCGTTTTCCTGCTGTTCGTCTTCATTTTCTTTTTTTGGTCCAAATACATCGGCAGGCACGGCATGGCGGTCAGCGCCCTGTTTTACATCTGGGGCTTCTATAAAAACTACCTGAACAAAAGGAACGCGACCTAGGAAAATGGCCATCAAGGAAAACCTTGAGTTGATCACGGAAAACATAGGAAAGGCCTGCCGGCGCTCCGGAAGGGACCCGCGCCAGGTGCGCATCATGGCCGTGTGCAAGGACCAGGGTCCGGAAAAGATCAGGCAAGTGCTCGACCTGGGCATCCGCCTGCTTGGCGAGAACAAGAGCCAGGAAGGCGAAGCGCACATGCGTCATTTCCCCGGCCCGGAGATCGAGTGGCACTTCATCGGCAGGCTGCAGAAGAACAAAATAAATAAAATACTGGGCCTGTTCCGCCTGATCGAATCGGTCGACGGGGTCAAAACGCTGGAGCATATCCACAAGCGGGTGGAAGAGCCGGTCGAGGCGTTCATCGAGGTCAACATCGGCGACGAGAAGAGCAAGTCGGGGTTCACCATCGAGGGGCTCAAAAAAGCCATCCCCTATATCGCCAACCTGAACAAGGTGATCGTCTCCGGCCTGATGGCCGTGCCCCCCTATTTCGAGGACGCGGACAAGGTCAGGCCGTATTTCATCAGGCTGCGCGAGCTGCAGGCGGACATCAACCGCATGGCCATCGCCAACCTGAAGGTCGCCCACTTGTCCATGGGCATGAGCCACGATTACGAGGTCGCGGTAGAAGAAGGGGCCACGCTGGTGCGCATCGGCACGGCCCTTTTCGGCCGGCGCAAGCCCTGAGCCGCGCAAATCCCGGCATGACCGGCAAGGAGGCACCATGAAACTGACGCCGCAGGAAATTTTAAGCCAGACGTTCGCCCGGCGCATCAAGGGCTACGATCCCGACGAGGTCAAGAGCTTTTTGCAGCAGATCGCCGAGACCCTGGAGAGCGAGATCCAGGAAAAGGAAGAAATGAAATCGCGGACGGAAAAGCTGCGCGAAGACCTGGGCAAGCTGGAAAGAAAAGAAGAGCTGCTGCGCGACACCCTGATCGCCGCCCAGAAATTCTCCAGCGAGATCAAGGCCAACTCGCATAAAGAGGCCGAGCTGATCACCAAGGACGCCGAGATCAAGTCCGAGGAGATCGTCAAGCATGCCGTGATCCGCCAGATGGCCATCAGGGAAGAGATCAAGAACCTGCAGTTCAAGAGAAAGGAGATCGAGAGCGACATCATCCACCTGCTGAACTCGCTGAAAGAATTGATCGAGACTTACCACAAGCAGGACGAGGAGTTCGGCAAGATCGAATATCTGGGGAAGTAAACTCGGCGTACGGCGCCCCAGTCTTTTTGAATAGCGAAAATCCATATCCCCCCCTTCGAGATTTAGCATTTCGCGGAGTGTTTATTGCTTAACCCCCTTTACATAAGGGGGGTGGCGCAGCCGGGGGGATTTATTTCTGCAGGAAGACGTTTTTGTTTATCCC
>Ga0209262_10000134_pt1 | contig 43406 bp, 51 predicted proteins | sample Lowcelwee11metaG_FD_187171 | JGI IMG/M metagenome (GOLD analysis project Ga0209262, IMG submission 187171) | Freshwater pond sediment microbial communities from the University of Edinburgh, under environmental carbon perturbations - Low... | ecosystem: Environmental > Aquatic > Freshwater >... | reverse complement strand
TGGAACGACAATATGGTCATGCTCGCCGACTTCCTGCAACTCGATGCCGACGAGCGCGAAGGCAAGTTCCCCTTCATCTGGGCGGTCGACCAGAAGAATCGCCTGATGCGGCTCCTGGTCAGCGCGGAGTTGGTGCGGTCGTCGGAGGAGCGCCTGAACTTCTGGCGCCAGTTGCGCGGCATTGCCGGACTCGATGCCCAGTCGGCGGACACCGAAGCCGTGGCCGAGCGGGTGCGCGCCGAACTGCTGGCAAAGATCGCCGCCAGTCTGGGTATGACGGGCAGTGACCTTGGCGGCGTGGCGTCAGCGCCGAGTTTGGCGAGTGGCGCTGCGGCGGGCAGCGGCGATTACGAACCGGTCTGGGTCGAATCGCCCGAATGCACGGCCTGCGACGAGTGCATCAATCTGGCGCCGAAAACCTTCGCCTACAACGAGCAGAAGCTCGCCATCGTCATCAACCCGAAGGGCGGCAAGTTCGCCGACATCGTCAAGGCGGCGGAAAAGTGCACGGCCGGCTGCATCCACCCCGGCACGCCGTGGAACCTGGGCGAGGCCGGCGTGGAAAAGCTGATGGCGCGCGCAGCGAAATTCAACTAAGACCGGCGCGATGAAACTCCTCTCCTATTTTCGCGGTGAGGCTTTCCAGCGCGGCGTGCATCCGCCGTCCTGCAAGCTGACGGCGCAGACGCAGATCCGGCGTCTGCCCTTCCCGCCCAAGGTGGTGGTGCCGCTGTCGCAGCACATCGGCAAGCTGCCGCATCCCATCGTCAAGGTCGGCCAGGAAGTGGTGCGCGGCGAGCCCATCGCGCGCACCGACGACTGGCTGTCGGTGCCGCACCACGCGCCGGTCACCGGCGTGGTCGAATTTATCGGCTTGCGGCCCGGCGTACGCGGCCCGTGGGTCGAGTCCATCGTCATCCGCGCCCATCCCGGCTCGTCGCAGGAAGACTTATGGGGCCAGCCGCGCGACTTGAGCACGGCGAGCGGTGCGGACATCCTGCAGGCGATCTGGGACACCGGCATGGTCGGCCTCGGCGGCGCCGCTTTCCCGACGCATGCCAAGCTCACCGTGCCGAAGCAGGCCAAGGTGCACACCCTCGTGGTGAATGGCTGCGAGTGCGAGCCCTATCTCACCTGCGACCATCGCGTGATGGTGGAACAGGCCGACGCGCTGGTGGCCGGCATCCGCTACGCGATGCGCGCCACCGCCGCAGTGCGCGCCATCGTCGGCATCGAAGACAACAAACCGGATGCGCGCAATGCAATCCAGGAGGCGATCCGGCGTGCCGGCAGCCTACCGGAGGGGGAGATTCACGCCGAACTGGTGCCGACCAAGTACCCGCAAGGCTCCGAGAAGATGCTGATCATGGCGTTGTTCGGCGTGGAAATACCGGCGGGCGGTCTGCCGGTCTCGCTCGGCATGGTGGTGAACAACGTCGGCACGCTGGCCGCGCTCGGTCGCCTGCTGCCGGCGGGACGCGGGCTGACCGAACGCGTCGTCACCATCACCGGCCCTGGCGTCGCACGGCCCGGCGACTACATCGTGCCGCTCGGCACGCCGATCCGTTTCGTGCTCGACTACGCCGGTGCGCCGGACGCGACGGCGCGCCAGATCATCCTCGGCGGGCCGATGATGGGCCAGGCCGCCGCCTCGCTCGACGTGCCGATCACCAAGGGCATCTCCGGCGTGCTGGTGCTGCGCGGCGAAGACCTCGCCGATCGCGCCGGACTGAAGACCTATCCGTGCATCAAGTGTGCGGAGTGCGTCGAATCCTGTCCGATGGGCCTCAACCCCTCGCAACTGGGCATGCTGGCCGCCAAGCGCGAATACGACCTGATGGGCAGCAACTTCCATCTGGGCGAATGTTTCGAGTGCGGCTGCTGCACCTATGTCTGCCCGTCCAACATCCCGCTGGTACAGCAGTTCCGTGTCGCCAAGCAAATCCTGCGGGAGAAAGCGGTCGCCAAATCGTGAGTATAGAAATCCGTTCCGCCCCCCACATCAAGGGGTCGAAAAGCGTCGAGCAGATCATGCGCCATGTGGTCTGGTCGCTGCTGCCGGTCTGCGCTTTTTATGTCTACCAATACGGCCTCTCGGCCCTCGCCTCGCTCGTCGTCGTCACCGCGAGCTGCCTGGCCACCGAGCGCTTTTTCGTGCGCCAGGGCGGGCAGTCCGGCGATATCGGCGACTATTCCGCAGTCATCACCGGGCTGCTGCTGGCGCTCTCCATCCCGCCGGGTTTTCCGCTCTGGATGGGCGCCGTGGCCGGCGGCGTCGCCATCGCGCTGGGCAAGGCCCTGTTCGGCGGCATCGGCTTCAACGTCTTCAATCCGGCCCTGGTCGGCCGCGCCTTCGTCCAGGCCGCCTTCCCCCAGGCCATCGCCACCTACACGCCGTCCTTCCTGCCGGGCCGCTTCCACGAACTGATTCCGTCGTCGATGGCCCTGCCGCTGATGCAGCCGGCCGATGTCGCCGTCTGGCTCAAGGCCAAGCAACTCGACGCGCTGGCCGGCGCCACGCCGCTGGCGAAATGGAAGTTCGAGGGCATTCTGGCCAACGCCGACGAGCTGCTCACTTCGCTCTCCGGCCACATGGCGGTGGGACCGTCGCCCGCGCTGATCCTCGTCTGCGGCGCCTATCTGGCCCTGCGCCGCTTCATGGACTGGCGCATCCCGGCGGCGATCCTCGGCAGCGCCGGCCTGACCGCCTGGTTGCTGTTCGCCTTCAACGACGTGCGTTACCCGAACCCCTTCTTCATGATGTTCTCCGGCGGCCTGATCCTCGGCGCAATGTATATGGCGACCGACATGGCGACCTCGCCGGTCACGCCCAAGGGCATGTGGGTGTATGGCGCGCTGATCGGTCTGCTCACCGTGGTGATCCGCTACTACAGCGGCCTGCCCGAGGGCGTGATGTATGCCATCCTGCTCGGCAATGCCGCCACGCCGCTGATCGAGAAAATCACTCAGCCGACGCCCTTCGGCAAGGGCGGCCGGGGGAAGAAGAGCGCCTCCTACCCGCTGCATCCGGGCTATATCTCGCGCGAGGATGCCGGCGCGGTGACACCAAAGAAACGCTTCCTGCCGAACAAGCCGAAACAGACGGAGCGCGAATCATGAACGCCGCCGCCATGCAACCCGAGACGACCCCAACCGTCGCGATGATCCGCACGCTCGGACTGATTTCCGCGATCTGCGGCCTCATCATCGTCGGCGCCTATCAGGGCACCTACGACGCGGTGCAGGAGAACAAGCGCATCGCCGTCGAACGCGCGGTGTTCAAGGTCATCCCGCAGGCCAAATCCATCGTCGAATATCTGGCCCTGCCCGACGGCAAGATCGAAAAACTCGGCGCTGGTGGCACGGTGCCCGGCGCCGTGAAGTTCTACGCCGGCTACGATGCAGCCGGCAAGCTCGCCGGCATCGCCGCCGAGGGCGCGGCCAAGGGCTACGCCGACTATGTGCGCATCCTCTTCGCCTACGATCCCGCCAACGGCGCCGTCGCCGGCTTCGGCGTCGTCTCCTCGCGCGAGACGCCGGGCATCGGCGACAAGATCCTCGTCGACCGCGACTTCCTCGCCAACTTCCCGCTGGAGGCGAAGCTCTCCGACGACAACCAGGTGCTGGCCCACGAGATTCGCGCCGTGAAACACGGCACGAAGACCAACCCCTGGGAAATCGACGCCATCGCCGGCGCGACGATCACCTCGCGTGCCGTCGCCCGCGCGATCAACGACACGGCGCAAACGCTGCTGCCGCGCGTCGCGCCGCACCTCGACCAAATCAAGGAAAAGCCATGAGCCAGACAAAAACCTGGGACGAGTTCATGGAGGGCATCTGGCGCCAGAACCCGGTATTCGTCATGGTGCTGGGCATGTGCCCGACCCTGGCCGTCACCGTTTCGGCGGTGAACGCGCTGTCGATGGGCGTGGCTACCACCTTCGTGCTGATCTGCTCCTGCGCGCTGGTGTCGCTGACGCGCAGTTTCACGCCGAAGGAAGTGCGCATCGCTGTCTACATCGTCATCATCGCCACCTTCGTCACGGCCGTCGATTACGCCATCCAGGCCGTGAGCCTGGCGCTCTACGATGCGCTCGGCGCCTTCATCCAGCTCATCGTGGTGAACTGCATCATCCTCGGCCGCGCCGAGGCGCACGCGGCGAAGCATCCACCGCTGCCGGCGATGATCAACGCCGCCGGCATGGGCGTCGGTTTCACCGTCGGCCTACTGGCACTCGGCACCGTGCGCGAAATCCTCGGCGCCGGCGCGCTGTTCGGCGTGCCGCTGTTCGGCGCGGGCTTCCAACCCTGGGTGGTGATGGTCCTGCCGCCGGGCGGCTTCTTCGTGCTGGGCGCCTGGCTGTTGCTGTTCGCCGCGCTCGAACGGCGCAAGCAACGCAAACTGGCGGAGGTTGCGACCAATGTCTGAATCCGCCTTCCAGATCTTCATCAACGCCCTGCTCGCCAACAACTTCGTGCTGGCGATGTTCCTCGGCCTGTGCCCCTTTCTCGGCGTCTCGGGCAAGCTCGATACCGCCTTCCCGATGGGCGTGGCGACCACCTTCGTCATGCTGGTTGCCTCGCTGTGCGCCTATGGCCTCAATCTGCTGCTGACCTATTTCGGGCTGGAATTCCTGCGCCTGATCTCCTACATCGTCATCATCGCCTCGGCGGTGCAACTGGTCGAGATGGTGCTGAAGAAGTACAGCCCCACGCTGTTCCGCGCGCTCGGCATCTACCTGCCGCTGATCACCACCAACTGCGCAGTGCTGGGCGTGGCCTTGTTCCAGACCGCGCGCGAATACGATTTCATCCAGTCGATGACCTTCAGCTTCGGCGGCGGCGCCGGCTTCACGCTGGCGCTGGTGTTGATGGCTAGCGTGCGCGAACGCCTGACGCTCTCCGACGTGCCCTCGGTAGCGCAGGGCACCGCATTGTCGCTGATGCTGGCCGGCATCCTCTCGCTGGCCTTCATGGGTTTTGCGGGACTCGGCGGATGAGCACCTATCTGACGGTCGTCGCGCTGATCTTCGCCCTCATGCTCGCCGGCATCGGCGTCGACCGGCTCTACCGCGCCTTCGCCGCGCGCCATCCGCAACTCGGACCGTTCCGCAAGAACGACGGCGGCTGCGGTTGTTGCGCCGCCAAGACCGCCTGCCAGGACAAGTCCTGCGCGAGCTGAAACTCAGCCGGCAGGCGGCAGCAACACCCGGTCTGTGCCCAGCACACAGCGCGCGCGCCCGGTCTGTTTGGCGACATACATACGCTCGTCCGCCAGCTTGACGAGTTCCACCCAGTCCGCGATGGCATCGGTCCGACGTTCCGCTACACCAATGCTGGCGGTGAGTGGGGCACCGTCGGGACGCCGGCCCAGCCACTCGGCGAGAATCCGCTCCATAACGATGCGCACACCCGCGTCGTCGGCGCTGGACAGCAGGATGACGAACTCTTCGCCGCCCCAGCGGATCACCGCGTCGGCCTTGCGCAACAGGCCATGCAAGGCAGCGGCGGCATCGCGCAAGGTCCGATCGCCCGCTTCGTGTCCGTACGCGTCGTTGATGGACTTGAACTTGTCGATATCGAGAAAAGCGATCGCCAGCGGCGCATCCTGTTCGGCGGCGAGCCGGAACTGCAACTCGATCACCTCGACTCCGCTGCGCCGCGTCAACGCACCCGTCAACGGGTCGTAGCTGGCTCGATGCAGCAGCGCCATCATGTAGTGCAACTGCGTGGCGCAAGCCAGCAGGTACACGCCCAGCGCGAGCCCCAGCACCCAGAGCGTCGATATCAGCCGCAGCGGCTCGAAGCCCGCCGAGACGAAATGAGCGAGGGCCACGGCGCCGAGTACCGGCAGCGCCAGGAGCACGCCCTCGACCATGACGAGCGGGAAGATGCTGAGACCGGCGAGCACGATGAAGGGCAGCGCCTCGTAAAGCTGGGCATTGATCGCCGCCAGCCCGTCGAGATCGGCTTCGCGCAACAGCATCTGGGCCAGGCCATACAGCAACATCGGCATCGTCAGCAGGGCCGCCATCAAGCCGAGCGCCTGAGCCGGCGTGCGCTCCCGGTCGGGGGCGAACGCCAGCCAGAGAAAGACGCCCACCGACAGCAGGCGCACGGCGGCAAACAGCAGCCATTGCCCAGTCGGCAGGGTAATGGCATCGAGCGCGATCCACAACAGGGTCAGGCCGGAAAAGCCGAAGGCGACGAGCCGCACGCGCGTCACCAGCGCGGCAATCCGATGGCGCGCCAGATAGGGGGCGTGGCTGCGCGTCGAGAGCAGTTCGAGCAACTCGCCCGCTTCGAAGCGCAGCGCCAATTGGCGCAAGTTGGCAATCAGGCTGTGGGCTATTTTCATGCGCGCCATCTTACCCCTTCCGATATAGGCCACTGCCGCGATTAGGACCGGAAAGGCGCGCGCCGGCGCGGACAGCTTCGTGCGCGCCGCCCAAGAATTGCTGCTGGCACGATAAGCCCGCCTACTTTGCCATGATCCGGCTTGAAGGACAGAATGCGCCATCCCCCTTACCGGACCTACACCGTGAAGCAGAATTTCTGGCCCACCCTGCTCGCCGCCGCCCTCCTCGCCCTGCCCGCTGCGCCGGCCCTGGCGCTCGACATCCAGCCCTACCAGGCTGAGGGTTTCGCGCGCGCGCGCGCCGCCGGCAAGACCACCGCGATCCAGTTCCACAGCGGCTGGTGCCCGGTCTGCGTGATGCAGGAGCGCGGCGTCAAGGCGCTGAAGGACGACAAGGATCTTGAGCAAGTCGTCGTCTTCCAGGCCGACTACTTCAAGGAAGAAGCCCTGCGCAACCAACACAAGGTCACCAGCTTCTCGACCTTGGTCGTGTTCAAGGGCGAGATCGAACGCGCGCGCACCACCGGCGATTTCCGTGCCGAACAGCTCAAGCAGTTGTTCGCCAAGGCGCTGTAAAGACTGCCCGTGACGGTTGCCGTCGAGACCTTCGTCCCCGCCAGCGTCGGCATCAGCTATGCCGCCGGCCTGCTGACCGCCCTCTCGCCCTGCATCCTGCCGGTCTTGCCGATGGTCGTCGGCGGCGCCATGCAGCAACACCGCGCCGCCCCGCTCCTGATGGGGCTGGGCATGACCACCGCCTTCGCCATGGGCGGCTGGCTGATCGGCGCACTCGGCCCCGCGCTCGGCCTCGACCCCGAATGGATCCATCAGGCCGCCGCCGCCAGCCTGATCCTGTTCGGTCTGGCGCTCTGGTTCGAACCGCTGACGCGCCGGGTATCCCAACTCGCCCAGCCGCTCGCCGCGACCGCCGACCGCGTCGCCGGCGAGATCGGCCATCGCTCCCACCTGGCCGCCTTCTTCTTCGGCGGCCTGCTCGGTCTGGCCTGGAGCCCCTGCGCCGGCCCGATGCTGGTTGCGTCCGTCGCGCTGGTCGCCACCGGCCGCGACGCCGCCTTCGGCGCAATCCTGCTCGGCCTCTTCGGCCTCGGCGCCGCCACGCCGCTGGTGCTCGCCGCCTACGCCTCGCGCGCCGGCTTCGCCCGCCTCAAAGGCTGGGCACTCGGCCACGGCAGCGGCCTGCGCCACGGCTTCGGCCTCCTGGCCATCGTCTCCGGCGTCTTCATCCTCACCGGACTCGACAAGCTCGTCGCCACCGGCGTCATCGCCGTCATGCCCGACGCCTGGCTGGAACTCGTCACGCGCTTCTGAGGCCAAGCATGGGCTTGCGCCCGGCGCAGCGAACCATTTAGCATTGCCGGCCGCACCAGCGAGGACGCCCATGCCGGACATCAAATTCAATTTCGACAGCTTCACGATATTCAACGCCAGCATCCTGATCGAAGGCTGGCTGTTCGGCACAGACGCAGCCGTCGAGAGCTTCTTCATCCATCACCCGCGCACGGGCAAGCGCCTCACCCTGCGCTGCGAATTGACCAGCCCGGATGTCGCCGCCGTCCATGGCCCACGCGCCGCGCGCGCCCGCTTCCGTCTCTGCGCCCAATCACCGTTCGTTCCGGAAGAAGCACACGAGCTCGAACTCGTCGTCGAATCAGGCAATCACCGTCACACCAGCGCCGACTTTCTACGCGGCATGCTGCTGGGCGAAGCCGTACATCAAACCTTCCGCCGCTTCCTCGCCGAACTGGAACAGCGCGATGCCGGCAAGGTTGTCGAGATCGGCGCGCGAGCGCGTTCCGGCATCGTGCGCAAAGCGATGATCCCCAGCCGCTTCGAGTACATCGGCATCGACGTCATGCCGGGCGACAACGTAGACCTCGTGCTCGACGCCCACCATCTCGCCGCCGGCCTGCCCCACGGCAGCATCGACGCGATCTTCTGCTTCTCGGTGTTCGAGCACCTGCTCATGCCCTGGAAAGTCGCGCTCGAAATCAATCGCGTGCTGAAACCCGGCGGCCTCGGTTTCATCATGACGCACCAGGCCTGGCCGGTGCATGACGCCCCCTGCGACTACTGGCGCTTTTCCGACCGCGCCTGGCACGCCCTGTTCAACCCCGCCACCGGCTTCGCCATCCTCGACAGCCAAATGAGCGACCCGGCCTACCTCGTGCCCAAGCTCGCCTACGCCGACCGACCAACCGGCGCCGTAGCGCAAAACTTCCTGCAAACCGCCGTCGTCTTCATAAAGATCGCCGACACCCGGCTGACGTGGGACGTGTCGCCGCAAGAGCTGGGCGAGGCGGCTTACCCGGCGTAGTGCCGCCCGCCGCTGACGCGCACGATGCCAGCGAGGTCGCGGTGCTGTTCGATCTCGTCGAAACCCGCCGCCGCGAGGAGCGCGCGCGCCGCTTCCGCCTGGTCGTAGCCGTGTTCGAAGCACAGCCCGCCGCCGGGCCGCAGGTGGGCGGGCGCATCTGCGACGATGCGGCGGATTGCGGCGAGGCCATCTGCATGGTCGGTGAGCGCGCCGACCGGCTCGAAGCGCAGGTCGCCTTGGCTTAGGTGCGGGTCGCCAGCGGCGATGTAGGGGGGATTGGCGACGATGAGATCGAAGCTTGACCCGGCCAGGGCGGCGAACCAGTCGCTTTGTAGGAAGTCGACGCGCGCGCCGAGTCTGGTCGCGTTGGCGCGCGCCACTGTCAGCGCGGCCGGGGCGACATCAACCGCAGTTACGCGCGCTTGCGGCAGTTCGAGCGCCAGGGTGACGCCGATGCAGCCGCTGCCGGTGCCCAGATCGAGAATAGCCGCCGTGCCGGTCGCGCCGAGTTTGGCAAGCGCCAAATCCACCAGCAATTCGGTCTCGGGACGCGGGATCAAGACCTCGGGCGCGACCACGAATGCGCGGCCATAGAACTCGCGCATGCCGACGAGATAGGCGACCGGTTCGCCCGCCGCGCGCCGTGCCACCAGCGCCGAGTATTGCTCGGCCTCGGCCGGGGCGAGCGGCGCGTCGCCATGCGCCGCCAGCCAGGCGGCGGAGCGTTGCAACAGGTGGCCCAACAGCAGACGCGCCTCGGCGGGCGGGATACGTTGGCGCGCGGCGGCGAGCGCCGCCGCGATCGACAGGCTCACTCTTCTCCGGCCAGCGCGGCGAGCAGTTCGGCCTGGTGTTCGGCCTTGAGGCCGGCGATCAGCTCGTCGAGGTCGCCGTCCATGATCGCGTCGATCTTGTAGAGCGTGAGGTTGATGCGGTGGTCGGTGATGCGCCCCTGCGGGAAGTTGTAGGTGCGGATGCGTTCGGAGCGGTCGCCGCTGCCGATCAGGCTTTTGCGCGTGCTGGCGCGCTCCTGCTGCTGCGCGCGCACCTGCATGTCCTTCAGGCGCGCGGCGAGCACGCTCATCGCCTGCGCCTTGTTGCGGTGCTGCGAGCGGTCGTCCTGGCATTCGACGACGAGGCCGCTGGGGATATGTGTGATGCGTACCGCCGAGTCGGTCTTGTTGATGTGCTGGCCGCCGGCGCCGCTGGCGCGGAAGGTGTCGATGCGCAGCTCGGCCGGGTTGATGGCAACGTCATCGACGGCATCGACCTCGGGCAGCACGGCGACCGTACACGCCGAGGTGTGGATGCGGCCCTGCGCCTCGGTAGCCGGCACGCGCTGGACGCGATGGCCGCCGGACTCGAACTTGAGTTGGGCATACACGCCCGTGCCCTCGATACGCGCGATGATCTCGCGATAACCACCGAGGTCGGATTCGTTCTGCGAGGCGATCTCGACCTTCCAGCGCTGGCGCTCGGCGTAGCGCGCGTACATGCGGAACAGGTCGCCGGCGAACAGCGCCGACTCGTCGCCGCCCGTGCCGGCACGGATTTCGAGGAAGATGCTCTTGTCGTCGTCCGGGTCTTTCGGCAGCAGCGCGCGTTGCAGCTCGTCTTCCAGCCGCGCCATGCGCGCCTGCGCGGCGGCGGTCTCCTCGCGAGCGAATTCGCGCATCTCGGCGTCGCTCTCCATTGCAGCGGCGGCGGCGAGATCGGCCTCGGCCTGGCGGTAGGCGTCGAACAGGCCGACGACCTCGGCGATGTCGGCGCGCTCACGGTTGAGGCGGCGGAAATTCTCCATGTCGCGCGTCGCCGCCTCCTCGCCCAAGAGAGCGTCGAGTTCGGCAAGGCGGTCGGTGAGTTGTTCGAGGCGGAAACGGATGCTGGCTTTCATGGGCGGGGTATGAATGAGGACGGGCGCCGCAACCGTGCGGCGCGCGACAAGGGAAACGCTACTCTTCGGAATGCAGGCGCCAGATGCGCGCGATCAACTGGGCGACTTCGGTGCGCTCGCCGCCTTCGGCCTGATTCAGCGCCTGGGTCGGCGGGTGCAGCAGCTTGTTGGTCAGCCCCTTGGACAGGGCTTCGAGCACCTGGGCCGGATCGTCGCCGCGATGCAGCAGCTTGAGTGCATGTTCCAGCTCGTGGCGGCGCGCGCGCTCGCCGGCATCGCGCAGCGCGCGGATGGTCGGCACGGTTTCGCGCGCTTCCATCCAGTGAATAAAGTCGTCGACGCGGTGGGTGATGATTTCCTCGGCCTCGACGATGGCCGACTGGCGCGACTCCTGGCCGGACTCGACGATCTCGGCAAGGTCGTCCAGCGTGTAGAGGAACACGTCGTCGAGCTTGCCGACCTCGGCTTCGATGTCGCGCGGCACGGCCAAATCCACCATCACCATCGGCCGATGGCGGCGCGTTCTCAGCGCACGTTCGACCATGCCGAGGCCGATGATCGGCAGGGCGCTGGCGGTGCAGGAAACGACGATGTCGTAGTCGGCGAGTTTCTCGCTCACTTCGTCGAGGCGCAACACGTCGCCGCCGAAACGCGCGGCGATGGGCTGGGCGCGCTCCGGCGTACGGTTGGCGATGGACAAGCGCCGAGGCTTGCCGCCGGCGAAGTGGGCGGCGCACAGTTCGATCATCTCGCCGGCGCCGATGAACAGCACGTTCTGGTCGGCCAGCCGCTCGAAGATGCGCTCCGACAGATGCACGGCGGCGGCGGCCATCGAGACGATGTTGGCGCCGATGGCGGTGGTCGAACGCACCTCCTTGGCGACGGCGAAGGTGCGCTGGAACAGCTTGTTGAGCAGGGTGCCGAGCGTGCCGGCCTCCTCGGCAACGCGCGCCGCCTGCTTCATCTGGCCGAGAATCTGCGGCTCGCCCAGCACCATCGAATCGAGGCCGGAAGCGACGCGGAACATGTGGCGCACGGCGTCCTTCTGCGGATGCCGGTAGAGGTAGGGCTCGATGCGCCGCGCCGTCAGGTCGTGGTAGGACGCCAGCCAATCGATGGCGGCGGCTGGCTCTTCGGCGGCGCAATACAGCTCGGTGCGGTTGCAGGTGGACAGGATCGCCGCCTCGCGCACCGGCCGCCCGCGCAGCAGGTCGTGCAGCGCCTGCGCCAGCCGCGTCGGGTCGAACGCCACCTGCTCGCGGATGTCGAGCGGGGCGGTGTGATGGTTGATGCCGAGGGCGAAAACCTGCACTGGGGCTGTCTCTGAGGGTAGAACCGAGGTATTAAAGACGAAAAGCCCAGACGGGGCAACCCGTTTACATCAAGGGGAACAGGCTTATGGTCTGGCGCCGTGCCGCCAGCGCCGACTCAGGCGGGCGAAAAAATGCTGCTGGCTTGCATCGAGCGCCCCATGTAAGGGACCGGAGAGGGTGGCGGGAGGGATTGAGCGGGCACGGTAAGTCGGCGCTGGCGGAACGCCGTTTAAAGGCCAAAACCGACCGCGAATGTGCATGCTAAATTGGCCTGCAATACACAGGCCTCCTGCCGTTCCCCCTCAATTTACCCTGAGCGTTTTGCCCCGAAACCAATCCTTATGTCGATCAAAAATTCCGCTTGGGGAACGCAAGGACGTATCCAACGCGAGGGCCTTGCCACCCTGTTGCTTGCGGCGATGATCGCGCTGGCAGCGCTCAGCGGTAGCGGCTCCGGTCTGCCGATGTGGCCCGCCGGTCTGGCGGCATGGCTCGCCTGCCTGACCCTGTGGCCCAAAATAAGTACGCCCCAACAACGTCAGGCCCTGTGGCTGGGAGGTATTGGCCTTGCCGCCATGATCGCGGCACTGACGCGTGGCGCCGATGTGTCCGTTGCCGCGCTGCTCACGCAGAACACCGCCCTGCTCGGCATGCTCGGCGCGGTGGGCTTTCTCCTGTTGCTCGGCCGCGACGACGGCGGCGAAGAACTTCCCCAGGGGAAAGCGGCCCTTTGGCGCACCGCCCTTGGCGCACATTTGCTCGGTGCGGTCATCAATCTATCCATCGTATTCATCATGGCCGATAAGATCCGGGGCAAAGAGAAGCCGACGCCCGAACAGGCCATGATTCTTGTCCGCTCGTTTCTCGCCGCCGCGCTCTGGTCGCCTTTCTTTGCCGCAACGGCGGTGGCGCTGACTTACGCGCCGGGCGCCAATCCCCTGCAACTCTCGTTGAGCGGCATGTTCCTCGCCGCTGTGCTCCTCGCGCTCGCGGTAAGAGACCTCGCCGGACAAATGGGCCCGGCCACCGCAAGCTTCGTCGGTTTTCCCATGCGACTCGGGGCGCTTGGCACGCCGATCCTGCTCGCTTGTCTGGTCGCCGCCGGACATGGCCTATTGCCTCACTGGGGCATTCTGGCCGTCATCAGCGTGGCTGCGCTGATGGTGGTCGCCCTCGCCCTGGCCCGGCGGGAGGGCTGCGTCAACGCTGGCCGGCACATGGCCCGGCATGCCCGCAGCCGGCTTCCGACGATGTCCGGCGAATTGGCGCTATTCCTCTCGGCGGGGGTGTTTGCCAGCGGCCTGCGCGCGCTCATCGATACCGGCAGCGTCTGGCTGCCCTTTGCAAGCCGCGCTGGTGTTGGCGATGATGATTCTGCTCGCGGCCGTCGGCATCCATGCCGTAATCAGCATCACCATGGTCGCCACCTGGCTGGCGCCCCTGCACCCCGCGCCGGATCTGCTCGCGCTGGTCTTCGTGATGTCCTGGGCCATCGGGCTGGCCGCCGGCCCCCTGTCGGGAATCCATCTCGCCATCCAGTGCCGCTATGGCATTTCCGCGCGGATGCTGGCGCGCGGAAATATCCGGTACTGCCTCCAGGCCTATGCCGCTGCGGTCATCTATCTGCTACTGATTGCCAGTTCGGCCTGAGCGGACAACCCTCCCCCGATGGTTCCCCGAGAAGTCTCTGGACAACATGCCAGTAATGGCATACAGTAACAGGCAATGAACGCTGACGAGAAACCTCTGTTCTGGATTGGCAGTGCCCGGAAGGATCTGCTCGCCATGCCGAAGGCGGTACAGCGAGAGTTTGGCTTTGCGCTGCACCTCGCGCAAATCGGTACTCGTCATCCGAGCACCAAGGTACTGAAAGGATTTGGCTCGGCAGGTGTACTCGAGGTCGTCGAGGATTATGCGACGGACACCTATCGGGCGGTCTATACGCTACGGTTTTCCGAAGCGGTGTTTGTCCTGCACTGCTTCAAGAAGAAGGCCACCAAGGGCAGCGAAACACCCAAGCCGGATATGGAACTGATCCGCAAGCGACTGGACGATGCGCGACGACTCGCGGAAGGAGCATGAACATGACACGTAAAATCATCCAAGACATCGACCACGAAGTCAGCACAGGAAACGTGTATGCCGACCTCGGCTTTGCCGATGCGGCGGAAATGCTCGCCAAGGCGCGCATCGTTGCCCAGATTGGTCGCATCATCCAGGCCCGGAAGTTGACCCAAGTCCAAGCTGCTGAACTGCTGGGGATCGATCAGCCCAAGGTATCTGCCCTCTTGCGCGGTCACTTCAAGGGTTACTCCCAGGAGCGCCTGATTGGGTTCCTGACCAAACTGGGTATGGACGTCGAAATCGTCATACGGCCCAAAGCCAGAAAGCGGCAAACCGGAGGTATGGTCTCCGTAGTCTTTGCCTAACCCGTTGGGGTGGCTGGGTTACGGCCATCAGCATGAGAATGCGCAGACCGACAAAGACATCTCCCCTCCACAACAAAGTCGGCGCTGGCGGAACGGCGTTTGGGGATGCCGCAACCCGCACCAGTCATTTCGCCCGCCCCGTTATCGACCCCGAAACCGGTAAATCCCGCCTGAGATTGCCGCGCCAGGCGCTCCGTCGCCGCAAGGTCGATGCCTAATCTCCGCAGAATGTGCGGAGATTAAGGCGCGCATTCTCCGCATCCGGATGGCGGCGCGGCGCCCGCTGCCGCCCCGAGAAATGTCTTGACAAAGGTTTCCATAGAAACCAAACTGGCGATTGTTTCCATGGAAACACATAGATCAAAACATGCCGCGCACGAAAAAGTCCTTGCCCAATCCGCTCGAAGCCCATGTCGGCTTCTGGTTGCGCTTTGTCTCGAACCATGTCTCGGCGCGCTTCCGGGGTTTGCTGGAGGAGAACGGCGTTTCGGTCACCGAATGGGTGGCGCTGCGCACACTGTACGACGGCGAGGTGACGTCCCATGCGGCGCTGATCGAGGCGCTGGGCATGACCAAGGGCGCGGCGTCCAAGGTGCTCAGCCGCCTGGAGGAGAAAGGCCTCGCCGAGCGCCGCCCGGCCGACGACAGCGCCAAGACCCAGGTGCTGGCGCTGACGGCGCGGGGGCGGGCGTTGGTGCCGGTGTTGGCCGCGCTGGCCGATGCCAATGACGGGCATTTCTTCGGCCATCTGGATGCGCAAGGCCGCGATTTCCTGCTGGCGCTGATGCGCGACGTGGCTGCCCGCCATGGCCTGAAGAACCCGCCCCTGGAATGAGCCACCCCACCGCGAGGACACCATCATGCAAACAGAAACCCGCCAGGTCATCGAACATTGCGCTCGGACATCCAATGAAGGCAGCGCCCATTTCGGCGAGATCGTCGGGGCCTTGCTGGGGGCCGGCGTCGAGTCGTATCACGCCGACTACCGCGCCGGCCGCAGCACCTATTACTTGCCGGACGGCGAGAGTTTGACAGTGGAGTTGCCGCCGGCGGCGACGCCGATTGCCGAGGCTTTCGACGGCGCGGCGATCCGGGCGGCGATTCTGGGCGCGCAGCGCGGCGCGGTCATGTATCCGGAATTCAAGCGCCTGTCGCAGGCCGCCGGCTGCGTCGGCTACATCGTCTGGCTCGCCGGGCGGCATGTGGTCTATTTCGGCCGGCGCGGCGAAACCCACGTCGAGCGCTTTCCGGATTGAGCGCGGCGGCGGAGCGTGTCTGCTGCCGCCGTCGCAGCCGTCGGCGGGTCAGGCGCTCAGGCTTGGTACTGTTTGGCCGGTCGGCACGCCCGCGATGTAGTGCTCCAACTGCTCGATGGTGAATTGCTGGTCGGACAGCAAATCCTTGACCACGTCGCCGATTGAAATCATGCCGACCAGGCGGCCGTTGTCGAGCACGGGCAGATGGCGCAGGTGATGGTCGGTCATCAGCGTCATGCAGTCTTCATTGGTTTGCGCGATGTCGACGAAGATCACGCCGGTCGTCATGATGTCGGCCACGGCGACCGCGCTGGCCGGGTACTCGAAGGGCATGACCTTGCGCGCGAGGTCGCGCTCGGAAACAATGCCCGCGATTGCATCGCCCACCGTGACGAGGAGGACGCCGACGCACTTTTCCGCCATCAACTGGGCGGCGTCGCGGGCCGTTGTCCGGGGGGGAACGGTGACTACCGTTTGGTTCGGCTTGCTCTTCAGAATCTGCGCCACTGTCTTCATGATGTGTACCTCCACTGGGGATGACAAGCGATGATGCGTTTGAAAGCCGGTTGATGACTTTGTATAACATCCGAGTTAATCAGTCAACTATTAACCCGGATGCAAAAGTCGGCCCCGCTTACTTCACGTCGAAGCGATCCAGGTTCATCACCTTGTCCCACGCGGCGACGAAGTCACGCACGAACTTCTCCTTGGCGTCGTCCTGGGCATAGACCTCGGAGAGGGCGCGCAACTGCGAGTTGGCGCCGAAGACGAGGTCGACGCGCGTCGCGGTCCACTTCGCCTTGCCGGTGGCACGGTCGCGGCCTTCGAAGCTAGCGGCGGCCTCGGAGGTCGGCGTCCAGACCGTCCCCATGTCGAGCAGATTGGCGAAGAAGTCGTTGGAGAGCACGCCGGGCCGCGCGGTGAACACGCCGTGGGCAGCCTGGCTCACGCCGAGCGCGCGCAGGCCGCCGACGAGCACGGTCATCTCCGGCGCGGTCAGCGTTAGCAAGTGCGCCTTGTCGAGCAGGCGTTCCTCGGCCGGCACGGTCGACGTTCCCTTCAGGTAGTTGCGGAAGCCGTCGGCGACGGGTTCGAGGACTTCGAATGACACGACGTCGGTCTGCGCCTGCGACGCGTCGGTGCGGCCGGGCGTGAAGGGCACCTCGATGGCATGGCCGGCGGCCTTGGCGGCGACTTCAACGGCAGCGCAGCCGCCCAGCACGATCAGGTCGGCGAGCGAGACCTGCTTGCCGAAGGACTGCTGCACGCCTTCGAGCGCCGCCAATACCTTGGCGAGCTGGGCGGGCTGATTGGCTTCCCAGTCCTTCTGCGGCGCGAGGCGGATGCGCGCGCCATTGGCGCCGCCGCGTTTGTCCGAGCCACGGAAGCTGGCGGCGGAAGCCCAGGCGGTGGCGACCAGCTCGGCGACCGGCAGGCCGGTGGCGCGGATCTGCGCCTTCAGCTCGGCAATGTCCTTGGCATCGATCAGCGGGTGATCGACGGCGGGCACCGGGTCTTGCCAGATCAGCGCTTCGGCGGGCACCTCGGGCCCGAGGTAGCGCGAGCGCGGACCGAGGTCGCGGTGGGTCAGCTTGAACCAGGCGCGCGCGAAGGCGTCGGCGAAGGCTTGCGGGTCCGCGTGGAAGCGGCGCGAGATCGGGCCGTAGATCGGGTCCATGCGCAGCGCGAGGTCGGCGGTGGTCATGATGGTGGTGACCTTCTGCGCCGGATCGTGCGCGGCGGGTGCGAGATCCTGGTCGGCGACATTCGCCGGCACCCACTGCCAGGCGCCGGCGGGACTCTTGACGAGGTTCCAGTCGTAGCCGAACAGCATATCGAAATAACCATTGTCCCATTGCGTGGGATTCGGCGTCCACGCGCCCTCGATACCGCTGCTGGTGGTGTCGCCGCCACGGCCGGCGCCGTGCGCGTTCTTCCAGCCCAGGCCCATCTGCTCCAGCGGCGCGGCTTCGGGCGCGGGGCCGACCAACTGCGCGTCGCCCGCGCCGTGACACTTGCCGAAGGTATGGCCGCCGGCGACCAGCGCGACGGTCTCCTCGTCGTCCATCGCCATGCGGCGGAAGGTCTCGCGGATATCGCGGCCGGAGGCGAGTGCATCCGGCTGGCCGTTCGGGCCTTCGGGGTTCACGTAGATCAGGCCCATCTGTACGGCGGCGAGCGGGTTTTCGAGTTCGCTTTCGCCGCCGCCTTTGCCCTCATGGCGCTTGTCGCCCAGCCACTCGGCTTCGCTGCCCCAGTAAATGTCTTCTTCCGGCTCCCAAATGTCCGCGCGTCCGCCGGCGAAGCCGAAGGTCTTGAAACCCATCGATTCGAGCGCGACATTGCCGGCGAGGATGAAGAGGTCGGCCCAGGAAAGCTGGTTGCCGTATTTCCGCTTGATCGGCCAGAGCAGGCGCCGCGCCTTGTCGAGGTTGACGTTGTCGGGCCAGCTATTCACCGGGGCGAAGCGCTGATTGCCGGTGCCGGCGCCGCCGCGTCCGTCGGCGATGCGGTAGGTGCCGGCGCTGTGCCAGGCCATGCGGATGAAGAGGCCGCCGTAGTGGCCCCAGTCGGCCGGCCACCAGTCCTGCGAGTCGGTCATCAGCGCGGTGAGGTCTTGTTTCACCGCCGCGAGATCGAGCTTCTTGAACTCTTCGGCGTAGTCGAAATCCGCACCCAGCGGGTTCGACTGCGCGGAATGCTGGTGCAGGATTTTCAGATTCAGTTGCTTGGGCCACCAGTCGCGGTTGGACCTCATGCTGTCGGTGGTGCGGGCGCCGTGCTGGGCGTGGAAGGGGCACTTGCTTTCGTTGCTCATGGCGGGTTCCTCCATTATTGATGACGTGGCAATACGTGGACGCAAGCCTATCGATCGCGCATCCCGACAGCTATTGAATTAATCCTATGCCAGCAATCGGTACACGCTATCAAGGCGCGGCCGATTGATCAGTCTGCCAGCGCACGTTGTCCGCCGTGCAGGGTCTTGAGCAGGATGCCGATCGTCGCGCCGAGCCCGGACAGCAAAGGTTTGGCGCCGGAGATGGGGGTCACAGTCCGAAGATCGCCGGCCACCAGGCCGCACCGACGCTCAAGCTGCCAACGATGCCGGGCAGCAGCGGCAGCCAACGTTTCCTTGCCGGCACGCCCTGGCGGGCGAGGATGCGTTCGCCGAGCCAGACGCTCCAGGCGGCGCCGACGAGGAACAGCAGCACCTTGGCGGCTTGCGCGCCGGCCTCGCCCAACGGCGTCGCCTTGATCGGCTCGAACAGCATGGCGCCCAGGCCGACGATCAGCGACACCATCGCCACCGGCGCGTACTGGTAGCCAAGTTCGGTGAAACGCTGGCGCGGCGTCGCGTCGCCGCCCATGTGGCCGGACAGCCAAGCGGCGACAGCGGTCAGCCCGCCGAGCACGATGGCCACCAGCAGCATGAAGCCGCTCATGAAACCGACGATCATGACGAAATCCAGCCACCAGAAAACCTCCGCGCGCTCCGGGTGCACGCTCATCAGCCAGGACGGGCCCGGCACCAGCAGCCACGACCAGTCGCGTTCGATGGCAAACTCGGCGACGGCCTGACGCATCTGCTGGTAGTGCGGCAGGATCAGCCAGAGAAAGCCGCCAAGGGCGATGCCGGTGTCGAGGAAGAGCATCCAGGCTTCGGCGTAGTTGGCGCGGTGACTGCGGATCTGCTCAATCTCCGCGCCCAGGCGGCGGAACACCATGCGCACGCTGCCCTTGGCGCCCGGATTGACGCAGCGGAAGCATTCGATGCAGTGGCGCGACTCGGCCTTGTGCGGCAGGTCGATCATGGTCGGGCAGGCGCCCTTCAGCGAGTAGATGTCGCGGCCGGGAATCTTCACCTGCGGTTCGAAGTTGACCGGGCCGAGGCGCGAGTAGAGGCCGAGCACGCGACCGATCGGGCACAGGTGCCGGCACCACGCGCGCTTCTTGCGGCCATAGAGGAAGCCGACCACTATCGCTAACAGCATCGTGCCGCCGAAGATGAGCGCGGCGCCGTCGGCGTGGTCGCGCACGCCCAGCGTCTGGCCGAGCAGGGTGACGAGGATGAAACTCGCGGCCGGCGTGCCTTCCCAGCGCATCCAGCGCGGGATTTCCCATTGCAATCCCACTTTATTTGTCCACTCGGTCGCCGCACCCATCGGGCAGAAGATGCCGCACCAGGAACGTCCGGTGAAGATCACGGAGAGAAAGACGAGCGGGAACCAGACGCCCCACAGCAGCCAGTTGGCGAAGGCGGTGTAGTGCGTCCAGGGCGTGGCCGTCTCCGGCGGGTCGGGCAGGAACACCGGCACGGCGATGACGGCGAAGAACAGGAGGAACATCGCCAGGTGCAGCCAGACCAGCTTGTCGCGGTGACGCACGCATAAGGCTTCGATCCGCTCGGAAACGCGCGTGGTGCGGGCCACTTGGATGACGGGGATGACGATGGCTTTTCCCGGCCGGGGCGCGGCGGCGACGTTGGTTTCAGACATGGTAGCGGCTCGTCCAGTGGAAGAAGACCAGCCAGCCGTGCAGGACGACCAGCGCGGCGGGAACCAGCCAGAGCAGGCCCGCCGCCGCCTTGGCCGCCGTCCCACCAGTCCCGAGTTTTTCGATGGTCCGCCAGCCGCGCACGACGGACCAGACCACGGCGAGCGCCAGCAGGGCGGCGCGCAGACCAGACAGCCAGTGGAGCGGCGCGCCTTCGCCGCGCAGGTAGAGCGCGCTTTCCTGCGTCAGGCCGAGGAAGAGCGCAAGCGCGGCGAGCGGCACGAGGTCGGCGGCCAGCCGGCGCCAATCGACGCGCGCCAAACCTGCCGCGATCCGCACGGCGGTGAAGCTGGCGCCGCCCGCGAGCAGCGTGCCGCCGGCGAGCCAGAGGCCGAGGGCGCCGGCGTCGAGCCAGACGAACTGGTCTTCGCTCAGCGGCCAGCGCGCGAGCCAGGCTTCCGCCAATGTCTGCCGCAGGCCGACGAAGGCCGGATTGAGCGGCCACTGAAACCAGGCCGGCGCGGCGCCGAGCAGGCCGAAGCTCAGCAGCGCCGGATGACGCGCCCCGCCTTGCGGATGGCATACCGCCGCCAGTGCGGCGATGGGCAGCACCAGACCCCAGGCCAGATAGCGCAGCGCGAGCGCGAGCCGATCGAGCGCGGGCGCGACGGCCGGCGTCTTGGCGAACAACGCCAAGCGCTGCGGTTGGCCGGCCATTGGCGTCAGGCAGAAATTCGGGTCGATGTAGCTCGCGGCGCCCCAGCCGGCGGAAAACAGCCGCGCCTCCGGGTGCGGCGCGGGCAACGCGGCGGCCAGGACGAGCAGTAGGAATAGCAGCAGCAGCGCCGGGCGCGTCATGTTCATCTCAAGCGGCGGCGCGGCGGCCGGCACGGTCGATTTGCGCCATACGCCACAGCGCGTAAGCCCAGAAGGCGGCGACGGCGATCACCAGCGTGGCGGCGGGACGCGCGCGATAGCCGACGAAATCGGCAAGGAAGCGGCCCGCGCCGCCGGCGTCGGACAGGATGCCGGAGGCATCCCAGAGCGGATCGGCCAGCGCCGGCAGCCAGTCCATGCCGATCATCCGGTCGACGCCGGCGACGAGCAGAGAGGTGGCGATAAGCAGCAGCAGGAATTCGCTGACGCGGAACAGCGTACGCAGATTAAGGAACTTCGCGCCGCGCGCCATGGCCCAGGCGGTAGCGACCGCAATGGCGAAACCGGCCGCCGCGCCGCCGAACAATTGCATGGCCGCGCCCTCGCCTTCCATCCCGAGACCATAGAGGAAGATCACGGTCTCGGCCCCCTCGCGCGCCACCGCCAGCGCCGCGATGGCGGCCACGCCCAGCAACGCGCCGGTCGAAGCCGCCGCGCGCTCGACCTGGCGTTCGAGTTCGCGCTTCATGACGCGGCCATGCGCGTGCATCCAGAGCACCATGTGCAGGATCAGCGCAGCGGCGACGAGCACCATTCCCAACTGAAACTGTTCCAGCGCCTGGCCGGCGAATTCGCTTTGCGCCGCGTAGGCCGCATAGCCCAGCACACCGGCCAGCGCGACGCCGGCCGCAACGCCGCCCCACAGCCCGCGTTTAAGCGGCGCGGGATCGGGCTGACGCGCGCTCCACGCCAACAACACGCCAATGACCAGCATGGCCTCCAGGCTTTCGCGCCAGACGACGATCAGGGCATTCCACATGAGCTTGCCCTCCGCCTACTTGGCGATCACCAGCAACTTGCCGGTGTCCATGTGGAACTCGTCGATGAACTCGTATTCGCCCGGCTTGAGTTTGGGCAGCACGACGAACGAGACGCCGCCGGGGGCAAGCACCTTTTCGACGCGCATGGCGAGGTTCTCGAATTCAATTGGGCGCTTGCCTTCGTTCTTCACGATGAGCTTGACCCGGGTGCCCGTCGGCACTTCGAGCCGGGCCGGGAATAGCTTGCCTTCCTTGGCGACCACCTCGAAGGTGGGCAACTCCTGAGCCTGGCTGTCCGTCGCCCAGCCCAAGCCAAACCAGAGCGCGAGGACCAGCAATAGATGGAAGAGGGGGGACGGGGCGGCGGGCATGGCGTAACTCCTTAGAAGCCCAGCTTGGCACGCACGCCCAGCACCTTGACAGCGCTGGCGGCGGTGTCGCCGCCGGGGTTGCGTATCCACTGGAAGTGCGGCGACAACTCGATACCGTCATTCAGCTTGAAGCGGTAGTACAGCTCGGTCTGCTTCTCGCTGCCGGAGGCCTGATAGCCGGCTACCGCAAGAGAATCGTTGCGATAACTACTGCTGGTACGCAAGCTGCCCAGCGCCAGACCGAGCGAATCGGCCGAACGCCCCCAAGGCGTGCCTTCGAGTTCGGCGCCGAGCGTCAGCGCGCGGTCGAACAGCACATAACCCGAGGTGTGGCGGCCATAGCGGCCGAACAGCGTCAGGTCTTCGAGCACCTTCTGGTCGGCCGAGAGACCCCAGCCACGGTTGCGCCGTTCCACGGCATCGTAGTTCTGCGCCCGGCTGTTGCTCCAGGTATAGGCCCGCACGGTGCCCGGCAACATGTTGAGGCGGGTGTTCATCTCCGCCTGGGCAATCACGAACGCGCCACGGTTCGAGCCGGAAAAGTTGGCACCGCTGTCCGCAGCGAAAGCGCCGAGCGACAAGCCCCACTCGTTGCCCTTTTCGGTGGCGTTCACATACTGGAGGATGGCGCCCGGCTGGAAGCCGTAGGCGTCGGCGCCGATGTCGCCGCCCGAGTCGAGCAGCGGGTTATGCACGAAGGCGTTGTTCATGAACTTGGCCGATTCGTCGTCAGCCGCTGCGTTCTGGTCGAAGAAGACAAAGGGGTCGATCTTGCCGACAGTAAGGTCCAGACGCTGCCCGGAGCCCTTGCCGCCCAGCGGCATGGCCAACTGATACCAGGCCTGGGCGAGGATGGCGAAGGAGTCGTCGGCACCGGCGCCGGTTTCGAAAGCCGTGGTGTTCGGCGTGCTCGTGTAGGTGGGGCGCAAACCGACGCCGTTGCCCTGACCAAAACGCACGTGGGTAAACAGCTTGCCCTCGGCATCGCCCATCGAGCCAAACGGCATGCTGACGGTCAGGTCGCCGCGATAGTTGGTGCGCGATTCATCGACACCGCTTGCCGTGCCGCGAGCGCCGACTTTCTGTGCCACAGCGATGAGGCTGCCCTCGACTTCGATGCCGTCGAGCGCCTCGGTCAGCTTGGTCGCCGGGCCCTTGATGGCGTCGAGCTGCGATTCGACCGCCTTGAGACGGGTGGCCACCTCGGGCTCTTTTTCCGACAGGCGCTCGGAAGCCAGCGCCTTCTCCAGTGCCTTGTTGTGCTGTTCCAGCGCCTCGATGCGCGCCGCGAGGCGCTTGAGTTCGGCCAGCACGGCGTCGTCGGCCGCCAGGGCAGGCGCAACAAACCCCGCCGCCAATAAGGCAGCGATCAGTGTTCTACGCATGATCAATACCCGCCCTTCTTGCCGACGCCGGCAAAGGTGAACTCCCACTCGGCTTCGACCGGTTTGAACCAGGGACGCACGCCGGTGGCGCGGTCGGTGTGGCGGCCGAACATGTTGCCGGCGGGGTTCTCCTTGGCGTTGGGCGGGTAGATGACGAACTTGAGCTTGTACTTGCCCGGACCCTTGAGCTTGACGTTGTCGCCATAGTGCGGGCCATCGCTGGCGACCATCGGCATCATGTCGCCCTTGATGACCTCACTCGTGCCGAGCTTGGTCAGCTCGTACTTGACGAGGATGTGCGGCACCCAGAAGCCTTCCGGAATGCCGTTCGGGTTGTTGCCGAGCGCGTGGATGTCGGCTTCGAGGTGGATGTCGGAGTCGGCGGCCTTCTTCATGTGGCCCTCCGGTTCCATCTCGATGGGTTGCAGATAGACGGCGGCGACTTCCATGCCGGCAAGGTTCTGCGGCGTGCCGATGGGATATTCCAGAGCGGCGGCGGAGACCGACCAAAAGGCGGCGAGGGACAGCAGGAACGAGCGGAACAAACGCATGGCAAACCTCCAAAGGGTAAGTGAAAAACTTTGGCTGGCTTGCCGCGCGCGTATGGGGCGCCGGCTGGCTGGCTGTGTCGGAATTACTTGGTCAGGATCAGCTTGTTTTGCCGCGTCAGGCGCAGGCGGTATATTTCCTCGCCGTGCGCGATGACCACTTCGCCGCTGCCGGCAAACAGCACGCCGCTGTCCAGCGCCTGGGCCGTATGCCGGATCGCCAGTTTTGCTTGGGCCCGGTTCATTGCCGCAGGGTTGTCCCGACGTAGCGTAAGCGCATTCATGACTTCACCTTCAAGATGAGAACGGTTCCCATGTTACATGAGAATAATTCTCACATGCAAGAGATTTTTTATCCGGACATTTGTATCAGGCGCTCGGCTCTTCCCTAAGTTTGTTGTCTCTGATTTTCCTGAACAGGGTGCGCTCGCTGATGCCCAACAGGCGCGCCAGCGCCGGGCGGTCGCCTCGATGCCGGCTCAGTGCCAGGGCGAGATAACGCCGTTCGTTTTCCGCCAGCGTCGGCCAGCCGTCGTCCTCCTGAGGATTGGGCGCACGCGCGATTTCGGTGGTATCGCCCTCACTGTCGAGCAGATGGCGCGGCTCGATTTCATCGCCGTCCGCCAGCAGACTGGCGCGTTCGAGCAGATTGCGCAATTCACGGATGTTGCCCTCGAAGGGGAGTGCAGCAAGCAAGGCCTGCGCTGCCGGCGTCAGCGATAACGACCGCTCCGGCGCGACGCGTGCCAGCAAGGAGGCGGTGAGCAAGGGCAAATCGCCAGCGCGCTCGCGCAGGGCGGGGGTATGAATCGGGAAGGTGTTGATGCGGTAATACAGATCGCGGCGGAAATTGTCGGTCTTGACCAGCGTTGCCAGATCGCGGTGCGTGGCAGAAACGAGGCGAAAATCCGCGCGCAGCGTTTCGGTGCCGCCAACGCGCCGGTAAGTACCGGTTTCGAGCAGGCGCAGCAGCTTCACCTGCAAGGGCAGCGGCAGGTCGCCGATCTCGTCGAGAAACAGGGTGCCGCCGCTGGCGGCTTCCACCAAGCCTTGCTTGCGATGGGTGGCGCCGGTGAAGGCGCCCTTTTCGTAGCCGAAGAGTTCGCTCTCGAACAGCGTTTCGGTCAGGCCGGAACAGTCCACCGCAACAAAAGGGCCAGCGGCGCGCGCGCTGGCTTCATGGATCGCCCGCGCGACAAGCTCCTTGCCTGTGCCGGTTTCGCCCAGCAGCATGACGGCGGCTGCCGACGGCGCCGCACGCATCACACGCGCCAACATGCGCGTGAAGGCCGGCGCGCGCCCAACCAAGCCTTGCGCGGCCGGCCGGCTGCTGGCGTGGCGCACCACGCGCATGGTTTCGACAAAAAAAACGATATGCCCGGCTTCGTCGCGGATCGGAGCGGTTTCGACGTCGACATGCTCTTCGCCGTGTGCCGTGTGATGCAGGTGCAACACACGCTCGATTTGACCGCTCGCGCGACTTTGCAGCAGCGGGCAGGATTCGCCGGCCTGGTCGCAGGGAACGGCGAAGCGGTGCGAAACCTCATAGCACATGCGGCCGACCACCGGTTTGTCGTCGCCGAAGTCGCGCCGGTAGGCATGGTTGGCGGCAAGGATGCGGTACTGGGCATCCATCACGATGCGTGGCTCGTCCAGCGCATCGAGAAACGAGCTGAGTTCCGGCAGGTTCATCGTCATCTCCGGCTGAGTGTCAATAATGACAGTTTTACCATACAGACTGCCGCCATAATTGGCGCTCCACTTTTCTGGCGCCCGGCTCAAAAGCAGTACTCGCTAATATTCAGTGACTTGTGTGCACGCATGCGCATCGTTACGGCTGGCACGTTCCTTGAGTTGCTTGTCACTAGCCCCGACAACCTGCATCAGGAGATTCCAGTATGAGCACATGCACCGCCTGCGAATGTGGCGACGCTATCGACCCCAGGCGTCGCCAACTGCTGTTCGCGACAAGTGCAGCAGCAGACGGGACGGCGGTTTTTTCTGTCCCTGCCACGGCTCGCAGTTCGACCTGGCCGGCCGCGTGCTAAAGCACATGCCCGCCCCGACCAATCTGGAAATTCCGCCGCACCAATACCTCGCCGAGATGCGCTTGCTGATCGGCGCGGACAAATCCGTCGCATAACCACCACCGGAGAAAGCAAATGAACCTCATCCCTCATGGCGAGCAGGTCTTACACGTAGCGGGAATCGCCTCTGCCTTACCGCTGTTGGGCGCCTTACTGGTCGTCAGCCTGCCGGTGCTGCTGCCCCTGGCTCTCTATCGCTGGACTCACGGGCCGTTCGGGCCGGATGCGGGTTGAGGAATGACACTCATGCAGCTTGCCTCTCGCATTGCCATCACCAGCCAGAACTTTCGCACCGTCACCGGTCATGCCGGCAAGGCACGGCGTTTCCTCGTCTATAAAGTCGGCGCTGGCGCGACGGCGTTCGATCCCGAACAGCTCGATTTGCCGCTCGCCATGGCGATGCACGACTTCGATGATCGCCACGCTCACCCGCTCGACGCTATCGATGTCTTGATCACCGGCAGTTGCGGCGACGCCCTCATGCAGCGCATGGCACGTCGCGGGGTGCGTATCGTTGTCACTGGCGAAACCGATCCGGAAACGGCGCTGCATGCCTATCTCGCCGGCTGCCTGAAACCGCCGGCCCCACATGCGCACGAACACGTACATGAGAACGCGGAGGGTGTCGCCGCCTGTGCATGCCATGTTATTCGCGCTGCCTAGCCGTATGGCAAACGGTCACTGGTTGTTTTGCTCCTTGCTCGGCCTTGCCATTTTGTGGGTTCTATTGAATCCCCTGGGAGACGATAGCCGTCGCATATCGCGCCCATAGTTAATAATCAATTGTCGCCATTGCGCGCGCACGGTAGGCTGGATGTCGTATCGCTACAGGAGGCCGCCATGCATCACGGATTCGCAACTGCCCAAAGGGAAGCTCGGGATGTCAGCCGTACGACATCCGGCTATCGGCTGGTCGACAAGATCAGCTTCATCGTCGGCGCCATGATCGCAATCACCGGTGCGATGCTCATACTCACACAGAGCGCCAGCCTTTTCTTGTAATTTTCCCGATTCATATGAACGCACACGCAAGACTCTTCCTGATGCTGGGCGCCCTAAGCGCTGCCTGCGCGGTCGCGCTCGGCGCGGCGGCCAATCACGCGCTGGCCGGCCGCCTGACCAATACGCTGCCGTGGTTTCAAACCGCCTTGCAGTATCAGCAATTCCATGCGCTGGGACTGATGCTCGTCGGCCTCGCCGCCACCCGATTTGCTTCTGCTTGGCTCGTCGCAGCAGGTTGGCTGATGGTCGCCGGCACGCTGCTTTTCAGCGGTAACCTCTACCTGCGCAGTCTCGCCGACTTCCACGACTGGCATGCCGTCACGCCTTTCGGCGGCGGCGCTTTCATCCTGGCTTGGCTGACATTCGCGCTAGGGGTGGTGCTGAGCGAAAAAAGCCCCGGCAAGCCGGGGCATTCTGGGTGAGGCGGAACGACTGACTTACTTGGCGAACGGCGTCGGACGCGGCGTCTTGTCGCTGGAAGGCGGCAGGATCGGCATCATGAAGCTGGGTTGGTCGCCGGTGAGCGTCTTCAGGAAGGCGACGACCTGAGCATTCTCCTTGGCGGTGAACTTTTTGCCGAGTTGGATGCGGCCCATGGTATCAACGGCTTCGGTCAGGGTGTTGGCGGCGCCATCGTGGAAGTAGGGATAGGTCATTTCCACGTTGCGCAGCGTCGGCACCTTGAAGTTGAAGCGGTCGGCATCCTTGCCGGTCACTGCAACGCGACCGTCGGCAGCAGCCTTGGTCTTGTAGGGCTCGACGACGCCCATCTTCTGGAAGGAGTTGCCGCCGACCGCCTCGCCGTTATGGCAGGCGACGCAACCGCTGTCCTTGAACAACTTGTAGCCGGCCAGCTCGTCGGCAGTGATGGCGTCCTTCTTGCCCAGCAGGAACTGGTCGAAGCGTGAATTCGGGGTCACCAGCGTCTTCTCGAATTCGGCGATGGCCAGGGTGACCTGATCGATATCGATCTTGTCTTTGCCGAAGACTTGTTTGAATTCGCGCATATAGGCGGGGATGGACTCCAATACGCCGATAGCCAGGGTGTGGGTAAAGCCCATTTCGCCCGGATTGGCGATCGGACCGCCGGCTTGTGCCTTGAGGTCGGCCGCGCGGCCGTCCCAGAATTGGGCGACGTTGAGGCTGGAGTTCAGCACGGTCGGGGCGTTGATCGGACCCTGCTGCCACTTGTCGCCGATCGAGGTCGGGATGTTGTCGGTGCCGCCCATCGAGAGGTTGTGGCAGGAGTTGCAGGAAATGAAGCCGGACTTGGACAGACGGGGATCGAAATAGAGCTTCTTGCCCAGCTCGACCATACCCAGGTTGATCTGGGCGGGCGGCTTGATAGGCTGAATCGGTTCCTCGGCAAAGGCGGCCGTCGAACCGACCAACAACAGGGAAGCGACGAGAGTGCGAATTTTCATTTGGGGCTCCTTAGCTACGTAAAAAATCTTGCATCGGCCGCGAAGATACCCCTACAATCGGCGTGGGTGTTGACATAAGTCAATGATTTTATTGTAGTTTTTTTCTAACAGAAACATAGTCGTTTCCTATACCCGCATACATGAAACTCTCTTCACTGCGTTATCTGGTGGCCTTCGCCGACGAAGGCTCGTTCAGCCGGGCGGCCGAGCGCTGCCATATCAGCCAACCCACCCTGAGCGTCGCGCTCAAGAATCTGGAGGACGAACTGGGGGTAAGCCTGATCGAGCGCTGCAAGGGTCACGTCGCCCTGACCGATCTCGGCTGGCAGGTGGTCGCCCAGTCACGCCGCGCGCTCGACGAAACGCGACGTGTCGAACAAGTTGCCCAGTTGGGCAAAGATCCGCTGCATGGGGATTTCCGTCTCGGGGTGATCCACACCATCGGCCCCTACCTGCTGCCGGAACTGATCGGCGCCATGCGCAAGATCGCGCCGGACACCCACCTCTATATCGAGGAGACGATGACCGCCCTGCTCGCCGACTACCTCAAGTACGGCACGGTGGATGCCGCCATCGTCGCCCTGCCCTTCGACGTGCCGGGCATCCAGGTTCGCCCGCTCTATGAGGAAGCTTTCGAGGTCGTCGTGCCCAAGGGCCACGCCTGGGCGCAGCGCGAGCGCATCGCCGCCGCCGAGGTGCGCGGCGAAGATGTGTTGGTGCTCAAGGCCGGCAACTGTTTCCGCGAGCAGGTGCTCGACGCCTGTCCGGAAATCAGCCATGCCGACGGTTCGCTGCACGAGGGCCATTCCATCGAGACGGTGCGCTGCATGGTCGCCTCGGGCTACGGCATTTCCGTGCTGCCCGCCGGCACACTGGGCGGCATCTACCGCAACGACATGGTGGCGTCGATTCCCTTCGAGGCGCCCGTACCCTCGCGTCGCGTCGCGCTCGCCTGGCGCCAGGGCTTCACGCGGCCGCAGGCCATCGAGGCCATCGTCGCGGCGGTGGGCATGATCGACAACCAGAGCTACCGGCACATTCGGCACTGAGCGGAGCAAACTCGGCGTTACCGGAGGGAATCCCCTTTTCGGGACTGGTGGGACGGCGGCAGGGTGCGCTGCGAGCGCTTATTCGCGCGCAGCGCAAGGTTTCAGTTCCAGCACCGTTTCGTCCGGTAGACCGGGCAACCAGGCATCGACCGGCTTGCAGGTAGCGGCGACGCAGACGATATAGGGCGCGGCGTAGGGCGAGTGGCGCAAGGCCACCTGCGGCAGCAGCGGCAAGGCCGGCGCATAGTGCCAGGCACCCTCCTTCAGCACGGCGTCCGGCGGCGGTTCCATGCCGGCGCCGGTGCCGCGCACGCGCGCCGCGACGAGGCGCAGGGCGTTGGCTTCCAGCCGGTAATCCTCTTCCCAGACGGTTTTCTGGATCGAGTGCGTCCAACGCAGGGTGATTGCCTCGCCGAGCGGCGCCAACAGCAGGCCGGCGACGAGGCAGATGCCGCTCAAGGCGCGGCCGGACGGGTGCGCAGCCAGTGCCAGCCGAAGAAAACGGCGCCGAGCGCGAAGCCGAGTTCGTCGGTGAGCGGCAGGGCGGCGACCAGCAGCCCGGCGCCCAGCGCCGCGAGGGCGCGTTCCCAGAGGGCCAGCGGCGCGCGCAGATGGCCGATGGCCGCCGCGCCCCACAGCGCGATGGCCAGGAGCGCCTTGCCGACGATGTAGAGCACCGCCCCGACCGTGGGGTCGCCTTGCAGCATCAGGGCGTTGTCGTAGACCGCCATGAAGGGCACGACGAAGCCGGCGACGGCGATCTGCGTGGCCTTGAGGCCGATCTTCATCGGCGAATCCTTGGCGATCGAGGCGGCGGCGAAAGCGGCCAGCGCCACCGGCGGCGTGAGGTCGGCCATGATGCCGAAGTAGAAGACGAACATGTGCGAGACGATCAGCGGCACGCCGAGCTTGAGCAGCGCCGGTGCGGCGATGGAACTGGTGATGATGTAGTTGGGAATCGTCGGGATGCCCATGCCGAGCACCAGGCAGACCAGCATGGTCAGGAACAGCGAGAGGAACAGGCTGTGCTCGCCGACCTTGAGGATGAAGCCGGCGAAGGACGAGGCCGCGCCGGTGAGCGTCAGCACGCCGATGATGACGCCGACGATGGCGCAGGCGACGCCGACCGGCAGCGCCTGCTTGGCGCCATCGACGAGGCTCATTTTCATCGAGTGCAGGGTTTTCATGCCGCCCTTGACCGAAAAGCTGATGGCGACGAGGGCAGCGATCAGCGCCAGCACGGGATAGATGCCCCACTTGGCGAAGAGCGAGGCCGTGAGGCCGATGGCGAGCCAGAAGACGTAGCGGAAGGCCATTGAGGAGAAGCGCGCGGCGATGGCCGCACCGAGAATCAGGATGGCGGTAAGCGCCAGGCCGACCATGCCGGAGAACATCGGCGTGAAGCCGTGGAACAGCATCCACACCAGGGCGGCGAGCGGCAGCGCGAGATACCAGCTTTCCTTCAGCGCGGCCCACGGGTTCGGGCATTGATCCTTGGGCAGGCCCTTGAGCTGCATGCGGCCGGCTTCGAGATGCACCATCCAGAAGGCGGTGGCGTAGTACAGGACGGCCGGGACAACGGCGGCCTTGACGATCTCGGCGTAGGGGACATTGAGCGTTTCGGCCATGATGAAGGCCACCGCGCCCATGACGGGCGGCATGATCTGGCCGCCCATGCTGGACGTGGCCTCGACTGCGCCGGCGAAGACCGAGGTGTAGCCGAAGCGCTTCATCAGCGGAATGGTGAACTGGCCGACGGTGAGCACGTTGGCCACGCCGGAGCCGGAGATGGTGCCCATCAGGCCCGAGGAAATCACCGCCACCTTGGCCGGGCCGCCCTGGGCATGGCCGACCAGGCCGAGCGCGATGGCGTTGAACAGGCGGATCATGCCGGCGTGTTCGAGGAAAGCGCCGAACAGGATGAAGAGAAAGATGTAGGTCGCCGACACCAGCGTGGGAATGCCGAAGATGCCTTCGGTGCCGAGCGCAAGTTGGCCGACGATCTGGTCGAAGCCGTAGCCGCGATGCGCGATGGACTCGGGCAGGTATTGACCGAACAGGCCGAACAACAGGAACAGGCCGCAGACGATGGGCAGCGCCAGACCGAGGATGCGTCGCGCCGCTTCGAAGACGAGGACGACGAGCGCGGTGCCCACCATCATGTCGGCGGTGGAGGGATCGCCGGAACGCTCGATCAGCTCGACTTCGAACAGCCAGTGGTAGGTGGACAGCAGGAAGGCGCCAATGGCCAGCAGCGTGTCGCCAGCGCCGACTTTCGACAGCCGCGTGCCATGACGAAACGAGGGGTAGAGGATGAAGCTCAGCGCCAGCAGAAAGCCGACGTGCAGGGAACGCGTGGCGAGACTGGAGAGCGGATGAAAGGCCGCCACCACAAGCTGGTAGGTGGAAAACGCCAGAGCCAGCGCGGTCATGGCCACGAGGGCGAGACCGCCGAGCCGGCGCTGTACGCCGTGCTCGGAGAATTCTTCCTGGCCGTGGTCGGGGGCGACGGCGTGGTCCATCGTCGCTTACTTGATCAGGCCGGCTTCGCGGTAATACTTCTCGGCGCCCGGATGCAGCGGCACGGGCGAGCCCTTGCCGGCCTTGTCCTTGTCGATGGCCTTGGCGGCGGCGTGGGCGGCCTGCATGGCGTCGAGGTTCTCGAACATGACCTTGGTCATCTTGTACACCGTGTCGGTCGCCACGCCTTCATGCGTGACGAGATAGTTCTGCACGGTGACGGTCGGCACGTCGGCGGTCTGGCCGGTGTAGGTGTTGGCGGGGATGATGCCGGTCGTGTAGGCCGCTTCGCCGATCTGCGCCACCACCTCGGCGGGGATCGGGATGACGACGATCTTCATCGCCGTCGCCAGATCGCGCACGGCGGCGACGCCGAGGCCAGAGGACAGCAGCGTGGCGTCGAGCTGGCGGTTCTTGATGAGTTCCACCGATTCGGAATAGCCGAGATATTCGACCTTGCCCAGATCCTTGTAGCTCATACCGACGGCCTTGAGGATGTCGCGGCTATTCAGCTCGGTGCCGCTCTTCGGCGCGCCGACGGAGACGCGCTTGCCCTTGAGGTCGGCCAGCGACTTGATGCCGGCGTCGGCGTTGGCGAGGAAGTGGATGTAGTTCGGGTAGATGGCGGCGACGGTGCGCAGCTTCTTCAGCGGCGCCTTGAAGCCCGCCTCCTCGTTGCCCTTCCAGGCTTCATTGAGCGTGTCGCCGAGCGTGAAGGCGACTTCGCCGCGTCCGGCCTGCAACAGGTTGAGGTTTTCGGCGCTGGCCTTGGTCGCCTGCACCGAGGTCTTGGCCTCGGGCAGCACCTTGCCGTAGAGCTGCGTCAGCGCCACTCCCAGCGGGTAATACACGCCGCTGGTGCCGCCGGTGAGGACATTGATGAAGTCGGCGGCGTGACCGGCGGAGGCCGTCAGGGCAATGACGGATGCGGCAATGAGCGAACGCAGTTTCATGGAAGTCTCCTCGTGGTTGTTGGGTGCGGGCAATTCTAGCTTTAGAACGTTCAGAAGGCGGCGATGCCGGTCTGCGCGCGGCCGAGGATCAGCGCATGGATATCGTGCGTGCCCTCGTAGGTATTCACCACTTCAAGATTGACGACGTGGCGAATGACGCCGAACGCGTCCGAAATGCCGTTGCCGCCGAGCATGTCCCGCGCCTCGCGCGCAATGGCAAGCGACTTGCCGCAGGAGTTGCGCTTCAGCAGCGAGGTCATTTCCGGCGCGTCGCCGTCCGCGTCCTTGAGCCGGCCGAGGCGCAGGCAGGCTTGCAGGCCCAGCGTGATCTCCGTCTGCATATCGGCGAGCTTCTTCTGGATCAACTGGTTCGCCGCCAGCGGCCGGCCGAACTGGTTGCGGTCGAGCGTGTATTTGCGCGCCGTGTGCCAGCAGAACTCCGCCGCGCCGAGCGCGCCCCAGGCGATGCCGTAGCGCGCCGCATTGAGACAGGTAAACGGCCCCTTGAGACCGCGAATCTCCGGGAAGGCGTTTTCCTCCGGCACGAAAACATCGTCCATGACGATCTCGCCGGTGACCGAGGTGCGCAGGCCGACCTTGCCGTGGATCGCCGGCGCCGACAGGCCCGCCATCCCCTTGTCGAGCACGAAACCGCGAATCTCGCCGCCGTTATCCCCTTGGCCGTCCTTGGCCCAGACGACGAACACGTCGGCGATGGGCGCGTTGGTGATCCAGGTCTTGGTGCCGGAGAGACGCCAGCCGCCATCGACCCGGCGCGCGCGCGCCAGCATGCCGCCGGGATCGGAGCCATGGTCCGGCTCGGTCAGACCAAAGCAGCCGATCCATTCGCCGGTCGCGAGCTTGGGCAGGTATTTCTGCTGCTGCGCCGCCGTGCCGAACGCGAAGATCGGCAGCATGACGAGGGAGGACTGCACGGAGAGCATCGAGCGGAAGCCCGAATCGACGCGCTCGATCTCGCGCGCGATCAAGCCATAGCTCACATAGTTGAGCCCGGCGCAGCCAAAATCCATCGGCAGCGTCGCGCCGAGCATGCCCAGCGCACCCATCTCGCGGAAGATCGCGATGTCGGTCTGTTCGTTGCGGAAGGCATCGAGCACGCGCGGCATCAGCTTGTCCTGCGCGTAGCGTTGCGCCGTGTCGCGCACCATGCGTTCGTCTTCGGAAAGCTGGGCATCGAGCCGCAGCGGATCTTCCCACTGGAATTTGTAGCGCGCCATCTTGCGTCCGTCTCCTTCAATCGAGGCGCGAGTTTAGCCGCAGACAGGTTTAGCATGGCAGCCTTCCAACGCAGGAGAACGATATGGATCTGGGCATCGCCGGAAAACGCGCGCTGGTCTGCGCCGCAAGCAAGGGTTTGGGCCGAGCCTGCGCGCTGGCCTTGGCGGCCGAAGGCGTCGAAGTGACCATCGTCGCGCGCGGCGCGGCGGCGCTGACGGCGACGCGTGCGGAGATCGAGAAACTCGGCGTGACCGAAGGGAATCCCTTTTTCGGGACTCGCGGCACGGCGGTAGAGGCCGACATCGTCACGCCGGAAGGCCGCGCCGCCGCGCTCGCCGCCTGTCCCGCGCCGGACATCCTCGTCACCAACGCCGGCGGTCCGCCCCCCGGCGATTTCCGCGACTGGAACCGCGACGACTGGCTGAAAGCGCTCGACGCCAACATGCTCGCGCCCATCGAACTCATCAAGGCCACGGTGGACGGCATGATCGCGCGCCGCTTCGGCCGCATCATCAACATCACCTCGGGCGCGGTGAAAGCGCCCATCGACGTGCTCGGCCTGTCGAACGGTGCGCGCGCCGGCCTCACCGGCTTCGTCGCCGGCCTGGCGCGAAAAACCGTGCGCCACAACGTCACGATCAACAACCTCCTGCCCGGCTTCTTCGCCACCGACCGCATGCAAGCCGTCATCGGCGGCCAGGCCCAGGCGCAGGGCGTGAGCTACGAGGCCGCACTCGCCGCGCGCGTGGCGACCATCCCGGCAGGAAGAGTCGGCGACCCGGCCGAATTCGGCGCCGCCTGCGCCTTTCTATGTTCTGCCCAGGCCGGCTACCTCACCGGGATGAACTTTCTGCTGGACGGCGGGGCTTATCCGGGGACGTTTTGAGCAATCGGCAAGCTTGCCCCGCTCAGACTGCCCATACCCGCACCTCGGGGGCGCTGCCGGCCGCCCGCGCGGCCGCACAGAAGTCGCGGTCGAAGGTATGCATAACGGCACTGCCGCAAGCGGCGAGGTGCAGCGCGTCGGCGAAATCCGCGCCCTGCGCGTACCAGTCGAGGGCATTGCGGACTTCTGCGGCGGCCTCGATCTCGGTGTCGTCGGTTTCCAGCAGCGCCTGGAAGAAATTCAGCAGCTCGGCCGGCGTTCTCTTGTAACGCGCGCGCAGCACCCATTCGGTTTCCAGCAACACGGTGCGTGGAATGAACACGGTATCGCCGGCAATCAATCGGCGCACGACAGCTACCTGGTCGGGGTGGTCGGCGACCAAAGCGCGTACCAGCATATTGGTGTCCAGTGCGATCATCGCTTATGGCCCCCGGCAGCTTCTCCGTCCTCGCTCAAATCCACCGGCTTGCAGAGTTCCTCGCTGGACAGAGGCGCTCCTTCATGTTTCAGGAGACCGATCAGGTCCGCAAACTTGCGGCCGGACTTCTTCGGCACAGCCTTGAGCGTGACGCCGGAGGCGCTGGATATCAGGGCAATCTGCGTACCGGCATCCCAGTGCAGTTCGTCGCGAATCTCTTTCGGGATCACGACTTGTCCCTTGCTGGAAAGCGTAATGGTCGCGGTAGCCATGGGAACCCTCAATAGGTAAGACGAAAAGTAAGCTGGATTATCGGCGCGTCTCCGACGGATGGCAAGCAGGCGGCGCGGCCACGCTTCGTTGCGCGCTCAGTCCATTCATCCCAGCCAATATCACCCCACAGGAAGTCGGCGCTGGCGGGACGGCGAGCCGGCCGTTTTCGATGCTAAAGTGCCCGGTCCCGTTTATCGCTCTGCATCGTGCGCCTCTTCCGCCTTGCCAAAATCGCCCGCGTCGGCCTGAAATTCGGCCTTGACCGCCTGATCCTCGAACACGACCCGAGCGGTCGGCTGGCCGTGCCGCTCAAGCTGCTGGATGCGCTCTGCTTCTGGCGCGACCGGGCCGCGGTCGACGCGCCGCGCGGTCAGCGCCTGCGCGAGGCGCTTGAAGCGCTGGGGCCGATCTTCGTCAAGTTCGGCCAGGTGCTCTCCACGCGCCGCGATCTGTTGCCGTCCGACCTGGCCGACGAGTTGGCCATGTTGCAGGACCGCGTGCCGCCCTTCCCGCCCGAGGAGGCCATCGGCGAGATCGAGCGCAGCTTCGGCCGGCCGCTCGACGAGATTTACGGCAGCTTCGAGCGCACGCCCGTCGCCTCGGCTTCGGTCGCGCAGGTACACTTCGCCACCCTGCCCTCTGGCCGCGAAGTTGCCGTCAAGGTGCTGCGCCCCGGCATCGCGCCGGTGATCGCCCACGACCTCGCCTTGCTCGATACGTTTGCCGGCTTGCTCGAACGCTTCTGGTCCGATGGCAAGCGCTTAAAGCCGCGCGAGGTGGTCGCCGAATTCTCCAAGCATCTCGCCGACGAACTCGACCTGATGCGCGAGGCGGCCAATTGCTCGCAACTGCGGCGCAACTTCGCCGACTCCAAGCTGTTGATGGTGCCGGAAGTCCATTGGGATTTCTGCACCCACGCGGTGATGACGATGCAGCGCATGCACGGCATTCCCATCGGCCAGATCGAGCGCCTGCGCGAGGCCGGCGTCGATCTGAAGGCGCTGTCGCGCGCCGGCGTCGAAATCTTCTTCACCCAGGTATTCCGCGACGGCTTCTTCCACGCCGACATGCACCCCGGCAACATTCTCGTGTCCACCGACCCGGCGACTTTCAATCGCTACATCGCGCTCGACTTCGGCATCGTCGGCACGCTCAACGAGGTGGACAAGAACTACCTCGCCATCAACTTTCTCGCCTTCTTCCAGCGCGACTACCACCGCGTCGCCGCCGCCCACATCGAATCCGGCTGGGCGCCGGCCAACACGCGCGTCGATGAGCTGGAGGCCGCCGTGCGCGCCGTCTGCGAGCCGATCTTCGACCGGCCGCTGAAGGAAATCTCCTTCGGCAAGGTGCTGCTGCGCCTGTTCCAAACCTCGCGCCGTTTCAACGTCGAAATCCAGCCGCAACTCGTGCTGCTGCAAAAGACCCTGCTCAATATCGAAGGCCTCGGCCGCCAGCTCGACCCCGACCTCGATCTCTGGCAGACCGCCAAGCCCTTCCTCGAACGCTGGATGGGCGAGCAACTCGGCCCGCGCGGTTTCATCAACCACCTGAAACGCGAAGCGCCGCAATGGGCGACGCTGCTGCCGCAATTGCCGCGTCTGGCCCACCAGGCCTTGACGCGCGCCAACGCACACGCCGCCGCCGCCGAGGAAATCGCCCGCCTCAAGGAAGAAGCCGCCGCCAGCCGCCAACTCGCGCGGCTTGCCATCGCGCTGGCGGGCGCGGCGCTGCTGCTGGCGCTACTGTAGAAACTCGGCCCTGGCGGGACGGCGCACGCCGTCTTACGGGCGCGCCGTGGCGCGCGCTGCGGGAGATTCCTCCTCGCGCTTCGCCAGCACCTCGTCGACGCGGTTCTTCTCCATGTCCATCACCTCGAAACGCCAGCCGCCCCAGGTGAAATTCTCGGCCTTCTTGGGGATGCGGCCGATCTGCGAAAACATGAAGCCGCCCAGGGTGTGGTAATTGCCCAGATCTTCCTCGGGCAGGTGGGGCAGGCCGAGCAATTCCTTCACCTCGTCGACGGGCAACAGGCCATCCAGCAGCCAACTGCCGTCGTCGCGCCGCACCGCCAGCGGCGCCTCGGTCGCGTTCGCCAGCACCTCGCCGACCACCGTGCCCATCAGGTCGGACAGCGTCACCAGCCCCTCGGTGGCGCCGAATTCGTTGACCACCAGAGCGATCTGCGTGCGGTTGGCCTTGAAGAATTCCAGCAGGCCGATCAAGGACAGCGTGCTCGGCACGTAATGCGGCGGCTGCGGCGAAAGCTTGCCGAAATCCAGCGCATTGCCCGTCATCATCACGCGCAGCAATTCGCGCCCCTCGACGAAGCCGAGCGGATTGAGGATGCCGCCCTTGCACACCAGGAAGCGCGACACCGCGCGCTCTTCCAGCACCTGGAGATTTGCCTCGCGCGGCAAGGCGAGATCGAGAAAGGCGATATCGGCGGCCGGCGTCATGATGGCGGCGATGCGGCGGTTGTCGAGACGGAAGACATTGCCGAGAATCTCGCTCTCGGTGCGGTCGAGCGAACCTTCCTTGCGGCCCGATTCGATCAGGCAGCGGATCTCGTCGGCAGCGGTGGCCTCGGCCGATTCCTTGAAGGGAAACAGGTCGAGCACCCGGTCCGCCGTGCGCGACACCACCCACACCAGCGGATGCGCCAGCCGCAGCAATAAATTGATCAGCCCGGCCATGGCGATGGCGATGCTCTCGGGCCGCGCCAGCGCCACGCGCTTCGGCACCACCTCGCCGAAGACGATGGAAAAGAAAGTCACCAACGTCACCACCAGCGCCAGCGCCAAGCCATAACCGATGCCGGCCAGCGCCGGCAGCGTCTGCGCGATCCAGGCCTCGACGCGCGGCACCCAAAGCGACTCGCCGAAAGCCCCCGCCAGCATCGCCATGGCCGTAATGCCCAGTTGCGTCGTCGCCAGCAAGCGGCTCGGATGCTGGCGAAACTGCATCACCGCCGCCGCCCCCACCGCCCCCGCCGCGCCGCGCGCCGCCAGTTGCGCATTGCGACTCGCGCCGACAGCCATCTCCGCCATCGCCAACACCCCGCTGCCCAGGATCAAACCCACCAGAATCCAGATTTCCATGATCGTTCCCCTCCGGCCGCCGAAGACCGCTAAAGGAAATTGTCCCACAGGGGTGGAAAAGATCGTGCGGCGCAGCCGGGTTAAGCGCCACCCATCCGCACCACGAACTCGGCGGGCGTGAGGATCGGGTAGCGTTCGGCCAGTTCGAGCAAACCAGCATCGCCTGTGATCAATACGTCGGCGCGAGAAGCCAACAAGGTCGCCAGCACCATGTTGTCGTCGGCGTCGGCTGGAACGATGGCCGACGTGCCAGCGATATCGACGATCTCCTTTCCTTCGGGATAATCAGCGATAAAGTGCGCCCGCTCGGCGGCCGACCAAGGCAGGCGCTTGGCAAGTTTTGGGTAAGCCAGCACGCGGGCCAGTTCGTCGATCATCGGCAGCGAGCTTACCCAGCACAGCCGTCCTTCTGCGGCATGGCGCAGCAACGCGCCGGGAAGGCTGGCGGGCGCCAGCAACCCTGAAACGACAACGTTGGTGTCGAAAACGACCTTCATTCCTTGTGTGCGGGCCGCGATTTGGCGGTAGTCGCGGGAGAACGATAAGTTGGGCGCACCGCGCTCATCGCGGCGTCGACCAGGCTATCGATCTCCTCCTGAGGCACATCCTTGAACGCCCGCTGAATCTTCGCCGTCAGCGCGTCAGGTTCATCCTGCGCCGCTTGCAGACTTTTCAGGCTGTCCAAATCGACGATGGCGGCAACAGGACGGCCGGCGCGCGTGATGATGACCGTGTCTTTGTGGTACTGGACTTCATTGAGCAATTCGCCAAGATTCTGGCGAACGGTCATGGCGGTTGCTTCGCGGATCATGGTGGCATCCCTATGAATTGACCCAATCATGGTAACCGATATGGTCCACCAATTTGTCGTGCGCGTTACCGCGCCGGGCTGGCGGCGTAAGATAGCCCGCATGCCCACCCTCGAAATCGTTTCCGACATCGTTTGTCCCTGGTGCTTCATCGGCACGCGGCGCTTGCGTGCGGCGGTGGAATTGGTGCGCCGCGAGCAACCCGACTTCGCTTGCGCGGTGCGCTGGCGGCCGTTCTTCCTGAATCCGGACACGCCGCCCGAGGGCGAGCCGTATCTGCCTTTTCTCGAACAGAAGTTCGGCGGACGTGCGCAGGTGGAGGCGATTTTTGCGCGCGTGCGCGCGGCGGGGGCGGCGCATGGGGTCGAGTTCGCTTTCGAGAAGATCGCCCTGCGTGCGAACACCTTGCGCGCGCATCGGCTGATCCATTGGGCGCAGGCGCGCGGCGACGCGACGGCGCTGGTGGAGCGGCTGTTCGTTGCGCAGTTCCAGCGCGGCGAGCATGTCGGCGCTAGCGACGTGCTGGCGGATATCGCCGCCGAGTTGGGCTACGAGCGCACGGCGGTGGCGGCTTATCTCGCTGCGGACGCAGACGAAGCGGCGGTGCGCGCGCTGGAGGCGGAGGCGCGGGCGCTGGGAATCAATATGGTGCCGACCTTCATCCTGCCGGGCGGACAGGTCATCGTCGGCGCCGAGGACCCGGCAGTGCTGGCGCATGCGCTGCTGGCGATCCCGGACCGATAGCCGCTGCCTATCCGCTGGATGGAAACATACAATTAGAGTTATTCGGGCCGCGCGCCTAAGATGCGTTCCGTCACCGAATTAATCGTCACCCACCCAAACAAGGAGAAAAGCTCATGTCTTTGATCAACACCGTCGTCAAGCCTTTCAAGACCACCGCCTTCCACAACGGCAAGTTTGTCGATATGTCCGATGCCGACATCAAGGGCAAGTGGTCCGTGTTCTTCTTCTACCCCGCCGATTTCACCTTCGTCTGCCCGACCGAGTTGGGCGACCTGGCCGATCTCTACCCCGAGTTCCAGAAGATCGGCGTCGAGTGCTACGGCGTATCCACCGACACCCACTTCGTGCATAAGGCCTGGGCCGATGCGTCCGACACGATCAAGAAGATCAAGTACCCGATGCTCGGCGACCCGACCGGCACGATCAGCCGCAACTTCGACGTGATGATCGAGGAAGCCGGCCTGGCGCTGCGCGGCACGTTCGTCGTCGATCCCAGCGGCACGATCAAGGTGTGCGAGATTCACGACCTGGGCATCGGCCGCGACGCCGCCGAACTGCTGCGCAAGGTCAAGGCCGCCCAGTATGTCGCTTCCCATCCGGGCGAAGTCTGCCCCGCCAAGTGGAAGGAAGGCGACGCGACGCTGAAGCCCTCGCTGGACCTCGTCGGCAAGATCTAATAAAAAAAGCATCCCCAACCCCAGCAGCACCAGGGCGTCCGCGAGGGCGCCCTTTCTCGAACCAAACGATAGTTGTTTTCGATCAATAAGGAGCTTGCGATGCTTGACGACAATACCAAGGCCCAAGTCCGCGCCTACCTCGAAAGACTGGTGCGCCCCATCGAGCTGGTGGCCACGCTGGACGCGGGCAAGAGCGCGCAGGAGATGCGCGCGCTGCTCGAAGATCTCGCCGGCCTGTCGGACAAGATCGCCGTGCGTTTCGACGGCGCCGACGCCCGCCACCCTTCCTTCAGCGTGGCCGCAGCAGGCGAGCCCCCGCGTATCCGCTTCGCCGGCATTCCGATGGGGCATGAATTCACTTCCCTGATCCTCGCGCTCTTGCAAAGCGGCGGCTATCCGCCCAAGGTGGAGCCGGAACTCATCGAACGCATCAAGAGCCTTCCCGGCAAGTTCGCCTTCGAGACCTATGTTTCGCTGGACTGCCACAACTGCCCGGACGTGATCCAGGCGCTCAACCTGATGGCGGTGGTCAATCCGAACATATCGAACACGATGATCGACGGCTCGCTGTTCCGCGCCGAGGTCGAGGCGAAGAACGTGCTGGCCGTGCCGATGATCTTCCTCAACGGCGAGCATTTCGGCCAGGGCCGCAGCAGCCTGGAGGAGATTCTCGCCAAGCTCGACACGGGTGCGGGCGCCGACATGGCGGCAAAGCTGGACGCCAAGGCGGCGTTCGATGTGCTCGTCGTCGGCGGCGGCCCGGCCGGCGCGGCGGCGGCAATCTACGCGGCGCGCAAGGGTATCCGCACCGGCGTGGTGGCCGAGCGTTTCGGCGGCCAGGTGCTGGACACGATGGCGATCGAGAATTTCATTTCCGTGCCGCGCACCGAAGGCCCGCGCCTCGCGGCCGCGCTGGAGGAGCACGTCAAGGAGTACGGCGTCGACATTATGAACATGCAGCGCGCCGAGGCCCTGGTGCCCGGTGCGGAGCCCAACGGCTTGCATGAGCTGCGGCTGGCCGGCGGCGGCAGCGTGCGCGCCAAGACCGTGATCCTGGCCACCGGTGCGCGCTGGCGCGAGATGAACGTGCCCGGCGAAAACCAGTATCGCGGCAAGGGCGTGGCCTATTGCCCGCACTGCGACGGCCCGCTGTTCAAGGGCAAGCGCGTGGCGGTGATCGGCGGCGGCAACTCGGGCGTCGAGGCGGCCATCGATCTGGCCGGCATCGTGGCGCATGTCACGCTGATCGAGTTCGACAGCCGGCTGCGTGCCGACGCGGTGTTGCAGGACAAGCTGAAGAGCCTGCCGAACGTGGAGATCGTCATGAGCGCGCTGTCGACCGAGGTGCTGGGCGACGGCAACAAAGTAACCGGACTGAGCTATCAGGATCGCGGCACGCAAGCAATCCACCAGCTTGATCTCGAAGGCATTTTCGTGCAGATCGGCCTGTTGCCGAACACCGACTGGCTGAAGGGCACGCTCGCGCTCTCGCCGCGCGGCGAGATCGAGATCGACGCACGCTGCGCGACCTCGGTGCCCGGCATCTACGCCGCCGGCGACGCGACGACCGTGCCCTACAAGCAGATCATTATTGCCATGGGCGAAGGCGCGAAGGCCAGCCTGTCGGCCTTCGATCACCTGATCCGCAGTTCAGCGCCAGCGGCATAGGGTTACCGCCTGCCTGTCTGCCCGGCGCAGACAAGCAGGCGCTTGTCGCATTGCAGCAACTGCTCCGGCGCAATACCGGTGAATGGGTAGGATGGCGCAACTTGCCTTCGCTGTTAGTAGGGATAATGGCCGCCATGTCCAATGTTCCCGCCAATGCCCTCTGTCGCGACATCCTGCATGCCGTCGGCGAGGGTGTGCTGGCATTTGAGGAAATTCATCCTCACCACATCCGTTTCGTCAATCCGGCGGCGGAAGCCATCATCGGTCAGTCCGAAGCAAGCATTGTCGGTCATGCCCTGGCGGATGCGGTCCAACTTGCCGTAGCAGGCGATGGCATGGGCGGCGGGCTGTTGGGGCGGCTCGCCGAAACCGGACCTTTCGAGGCCCTGATCACCACGCCCTGGCGCAATTCCAGTTTCCCGGTCGCTTTCGTTTCCGCTCATCCCATCGACGGCGCTGGCCTGGCCGTGCTGACT
>Ga0209262_10000133_pt1 | contig 43481 bp, 41 predicted proteins | sample Lowcelwee11metaG_FD_187171 | JGI IMG/M metagenome (GOLD analysis project Ga0209262, IMG submission 187171) | Freshwater pond sediment microbial communities from the University of Edinburgh, under environmental carbon perturbations - Low... | ecosystem: Environmental > Aquatic > Freshwater >... | reverse complement strand
GAGATACGAGAGAGATGAATACCCCGTTCCGAAATCATCAATCGCCAAACGGATTCCATGTGCACGAAGAGAATGGAGCATCGTTACCGTCTCCTCTTCACGCTGCATCAACGCACTTTCAGTTAGTTCAAGCTCCAGCCGATCGGCCGGATAACCGCTTTTTTTAAGAACCGTCTCAACTATAAGCGGTACATTTTGATGACGTACCTGATGGGCCGATACATTGACCGCCAAGGTAAGTCTATGCCCCTTGTCGAGCCAAATTTTTCCCTGTCGGCAAGTTTCACTCAAAACCCATTCCCCAATCTCACCGATAAGTCCGATCTCTTCGGAAATAGGGATAAATTCACCGGGCATAACGAGTCCTCGAATCGGACAGTTCCACCGTATCAATGCCTCTGCCCCGACAATACGTCCCGTCTGTATATGAACCTGCGGCTGATAATAGACTTCAAACTCTTCATTTAAGATCGCACGTCTCAAACGTGTCTCGCATTCGATACGCTGTCGTGCCGAATCGGTAAGTTCATCGGTGTAATAGTGATAGACTCCCCGCCCCTCTGCTTTCGCTTTATAAAGCGCCGCATCACCGTGTTGGAGGAGCATCGCAGCATCGCTCCCGTGATCAGGAAACAATACGATTCCGGCACTTGCCCCGACATGGATCAGCGCACCGCCCGAGAGTCTATACGCTTCAGCCAATGTACCGAGCATCTCTTGGGCTAAACGCCCCGCATCTTCAGGATGGGTGATATTTTCAACCACAACTGCAAACTCATCCCCCCCCAAACGGCCGATCAAATCACCTTCCCGCAAGCGTGACGAGAACCGTTTAGAGACCATTTGCAAAAGTTCATCTCCCGCACTGTGTCCATAACTGTCATTGATATCTTTAAAACGGTCCAAATCAAACATCAGCAGTGCCAGCTGCGTTTTATTCCGATTGGCTTTATCAATCGAATTTTGTAAATGGGAGTGAAGCAATCCCCGATTTGCCAAGCCTGTCAGGGGGTCAAAGTTAGCTAAAATTTCAAGCTGCTCTTCATGTTTTTTTCGTTCACTAATGTCACGGGCAATTCCCAATAACCCCGTTACTTTGCCTGAGCTCTCTCTCATCGGTACTTTAGTAACTTCAAACAACCCCTCGTAACTTTTATCGGCAAAAACCAAAAACTCTTCATTATTACGAGGAGCTCCTGCTCGAATTACCGCTTGATCGTTCTCGCGAAAAAACTGTGCCAATTTCGAGTCAACAAAGTCAAAATCGGTTTTACCCACAATAGCAGACTCTTTTGCTCCAAAAAAGTGTTCAAATCTAGTGTTACAGGCCAAATATGTGCCCTCTAAATCTTTCGAAAAAACAAGGTCGGGAATATTGTCGAGCAGTGTCCGTAGAAAAGCAGTCTGCTTTGCCAGCTCTTCTTGCCGCTCTTGTAAATTTTGATTCGATCTTTTTTGCTCAGAAATATCTCGATAAACCGCCATCATATACGGATGATCCAAAAACGTAATGAGAACAACATTTACCAAAACATCGAACAACTCACCGTTTTTTCTCTTATGTACGGTTTCAAAACTGTCCCTGCCGTTTTGGATAATAGCTTCGATGCGGCGGCGTACTTCATGGGGAAATTCGATCGCTTCATAATCGGATACGGAAAGTTCAGAAAACTCCTCTGCACTGTACCCCAAATGCTCGTATGCCGCACAGTTAAACTCTACCGCCTTCATCGTTACCGAATCAAGCAATACGACCCCATCAGGAAAGGCTTCAAATAAACTACGAAGCTTCAGTACATTTTGTTCGCTTGAAATTTTTTCCAATTTCAGCTTGTTTTTTCGTTCTCCGATTTTAGCAATCGTCTCATTTTTTTGATCAATCACATGAAGAAGAAATTCAAAATAGGCTCCATTGATCGCATGTAAAACATCATGACGACTCAATAATCCGACAAGGTTTTCACCCTCATCCACAACAATAAGCTGATGGACACCGTGCTCTTCCATCCGTGCCGCCGCCTCCTGAAGAGAAATCCCTTTTTGGATAAAATGGACATTGCGAAGGAGCAATTTTTCTATTTGTACATCATTAGAGCTTCCCTTGAGGGCATACCAACGAGCGATATCCCGCTCTGTCACAAGACCGACAGGTTGAGCTCCGCGAAGGACAACCGCATAGTCGCATTTACGCTCATGCATCATTGCCGCCACTTCAAAAAGAGGACTCTCCAAAGATGCAATTAACGGTGATCCACTCATAGCATCTGCAACCAGTTTAAATTTTCCCAGTTTCTCAAATCCGATATGACGAAGAAAATCCCCCTCACTTACCACACCTACAAAACACCTCTCTCCATCTACAACCACTAAATGACGGTACCCTTTTTCCTCCATCATTGCATATGCATCATGTAAATACATACTCTCTTCAACGCAAAAAGGATCAGGAGTCATCACCTCGGATAACGGCATTTCAAGATTAATAGAATCGGCAACAACACGAAGTGCGTCTCGCTCGGTAAATATACCTATCGGGCGGATATCTTCATCAACAATAATAACGGAACTGAAAGAGCGCTCTGACATCATTGCAAGGGCATTCGAAATCGTTTGCGTAGCACGCAATGAAAGCACTTGATCAGAAACAATGGATTTAAGAGTAATTAGTTTCATGAATGATGTGTACACGCTATGGTACGATTTCGCCCCATATCTTTCGCTGCATATAAAGCACTGTCTGCACGCTCAATAGCACTGTGCAGTGAATCATCTTCAAATATTTCTGTAATTCCGATACTGCATGTTATGTGTCCTACATCCTCAAAGGATCCCATTTCGATCAAATTTCGGATTTTTTCCCCTACTTTATAGCTCTCTTCACATCCCGCATTTCGAAGAAGCAGAACAAATTCCTCCCCTCCCCATCGTGCAAACAGATCAGCTTCCCGAATCGTCGAAACAACCAAAGAGACAAAATTTTTCAATACATAATCGCCGATATTGTGTCCATACGTATCATTGACCTGTTTAAAATGGTCCAAATCGATCATCATCAAAGAGAGTTTTGTCCCTTGTCGCTTCATAATGGAAAGTTCTTGGGAAAAAAGTTCGGAAAACATATGCCGATTGTGGATTTCCGTCAATGCGTCTTTTGTCGCTAACTGCGTTAAGTGGCGGTTTTTTTGTTGAAGAATCTGTGTAATCTCTTCGAACTGTTGAAAATGGTCCTTCATAAGCTGTGACCATTTCAGATAGGTTCGCGAGATCAAATCCTGCTGAGTTACAATTCCTACGACATGCCCTTCATCATTTGTAACAACAATCCGTTTAAACTGACCTTTACGCAAATATTCCAGCCCCTCGTGAATCGACGCTTTTTCACTTAGAGTCTCGACAGGAGAAGACATCACATCCCCTACCTCTATAGAGGCGCAGTTCCCTTCTCCGATAAATTTGATAACATCTTTAGAGGTGAGTATCCCTACTGCGTATCCGTTTTCTTGAATGATGACACAATCACTCAGTGAATCTTTCATAAATTCGAGCACATCAAGCATCAATGTAGTGGAAGAAAAACTTTTATAACCGTATTTTTTCTCAAAAATCGTCGAGATTTGAAGCGACTCCAAAATAACCTGAGGATCGACACTTCCCACTATATCGCTGTTCGTTACGAGTCCATACAAACTTCCATCTGCATTGCAGACACAGATATGTTCATCGATATCATTGGTTAAATTGAGGGCATTGATAATATTGCTCTCTTTATCAATCAACGGGAGCGGACGAAGGATGATTTGCGAAAGAGGGGTAGAAAAATCAACCCCCTCAAGTCGCAATCGGATAATATCTTTGGTTGTAATAATATAATGAAGTGTTTTATTGACAACAACAATACTGCGATGGTTGTGCTCATGCATTTTATCGAGAGCATCTTGAATCGTGTGACTCATATCAACACTGATTATATCAGTGGTTGCTATCAGACCGAGAGTAGGGAAAAACATAAGGAGATCTCCTCTTTACTAGTCTTTTCATTATAACATCTGAAAACTCAAAAATCGCTCAAATTGCTAATATAGTTTAATGTTAAAATTATATTTAACATAATATAATCCATAAAATTACACAAGGATATCGCCTGTTCCCATGAGTTCCCGCATGTTCTTTACTCCTGTATCGGTTGTATTGTTCCGCTTGCACATCTATAGCTTGCGCTCCATATCTAGCCGCTAATGGAATTCATAGCGATCCCTTCTCTTATATTCGTTTTAGCCCTATGGGTCGCCCACTCAATCTTTTTAAATCGCCGTCTTATCGAAAGCCAAAGACGGTATCTCCAATTTTTCAGTGACTCTCCCGTCGCTTTGATTGTTGTTGATCGTGATTATCATATCATTGAATGGAACCAGAGTGCCGAAGCTATTTTCGGATGGGACTATAATGAAGCCATAGGGGAAAATATCATCGATTTTATCGTTCCCCATTTTGACAAAGACCACGTGGCTTCGGTGCTTCAAAAAACCTCCCTTGAGGGGGTAAGCTATTCTAAAAATTACAATATTACCAAACAGGAGAGTGAAATTTTTTGCGAATGGCGCAATCGCCGCCTTGAAACAGGAAAAGGGGAGATCCTTTGTATGGCACAGGATATCACCCTCTCTCAAAAAACACTGGATGAACTCAATAAACGTTCCGCTGCATTAGAGAGTGCCGGAGATGCTATTTTTTACACCGATCATAAAGGGATTATCGAATTTGCCAATCCCAGCTTCTTTGCCCTATCGCTCGATGATCAAAACACCCTTTATGGAAGCCATATCGGCAAATATCTTTTCAAAGAACGGCTCACCTTTAATACCATTTTTTCTCAATTCAGTACAAATCATACATGGAGAGGTACTCTCACTAAAAATTCCGCAACCGGTGAAAAAGTTTTTAGTACCACCATCACGGCGATCTATCATCACAGTCGCCTTGTCAGTTATGTCGCCAATCTCCACGATATCACCCATATCACCTCTCACGTCGATGCCCTGACCTATCGAGTCCAGCACGATCCTCTTACCGGAGCGACCAATCGTGCTACATTAAACGATCGACTCGAACACGCCATTACCCGCCACAAACGGCGCAAAGAGAAACTCGCTCTCTACTTTATCGATTTAAACGATTTCAAACTCGTCAATGACCGTTATGGGCATGAAGCAGGGGATCGACTGCTCCAAAATGTCGCCAAAAATATCCGTGCCTGTCTGCGCAACAGTGATACGGTCTGCCGCTACGGAGGGGATGAGTTTATCGTAATGATTGAAGAGGTCAAAGGGGACGATCATCTGTACAGTATCCAAAATGCCATAGCAGCTGCTATCAGTGAGCCGATTTATTTAGATGAAAAAACTACCCTTCATGCCAAAGCAAGTATCGGATTGGCATGTTATCCGGACGATGCTACCGACCCAAAAGGATTGATTAGGGCAGCCGATATGGCTATGTACGTTGTTAAAAAAGAGAAAAATACTAGCGCACGCTTACCAATACTTTGCGTTGACAATCACACTCGCTAAAATAGACCCACCGTTCTTGATACATCGGCTCCGGGGTATAGACCGCCGGAGTGCGTTCAACATAGATTACACGCTCTCGTTGAGGCTCCGAGAGAACATATCCCAGCACCCCTCCAACTACTAAAGGGACGACCCAATTAGACGCGTGGTGATGGTTCGACATTTTCATATGTCTTGGATAATGACCTCTTCCCCCATCATGATGACCCGCATACGCACTCGATGTTAACATTATTACAGCAGCCGTAACCGCTATCCAAGGATGACATGTTTTCATAGGAAACTCCTATTGTTAAGATAACACCATCATGACAAAGTGCTGTGAAGTTATCGTGAAGTCAAAATATTCGGTAGAATAACACCACTTATCGAAGGAACATCATGCGCACCTTAACTCTTTTTGCCGCTTCAGCTTTGTTTTTTACCCATCTTTGGGGCAATCCCCAATGCTACATCGAAGGGTACGGTGACCTCATTGTCTCTGCCGATGAAAACCTCCTCGTCCTCAAAGACGGAACCTCTCTCCCTTACCGAACCGAAACACCAAAAAAATCTTGGAGTGAAAAGATCGATAATGCCGATCTCGCAACTCAACTCGTCCAACACTACGATGCAGGGGGAAGCGAAACTCCGCCTCCGTATCTCTTCAGCCCCGGACGCCTCCGCTATCAGCCTTTTTTTCAAGCCCTCTACGGAAAAGAGAAAAAAGAGATTGAAAAAAATCTCGTCACCATTACGTGGCCGACCCTCAAAGGCTCGGTTAAACTCCCCGTCAATAAAGTGGGAGGGGTGGATAAAAAACTCTACGCCATAGGTCAGGAGATTTCCAAATTACCAAAAAAAGATCGCATTTGGGCGGAAGGGGCTACAACCTATGCGTATCGAGTGATCAAAGATACCGACCGACTCTCGATGCACAGTTTCGGGATCGCAATCGATTTGGCACCTGCCAAAACCCAATACTGGAAAGACGAAGCCTCTTCGGAAACGGCCAAAATCGGCTACAAAAACACGATGCCTCTCTCCATCGTCCGCATTTTCGAAAAACATGGCTTTATTTGGGGGGGACGCTGGTATCACTATGACACAATGCACTTTGAATACCGTCCTGAACTCTTAGCGTCATCGTGCGTGGAAAAAGCGAAATAAACCTATGGATAAGTGGATGAATATCGCGTTCGATGAAGCGCTACATGGGATGGACTCCAACCATGGGGGACCGTTTGGTGCTGCTATCGTCCGAGAAGGGAAAGTGATTGCCGCGGCCCATAATGAAGTGTTGAGGACGAATGATCCCACCGCTCACGCCGAGATCAATGCCATCCGACGTGCTTCGGCCATACTGGGAGACCATGATCTCTCAGAGTGTGTCCTCTACACCACTTGTTACCCATGCCCGATGTGTATGGGAGCGATTTTCTGGGCACGAATCCCCACTGTTTATTATGCCTCATCCATGAAAGATGCTGCAGAGGGGGGATTTGACGATGAATATTTTTATACAATGATTCAGAAGCCTGAAAATTTTCTCGATCTACGCCCTTTGGATGCCGAAGAGGGAAAAAAGCTATTCTCCCGGTGGAATGCGAAAGAGGATAAAAAACTCTATTAGCCGATAAAATCAACTACTTTTTCAACGGGACGACCGATCACCGCACGATTGTTTTCGATCAAAATCGGCCGTTCGATGAGTTTCGGATGCTCTGCCAAAGCATCGATTAAAGCCGATTCTTCTTCAATCTTTGCCAATCCAAGCTCTTTGTACAACTCCTCTTTCGTCCGCATCAATTCCCTTGCCGAAAGTCCGAGTTTTTGGAGCAAAGTAACAATCTCATCGCGTGATGGCGGGGTATCCAAATACTTAAATACCTCAAAATTCTCACCTTTTTCTTCCAATAATGTGAGTGCTTCACGTGATTTTGAACATTTGGGGTTATGCCAGATGGTTGTCATTTGTACCCTTTTTTAAAAGAATTATAACTCATTAGATGAATCAAAAAATAATCTTAATAAAAAATATTAACAACTTAACACAAAACTAACACTAAAAGCCGATAATTCTATTCTTAAAATTACCATTAGGAGTTAAAAGGAGAAAAAACGGAGGAGAAAAACCAACGATCCGTCTGCTCTATGAATTGCAGCTCTCAAGCAGACGGAAAAACGTATTGCATAGCAACGTCACAATTATAGCGTTTTTTAGCGCTATTTCTCCGATGTTGCCGTGCATATAATCTAATTTCAAAGGATATATATGTTCGATTTTCCCATATTCGAAATGCCCACTATTGGGCTAAGAATGCTCATGGCAATCAATGCGATCATCCACGTATTTGTCTCCCACGGCGGTGCCGTCGGAGGATCTGTGGTACTCGCACTCGCCGCATGGTGGACTAACAAAAAAGGTGATTTGGCGGGATATGAAACTGTCTATCGCCTCCTCATGGTCTTTTTTATCATCTCTACATCTGTCGGTGCCCTCACCGGAATCGGAATGTGGATTCACGCCAACATTATCAGCCCCAACGCTATCGGTGGACTCATCCGTGTTTTCTTCTGGAAATGGTTTATTGAGTGGATCGTCTTTAACTTCGAAGTTATTTTACTCCTATTATGGTTTATGACTTGGAAGCCTAAAGCGCAAACACCTGAAGGTCGTGCTTCTTCCGTTCGCTTCGGAGTTTATTATGCGGTATCCTCATGGGTAACGATGCTTATTATCACGGCGATTTTGGGCTTTATGTTGACACCGAATTTCGACGGTCAGCCGTGGATCGATCCTGAAGTGTATCCGGGTACTGTCAACTACAACAATGCCCTCTTTAATCCGACATGGTTCCCTGGATTATTAATGAGAACATTCAGTTCTATCGCATTTGCTGCTGCATTGGCGATTATGTGGACATGGCTCATTACGAGTTTCAGTAAAGATGAAGAGATTCGCAATACCAAAGAGCGTATGATCAAATTTTTTGCAACGATTATGATGCTCACCGTTCCGGTTGCCGCGGCATTTGGATATTACTATCTACTCCAAATCCCAGAAGCAGCACGTGCTATGATCCCAACGGCAATGATGACGAGAGCATTTGCTGATAAAATGGATTTGATGTACATGATTATCAGCGGCATCGGCGGTGCGGTAGTGGTAACAACGATTATCGCTTATTTTTCGCCGAAACGTATGCCCTACATCGCAGCAACACTCATGGTTGCAGCCTTTATGCTCTTTTGGGGATTCGAAGAGCGTACTCGCGAGTTTATCCGTAAACCGTATTTGATCTATAACTATATGTACGCCAACGGTATCCGTGTCACCGATGTGCCGTATCTAAACAAAGTGGGGATCCTCAAACACGCTGTCTTCGTCGATGAAGATAAAAAAGTGATCAAAGAGGATAAATCCAATCTCATCGAGGTGGGTCACACCATCGCGCAGATCGAGTGCCGTGCTTGCCATACCGAAAACGGTATCAACGGTCTAAAATTCCTAACCAAAGGATGGAGCCAAGAGGCGATTCGTAATCGTATCAACAACCTACCTGGCGGGGGAACCCCTTATATGGCTCCGTTTGTCGGGACCGAAGAGGAGAAAGACGCATTAGCGGCTTATATCGCATCACTAAATAAAAGAGGAGAGATCAAATAATGAACTGGAAACTCCCTTTTGACATCCCCCTCGTCGTACCGACGATGGGACTTCCCGGCTGGTTTTTTGACACGCTGGGAATTATCGTATTTGTTGTGCATATTGCATTTATCTATACCCTCATCGGAGCATCGACGGCCTCAGTTCTCTATAACATCACGGGGGTCTTTAAAAAGTCTAAAACCGATGATTTATTGGCATACAAAATGACCAATCCTACTACCATTAGTGAAAATATGGGGGCATTGTGGGGGGTCGCTCCGTTGCTCGTTATTTCAGTTTTGTATACCGGATTTTTCTATACGGCAATTCTCAAAGTCTCTCCGCATATTTTGCATATTATTTACGGAAATATCTTTGCGTTCTTGCTTTCGTATGCGTATAAATTTAGTTGGCATTCATTGCACCACCACAAAGGGTTCCATATTGCTATCGGCCTGGTTGCAGTACTCACGTTCTATACGTTGCCTCCGGTGTTTATGTCAATGTCTAACCTCTATTTGCAGCCGGAGACATTTGCAACGGTTCAAAATATTTGGGACATAATGTTGACTCCGCTTACCGGCTTTCGTTTGATCAACTTCTTCCTTACAGCATTTAGCTTTACAGGAATTGTGATGATCTATTTGGGGGTCAAATGGGTTAAAGCAGGCGGTGAAGATGCCGAGGCTGGACGTCTTGCGATCGATCAAGGTAAAAAATGGTTTATGTGGGCAGCTCCTGTCAACATCGCTATCTTGCCTCTCGTATTTTTCGCATTCAGCCCACGCATCAGTGAAGCGTATATCCATACTCCGTTTGTGTTTGCACCGTTTGCGGCATCAGTCGTATTGACAATCTTGTTTTTCTTCCTCCTCAAACGCTTCGGCAATGATGAGATGAACCTGTCGGATGCAACCAAAGCGGCGGTGTTAATGGTAGCGGCTGTTGCACTGATGGCAACAGCTCGTCACGGTATCCGAGTAGTGAGTTTCGAAGAACCGTTGCAATTGCAAGCTGAAGCGACGGAAAAATATATGACCGATGTTATCGCTGAATATAAAGCATACAAAGAGGAGATGAAAAATGCTCCGACTATCGTTCTCGATCCGGCAGTTTCATTGGCCGATTCAAAAGGGTGTTTAGCATGTCACAGTGTCGATACGGCACTCGTAGGTCCATCGTACAAAGAGATCGCTGCCAAAGGTGAAAGCGCTGATGTTCTCACTGCTTCTCTTAAAAATGGCTCAACTGGCAAATGGGGTGAAACTCCGATGCCTCCTCAAACACTCACCGATGAAGAGGCAAAAACCCTCGTCGAATGGGTATTGAAACAAAAGTAACACTTTCGTACTTTTCTTTTTAACAAGAAAAGTACCAAAAGAAAATTCTCCTCTGAACAAATCGCTCGCGCGACTCTTTGCACTTCTGCATCACGCGCGGCTTCTAAAGATGCTCAGAGGACACCTAGACCTATTAACTATTTTCACAAGAGAACCCAATATGCCAAAATCGACCTCCCTAAAGATTCACACCATATTCGGTTCTCCTGTGAGAATAATATTATTTGCTCTTTTTATAAGCATTTACGCATTTAGTGCTCCCCTATCGCTCAAAAACACCCCCTATTTTCATCCTGATGCCTCCGTGAACATCGTGATTTTCTACACCTCATGGTGTCCGCCGTGCAAGAGAAGCTTAACTCTATTGAATGAGATAAACAAAACACATCCCCGTCTCTCGATCAGCCGTATATCGGTCGATGATGTCGAAAGCCAAAAGCGAGCATTACCTTTTGGTCTAACGCAAAACGTTCCGCTGATTCTCGTTGCCGATCATGAGGGAAATGTTATCAAGCGCTTTTATACCATACCCGATAAAGCCATTTTCGGCGACCTCATCCAAAGACTCGAAGAGGGACGCCTCGAAAACGGTACCCTCCCGATAGAAAAACGGATCGACAGCTGGAAACAGAACCGAAAGGGGATGTGATGAGATTTTTACGAGATAACAGATTTTTTTTAGCCCTGCTGATCCCCTTTCTTCTCATCCCGTGGATTTCATTGGGTGAGTTTCATCTCCTGCTGTTCAATTTCTCCCATGATCGTCTCGAATTATTAGGAATGGCAACCGAGACAAGCATCTATGCCCTTATCGGTATTACTGTTTTATTCGGGCTTGGAATCGTCCTCATCTCCGCTCTGAGCCTCTCTCGTTTTTACTGCGGAACCCTCTGTCCCAATACCTTTTTTGCCCACTTACTAAGCCTCTTTAAAGGGAAAAAAATATCTATTCTCTCTAAGCTCATCGGCTTTTCACTCCTCACCGTTTTAGCTTCGATGCTGGCCTTTTCACTCGTCGCGTATGGGATCAGTACCGATGAGCTGATCGATGCGTTAATGCATCTCACCTTTGCGGGGTGGCTTGTCATCATCCTCTCATTGCTCATGATCGCCGAGGTCTATATGGTACAGGGGTGGTATTGCGCCTATCTCTGCCCCTATGGTGCGACGTGTGCAATACTCCCTATAGAGGATCGTTTGAGTTATGAATTTTCTGATCCTACCGACGATTGCACCGATTGCGGCGGCTGTGTCAAAATCTGCCCCATACAGGGTCTCGACATCCGTCATGGTTTTGATATCCGCTGTATCCAATGCGGGCTGTGCAAAGAAGCGTGCGAAAAAACATTTGCTAAATCCCCCATCAGTTCGCTGATTCATCATGAAAAAAGATCGATTTTTCGTTCAGGGGGAAGAGGAAAAGGATTTATTATTGCGGTGATCATTGTGTTCCTTCTCGTATTCGCTGGAATTCTTTTCTTAAGTCATTCTCAGAGATTAGATGCTTGCAGACTGGAAAACAAATTCTTATACTAAAATAAACTTTTATAAATAGATTTATTTAGTATTATTTTTATAAGTAGCTTAACACAAATGTAACACTAATTCTTCATAATCCCACACTTTATTTTTACTATCTAGGAGTGGTGATGACAAAAATCCCCCACAGTATTCTTCTCTCTGCACTGTTAGCAAGCTCTTGTATCGCTGCTGAAAATCTTGGTGTCATCGAAATTGATTCTACAACCATCGACGATCGCTTCGCAACCAAACACACCGAGGTATCGAGCACTTCAACGATCAGCGGCGAGAGTGTTGATAATGCTCATACCGAAAATATCCAACAAGTTCTTCAAAGTATTCCGGGAATTACTACAGAAGTAAAAACGGGAGATAGCTTAAAAATTCATATTCGAGGTGTAGAAAACCAAGTCTATATGGGTGAAAAGCCGGGGGTTGCCGTCGTTGTGGACGGTGTTCCCGTATTTGAGCGAACGGGATCAGTGAATATCGATCTGGATAATATCGAATCGATCAAAGTGATCAAAGGGGGAGCATCGTACCTCTTCGGGGATGATGCACTAAGCGGTGCCGTCATTATTACCACCAAAAAAGGGGCAAAATATAACCAAAATTTTGCCGCCATCGAGCGCGGGAGCTTCGGTTATCAAAAATTATTAGCACGAACCGGATACGCAAACGATGACTTTAGTTTTCATATCCAAGCGAGCGAACGCAAAGCAGACGGCTACCATGAGGATTCTGACTACAGCGCCCAATACCTCAACGGAAAACTTCAGTACTACATCGACAGCACCAGCGATCTGACGTTCGGGCTCGAAGCATCTAAGCGAAAAAAAGATTCTCACGGAACCGTGGGGGGGGTAACAGAAGCACAAACGAATCCTGAAAGTGTTTTCACAGGGGACATGGAGAGCAGAGACTACACCCGAAAGTTTGATGTTGAACTGTTGAAACTGTTCCTTACCTATTCAAAAGATTTTTCCAACAACTCTAATTTGCTCATCAACGCATATATGTATACCGATGACACCTACTACTGGTCAAGTCCTCAAACTAAAAATGGAAGCGGTGTTAGCGGAACCTATACCGATGATGACTATGTCTATGATAACTACTACGAACAAGTCCAAAAAGGGGTTAAAGGTGAATACCGAACAGCATCCGACACCTTTGCAACCCTTTTGGGTCTTGACGTACGAGACAATAATTATAAAAATAAAGTCCTCTACCGTGTCGATCAGCGAGTTGGTTTTTTCCCTACCTATACGTATCTTTCAGCCGGCGATGAAAACAGCAACAACGAAACAGATGAAAAAGTGTATGCTCTCTACGGTGAGTACAAACAAGGTATAACCGATAAACTCAGCGCAACCTTCAACGTTCGCTATGATGATATCAATCTTGACTACACCGATTCTCAAAATAATGCTCTTGAAAAATCGTTCGATGTTTATTCGTACCGAATCGGGACGAACTACCATCTAAATACTCAAAACAACCTCTTTTTAAATTACTCGACAGGGTTTAGAGCTCCGACGATTACCCAACTTTTTGCAGGGGACGTCAGCACCTACGGCAGTACACAGAACAATCCCGATCTAAAACCTGAACACGCTAAAAACTATGAGATCGGTTTACGAGGAGCTATCAATAACATCAACTACGAAGCCTCTGCTTTTAGAATAGATCGAAAAGATTTCATTATGAAAACTGCCGGAAATTACGGAAGCGTGGACAGTACCATTACCGACATGTGGGACAACATCGGGGGGGCAAAACACCAAGGACTAGAGCTTGCCATGAACTCTAAAATTAACGATCACTTCTCCTATAACCTAGCCTACACCTATCTCAATGCAAAATACACCAAATACGATAACTTCGGTATCCATTTTGATGCCGATCATGACGGAAGAGTTGATGCGGGTGAAGTGGCGTATTACGATGTGACCGGAAATGTTATACCGCGAACATCCAAACATAATCTCAATTTTATACTCGACTACCAGCATAATTCGAATTTCAAACTCTCTACCGAATACAGCAAAAAATCGGATTACTATGCGGATGATCTAAATAAAATTAAAATTGACGGTCAAGAAGCGGTCAATATATTGGCCGAGTACAAAGCAAAAATGAATACGATAGAGTATGCCTTTTTTGCAAGAATCGACAATCTATTCGACAACCAATACTACAACACAGCGCGTGCGAGCAGCGATAGAGATGACAACTTAGTATTTGATGCCGAAGACCTCTCCATCACCGTCAACCAAGGCAGAACTTATACTGCCGGTCTTTCAATCAAATTTTAAGGAGCCGATATGAAACAAATACTCTTCTCCCTCTTGCTGGGAATCTCCCTTTGGGGATATGGCGATGGAGCGATCTATTGGACTCCGCACGGATGCGATGAGGGGAAAGCGACCGCTTCCAAGCACGGGGGGCATGGAAAAGGGGAGAGTGCCATGTTTGCTTTAATGAACAGTGAAGAAAATGCTTCGGCCCGCCTCATCCTCCCCAACCTCTCCGAAAACAATTTGACGTTTACCCTCAATACGGTAATGTTACCTAAACCTCCGATGGGTGGGTACTATGCCATGGTAGCGGAAGGTACAGAAACCAACGGGAGCTACAGCGCTATCCGTTATCTCACTCTTCACGGTCGTCCCGCGAAAGTTTCTCCGACGAAACTAACGGCACTTCCTAAAACAGTATTGGAGATCATCCCCGATCCTCTGCATCGTGAGCATGATCGCTACACGGCCTCAAAATCGTACCGTTTTCTCCTCCATTTTCGTGGAAAACCGCTCATCAATACCGCCGTTACATTAGAGACGTACAATACACCCGCACAAACATATACGACAGATAATAAAGGTGCATTTTCGATCACCCTCCCGAATGATTTTAAAAACGTTCAGGTGGGGCGCAGCGAAAACAAACCTTCTGAATTTCTCCTAACAACGCAGCACCGTGATGGAGAACACCTCTATAAAAGCACTCTGACTATGCCCTATTCCCTTAATCCGAATGACTATTGGCAATCCCAAACCTATGGAGCGGGAGCCATCTTTATCGGTTTCTTGGGGGGACTACTAGTCTATCGACGTACCAAAAAAGGGGCTAAAAATGGATAAATTACTCACAGTAACCGCACTGCGTCGTGTTGTACAACTCACCGCATTCGTATTTTTTGTCTACGGAGCTATGATTTTTGCCACTTTTTATACGGATGACAAACTTACCCAAGCCCTTCCGGCTCTCTCATGTGCTTACGATATGAAGGGGGGGGACTACTGTGCCCTAATCCCTCTTCAACATCAGATGGATCACCGTGTTTCAACCCTCTTTACCCAAAATGCAGGGGTGATGGAAGCATTAATGGGGACACTCATCACCATCGGTACCGTTGCCCTTTTAATTCTTATCCTCAACAAAGCGTTTTGCGGATGGCTCTGTCCTCTCGGATTTTTCCAAGAGGCCATCACGATGATTGGTACGAAACTCGGTCTGACTCAGTTAGGTTCGCTATCTCGCGAAACCGTCAATAAGATTCGTCCGATCAAATGGTTCCTCTTTTTATTTTTAGTCCTTCTTTTTCCGATTTTAACCGGTATTGGTCTATTGGGGCACGAGTGGGGATCTCCGTTTTGTTCTATCTGTCCCAGTCGTATTATGACAACGGCCATGACGGGTGATATGAATCAAATCTACATCTCTCAAGCCAACGGAGGCTACTTTGCCCTCTCGCTCATTGCCGATACACTGTTTGGACTGATGATAGCGCTGGCTCTTTTCGTCACTCAGCCGTTTTGCCGTATCTGCCCGATTCTGCCGATGCAAACATTGTTCAAAAAAATTGGTCTTTTACGCCTCGTAAAAAATGGCAATTCTCACTGTGACAGCTGCTCTAACTGTGTCAAAGCATGCCCGATGGATATTTACGAGATTCAAGATCAAGCCGAAAACCGTAACATCACCCACAGCGACTGTACCCTATGCGGCCGATGTGTCGAATTTTGTCCGCATGATGGGGTTATGAACTTCAAATACGGTCCGCTCACACTCTATAGTTCCTCCAAAGAGGGATTCAAAAAGCGAACCAAAATCGATAAATGGTGGAAGGGCTAAAGAGTGGAACCACTAACCCTCATCTCCCTTTTTATCGTAGCCCTCTCGTACGGAGCGACAGCGTGTATGCTCACCTGCATGCCGCTCCTCTCCCCCATACTTTTGGCAAACAGTGCAACACGCCAGCAAAGCCTCCGTGTTTTACTTCCCATCAGTTTGGGACGTATCAGCGGCTATATAGTCCTCTCTCTTATTGCTTACTTGGGTGCAACGATGATAAAATCTCTCATCAGTGATACCACCCTTATGGGGTACCTGCTGGGGAGTGTCACCCTCATTCTCGCAGGGCGATTATGGTTCTCCCTTAGAACCTCATCATGCTGTAGTACCTCTACGCAGACACCGCAAGAGGCTATACCCCTTTTTATGACAGGCGTTTTCTTGTCGATGTCACTCTGTGCCCCCGTTATCACGATGATGACCCTCAGCGCAACTACTCCCTCTTTGGGATGGGCAATCGCTTATGGCTTTACATTCGGGTTAGGGGCAACACTGCTATGGTTTCTCTTTTTTTCAGTAGTTCTCACAGCCATACTAAAAGAGAGTCTAATTCACCTCTCCCGCTACCGTGTAGTGCTTCAACACACCGCGCCGATTCTCCTCGCAGGGGTAGCGATTGCAATCTTTAACGGATGGATACACCTATGATGACAACCGCACGAAAATCGTTTCTCCTCTCCCTGACCTTTCATGCCCTCATGGGTTCTTTGGCTTTTTGGGTACTAACCCAGCTCGCCACTCCCCCAAAACTGATGAAAATCCCTATGCATCACGTGAGCCTGATCTCCCTCTCAAAACCCTCCCCTTCTCCAAAACCGCAACCGGTTCAACCGCCTCTTTCTGAGAAAATAAAACCTCTTGTGAAAGAGCCGCAAAAGCCATTACCACAAAAACAGAGTGTTGTAAAAAATCCGATAGCAATCGCAACACCGACTCATTCCCCTGCAATATCACCTGAAACGCCGATCCGCACTGTCTCGACGGCAGTTCCTGTACAGCCTTATGTTGCACCCGCTCCGCCACCGGTAAAAGTATCGCCTAAACCGGATCTTACGGCTGCAAAAAGATCATTTTTTGCCTCACTTCGCACCACGATACAGAGCCATTTACGCTATCCGACTGCGGCACGACGTAGAGGGATGGAAGGGGAAATCGATGTACGATTCACTTTAGCAAATGATGGAACCATCAACACCATCTCCATTCAGCGGGGGGAGACTATTTTCCATAATGCCGTCAAAACAGCCGTTGCTTCAGCTTCGGGTATCGATGTGCCCAAAAACCTCACAGACTCTTTGCCGATGGAGATTGAGCTGACATTAGAGTTTAAACTAAACAGCTAAGAAATAAGCTCAGCTTTGCCCTATTTGTGGTAGGATTAAGCTTATTGAATTCGTCGCAGTATGAGGATTGTCCGTGCCCGTTAAATTACCCTTTTCTTCTTTAATCCTCTTTGTAATTACGACTTATATGCACGCTTACGAATTGGGTCGCGGAGCGCAAATAAACGATCATATCAATGTGGGGGGATACTTTTCGAGCGAATTTGAAGCAGGTCGAAGCGATGAGACCTTTACCCTAGATGACGTAGCGGTGATGGCCTATGGGGACATTAACCCTATGATTTCATATTTGGCGGAGTTTGAAGCGGTCGGGTTTTATCACAAAAACCTCAGCAACGGAAGCGATGGGGGAAGCCAAAAATTTCATGTCGAACGGCTTTATGGCGATCTGTGGATGTCGGATGACTTTAATATCCGTTTCGGGAAACAAATCACCCCCATCGGATATTGGAATATGGAACCTATTAACGTTTTACGCGATACCACTTCCAACCCCCTTTACAGCATGCTCCTTTTTCCGAAATTTCTCACCGGTATCGATATCAACGGATATGTACCGAGTACCGAAGGGTTGCGATATCACCTTTTCGCCCAAAAAAATCATGATTTAGATGAAGAATACATCAATATGCCCAACACCCATTTTTACGGTTTTGCCGTTGAAAAAGAGTTTTCTATGGAGTGGAGCGGGGGGGGAAGCGTAGGAGAGTATATAACCAAGACCAACCAACGAACACGCTTTCTTCAAACAAATATCAAATACGATGATACCGATTGGCAATTCGTCAGTGAAGCGCTGCTTGCAAAAAGTGATTACAACGGCAGGGAAAACGATTATACCCTCTCAGGGTATGCACAGGCTATGTATCATTATGCCCCTGAACACGCTGTAGTCGGGAGAATTGAACATTATAACGACCATTTCTCTGACTATAAAGATACCATCTTCACGTTGGGGTACAGCTATCGCCCTCTTTACCCTGTCTCTTTGAAAAGTGAATACCAATGGCATTCTCAAAATGAAGAGAATCGTGCACTCTTCTCTTTTTCGGTACTCTTCTGATGAAAACGATTACTCTGCTCCTTATCGCTGCCTCAGCCCTTTACGGGGCACAGTACAGTGTGATTATCTCGAAAAAAGCCGATGTGGGTTCCTTATCCGCTCAACAAATTCGGGATATTTTCTTACAAAAACGGCACTCTTTAGGTAATAAAAAAATCATCCCCCTAAATTTAGTCGGGCAAGAGGCATCTCGGATCGCTTTTGAGAATGATGTTTTAGGAATGGGTCGAGATCGGTTAAACGCCTACTGGGTCAAACAGCATTTCCAAGGGATCACCCCTCCGATCACCCAACCCTCCCATGAATCGATCAAAGCATTTGTTCAAAATGTCGAGGGGGCAATCGGCTATATCCCATCTTCCATGGCCGATGGCAGCGTGAAGGTAATCTATGAGTTTTAAACTTAAAACCATTCTCCTCTTTTTAGGGGTCAGCCTTATCCCCTATGCATTGAGTATGATTCTTCTGGGAAACTCATTTCGTCAAGAACAATACAATGCCGTTACACAAGAGATGAATACCCAGCTCAGCCTTACGGTAGAGCGGATTGATCAGCATCTAAAAACGCTTCAAAACGATATGACTTTTATTGCGAAATCGGAAGTTATGAACGATATTTATACCCAAGATTTGGATCGTCGTATCAGTACCATGCTGGTATTGAAAAAAACCGACATGAATATGACGGGTAATTTTTATGTGATCGATCCCCATAATAAAATTATCGCTTCCAGTGACTTTAGCGCTATTTCCAAAATCAAATCAATCAACCCTTTTTTTGTAATCCCTATTCACTCAGCCTTTACCCAAGAAAAAATTGCTGAACTTATCGTCACCTATCCTCTCGAAAACTTTCAACCATTTTTTTCCAACTCTCCGCAGCGCCACTATTATCTCAAACAACGTGACGGAACCATCGCTCTTCGACCCAATGTTTTTGAAGAATCGCTCCAAGTCTCCCATCCGCTCAAACATCAACCGGAGCTAACAATTGTTTTGGAAGAGGAAAAAGGGTTTGCCTATCGCTTGCTCTACAAATACGAACAGTGGTTTATCGCTCTGTTAATCGCGGGTGCCTTTTTCATAGCCGCCGCTGCCTACTACATTGCTACAGGGCTTATTCGCCCCGTTATTGCCCTCTCCGATACCGCCAAAAAAATCACCCGTACCCAAGATTATACTCAGCAGGTTTCTGTCGATCGGGATGATGAGATCGGGCAGCTTTCCGATGCGTTTAATACGATGATCGGTGGGATGGATAAAGCATTAAATGAAATCACTACCCTCAACCGTGAAATCGAAGATACACAAAGAGAAGTCGTTTTTACAATGGGTTCCATCGGTGAGAGCCGTTCGAAAGAGACGGGAAATCACGTCAAAAGGGTAGCCGAATACTCCAAACTTCTCGCCCTCTATTACGGACTCGACAAAGAAGAGGCCGAAATGCTCAGACAAGCCTCACCCATGCACGATATCGGAAAAGTGGCTATTCCGGATGCCGTTTTAAATAAACCGGGGCGTTTCGACGAGGAAGAGCGGCGTATCATGGATACCCATGCCGAACTAGGATATGAGATGCTCCAACACTCCAACCGACCGCTCCTTAAAATGGCAGCTACGGTAGCATATGAACATCATGAAAAATACAACGGAAGCGGCTATCCTAGAGGACTTAGCGGTGAAGAGATCCATATCTACGGCCGTATTACGGCATTAGCAGATGTTTTTGATGCATTGGGAAGCGATCGTGTTTACAAAAAAGCGTGGAATGATGAGCGTATTTTCACCCTCTTCAAAGAAGAGCGCGGTAAACATTTCGATCCCAAACTGATCGATATCTTTTTTGAACATTTAGACGAATTTCTCGCGATTCGTGAGACCTTTAAAGACACTCACGAATCTTAAAAAAATCTACTTTCCGTTGATCATGCGCGATACCAAACCGCTTTGATCCTTTTTCTCCGCGAGTACAACCCCGATAATGTGAAGGGCGATAAAAGCAAAAATCGCCCATCCTAAAACCATATGCACGGTCTCAACATTCTCTTTTGCCTCACCGGCAATCTTATAATAGAGTGCCAAACCGCTAAGGGACATAGTTGCCATCAAAACATATACTGCTCGATACAGGAGATACACCTTCTGCATGGCAGGATTATCATCGAATCCGAATCCATTTTTAACCACCATTGCCAATCGCCAGAGCAATAAAACCGCAACCGTAATTCCTAAATAGATATGCCAATCCCACATCGGTGAGCGGACTGCTTTACCGATCATTACCGCCTGCTCATCCGTGATTATGGTCCCCAGCTCTGCCATTTTTGTTTGAACAATCGAGCCGATATTAGCCTTGTGCATGACACTTTCTCGCAGCACTACCGTAATAAATAATCCAAACATTGCGATGGCATTCAGCCAGTGCCACACTCTAAATGATGATGAAAAATTTCGCATAATTCTCCCTCTTTATTGAATTAAACTATTGTACACAAAAATAACAAAACGTTCATTAACCGTATGTCAACATCATAATTAATTGAGTATGCCCAAAAACTCCAAGTCTTGCTGTGGTATAATCGCGCTAATATTTAGACCCTATACAAGGTAATTCTTATGCGCCAAACCATTACTGAAAAAATATTCTCCGAACATATCGGACGTACCGTTTACGCGGGTGAAATCGTCCGTTCGCCTATCGATATGGTTATCGGTAACGACATTACGACCCCTATCTCGATCAAAGCTTTCGAAGATTCAGGTGCGACTAAACTTGCTAATCCTGAGGGGTTCTCGATCGTCCTCGATCACTTCATCCCTGCAAAAGATATCGCTTCAGCCAACCAAGCCCGTATAAGCCGCGATTTTGCCAAAAAATATCAGATGAAACATTTTTTCGACGAAAAAGATATGGGGATTGAGCATGCTTTGCTTCCTGAAAAAGGGCTTGTCGTTCCGGGTGATGTCATCATCGGTGCCGATTCGCACACATGTACTCACGGAGCATTGGGAGCTTTTTCGACGGGGATGGGTTCAACGGATCTTGCATTTGCCATGATTACCGGAGGCAACTGGTTCAAAGTTCCTGAATCGATCAAAGTGGTATTGAGCGGTAAACCGGGCAAATACACTACCGGAAAAGATATTATCCTCGAAGTGATCCGCATGATCGGGGTTGACGGTGCGCTGTACCGTACCCTCGAGTTCACCGGAAGTACCATTGAATACCTCAGCATGGATGACCGTTTCAGTATGTGTAATATGGCAATCGAAGCGGGGGCAAAAAGCGGTATCGTTGCGTATGATGAAATCACAGCGGAATTCCTTGCCGATAAACCGCTTGCACGTGAACCGAAAATCCATTATTCTGATGAGGATGCAACCTACGTTCAAGTACTCGAAATCGATGTAGCCAATCTCGAACCGGTTATCGCTTATCCGTTCTTACCGTCCAACGGCCACAGCCTCACTCAAGCCGTCTCCGATAAGATCAAAATCGATCAGGCATTTATCGGAAGCTGTACCAACGGCCGTCTTAGCGACCTCAAAATCGCCGCTGAGATCCTAAAAGGGAAACGGGTCCATCCGGATGTCCGTCTCATCGTCACACCGGGGACACAGAGAATCGTCCGTGAAGCAACCAAAGCGGGATATATCGACATCATTATCGATGCGGGGGGAGTTGTCTCCAATCCGACTTGCGGTGCGTGCTTGGGCGGATATATGGGGATTTTGGGAGATAACGAAGTAGCCGTCGCGACGACCAATCGTAACTTCGTAGGACGGATGGGCTCACGCTCATCCAAAGTCTATCTTGCCAACTCGGCCGTAGCTGCAGCTTCGGCTATTACCGGCTATATCACCGATCCCTCAACCATACTATAACCTTCTCTTTTTTTAGAGAGGAAAGGGCGTTTTCATGTCTTCTCTGCAGTTTATAGGGCGCCAGCCCATTATAGATCACACGGGAACATTGATCGCTTACGATTTGTTTTATGATATCCCTGTTAATGAAGACAAATCACAAATAGCCCCCTTGATCGCTTCAGTTATCAACACTTTTTGCAGCCATAATGTTTTAGGGAATGTTCAGGGGTTTATCAAAATCGATACTACTTTTTTAATGAGCGGAGTCATTTATTCCGTTCCCAAACAGCTATTTATCCTCTCTTTACCCGATTCAATCACGCTGAATCAAGAGAGCTATGAACGGATTGTCGAACTCCATGGGTTGGGATATTGTTTTTCATTGCATGATATCTCCTATATTCAAGCCAAAACGTTAAAAAAACTCTCCCCGATTTTTCCCATACTCAGCTATCTCAAGGTAGATATCAAAAACCTTTCTCAAGAGTATATGGCCAAACTTACAAAGCTTCTCAACCCCTATCCTCTCAAGATGGTTGCCGCCGGTGTCAACACCCAAGAAGAGTACGCTATAGCCAAATCGATCGGTTTCCCTTATGTAGAGGGGTATTATTTCAGCGAGCCGATCACGGTAGAACATCAAAGTGTCGATTCAAAATTATTAACGGTCATTCGCCTTTATAATATGCTCACATCCAGTGCCACCACCACAGAAGAGCTTACAATGACGTTTGAATCGAATCCGGAATTAACCATCCAACTGCTCCAATACATTAACTCAAGCGCTTTCTCTTTAAAAACAAACATATCTTCCATAGCTCAGGTTTTAACCTTATTGGGAAGAAAACCTCTCTCACAATGGCTCCTTCTCTTAATGTACGGAAAACATATCAACCATTCCCCTACCCAATCACTATTGATGCAAATGGTCTCACGAAGAACCGCACTGATGAAAGGACTTTATAAACTTCTCAATCCCCGTGCAACATCCGATACAATGGGAGAAGCTTTTTTTGTGGGGGTTATGTCCCTCTCAAGCGCCGTTATGTCGATGCCATTGCGTCTCATCCTCAAAGATATGCATCTCTCTGAAGAGGTGATGATAGCTTTACTCGAGCACAAAGGGGTACTTGGAGAGCTTTTAGAGACTGTTGAGGCGATTGAGCGGTTCAACATCGAAAAGATTCAAACATTTATCCATACTCATAATCTCTCATCGGCTGCAATTTTGCAGTTAATTTCCACAACCGCCCTCTCACCTCAAGAACTCGATTAATCTCTATATTGTTATAATAGTCGTACTTTATTATCGGAGTTACCTATGCGTTCATTCACCGTTGTTGCTTTATTACTTTTAATTTCCAATGCATCCGCGTTAGATTTTGGCTCATTAATGCAGAGTGTAGCACCTGTAGCCCAAAGTGCCGCTCCCTCCGTCGATGCTTCCCTCAGTTCAAACCCACTCATCAAAAATCTCACAACCACATTAGGGGTTACTCCAACCCAAGCTATCGGTGGAACGGCAGCCATCATTAATGATGCCAAAGGGAATATGAGCCCAACTGATTTTACGGCTCTCGCCAAACAAGTACCGCAAACAGGAACGCTTCTAAATGCCGCTCCAGCTGGAATGCTCAACCTTGGAAATCTAGGATCACAATTCTCTTTTTTAGGAATGGATGCTTCGATGATCACCAAATTTTCCCCGTTGGTACTTGAATACCTCCAAAGCGGTGCAACCCCCGGTATGGATAAAATCCTCTCAACGGCCTTCGCACAACAATGATTACAACGCCGTGCATCCTCTTCGCCGGAGGTAAAAGTTCCCGTATGGGGGCGGATAAAGCACTCCTGGCTTTCGGAGGATACCCAACCCTCGTAGAGTATCAATATGAGCGCTTAAAAACGATCTTCTCCCATGTGTATATCTCTGCCAAAAGTCGTGATAAATTTGATTTTGATGCGCACTTTATCCTTGACCCCGCCGATGTTGACTATGCTCCAACCGCAGGATTCGTCAGTATATTTAGAGAATTGAGCGACACGAAAGTACTCGTATTAAGCGTCGACACGCCGTTTGTGGATGAGGAGGTATTTCAAGCACTCGTGGATACTGATACGGAAAATTTGGATGCGGTGATCGCCCGAACGAGCGAGGGGAGCCATCCCATGTGCGGACTCTATCACCGCTCATTGTTAGGAGAGTTTGAACGTATGTTAGCCGAGGGGGATCACCGTCTGGGCAAACTCCTCGCTGCTTCCAACACACTCTACCTTGATTTTAGTAATGATGACCTCTTTGCCAATCTGAACCATCCGCACGAATACGAAGAGGCAAAAGTCCGTTTCAATGCACTAACAAAATGAATCCGCTCTTCCCTCTGATTATAACCCTCTTGTTTTCGATGGTCCACTACCTTGGCTATACCCGCATCGTTTGCCATTTGCATATAAAACCGCATACCCGTACCGCCCTTATGGCCTTCCTGATCCTCAATATGGCGGGAATCATAGGCTATCTCCTCAGCCGCTATCTCCTCAGCCCCCCGAAACTCATTTATTTCATCCTCTCTCTGAGTATCGGTATCGGTTTTATCCTCTTTATGGGGATCATTCTGTATGAATTACTCCATCTTTTGCAGCGAAATGTCCCCTTTAATCCCGAAAAACGGATTTTTTTCAAACGGGCAACCGATATAGGATTTTTAAGTCTCGGAAGCGCTTATCTGGGAGCCGGAATTATTGAGGGATCCAAAGAACCTGTCGTAAAATTTGTCGATATCAATCAAAACCGTTTCGGCGAAAAATCCTACCGTATCGTCCAAATCAGTGATATCCATATCGGCGGATTGATCGACAGAGAGTTTGTTGCCAAAAGCGTCTCTATGATCAACCACCTTAACCCTGATCTCATTGTGATAACGGGTGATTTATCCGATGCTCATATCGATGTTATCAAAGATGCTGTCAGTGAACTGCGTCATCTCAAAAGCCGATACGGAACCTTTTACGTGGTGGGAAACCATGAATATTTTCACTCATTGGAAACAACGATCTCTTACGTGAAAACGCTCGGAATTCATGTCTTGGAAAACAGTGCCATTAAAATAGATGATTTTTACATTGTCGGAGTTTACGATCTTGTTGGCTTTCGTGCTCAGACCCATATCCCCGATATTGGGTATGCTATTAAAAACATCCCCGCCGATGCACCTACACTCCTTTTAGCCCATCAGCCAAAGTATGTAGAGTATCTGGAAGGGTTTGCCCCCTCATTGATTCTCAGCGGCCACACCCACGGAGGTCAAATTTGGCCATTTAACTATGCGGTGAAACTGGCACAGCCCTATGTGAAAGGGCTCTATCCGATTGCTCCCAATCGCCATATTTATGTCAATAGCGGAATCGGCTTTTGGGGTCCTCCGATGAGGCTGGGATCACAAGCTGAAATCACCTGTATTTCGTGGTCGTAACCTTATTCCTCAGCACATTTAGCGCACGGCTCTTTCTCGCTTTTACGCACCAAATAGATAAAGATTGCAAACACCAGCAGTAAAAATGCCAATGCTGCGATCAATGTCGATGCATACGGCAGATCTTTATAATCATGCAAAGCGATTTTAAAGACCACCAACAGTGCTTCGATTAAAAGTGCAATAATAATCGATACCGAAAAGTTGAGGAGTGTTTTCGCATTAAACGTATCGCTCACATGCTGTGTTCGTGGTAACACTTCCTGCTCAAAAATAGTTTTCCCTAAATCGTATACCGCAAGCCCTAACGTCAGTGCAATGATCGGTTTAAAAACTGTATCCATGCTAAGAGGCTCACTTCCGAATATATATCCTCCGAAAGTATAGAATCCGTATAACACGACAAAGACCCCAAAAAAGAGGAGCCCTCCCCCTATAACGGCATAAGAGGAGCGGTTAATCCGTTTAAACACATCATTCTTCTCGATGAGATCAAACCTCTCTAATAGACTCCTCACTCGAAAATCTAAAAACAGATACCCATCCGAAACCGCATAAATAACCGTTATACATAAATGTCCTGTGGCTGTTGAAATATACGGTTCACTGACGTGGTACCCTTTTTGAATCGCCACCTCATCAACCAAATACGCGCGATCGACTCCGGCATGATATGCCTCTTCACGATCTGCATAAATATTGGGCGAATTTTGGACAAACCCTTCATCGCATTTATACACAAGTTCCAAGCTCGGAAATGTTTTGTAAAGCCGTTCGGCAAGCTGTACGTTAAAGGTTTTTAAACTGACTCTTCCCAAAGATGTAAGGATAAATTTTTCTATTAACGGGGCATTAGCGGCGTAACTTCGTACTAAATTCTGCATGGCCTCCCCTTCATTTTATTTTCTTAAAGCAGTACGAGTACTTTGGACTTACTCGCTCTTTAGCGATCCCAAAGTCTCATGGCAAAACTATAGCCCATTTTTGAGCTGCACAATGGTTATTTTTTAATCACATCCCGATTTACCTCTGTTAGCTATAATAATAAAAAGTATTGCAAAGAGCTATAATGAATTTAACCCATCTTGATGAACGTGATCGCCCGAAAATGGTTGATGTCTCAGATAAAAGTACGACTTCCCGCATCGCAGTTGCCAGCGGACTCATTACTATGAGCCAAGATGCCTACGATGCAGTCGTCCATCAAACGGCAAAAAAAGGGCCTGTTCTCCAAACCGCCGTCATTGCTGCGATAATGGGGACCAAAAAGACCTCGGATCTCATTCCGATGTGCCATCCGCTGAATCTTTCAGGTGTTCATTGTGATATCGAAGAACTGCCAACACTTCCGGGATTCCGCTTGATCGTCACGGCGAAGCTCAGCGGTCAAACAGGTGTTGAGATGGAAGCACTGACCGGCACCAGCATCGGTCTGCTCACCATATACGACATGCTCAAAGCGATAGATAAAGGGATGGTGATCGGCCCCATCCAGCTTGAAACCAAATCAGGAGGCAAAAGTGGTGATTATCAACGATGAAACACAAAAACTTGAACTGAGCTACCCTTGCAGATGGTGTTATAAAGTTGTTGCCTATGAACGAGCAGGGATAGAGATTGCGGCATTGGAGATCTTTTGTGAAAGAGAGTATTCCCTCAACCCTTCCAACACGAGCCGAAACGGGAAATATATCAGCATGAACTTAGAGTTGTTGGTCCATAATGAAGACGAACGAACCTATTTTTACGAAACGCTCAAAGCCCATCCCCACATCAAAATGGTACTATAAAGGATCACGTGATGAAAACAAATACATTTGCCAATGATATTCAGACACGCTATGCACACTTAAATGCTCCAGAGTTAACCCTTCAAGAGCTGCGTGAAATAACGATAAATACATTAAAAGAGACAACGTTGTCCCTCCACAATGAACTTGAAGATCTTATGATGCAAAAAGAGCAGATTGAACGTCAAATTGCCCGTAAAAGCGATGAACTTCAACAACTGAAATACCGTTTTTTCGAAGTTTTGGAAAAAATGTTCAGTGAAGATGATGCCATGCTAGAAAGGCTCCACCAAATTAAAATCCAGTCGGTCGATCTTCTTGATATTCTCGAAGAGATGGTAGAGAGTGCTATTATTACCACGTTAGAGCGTGGCTCCGATATAGAAGAGACACTTCATGAGATTATCAAAGAGATTACCTTTGAAACACTCAATGCCAATGTCCTTAATGCGATCCGTATTCGCCGAATTTTGGCCAGTATTCTCCAAACAGCTCTCAATCTAGCTGAAGCAACACCGAATCAAGCCGATACAATTTTACGGGGCACTTTACTCGGTATCCGTTCCGCCCTTTACAAATCGATCGAAAAATTCCATCAATACCTCCTTTATGTCCCCGAAGAGGTTAAGGCACTCTATCGAGATGAGTATAAAACTATCGAAAATGAGCTAGATCAAATCGATACACTCTTTACTCAAGTGATTCACTCTCTCAGTCACCATAATGCACCCGCTATCATTGCCAAATTAGAGGCACTAAGCCAAGAGATCCGTTTTGATACTGAAGAGATAAAACATCTCTCAAAAGAGACGGTAGAGCTGTTGCGCACCCGACTCTCAAAACTAAAGCGAGGTGTAACGGAGCAAGGGAACAAACTTCTGCAATCAAAATCGGCTCAAGAAGCAAAAGCGATGGGTGTACGAGCTTGGAGTGTCGCCAAATCGGCGATGAACGGCGCCATTAAAGGGGCCAAAGAGGCTATGGATAAGAAGTAGTTAATGAACCAGCACACAAGTGTGCGTGGGCTCTCTGCCGAAGACATTGTGCCCCGAAGCGGGTAGAACTCAGCGTTAGCGTAGCCAAATCGGACTTTGTTCGATTGGCGTATAGTAATTATAGATCCCGTGCAAGCGTAAACATATTGGCGTTAGTTTTCATAAAGCTCGTGCAGCGATCACAGATCGGATCGCCACCCTTATACGGATAAGGGCATCGGCATTCATGACATGTCACCATCTCATAATGGACCATCTGCTCTGCGCGTTCATACGCAATGCTTACCAAATCAAATCCCTCTTTCTTGGTTATCGCTTTTGGCTTACAAATGTCTTCACAAATTCCGCATCCGATACACTTTCCTTGTGAGAAATAGATCCCTTGTTTATCTGAAGTAGGGAACAGCGCATCCGTCGGACAAAATTGGGTACAATCTCCACAATTCGTACAGGCTTCAAAACTGATATGCTTATTAAAAAAGAGGGGGGAACTTTCACCAAATTCTGTTCTCTCCAATCCTGTAACGATCTCTTTGAGAGAATTTTTGAGCAGTATCCGCTTCAGCGGCATCTTCATATCAGCCAATTTATGATGTGCTGCTGTCATAGAGATGTGAGCAACTGAGCCTTCCGAGAGAGATTCTTTGACTTTCTCAAACCCTTTTCGGAAAAGGGCACGACGCTCAGATTGCTCCTCTTTGATCTCAATCGTTTCAATACGGTAATCGCTTGTAATGGTCTCTAAAAATTGGTTTGTTGCCCCGATTTTTGAGCGGATTGTCTCTTCTAGTTTTCCGTTTTCATTAAGGATGCATCCCGAGCAATGACTCATATCACATGTCACGTTTCGCTCGCCCCTAAGAGCCATCACACTAAAATGTTCGACATCAAATACACCCAAACACGGTGTTGTTACTTTACACGAAAGTATCGGTGCTTCTTCTATATGCTGATACGATGCGGCATATCCGTTAGGATCGAAACTCTCAATTTCCAAAGCCTCGCTTGGACAACTTCCGATGCACCCTGCGCACTCAACACACTCATTTTCAAACAGAGTCAATTTGTTACGAACGATATGAAAAGCCCCTTTTGGACACACATCAATACAAATCCTACAATCGTTATGATAGTATTCATTGCGTAAACAGCGGGTTGCCGTGAAACTAAATAGATTGCTTTTTTGGACAAAATTGATATTACCCATTGGAAGATCCTTGTGCCAAGAACTCGTAATCAGCACTTAAAAATTCAACGATAAAATCACACATATCACGATAAAACGGAGTATCCGCCATACTTTTCATCCCCATCATATAAGGGACTACCCACGGAAATATGTGCTGATCCAAAAATTCAAATTGCGACTTCACTTCATTCCGGTATACCAATGTTTGCATAAAAGCAAACTCGATCCCTAAATGATCTGGTGCCATGATCTGTGTTTGATCCATATTCACTTCAAACCCGTGGGCAAAATAAAATGCCATAACCGGATTTTGCAATCCAACAAGCGTATCATTCTTTGCATCGAGAACAAACGATTCTACTGGTTGTGCATTGAGAATATACATCGACGTATAATCGGTATTGAGCTGATCATACAACGCTTCGGAATCGGTTGCAGTGATCCACTCTTTCGTCTCTTCACCGATAATCTCTAAGAGTGCTGTATTGCTTCTGAGATCATTGATAAAACGACGATCCGGGATATCGCTCATAACACGGGATAAAAAAGCATAGATATAGAGTCGATATTCGTTATTCATAATGATTCCTAAAAATAAGTAAGGGATTGTGTCATAGGAGGACTTTAAGACAGCAAAGTTTAAACAATTAAGACTAACCCCAGCGGGGCTAGAGAGGTGTTATAAACACCCTTTAAAGAATGATTTTTTCGGCGGTGGCGGAGATTTGAATTCCGTCGCTTTAATTGTATTAGTTGCTTCATCAAGAACACCAACAACAACAACACCGTTTTTATTGATCCCTTCACGCATTTCTGAGAGTTTCAAATTGGTGGTATCAATCGTATACACTTTGCCGGTATTGTGTTGATAAAGTGCATACTTCGCATCTTTTGTCGTCACACCTGCATCTGTTTTACGGAAACAGCCATCCGATCCGCACACATAGTTTTCTAAATAACAATCCGCAAATGCACCTTGAGCGGCACATCCTGGAGTTGTTAAGAGCCCTTCGAACTCTTCGGGCTCGTTCGCGAATGCACTGAATACCAATGCAGCACATAGCAATGTTATCTTTTTCATTATTCTACCTCCGCTTTGAGGGTTTTGAGATACGCTACGATATTATCAACGGTCTCTTTATCCAAGAAACTGTAATCGGTCATCGTAGATACACGTTTCCCTTTTTCCAAATTGTACCACGGTGTATTTACATGGGCATTACGATTATAACCCGGGACTACAACCGCAGACGGTTTTAAGATTGACTCACGCAAGTAGGCTGATGTTGAATAGCCGCCGATATTTTTCAAAGAAGGTGCCATAAACGATTTCGGATCGGTTGCTTCGATTTGGTGACAGCCGTTACATCCGTTTGTCATTGCCGCTTCTTTACCTTTTGCCGCATCGCCTTTGGTATCGGTGGTCAATTCTGCAACCATAGCACTTGCAGGTTTTTGACCTTCAAGATTGATAGCTACCCACGAACTTAGATTTTTCAATCCGTTACGTCCCATTGTTGACCCATCCCATACCGCGATAGCAACAGGAACCGTTCCGCTAAGGTTAACATACTCATCTTTTAATGGACGAACCAATGTTCCACTCCACCCTGCTGGGCTATGAACCATAGCTCCGTTAGATTTAACAGAGTTATCTTTCACTTCGGTAGTTGAACGAAATCCTTCTGCTACAAAAACTTTCTCATAATCTGTTTTTGCCAATGATGCTACTTTTGCATCATACTCTGCAAGCTCTTTCCCGAATACACCCGTTTGTTGACGGTTGATTTGAGTGGAAACATCTTTATTCCCATTTGGCTCATACACTTTTGCTGTAGCTTTTTGCAAATGAACCACTACAGGGCGTCCCTCAGAACCCATCCCGATGTAAGGAAGCGCTTGAACTTTTTTAGTTGACCCTGCAAACTGAACCGCAAATCCGTCAGTATAGACATCACTGCTCATACATTGTTCAACATCTTTGGTTTTATCTGCCCATTTCACCATTACTGCGATGTTTTTTCCATCGTGCAATGCAGCAACTTGAGCCTTTTTCCCTTTAGCATTTTCGACAAGTGCATTTGCTTTTTTGTCGTTAAATTCAATAGAGGATTGAGGATAAAGTGTAACTGTTTCAAACTTTGCTTTTGACCAAAGTGCTGAGTCAGCTTTAATGGTATCAAGCTTATCTGACACTTTAACCGCACTAATCACAGGGTTAGCTGCCAATGCCGCAGAAGCGGCAATTCCCAATGAAAGAATAGTAGTAAGAAGCTTTTTCATTAGTGGTGCCCTCCTGCTTTTGTGAACTTACCGGCGATATAGCGTGTATCAACCGGAGCCAATGGGTTACGTTTGTTCTCTTTGGCTACTTGTTGATAGTAGTTATTATCCAAACGGAACATATCAGAGTGTTGGTATGCGATCAATAGATCCATCAATTCGCTAACACCGGTCTCTTTACGTTTTTTCATCTCTGCTTTAAGTGTTTTAATCGCATCGTGAACCGCTGGGCCAAACAATTTTTCCAACTCTTCTACTGGAAGACGCGTTGATCCTTCGATGATTTTACCTTCCGCATCAAATTTAGCAGGAGATTCGGTCGGAGGGATATAGTATACGTTCGGTTGCGTGCCGTAATCGGAACGGAGACCCAAAGCTACTTTATATTTGTGTACCAATTTGTGTACTTGTGACTCTTCATCATCCAAGAACCCTACGAAACGGATACGACCGACACATTGCTGCGCACACGCCGGTGGTAGTCCCTGCTCAATACGTGGGAAACAAAGGATACATTTCTCTGATTTAGAGATTTTCGGATTGAAATAGATTTTTTTGTAAGGACATCCCGCGATACAATAGCGATACCCTTGACAACGATCCAAGTCAACCAATACAACCCCGTCTTCTTCACGTTTGAAGATTGCATCACGTGGACACGCACTTAAACATCCCGGATTTGTACAGTGGTTACAAATACGCGGCAAATAGAAGAAATAGTTGTCTTGTGGGAATGCACCGGCACCTTGGTCTTCATCCCAGTTTGGTCCCCATGTCGGGGAAATATGAGGATGAAACTGATGGCTATCTGGTTGTCCACCCATCAATGATTCATAGTTATAATCCCAAGGTACACCGTAATCGGCTTCAAGGTTAGGGATTACACCCGGCTGAAGGTCACCCGCAGCGTCAAATCCGCCGCCAAGCTCCATCCAGTTTTTTGGATAACCGGTACCCGGATAGGTCTCGACGTTATTCCAATACATATATTCACGACCGTTACGGTTCGTCCATTGCGTTTTACATGCTACGGTACATGTTTGGCACCCGATACATTTGTTCAGGTCCATTACCATTGCTAATTGTCTTTTAGACATTTATACCCCTTAATACTGTACGTCAGTTGCTTTTTCGTAGTTAACGGCGCCATCATAAGCGTATTGGTTACCGTCCCAGAGACCACCAAATTTGAGGTGCCCCCATCCGTCTGCCATCTCAAGAAGGTTCAATGCAGTTGGAACAACTTCATTGTGCCCTTTGTTTTTCAAATACATGAACGGTTCCCATCCATCTTCAAGTACCAATCCATCAGGAGGACATGAAGAAGATACTCTTGCCATCGCATAAAATTCACCTTGTTGGTTAAAAATACGGATAGTATCACCGTCTTTAATCCCTTTGGTTTCCGCGACAATACGATTAACCTGAATCGCCGGAACACCACGTTGGAGACGTAACAACGTACGTGACGTTTTATAGTTGGAGTGAATTGACCAACGAGCATGCGGTGTCATAAATGTATACGGATACTCTTTACGCTGTGGACGAATCCCTTCCATACCGGTGTTAGCTGCCGCACCCATTTTGATGAACATCTCATGGTCAACATAAAATGTTTGGCGACCGGATACAGTCTCTAAGCGCTCCATTTTGTACAAATGGTCTTCATTCGAGTTAAATGGACGGTCAGAGTACAACGGTGAAGATTTAGCCGCTTTTTCATTAATCAGCAAGAATCCTCCCACTTTGTACATTTTCTCCATCGTCCACGGCTCATATTGCTCACATTTCTCTAACGCTGCCTGAACTGCCATTTTGTCGGTTCCGAGATACACTTCACCGGCACCCTCAGACTCAGCATCGGTATTCGTAAACTCTTTGTGGAAAATAGTCAAATCGTGGAAACCCGGTTTCGCGAATTTTTTATGATCCGGTACTTTCGCTTTTGAGATGTTCTCAGGACGGTTCGCCAACTCTTCCATTTTTTTAGCCAGAAGGGTAAACATTGACCACTCATCCATCGATTCACCGATGTTTTTAAGGTTCGCAACCGGTTGAGCCAAGTTGGTAAAACGGTGGTAACCAGGGCTGGTACGAAGGTCATACACTTCATAGTGCGATTTCGCAGGGAGAAGGATATCAGCAAATTGCGCTGCTTCGCTCATACGATAATCAACATACGCATAGAACTTCGTTTTATTCAAGAATATCTTACGGTATTCAGACCCTTTGTTACGGCGGAATTTAGAATCGGCTACGATAAGAGCACAATCAGGCTGCCACCATGGCTTAACAACATTTCCACGTTTAGATGCTTGATTCACTTTATCGTTTTCGCCATCTTTCAGTAGCTCTGACAAGACTGCCATATACTCTTTCTTAGACATACCGTTTTGAGCCCGCTTAACGTCTTCATCCTCAAAGAATGTATCAAACGATTTGAGACCATCACCAAATACGAACTCGCCGACAAAACCAGATCCGAAACGTGCATTGTATTTACCACTGAAACCTGACAATGCGCCAAGCCCTGAAAGGGTAAACTCATTTTCCGTATTAAGTCCGCCGTATGGTCCCATACGCCCTGTCAAACCACAAATAGACGCAACGTTCCAAATAGTCATCATTCCATTGAAATATTTATTCAACGAGAACCCTGTTGTAATCTCTACAACTTTAGGGATTGCGATATCACGTGCAAGCTGACGTGTTGTATCAGGGTGGACACCGGTTACCTCTTGGATCGATTCAGGGCTGAATTTCGCCGCTGATTTTTTGAGCATTTCAAATACCGTCGTCACTTCACGCTTGTGTCCGTGCATATCGGTAATAGTCCATTTACCTTCAAGTTCAGGAACGATTCCGTGATCATCAAGACGAAGCGATTTTTCACTGCTTCCCTCAGTACCAGGCATCAAAGCGATTTTACCGGTCGCTTTATTCATACAATAGAACTCTTCCATAAATTTATGATGATCCTCATCATTTGCCGCGTGTTCCATATCGGAGCGGCGAATCATTTTTTGAGTCTCAACATCAACTAAGAACGGAAGATCGGTCAATGTTTTCATAAACTCAGGTTTGTAGAGTTTTTCATTCAAGATAACATTGATAACACCCATTGCAAGGATATTATCTGAACCCGCTTTGATCGGAATCCAAAGGTCGGCTGATTTTGCCGTCGCATTGAACTCTGGGGTAATAACGATAACTTTCGCTCCGTTATATTTCCCTTCCCATACGAAGTGGGCATCCGGGATACGAGAAACCGATGGATTTCCTCCCCACATAACAGCCGTATCAACGTTATACATGAAATCCCATGTACAACCGAGATTACCTTCACCGTAAGCAATCGCCGCACCCGAGAACATGTCCCCGAGATATGATGATGGATAAATACGGATCGCACCGAGTTGTGTAGAGAAACGCAATGGTGCTCCACGACGCCCCTCAGTCAAAAGACCGGTCCCCGCGTGTACCATCAATTTATCCGGTCCGCGTTCAGGGTCGGTCATACAATTGAAAATCTCTTGGCATACGCGCTCAGCCGCTTCATCCCAACTGATACGTTTCCATTTACCCTCACCGCGCTCACCGACACGAACCATCGGATAGAGGATACGATCTTTTTGGTACATCACTTGTGAGTGCTGAACCCCTTTGTTACATCCGCGTGGGTTGAAGTCAGGGATTTTTGCATTGATAACCGGATAACGTGCCGATTGGTTTTCACGGGTAACAACACCGTTGTTAGACCATACTTCCCATGCACAGTTACCTTGACAGTTGACACAGTGGTATGCAAACCCGTGTTCCTCTTTTTTCCCGTACACGAATGAAAACTCATTGCGGTACATATCTTCAGTATAGTTGGTATTCGGATAATTTTCTTTTCCGTTTTCAACCGACATTACATTGGTTTTAGCGAATAGTGAGCCTTGTGATGCTACTAGCGCTGCCGTCATCCCTGAAACTTTTAGGAAGTCACGGCGTTGATTGTTCATTACTTTTGTCATAGCTATAGCCTTATCGTTTAATCGGAAGGTTCATATCGTTACCCCAAACATCCCAGCTTCCGGTGAAGACTTTGACGTTCTTGTAACCCAACAACTGAAGCGCAGTGATATGTTCCGAGCTTCGTCCCGCACCTACGTGACAGTACGCATAAATCGTTTTGTCTTTTGTAATTCCGTAGTTATCGTACACTTTTTGAAGTTCTTCTGCTGAACGGAATGAAAGCTTTTTATCGGCATCGGAGATTTGGCTCCACTCGATAAAAGTAGCACCAGGAACATGTCCTCCACGCGCTACGTTATCCATTTTACGCTCACCGACGATCTCAGCGATACCGCGAGAATCGATAATTACGTATTTCGATGCTTTTCCGTTTTTGAGGATATCTTCCATCGCATGCTTAACTTCGTTTTTGTCTGCAATTACATTCCATTTGATTTTTTTAGGATCAATTTTATAGGTTTTTGGTTTTACAACCTCATCACCCTTAACAACGAGAAGACGTTTTTCAACTAAAGCCATTTTCTCTTTCAAGAGTTTGCTATCCGCTTGTGCTTTAGCGATGGCGGCATCTAAAGCGGCTTTATCAGCACCCTCTTTTTTCAATGCTTCTTTCGCATCTTTTGCTGTTTTTGTTGCTGCTTTAAGCTCTTTATTGAGGGCATCGTACTCTTTTTGTGCCGGATCAGCTGCCATCATAGCCGCACGTCCGCCGTTAAGAACTTTTACATTTTTATGGCCGTAACTGTCGAAAAATGAATAAACACCGGTAGCATTCGGTCCCTTAAAGTCATCATATGCGATAACCATCATATCGTTACTGATCCCTTTTTTGCCGATTGTTTGTTCAGCATCATCGATACAGCGGTAAAGCGGTGCACAATGCATTTCGCCATCAATATCCGAATGGTGAAGGTGGTGAGCATACATCTCAACTGAGCCTTTAATATGACCGAGTTTATAAATATCTTCGTTATCACCCGATACGAACATCACTTTTGGATTACCGATAAGCTTGACCGCTTCTTCGGCAGAGATAAGGATTGAATTATCCTTATACCCATCGGCTGCCATTAATACAGTGGCTGCCGACAGTGATGCCGCAACACATAGTGTTTTTAGCAATCTGTTCATCCGTGCTCCTTATTTTTAAATGTGCACACAACGGTGCCTTTATTTACGGAATTTCCATCTCTATTATAAGTGTCTCTCTCTTAATAAACGGTAAATACCTCCTTTTGCTCCACACATGGATTACTTTTTGTTACATAATTATCACAAAATTGAGACTATAAATTATTGGCCGTTTTTTTACGTTTTCTTATGCAGCCAACACTGTTTTAAGCCTTATATAGTATTATTAATACTTACAATTTAATCACTTTTTGATAGTATGACGATTATTTTTATCACAAAACAAAGGGAGCTTATGCATACCGATATGTTACAAAAAGCACTGACACACTCTGATACCTCTGAAATAATAGAATTATTAGAGAATAAAAGCCTTCCAATCGAAGAAGTTAAAGCCATTTATAACGCATTTAAAACCGATAAACTGATCGTCGGACAGGTCGCTATGAATCTCTCATTACGTACCTCCGTTTATGAGCGAGAGAAAGAATATAGCCCTATTATGGTTGAACTTCTCATCGACATTGCAAGCAATCCCGTTGATATGGGGGCCAGATGGGCGGTTGCTAAAAATCCCCATACACCCGTAGAAGTGCTCCGCCATCTTTCACAAGATCCTATCAATTTAGTTCGTGCCCTTGTCGCGGCTAACCCTGCAACGCCGAGTGACGTGTTGGAGAAATTTTTCAACGATGAAAAAATCGTTCGTGATGGCCTCTCCGGTAACCCTAATACACCTCCGAAATTGCTCAAAATTTTATGTGATGACAACGATAAAATGGTACGAATGCGTTTAGCTGAAAATCGCTCTGCTCCAAAAGAGATTATTGCACTGTTACTAAATGACACTGATTTGGATGTGAATAAAGCTGCGCAGGCAAATTTAGGAGAACGCCCATGAAAAAAGGTCATTCAGAAGAGCGCAGCCAGTTCATGAGTCTCGAAAATCATTTTCTTAATACTTTTTTTTCGGGTCTTTATCTCAGTGCAGGTGATTTTATTACCATCGGTAACGCTAATGGCGTAGAGCTTCGTATGCACTCACGGGAGATGCTGATCAAAGATTTACTCAATAAATCAAATGCTATCGGAACACTTAATAGCGTAATCGCGTCTCTCAATGCACTCATAGATGAGCGTATCAGCACGTGCCATCGACTCAGTCTTGAATACCCCCTTGCTCGTGCTCCATTAGCCAAATTGGCACAAAAAGCAACCGGAACCAAAGCACTTTTGGCCCGTGAAGCGAGAGGAAATCCCTATGAACACTAAAGAGCTATCAGATGCACTCTATGCACTCCCTTATCCGGGCCTTAGCCGAACACTCGGAGATCTTAAGCTGATATCTGAGGTAAAAGTGAGTGAAGGTGTCGCTAATATCGAACTCCTTACCGTCAGTGATGATTCATATCTCACAGTCAAATCTGCCATTGAAGCCGCTTTGGGGGAACAATTCTCACGTCTAAATATCACCAAAAAAGCGCTAGTTCAAAAAGATACAAACTACGGTAACAGTTCCAATCCCAACAACCGTGCACCCTATGCTGCCAATGTCATAGCGGTAACGAGCGGCAAAGGAGGTGTGGGCAAAAGTACCGTCAGTGTCAATCTCGCTATTGCCCTTGCTCAGAGGGGGTATCGTGTCGGTATTTTAGATGCCGATGTTTACGGGCCCAACGTTCCGCGCCTCACTAACACTGATCTGGAAAAAATTCGCTGGAATGATGATAATAAAATCATCCCGAGTGAAAACTACGGAATCAAAATTATGAGCGTCGCTCTTACAACTCCGACCTCCGATACTCCGCTTGTATGGCGCTCATCTGTTGCTGTATCGGCACTTATCCAATTTCTCGAAGACGTAGAGTGGGGAGAACTTGATTTCCTCGTGATCGATATGCCTCCGGGAACCGGTGATATCCAGCTCACTATGGCGCAAGAGCTCCCGATTACCGCAGGGGTGATCGTCACAACACCTCAACTCGTTGCCAGCGATGATGTCAGCCGAGCTATCCGAATGTTTCAAGACATCCATGTCCCAATGGCAGGGTTGGTAGAGAACATGAGCTATTTTGTTGCCCCCGATACCGGTAATCGCTATGACATTTTCGGCAGCGGCGGCGGCGCACGCTTGGCGGAGCGCTATAACATCCCGTTATTGGGTCAAATACCCCTAAATATGGATATACGTGAAGGTTCGGATAACGGTGAACCGCCGGTTGTTTTAGGAAATGATACACTGAAAAGTTACTATAAAGAGATTGTAGAGAATATGCTAAAAGCGGTGAAGTTTAAGATTTAGTGATTCGTCACCCTGAACTGGATTCAGGGTCTAACAAGAGATGCCGAATCTAGTTCGGCATGACAGAGATAAAATTATTTGAAGATCTTTTTGAGATCATTTTCAATCGCACCCGGTACGGTTGCAATCGTCATAAATTCTGTCATAGTAAGCAATGGATAGCTGATAGCGATGAAATATTTAGCACTCAACGCTTTTGCTTTACCATCTTCGATCAATACTGCCCACGGAAGCAATTGCCCGTTTTGGGTTCCGATCTTTTTCACGAATCCGTTTGTACGACGATCTAAACTCACAAATGCAACATAACGATCGTCAGAGAGTTTAACAACAGCCGTTGTCCCTTTTGAAGCTTGTGCTTTTGCAACTAGCTCAGCCGTTGTCCCTTCTCCTACAATACTCATATCCTCATAGTACGGCATACCGACCATAAAATGGTATCCTGCCAATCCGGCAAACTCCCATTTATCGGTTGAGTCTTTTAAAGGACCGAACGCTTTTTCAAGCGATCCCAATACTGCTGATGCAGTTGCATGGTTATACTCTTTTTGCATAAATGCTTTTCCGAAATAAACCGGATTCGCAATACTGATTTGCTTGCGCTCATCATCAACCAAAATGCGCCCTACCGCTGCAAGGGCGCGCGTCGGCTTGTTAGCCATAGCTTTCATCGCCGCATTGGTATAAAGAACTGAGGTTCCTGCATCGGTTTTATAGGTACCGACTACATCAAATCCCGCACTTGCGAGTTTTGATTTTGTACTCTCTACATCTGCGTATGCTCCGATTTTATACGTTGCAACAACTTTTTCAACTTTTACACCGGCTTCCGCTTCTGGGGAAACCCCGGCACAACCGCAAAATCCGATTACGAGTGCGCTCATAATGAGGGTATAGATTTTTTTCATAGCTCTTTAGCTCCCAATTCCGTCATGATTTTAATGATCTCTTGATCAAGTGCACTAATTGAATCGTTCATTTTTTGATCTTTGATCCCCATGACAGCCGTCCAAGTGGCAAGACGAGGCATACCGATCATAACTTTATTTGACCCTTTTTCAACGTACATGTACATTGAGCACGGAGCCAATGCTCCCGCATCCGGACGCCCTTGGTTAAAAATTCCCTCAGAGAATTTGAAATGGCAAAGTGAGTAAACCCAGTATGCATCAAACCGTCCGAACTCGATATTTGCATCGGTCATAGAGGCTTTGATATCTTTATATCCCGCGATAATGTATTTGTTCTCTTCGAATTTCTCTTCAAATTTCCCTTGGAAATCAGCGATAAATCCATCGAGACTTGCACCGCGCTCAAACGGAAGTTCAAATGTCATCATAGGCTTCGCAGGTAAAGCGCTGTATTCTACGATTTGAACTTTGCTTCCAATCTCTTTTTCGATCATTGCATCGAGTTCAGGGAATGTTGCGATAAATTTTGCGCGAACATCGGCATCTTTAACACCGGTGATATCCAACATAGTTTCGGGAGTGATATGCCCTACATAGGTTTTATCTTCCGATTGTTTTTTCCACACATGGAGGTTAAAAGGACTGAATCCGCCCAAGCTCGGCTCTTTCATCAAAAGCGGGCCTACTGCTGCATCTTTTGTTACCGAGAAAAATCCGAGATTATCAAGATTAGTCCCGCCGTATTTAGTTTTGTAAGCATCATTGATACGCTCATGCGGATCAGACAACACAAATCCGATAGTACTGATCTTATTATTGACCATATCCATATACGCTTTTTCTTTATCGCCATCACCGATATAAAACTTTGCACCTTGTGCCCCAAATGCTACCGAAGCAGCCAATGAAAGCGCTGCCGCACCCATTAATAGTCTATTAAACATATGATTCTCCTCTTAGTAATCGCTTTTGAGCTCTAATGTGCCCTTTTTTAAAAGGGGTATTCTATCACAAAGCCATCAAATAAACGATAATAACAATCCAACGAACTTGGTCTCTTATTATGGCTTGAAAAGGTGAATGGATTGTGAATCTCTCCCGAGGGGAGAGAAAGCTTCATTAGAAGTTGAAGTTGAGTTGGAAACTTACAGCATCTTGGCTGTGTTTAGTTGTAACTGTATTTGCGATACGAGCATCTGCATCTGCATAGTCAGCAATGTTAAATGTCTCAGTCACTTCAGGAGAATATACATACGCAAGATCTAATGAAGTCATTTTGCTGAACGCATAACTTCCACCCACTGTATAGTGATTTTCTACAATTCCTGGAAAACCAATCATATTAAACATATTAGCTACTGCACCGTCATAATTAGCATATGTTCCAGTCCCTGTACCACCATTTTGTTCTTTAATAGGACTTTTTGCATGGTTGTAACCAGCACGTAGTGCCCAATTATCTTGTGCAAATTGATAACCTAAAATATATACATTTTGGTCTTCCCAACCAAAATCTTTATACCCTTTTGCACTTCCCCATTTAATTTTTTTATAATCAGCTGCAAAAGTATGACCGCCCATTGTATATGATGCACCCACACCGATTTCAGCAGGTTGCTCTAAATGATCATCTAAAAATCCAGTTGCTGCTTTATAGTTAAAATCTCTAGTTGCTTCAGAAAGTTGACCTTTATAAACCATGTCAATTGCAGATTTATACGATGCACCAAGAGTCAATCCTTGTGTTTCATATGCCAAACCGATGTTATACCCGAATCCAAAGTCTTGAGCCACACCTTTTGTATCACTATTCCCTGCTGCTGCTGCTGTATTTGCATCATAATTGATATCAAGTGAACCATATTGGAGAACTGGTGCAATACCAAGGCTCAATCCATCAGTAGTATATGCAAGAGGAACTGCAAACTGCATTAGCTGTAAATTTGTACTCATTACATAATTCCCAGCTATTGCTGCATTATTAGTACTTGCCGATCGATAATCAGTTCCCATTCCGGCAACACCGAACATACCGATACCCCAATATATACCATTTCCAGCATTTTGCGCAATCGCAACCTCTGGGATTACTGAAAGATCAGCATCACTTTTATATGAACCTTCACCAAGAGCCATATCAGCTTCTACATCTGGCATAAATACTGTTCCGCCGAATGAAATTTCAGTCCCTTTTACACTTGTAATTAATGCAGGATTAGAAAGAGCTGATTCAGCACCGTGTGACATACCGATACCGATACCACCCATACCGCGTGCTTTAGCACCCATTCCGATTAAGTGGTCTCCGTTGGTTGCGAATGCTGATGTAGCACTAAGTGCCATAGCAGCTGCTACAGCGATTTTGATTGAACGTTTCATTAATTCTCCTAGATAAGTTTGAAATTGAATCGGTAAACGATTCGTAAACATCACCATTATAGGGGTCAAAAAATTAAACTAAACTTAACACAAAAATATCACACTATAAAAAAAAGTTATATTTTCAATCATACTTGTAATACGACGCTTTAATAGGATTAACTTATACCAATAAATCGTCATAATCAGCTTATAATAGGGTAATTACTAAGAATATATATCTATTGTAAAAAAAAAGTTGATTAATTTTATAAAACTAATTTGCAGCACTGTTTCTTACAGTAACATCGTTAGAGGAACATTTATACAATAAGATTTACGAACAATAGTGTAAAAGAGCGAATACAGACAAACGTATTCAAATAGACGTAGATGAGTTGAAAAGTAAGTGAAAACGAAAAAGGGGGATAAATGAGATTGAGAAAGAAAGAAATCTGAGGCCAGGCGGCGACCTACGTTTCCACACCTGAAAGATGCAGTATTATGAGCGATGAGGGTCTTAGCTTCCGGGTTCGGAATGGGACCGGGCGTTTCCCCCT
>Ga0209262_10000132_pt1 | contig 43659 bp, 43 predicted proteins | sample Lowcelwee11metaG_FD_187171 | JGI IMG/M metagenome (GOLD analysis project Ga0209262, IMG submission 187171) | Freshwater pond sediment microbial communities from the University of Edinburgh, under environmental carbon perturbations - Low... | ecosystem: Environmental > Aquatic > Freshwater >... | reverse complement strand
TACTGGCATATTCTAATGCATTCTCCTGATAGTGAAAGTGAAATTGATGATCCTGCATTTTTTCTCTCATTGGAAGGAAAAACAAATCTCACTTCTGAATTGGATGAAACGATTCGTCGTTTGAATGAAGATACTAACCGAAGCAATGAATCTGTCTTTTGCCGTTTTCCGGCTCGTCGTGCTTGGTTAGAACACGAGCTGAATACCTCATTCGGTGAGGGGGAGTGCCATGAGTATGAAGCCCTTATTGCAAAGATGGATCCACAGAGTGTGACACTGGTATTTCCGAGTGCCCATATCAACTCCCCCGCATCGATGTTCGGGCACACTTTTTTACGCATTGACTCCAAGATGGAGTCTAAGCTGATGTCGTATGCGATCAATTATGCGGCACACACCGATGAGACCAATGGATTGTTATTCGCGTATAAGGGGTTATTCGGAGGATATTATGGATTTTATTCGATGCTCCCCTATTATGAAAAACTCAAAGAGTATCGGGATTCTGAATCCCGAGATGTTTGGGAATATGATCTTAATCTCACTCCTAATGAGGTCATGGCGATGGTGCGCCATATTTGGGAATTGCAGCGGATTAACTCGTGGTACTATTTTTTCGATGAGAATTGCTCTTATCATATGTTGTGGCTCACCGAGATCGCCCGTCCGAGCGCTCACTTAAGGGATCATTTCTTTTATTATGTTATCCCTCCCGATACGGTACGCACTTTCGAAGAAGAGGATTTGGTAGAAGCAAAACATTTTCGTCCCTCAAAACGGACTCAGCTACTTGCGTATGAACGTCACCTCTCCCCTCAAGGGATCTCGGCAGTCAAAGGATTAATCACTGGAGAGACAAACGGTACGGAACTCGACACGTTGACTCTCTCCAAACAAGAGCAACGTTTTGTACTCGAAGCAGCTGCGGAACTGGTTGAGTATCAATACATAGAGGGAAAAATGGCTAAAGAGGTCTATGCCGCGCGCTATCATGAGCTCCTCTCCCGCCGCGCCGCGCTAGGGAGTGGAGAATTAGTTCCTGTATCTCCCAAAGCAAATCCTGATCGCGCCCATCACTCTGCCCGTATAGCGCTCTCACAAGGGTGGTTTGAAGAGCGTTCACCGCTGCTGATTGGATGGCGTCCTGCTTTTCATGACTTGGGTGAAGATGATACGGGACATCTCTCCGGTGCTCAGATTGAATTTCTTGATACGATGATCGGTGTCGATCATGACAAAGTGACGTTAGAGAAACTGACGGTACTCTCTCTCACCTCTATTGCACCGGTAACCCATTTTTTTAAGCCGTTTTCATGGCGCATGAAAAGCGGTTGGGATCGCGAATACGGAGGAGATAGGCTTAGCTTTGTTACCCGTGTAGGGGCAGGGGCATCCCTCGGAGATGAGGGGATGTACGGGTATCTTTTAAGTGAGCCGGAGGTGAGATTCGGATTTAATGCCGATGTTGGATTAGGGTTCACCGCAGGGGCTGCGATCAACTGGGGCAATCGGATGAAGAGTCATATAGAAACAGCTCATATTTTCTATTTGGATGGCCGCGATCGAAACCGTGTTATGGTTTCTCAAGGGTGGCAATGGAGTTCATTTGGGGGAGTTCAGTGCAGTTATGAAGGAATCGATCAAGATTACAGAGAAGATCGCTTCAAACTTGGTGTGAACCTCTATTTTTAATTATTTTTTGGCATAATAGTCCTAATTTATGTTTCGGAGTTTTTATGTATGTAGCGGAAGCACGTTTTGCCCTTTGGGCCGATTTTATCGAACGGACATTTTTGGATGAAGGGTTTAAAGAACTCATAGCAAAAGGGATTATTAATGGGGCTACATCCAATCCTGCTATTTTTAAAAATGCGATTTTAACGTCACCCGCCTACAAAGAGCAACTCTCTACCCTCTCTGATCTTTCTCCTAAAGAAAAATACGAAGCATTGGCCATTTACGATATACAAAAAGCGGCAGATATCTTGCGCCCCTTATACGATAACGGAGATGACGGGTACGTGAGTATCGAAGTCGATCCCTTTTTGTGTGATGATACGGAAGCTACGATTGCAGAGGGGGTACGACTTCATAGAAACATTCATCGTCCGAACGTCATGATAAAAGTTCCAGCAACTGAAGCGGGATATGGGGCTATGGAAGCACTTGCATCTCAGGGGATTCCCGTCAATGCAACGTTGATTTTTTCAGCTGATCAGGCACTAAAATGTGCAAAAGCTTTTGAGAAAGCGTCGAAAAAATCATCGGTAGATACGGTTATCAGCGTCTTTGTCAGCCGAATCGATAGAGCAATCGATGAGACACTTCGTTCCCATGGTGTAAGGTCGGGTCTGATGGGGATTGTAAATGCCGCCGATATTTACAATCGTGTCGAAGCGTTAGGAGTCCCGAAATGTCGTGTCTTGTTCGCAAGTACGGGGGTGAAAGGCTCTGAGTTCCGAGCCTCCTATTATATTGATGAACTTTTAGCACCCAACAGTGTCAACACTGCGCCGATCGCTACTATAGATGCGTATGTGAGTGGAGGTGATAGAAGATTAAAACTCCCAATGAGTGCGGCTACCATTGAAGAGCATCAAAAAAATGTAGCGGCTGCAGGGGTGGAGATGGACACCGTTATTGCACAGCAGATCGAAGAAGGATTAGATGCCTTCAAAGTTGCTTTTACTGAAATCCTTAACGCATTGGAGTAATACTATGAGTCAACAAAGTTTTAGTCATACAGAATTAGGTGAACTCAATTTTGAGGTATTGAAAAAAATTCGGGGTTATTTGCGTCGTATGGTGGATGCGGGGGGGAGTGACCTTCATGTGAAAGCGAACAGCGTTGTTCGAGCCCGTATAAACGGAGAAATTATCCCCCTCTCCGGTGAGATATTTTCAAAAGACGATGCTTTGATTTTTGCCAAAGAGCTTTTACGGACACGTTTTCCTGAGTTGGTAGAGAAAAAAGAGTTGGATTTGGTCTATCCGTTTGATGAAAATACCCGTTTCCGTATCAATATCTTTTTTCAAATGGAAGGGGTATCGGCAGTATTTCGTTTGATCCCCGTTAAGATTTTGAGTATTGAAGAGCTTAAGCTTCCTGAAGTAGTCCATACCTTTGCAGAGATGGAGAGGGGACTGGTTCTTGTTACAGGAGTTACCGGGAGCGGTAAATCAACTACCCTTGCGGCATTGATTGATGAGATTAATTGGAAACGTCGTAAGCATATTATTACGATTGAAGACCCGATTGAGTTTGTCCATAAAGATCGTAAATGTATTATTAATCAACGCAGTGTCGGTCAGGATACTCTCAATTTTGGAAATGCACTGCGTGCAGCGCTGCGTGAAGACCCAGACATCATTCTTGTCGGGGAAATGCGTGATATGGAGACGATTGAAATTGCACTTCATGCGGCAGATACCGGCCATTTGGTTTTTTCAACGCTTCATACATTAGATGCCAAAGAGACGATTAACAGGATTATATCGGTCTTTCCGACAGGAGAGCAAAATCGTATTCGTATGACACTCTCTTCTGTTTTGAAGGGGGTTGTTTCACAGCGTCTGATTCCGACAGTAGATGGAAAACGGACAGCGGCATTAGAGGTACTTGTTCGAACGCCCAGAATAGAGCAGCTTATTGCCGAAAACCGTGACGTTGAAATCCCCGATACGATTGCGGAGGGGAAAGAACTCTATAAATCACAAACGTTTGATCAAGGGATTTTGGATTTATTTCTCTCCGGGCGGATTACCAGAGAAGATGCATTAGCATCCGCAACATCGGCTTCTGATTTGAAACTTCGTATGGAAGGGCTGAGTACGACAGTTGAGAAAGGGAAACTCGGGGTTGATGATGGTCCTAAAGAGTTCCGAGAAGAGGAATACATCGGCCTAAAAAGCTAACGTAAGATTTAGAATAAAATAAGCTATATTTAAGTATAATTCGCCTCATTTTATTTTAAGGACATGATTATGTTAGAAGGCATTGTAAGAGAGAGTATTGGCAAAGCTGCTACAAAAGCGTATCGCCGTGATGGTTATCTTATTGCTAACATCTACGGAAAAGGGCTTGAAAATATTCACGCCGCGTTCAAAATGAACGATTTTATCCGTACGGTGCGCAACAAAGAGACCGTAGCATTTGCTGTAAGCGTAGCGGGTAAAGAGATGAACCTTGTTGTTCAAGGGTATGAATCTCATCCGGTATCAGGCAACTTGTTGCATGTTGATTTAATGGTTGCACAACCGGGTGTTGTCACTCACTATCATGTTCCGGTAAACGCAGTAGGAACTCCGATCGGTTTGAAAAACAAAGGGATGTTGTTTGTTGCTAAAAAACGTCTTCGTGTAAAAGCGGCGATTGAAAACTTGCCAGCGAACGTCACTGTTGATGTTTCTCCACTTGACTTGGGCGATTCAGTATTGGTTCGTGATCTTCCTCGTGTTGAAAACGTTACGTTTACTGATTCAGACCGTGTATCGGTTCTTAGTATCATCAAAGCGAAATAAGGATGCTAATCGTCGGACTGGGAAACCCAGGCTCGGCGTACGTCTCCACCCGTCATAACATCGGGTTCATGGTTATTGACGAGCTTTGCCGTCGACACAGTGTTATGAACGTTTCAAAGAGCTCCTTCGAAGGGGAGTTGTTTAAAATGGGTCCGCACTTTCTTCTTAAACCCACTACCTTTATGAATCTTTCCGGTCGCTCTATCCTCTGTGTTAAAAATTTCTATAAAATTGATGATGTTATTGTGATCCATGATGATTTGGATCTCCCTTTTGGGGCATTGCGCTTCAAAAGCGGAGGGGGTCATGGGGGACATAACGGACTAAAATCGACAGATGCGGCAATCGGAGCCGATTATATTCGTGTTCGAATGGGGATTGGAAAGCCTGAACACAAATCACAAGTAGCCGATTATGTACTGCATCCTTTTAGCTCAGAAGAACAATCCAAACTTAGAGAGTGGATAGGTGCTTCTGCTGATGCCGTAGAAATGCTCCTTGAGAAAAGTTGCAGTGATGTAGCTGCAAAGTGTTCCTTGAAGGGGCTTTGAAAATTCTGCAGGTTTTATTGGGTACAATAAACATCAATTTTTATATTTAGGCTCTTATGCTCGCATTTACAACTTTATCGTTACTTTATCTACGTTATTTTTCGATTGTTCTGATCGCATTGAGCAGTTTTATGGTCGGATTCGATTTGATGGATAATGCTTCAGAACTTCCTAGTTCAGCCAATCTTGTCCTCATTTACATAATGTATAAATATTTTTATGCCATCGATATGATGCTTCCGATTTCGCTTATTTTTGCGATTATCGCCTCATTGGTTGAGTTGGTTCGCTCCAATGCATTGGCGGCATACTACGCATTGGGATATTCTAAAACTCGTATAATGGCCCCTTTTTTAACGGTTGCTGGAGGATTGATACTCATCTACATTGCACTTCATTCGACTAATTTTGCCCGCTCAAACGAGTTTGCCAATAATCTGCGGGAAACCTCACAATTTATCCGTCCAACCAGCAACCTTTTTTTTACCCATGAGGGGAATTATATCTATTTCGGGAATCTTTACCCTTTGAGTAAAAGAGCGGAGGATATTCGTGTTTTTAGATTTCAAGAAGGGACCTTGAAAGAGGCGTTGAGTGCCAAAGAAGCGGTTTATGATAACGGATATTGGAATATCAAAAAAGCCCACTTGATACGACCTCCTGAGGGATTTGATCTAAAAGGTTCAGGTATTACAACGGAAGATAGAGAGAATCTCAAAGTGCTGCGTGATTTTAAACCGAAAATTTTGGATCAGGTATATGAGGGAAAAGCCAACTTTACAATCGGTGATGGATTAGATGCTCTTGAACTCTTGGAAAATCAAAATGTTGATGTAGCGAAAATTAAAAGTGCGATGTACCGTATTTTTGTTACCCCTTGGTTTGCCCCTATTTTGATGGTCCTCTTTTTCACCTATGCACCGGTGAGTGCACGATTTTTAAATCTCTCCTTTTTTAGCTTCGGAGCGATTTTGGTAACCCTGATAGTGTGGGGTGTCCTTTTTATGCTGGGAGAGCTCTCGAATAACAAAACGCTTACCCCTGAAATGGGAATTATTGCCCCAATTATTCTCTTGTGTAGTCTCATGCTCTGGCGGCTTGGAAATCCCCTAAGGAGAGTTAGGGTAAAATCGCGATAAAACTAATCAATGAGGATTTAGGGTGATCGATTTTAAAGCTCTGGCACAAACGTACGGAACACCGTTGTACGTATATGATTTTGATGCAATGCGTGCTCAATTTGAATCATTAAAAGAGGCTTTTCGAGGCCGTAAATCAATTTTGGCCTATGCGGTTAAAGCAAACTCAAATCTCAGTGTCGTTAAACATTTTGCACAGATGGGTTCAGGTGCCGATTGTGTCTCTATTGGTGAAGTACGCCGTGCGTTGATGGCGGGAGTTCCGAAATATCGGATACTTTTTAGCGGTGTCGGCAAGCGTGATGATGAGATTCGTGAAGCGATTGAGTCGGATATCCTCTACATCAACGTCGAGAGCGAAGCGGAACTCGGACGTGTTGAGATGATTGCACGTGAATTGAATGCCAAAGCCCGTATCAGTATCCGTGTCAATCCGAATATCGATCCGAAAACCCATCCGTATATTTCGACCGGCCTTCATGATAATAAATTCGGTGTTGAGATCGTTGCAGCAAAACGGATGTATATTCAAGCGAAAAATTCCGATCACCTTGATCCCGTTGGAATTCATTTTCATATCGGAAGCCAGTTGACCGAGTTGGAGCCGATTTATGAAGCGGCGGTGATCGTAGCCGATTTGCTCCGCTCCCTTCAAGCGATCGATATTGAGTTGAAATTCTTTGATATCGGGGGAGGATTGGGTGTCCGTTATGATAATGAGACGACCATTGCACCGTATGATTATGCACAGGCGATACTCTCCGCCCTTAAAGGGATCGATGTGACGATTATCTGCGAACCCGGGCGTTTTTTAACGGCCAATGCGGGATACTTTTTGACGAAAGTCTTGTACGAGAAAAACAACGGTGCCAAGCGTTTCGTGATGGTGGACGGTGCGATGAACGATTTGATCCGTCCGAGTTTGTACAAAGCGTACCATCGCATTGAGGCATTGGATAAAACAGGTAATGAAAGCGCTGCGGATGTCGTCGGGCCGGTATGTGAGAGCGGTGACTTTTTAGCTAAAAACTATCCACTTCCAGCGATGGAACATAACGATTTGCTTGTTGTCCACAGTGCTGGAGCGTACGGTTTTGGGATGGGGAGCAACTATAATACGCGAGGACGTTCTGCAGAGGTTGCGGTAGAATCGGGTAAAGAACGTCTTATTCGACGCCGTGAAACGTATGAAGACGTGATCGCTTTAGAGCGTGAGTACCTCTAGGATTCGTGATGTATTTCATTGATGTGCAGGGGACCTTGATCGAAGATAACACCAAACTCCCGACCCGTGGAGCGATTGCTTTTATCGACCATCTAAATGAGTATCAAATCCCTTATATGGTCATTACCAACAGTACGAAAAATCCAAGTGATGAGTTTTTAGGGTATTTAAATTCGATCGGTTTGAATATTCCCCAAAGTCATTATCTTGACCCGCTGATGTTACTGGAACGCCATATCGATAAAACTAAAAAAATTGCCGCATATGGGTCGGAGCCCTTTTTAGAGGTTGTTCGGTCGATGGGGTACTCTCTTGATTATACATCCCCCGATGTCGTTTTGATCGCCATTAAAGAGAACTTTACCCCCGAAGAATATGCCCAAATGATCGAATTTCTTCTTGGCGGTGCACAGCTGATCGGGATGCACGAGACAACCCTTTACGTCAAACATCATAAGCGTTATCCCGGAGTGGGAGCAATACTCAAAATGTTGGAATTTGCGACATCGACTCCCTATACGGTGGTCGGTAAGCCGAGCATTCCATTTTTCGAAGAGGCATTGTCTCGCCTCGGTGCGCAAAAAGCGGGTGCAGAGTTTTGTGACGTCACCATTATTAGCGATGACGTTAAAGGGGATCTTGTCGGAGCCCAGAAAATAGGGATGAAAGGGGTATTTGTCCTAAGTGGAAAATATCGCAATGCTGATGAAATTATCCCATCTTTGGAACCTCACGAGCGTCCGGCAGAAATTTATGCTGATATGCAAGCAATATTGGAGCGTTTATGAATACTTTAGAAGAGTGCAGAGCACGAATTGATGAAATTGATAATGAAGTGGTCACCTTACTGAACCGACGCATGGAGGTGGTTCGACGTGTCGGTGAGATCAAACATGAGAGTAACAGTGCCATTTACCGTCCGGAACGGGAAAAAGCGATTATTGACAGGTTGACCCGTATCAGTGAAGAGCAGGGGGGGTTGCTCAATTCTCAAGCGATTGAAGCGGTATTTTTAGAGATTTTTGCCGTTGCCCGCAATCTGGAACTTCCTGAGCGAATTGCCTATCTTGGACCGGAGGGGAGCTTTACCCATCAGGCAGCAGAATCACGTTTCGGTGCGATGAGCGATTATCTCTCTCTCGGTTCAATCGAAGCGGTATTTAAAACTCTTGAAGCCTCTCGTGCTAAATTCGGCGTCGTTCCGATTGAAAATTCTCGCGATGGTGTTGTCGGCGAAACACTTGATTTGTTGGGTAAAAGCAGTGTTAAAATTGTAGCCGAACTCTATATGCCGATTCATATGGCGTTTGCTACCAAAGCGGAACAAATTCACCATATCAAAAGAATCTACTCCAAAGACAAAGGGTTCGGTCAATGCAGAGAATTCTTGGCCGAACACGGTTTGGACTCTATAGAGCATATTCCGGTCGAATCAACGGCAAAAGCGGCTATCTTAGCCAGTAAGGATACTGAAGCTGCTGCGATATGTTCTCATATTGCGGCTAAACTCTACGGCGTTCCGACATTGTTTGAAAATATTGAAGATACCCAAAACAATGCAACTCGCTTTTTTATTCTCAGCGATTTTAAAAATGGTATCAGCGGAGATGATAAAACATCCATCTTGGTTCGTCTAAAAGATGCTCAAAAATCAGGGGCATTGGTCCATTTTCTGGAAGATTTTAACAATGCTGATATTAATCTCAGTAAAATTGAAAGCCGACCGTCTCGGGATAAAGACGGTTTCGGATATTGGTTCTTCATTGACTTCTTTGGACATATTGATGAAGAGAGTGTTCAAACATTAATGGAAAAACACATGGATGAAGTGACTTGGCTGGGAAGCTACGTAAAGGGGGAATTATGAAATTTAATAAAGCGTTAGAGTCTATTAAAACTTATGAAGCGGGTAAGCCGATAGAATTGGTTGTGCGTGAATACGGAATCGATAAAAATTCGATTGTTAAACTTGCTAGCAATGAAAATCCGTTTGGATGTTCCCCTAAAGTTAAGGATGCGGTACGCTCTATTATCGATAATATGGCCCTTTATCCGGATGATTCGATGGTGAAGCTCAAAACTGCTTTGTCAGGAAAATACCAGATAAAAGGGAATGAACTCATCATCGGTGCAGGGAGCGATCAGGTGATCGAATTTGCAATTCACGCCAAAGCTCATAGCGGTTCAAAGGTTTTGATGAACAGTGTAACCTTTGCTATGTATGAGATATATGCCAAACAAGTGGGAGCCGAGATTATTCGCACCGCATCGCGTGAACACAAGATGGATGAATTTTATCGCCTTTATCAAGAGCATAAACCCGCTATTATTTTCCTCTGTACCCCTAATAATCCTACGGGGGATGGACTTCTTGCGCAAGAAATGGCTGATTTTATTGCTAAAGTAGACAGCGATACTCTGGTGATTGTGGATGGTGCCTATATGGAATATGCCCGTTTTAAAAATCCTGACTATGCGGTTGAGCCGAAAGATTTGATTGCGAAGTTTGATAACGTTCTTTTTCTCGGGACATTTTCAAAAGCGTACGGTTTGGGAGGAATGCGAGTAGGATATGGCATCGCGTCAGCGCCTATCATTGAAGCGTTGTACAAAGTTCGTCCGCCGTTTAATATTACGACACTCTCTCTTGAAGCGGCATCGGTTGCGTTGGAAGATGAGGCTTTCGTTCAAGAATGCATTCGGGATAATTTTAAAGAGATGGCTCGATATGAAGAATTTGCACGCTCTAAGGGGATCGATGTGATTGATAGTTATACCAATTTCGTCACATTATCGCTTCCTGAAGAAAAAAATTCATCAAAAATTGCGCAAGAACTCTTAAAAAAGGGTATGATTGTACGTGATTTAAGCAGTTACGGATTGAACGCTATTCGTGTTACAATCGGGACCCGAGTGCAAAACGATCGATTTTTTGAACTCACTGATTCTTTATTATAAAATAGGTAACAATGGATTTTAAGACCCTTTTCGCGCAACTTGTTGTTTTTTTCGGAAAGCTGACCCAAGCACAGAGAGCCATTATTGGTGCAGCGGTTGCGGGGATTATCGCTTTTTTAATATTTTTGGTTGTTTATTCTTCGGAAGGATCAAAAAACGATAACGAAGGATATCAAGTTCTTTTCGATCAACTCAGTTCTGAAGATGCCGCTAAAGTGATCGAACAGCTTGAAAAAGATCAAATTCCTTATCGGATTCCTCGTGAAAATGTGATTGAGGTCCCTAAAGAAGTCGTCTATAAAGAGCGTATAACCATTGCTTCTCTTGGGATTCCGAAAGAGGGGCATGTCGGATTTGAATTGTTTGACAAGCAGGAGTTCGGTGCTACAAATTTCGACCAAGAGGTAAAATTTCGACGAGCCTTAGAAGGGGAGTTGGCGCGCTCCATCGACTCCCTCTCTCCGGTTGAAAAATCGAGTGTCTCTCTCGCCCTTCCTAAAGAGACACTGTTTGTTGCGGAAGAAGTTCCCCCATCCGCATCGGTCATGGTACAGCTCTATCCCGATCGAAAATTGAGCCCTAAGCAGATTCGGGGGATTAAAAAGCTTGTTGCTGCAGCTGTTCCAAAGTTGACTCCTGAAAATGTAGCTTTGATTGATTCTGAGGGTGAAACACTCGGTGATAATGATGACGCCAGTGCAATGGGAGAACTCTCTGCGATACAGCAAATGTATAAAGCCAAAGAAGAGAAAAAACAGGAAGAAAAAATTATTAACGTCCTTGCTCCGTTTATCGGAGGGAAAGATCGTGTTGTTGCTAAAGTGACGATTGAGTACGATTTTTCAGAACAAAGTTCAACATCGGAAAAATACGATCCTGAAAATGTTGTGCGCAGTGAACAGACATCCGAAGAAAAACGTGACGGTGCAGCACCTCCGCAAGTGGGCGGTGTCCCGGGTGCCGTCAGTAATATCGGTCCGGTAGAAGGGCTTGCCGGCGGCGGCGGTGAAAAATTTGAAAAAACGACCGGAACCACGAATTACGAAGTCTCTAAAACAGTTTCGACTACTAAGATGGAATTTGCACGTATTAAGCGGATGACGGCAGCTGTTGTTGTGGACGGTAAGTACGAACCGAAAAAAGATCCTGCCGGTGAGCCGACCGATGAGATAGAATATGTCGCACTGGATGAGACCCAAATTCAAGCAATTGATGCATTGGTCAAGCAATCCATCGGTGTGGATGAGCAACGAGGAGATCAGGTAACGGTTCGAAATTTTGAATTCCAAGCCTCTAAAGACGGATTACAGCCAAAAGATGCCGCCTCCAAAACGTCTGACTTCATTGCAACGTATATTACGCCGTTTGCTCCTATATTCAAGTATCTTTTGGTTGCACTTATTTTATTTATTGCGTACAAAAAAATCATTATTCCGTTTGCAGAACGTATGCTTGAATTCAGTCGTGACGAAGAAGAGTTTGAAAAACCTAATCTTGAAATCGCCGATGATGAGGACGAAGATTTGGCTGAAAAAGTACAACTCATGCGTAAAAAAGTGGAGAATCAACTTGGGCTTGGGGAAAATTTCAACGAAGATGAGCTTAAATACGATGTACTATTGGAAAAAGTTCGTGAAATTGCGGAGGACCATCCGGAAGAGATAGCCTCACTCATTCAGGCTTTGATCGATGAAGAATCGATCCCTGCTGACAGCCCACATAAGAGATAGGAGGGGTATATGACTTTAACACAGTCCCAGCAAGCTAATTTTGATGAAATGAGCATGACGCAAAAAATTGCTATTTTGCTGGTGCAACTGGGTGAAGATGTTACTGCCACAATCTTCTCACGGATGAATGTCGAAGCGATTACCGAAATTTCGAAATACATTGCCAATAACCGCTCTATTGAAAAAAATATCGGTGCGGCTGTTTTAGAAGAGTTTTATGCCATTATCCAATCCAACCAATACCTCAATACGGGCGGTATGGATTACGCTCGTGAAATTCTCTACAAAGCGTTAGGGCCTGATGAGGCTAAAAAAGTATTGGAGCGGCTGAGCAAAACGATGCAGGGTGCCCAAAACTTTTCGTATTTGTCTAAAATCAAACCGCAGCAGCTTGCCGACTTTATTATGAACGAGCATCCTCAAACCGTGGCCTTGATATTGGCCCATATGGACCCTTCTGCAGCAGCGGAGACCCTCTATATCTTCCCTGATGATCTGCGTGCCGAAGTGGCGATGCGTATGGCAAAACTCGGAGATATCTCACCATCGATCATTAAACGGGTCAGTGCCGTATTAGAGTCTAAACTTGAATCTCTTGCCAGCTACAAAGTGGAAGTGGGCGGACCGCGCGCTGTGGCAGACGTCTTTAACCGTCTCGGTGCGAAAGCATCCAAAGCAACCCTCACCCAAATCGAACAGCTCGATCAAGAGCTGGCGGCATCGATCAAAGAGATGATGTTTACGTTCGAAGATATGGTTGATCTCGATGGGAACAGTATCCGTGAAATTCTCAAAGCAGTGGATAAAAACGATCTTATGCTGGCACTTAAAAATGCGGCGGAAGAGCTTAAAGAGAAATTCTACGCCAATATGTCTCAACGTGCCAAAGATGCTTTTGTCGAGGAGCTCCAATTTTTGGGTGCTGTTAAGATGAAAGAGGTGGAGAGTGCTCAGCGTAAAATCGTTGACGCAGTTCAAGCATTGGCAGAGCAGGGTATCTTACAGCTTGGCGAATCTGAAGAGATGGTGGAGTAAACACAATGGATGTGGTAATTCAGCACGATTCTGCAGGGGCTCATACCATTAGTAAATATCAATTTAAAATTCTCTCATCACTTTCAGGTTTAAGTGTTGGAGAAGCTACTCAAGAGATTAACAATATCCCATCTCATGAGCAGCCTCGGGAACAACGAAAAGAAGAGACAAAGTCTTCTAAGGATGAATTGATTGAGTCTTTGATGAAAAAAGCCGATGAGATGAGTTCGAATGTGATTAAAATGCAGATGCGGCTTGAGTCACTCCAAGAAGAACATGTAATCGCGTTAGAAGAGGCAAAAAAAGGGGCATATCAAGAGGGTGTAGAAGCGGGTATAGCGCAAGAGAAATCCCAAAATGAAGGGCAAAGTGCACAATCGCATGATCAGCTCGCCCAATCAGTGAAGACATTGGAGAATGCCGCAGCAGAGTTTGTAAGTGCTCTGGGATCGATTCAAAAAGAACTGACACATACGGCATTGGATATTGCCAAAGAGGTGATTGGGATTGAAACGGGTGAACACAGTGCCAAGATAGCGGCAAAACTTTCAGGCGATTTAATCGAAGAGTTGAAAGATGCTTCTAAGATTACACTTCGGGTGAATCCGGCTGATCATGGGTTTATATCTGAAAAAGTGGGTTCGCTTGCTCATATAGAGGTGCTGTCCGATCGAGCCATCAGTGCCGGAGGGGTGGTCGCGATCAGCGATGTCGGAAATATCGATTCAGAGATTAAAAAGCGTTATGAGAGGCTTAAGCGTTCGTTGTTGCTTGAATCGTAAACTCTTTTCCCAAACATTCACTTTTATACTATAGACTTCGAATATAGAATTATTTTTAGGACAGTGCATCATAATGAACATCAAAAATTTTACTTTGCCTCAGATGGAAGAACTATCTCAAAAAATACGAGATCGTATTTTAGAAGTGGTGAGTACTAACGGAGGCCATTTAAGCTCTACTCTTGGAGCCACCGAGATTATAGTGGCGATGCATAAAGTATTTGATGCAGAGAAAGATCCTTTTATTTTCGATGTTTCTCACCAAGCATATGCCCATAAACTCCTCACAGGTCGTTGGGAAGAGTTTTCAACCCTTCGTCAATTTGGCGGTCTGAGCGGTTATACAAAACCATCTGAATCGGATAAAGATTATTTTGTTGCAGGGCACAGTTCAACCTCGATATCACTCGGAGTCGGTGCGGCAAAGGCAATAGCTCTCAAAAATGAGCAAGAGAGCCGTATCCCCGTTGTTCTTATCGGGGATGGGGCAATGTCTGCGGGGATGGCGTATGAAGCGATGAATGAACTGGGGGATCGCAAATATCCGATGATTATTATCCTCAACGACAATGAGATGTCTATCGCCAAACCGATCGGCGCGATCAGTCGAATGCTCAGTTCTGCGATGGCCAGCCCTTTTTATCAGCGGTTTAAACGAAAAACAGAGCAGTTTGTCGATAATTTCGGTGAAGGTGCCCATTATCTCGCGAAGCGGTTTGAAGAGTCGTTTAAACTCATCACACCGGGGATTATGTTCGAGGAGATGGGGATTGAATATATCGGTCCCATTGATGGCCATGATCTCAAATCGTTGATTGAGACGTTTGAAATTGCCAAAGGGATGGGGAAACCGGTATTGGTACATATCCAGACTATTAAGGGCAAAGGGTATGAGATTGCGGAAGGGAAACACGAAAAATGGCACGGCGTCTCACCGTTTGATCTCAAAAGCGGTACGGCAAATGCCAAAAGTTCGCTCAAAAGTGCTACCCAAATTTATGCGGATGCCCTTATGGAGCAGGCTGATAAAAATGATAAAATCGTTGGGGTTACCGCCGCGATGCCGAGTGGAACAGGGTTGTCGGCATTGATGGAAAAATATCCTGAACGTTTTTGGGATGTGGCGATAGCCGAACAGCATGCGGTAACGTCGATGGGAGCATTGGCAAAAGAGGGTTTTAAACCGTTTTGTACGATTTACTCCACTTTTTTACAACGAGGGTTTGACCAAGTGATCCATGACGTCTGTTTGATGGATTTGCCGGTCGTTTTTGCACTTGATCGTGCCGGAATTGTCGGAGAAGACGGTGAAACCCACCAAGGGGCGTACGATATCAGTTTTTTACGGCTGATCCCTAACATGACCTTGTGTGCACCGCGTGATGAGCTCTCTTTTCATCAGATAATCGAGTTTGCATCGACGTATGAATACCCATGTGCCATCCGCTATCCGCGTGGCTCTTTTTTTGAAGCTGATTTAATCGAATCAGCTCCGTTCGTGGAGGGAAAATCTCAACTGTTGATTTCCAACGGCTCTAGTCGGTTGTTTATTGGGTATGGCAACGGAGTAGGGCGTGCGGCGCAAACGATCTCCTTTATGGAGGAACAACCATCATTGCTCGATTTGCGTTTTGTCAAACCGTTAGATACACAGATGCTACGCGACATGGCACAAGAACATAAACAGTGGTACATTTTCAGTGATTCAGCACGCCTCGGCGGGGTTGGAAGTGCATTGCTGGAGTGGTTATCGGAAGAGAAAATTACCGACGTATCGGTAGTGAGTTTCGAATATGATGATGAGTTTATCAAACACGGCAATACCAAGCTTGTCGAAGAATCGCTCGGTCTTCTTCCTGAACAATTAGCCGCTCGGGTTATCGGAGAATAATCACACCAGCGAGGCGTCCGGTGCGCTGAGCGTCGGCACGGTAGGAAAAGTACTCATCGCTCCTGCATGACGTGCAGTGATCACATACCTCTACGTTTTCTACCCCCAACCCTTTTAACTGCTCCAAAAGAATGGTATTGACATCCAAAAAAACTTTTTCATTTTCTCTTCGTAATGCCATGCTATAACCCTTTGCCGCACATTCTGAGGCAATCGTTTCGTTTATCTCATAACAGCATCCGCCGATGGAGGGACCGAGTAGGATATGAAGATCCTCTTTGTGTGATCCGAATGTTTGGTGCATCGCTTCTACCGTTTTGGGGAGGATGGCGCTGAGTGCTCCCGCACGTCCTGCATGGACTGCCCCTATTGCTTTTTGGATAGGGTCATAGATCAATATACCGGTACAATCGGCGCTCATCACCATGAGCGGAGTGTCTGTGCGGTTGGTGATAAGGGCATCACATTCGGGCGGCGTATCGAAATTGAGGGTTTCATCAACGATGACGATCCGATCGGAGTGTATCTGACGCATATGGATAAGTCGGTTTCGGTCGTATCCGAGGGCTTGTGCCAATGTATCGTGGTTGGCGATTACATCACCTATTTTATCTCCGACATGAAATGCCAGATTTGCACTGTGAAAGGGTGGGACGGAAATCCCGCCGTCTCTTGTCGTAAAACACGCTGTGATGTGAGGATGGGGCAATAAAAGTGTGGAGTGGATTGTTTTCATACGGCGAGTGTATCGTATGAGAGTTTTAGGCGGGGTTAAAGATCAAGCGTGGATTTTTTAAGAAATTTGCTACAATACCCAAAATGTGATGAGGACGATGTTGTGTTACAAAAACAGATGAGATCGGTACGGTTGGACGGAGATGAGATCTCGGTTAAGCGAGAAGAGCTCAGGGAATATTTTCATCAAAGCTACGATTTATTCGAGTCACTCTTCAAACTGTTAGGCTCTGATGAGGTTTTTTACCGACAATCCGAACCGACACGTCATCCGATGATTTTCTATTTTGGGCATACGGCGATTTTCTACATCAATAAGCTTGTTACTTCCGGTGTGTTAAAAGAACGAATCAACCCCCATTTTGAAGAGCTATTCGCTGTCGGTGTCGATGAAATGACGTGGGATGCACAGAGTGATGCCTTGAAATGGCCAAGCGTAGAGGAAGTTCGCCAATATCGTCATAAAGTTCGTCATCTTGTGGATGAACTGATTATGTCGATGCCGATGAAGCTCCCGATAACGAAAGAAGACCCGTTTTGGGCAATATGGATGGGAGTCGAGCATGAACGGATACATATTGAGACTTCCAGTGTTCTCCACCGTCAGATGCCGCTTGAATTTATTCGTCCTCACGTAGATTTTCCGATGTGTCCTATTCAAGGAGACGCGCCTGAAAACAGTATGGTCTATTTTAATGCCTCTGAGATTGAACTTGGTAAAGGCGACAATGATCACGGGTTGTATGGTTGGGATAATGAATATGGCAGTGCTAAATATAGGGTAGAGCCGTTTCAAGCATCAAAATATCTCGTTAGTAACGGCGAGTTTATGGATTTCGTTGCCGCAAACGGGTATGGAATTAGCAGGTGGTGGGATGAAGAGGGATTGAAATACCTTCAGATTCGCAAGGCGACATGCCCGCCGTTTTGGGTGCTTCAGAGTGATGGGAGTTATAGGTATCGTGCATTAGCACAAGAGATACCGATGCCCTATAATTGGCCGGTAGAGGTTAATGCCCTTGAAGCGGAAGCATTTTGCCGATGGAAGAGTGCGCAAGAAGGTGAAATTTATCGCCTCCCTACCGAAGCAGAATGGGCAGTGATGGCCCAAGAGGGGGATATTGATGAAGAGATATTTGATGATTCTCGCGCCAATATTAATCTCACCCATTATGCTTCTTCAGTTCCGGTCGATACCTTCGCCCATGGAGAGTTATACGATGTGGCAGGAAATGTATGGCAATGGACACAAACCCAAATGGATGCGTATGAGGGGTTTGTGACTCATCCATGGTATGACGATTTTTCTGAACCGACGTTTGATGGCAAACATAATCTTATCAAAGGTGGATCGTGGATTTCAAGCGGTAATGAGATTCTCCTCTCCTCACGCTATGCTTTTCGACGCCACTTTATTCAGCATGCCGGATTCCGGTACGTCATCGGCGAGGGTGAAAACGAAACACTTAAATATGAGCGTATCGCGCAGATGTTTACGAAATGGAAACAACGGTATGGATGAGTTCAGGTTTATTGACCGAAGTGGGAGTAATGCTGAAAAATATACCCTTCGGCAAAAACTGTTTCATACCGAAGAGGTGATCCCCATGTGGGTAGCTGATATGGATATTGCCACGCCGGAGTGTGTTATGCATGCGGTGCAGGAGCGGTTGTGCCATCCGATTCTCGGGTATGAAATTATGCCCGATAGCGCTTACGCCGCACAGATAAGTTGGATGAGAGATCGCCATGGTTTTGAGATAAAGCGAGAATGGTTGAGCTACTCACCCTCGGTAGTGGCATCGATTGGATGTGCGATCCGAGCTTTGAGTGAAGAGGGGGATGAAGTGATCGTGATGGATCCCGTCTATCCTCCCTTTTATTCTATGGTGCGCGATAACAATCGTCAGCTTATCCTTCATCCGTTGAAACAAGATAATGAGGGGATATATCGTTTCGATATTGAGCACCTACATGCTCACATCACACCGAAAACCAAACTGTTATTGCTCTGCTCGCCTCATAATCCGATCGGACGGGTGTGGAGCCGTGATGAGCTTTTAGCACTGGAAGAAGTGTGTCTGACACACGGTATCCGTATTATCAGCGATGAGATCCATTCGGATATTGTCTATGCACCTCACACCCATATCCCTATCGCGTCACTCTCCGAAGCGCTTTTGCACAATACAATTACATTGATAGGCCCCGGGAAAACATTTAATATGGCGGGTTTCTCGATTTCTACCGTTTGTATCGCTTCGGATGAACTGCGTAGCCTTTATGCAAAAGAGGCACATTGTGTCCATTTTGGTGATGGTGCGGCACTTTCTCATATTGCGTTCGAGGCGGCGTACACTGATGGGAGAAGTTGGCATACAAAATTAATGGAGCTATTGAGTTCTAATGCCGAAACAATCCAAATGTGGTGTGAGAATCACCCACCTATAAAATTTCGCCTTCCTGAAGCAACCTATCTAGCTTGGCTTGATTGCCGAGAGATGGGTTTAGGAGATCGGGAACTGAGAGAGTTTTTTAACACTAAAGCCAAATTAGGGCTGAGCCCAGGACTTAGTTTCGGCAAGGAAGGATCGGGTTTTATGCGGCTTAATTTCGCCGTCCCTACCGAGATTTTGAACGATGCACTCAGCCGTTTGACTGGGGCATTGGATGGATAAAAAAATCGTCTCGTTTATAAACAAACACCATCTTTTATCTCTTGCGACAAGGGGGGATCGGTTATGGTGCTGTTCGATGTTTTATGCGTATGACTCGCATAGTATTTCATTCATTGTTGCATCGGATGAGATGACGGAACATATGAACAATGCGGTAAAAAATCCTTATGTCGCCGGAACGGTGGCACTGGAGACGAAAACGGTCGGGAAAATCCAGGGGATACAGTTTAGCGGAGTGATGGCTAAAGCGGAACCAAAAGGGTATGAGCTCTATTTCGGAGCTTTCCCGTATGCACGGATAATGAATCCGATATTGTGGGAAATACGGCTCGATGAGGTCAAAATGACCGATAATACGTTGGGGTTCGGAAAAAAGGTTACTTGGAAACGGGAGCTTTAAGGGTAAAGTAACTGCACGGTGCTCCGCTGGAACTCTGAACAACCATGGAGGGGATCATCTTTGCTTTAAAGCCGTACGCTTTGCATCCGTGTGGTTGATGGGCTTCCCACGTGACAAAATAGTAGATACATTTCTGACAGATTATCTTTTGCATGAGTGGAATATTAGCGTATAATTTGCAAATTAAAATAGGGTATCAAAGGGATTTATATGAACAAATTGCTCTGTATGTTAGAACTTCAACAAAAATTGAATGATGCAACCAACGGTTTGGATTGGGAAAAAGGGGTTACTAAAAACGGTAAAAAAATCAACTGGCGTCGTTGTATCTATATGGAGTCGGCGGAAATGATCGATTCGTTCGGCTGGAAGCACTGGAAAAGTATTGCACAAGAGACCGATTACGAGAATCTTCAAATCGAGATTGTCGATGTATGGATTTCGTGATGAGTCTGGTATTGGAATTTGCCTATATTGGTAAGGCGGAGAGTATCGAAGAGTTGGCGAAGCGTATTACTCAAACACCAGAGTATCAAAAACTCAGTACCGATATACCGCTAACTTTCGGGAGTGATGATCTTTTGATGACAAAGATCGAGAATGTTATGCGCCTCTCGTTGATTCCGGTGTCTCCGGAGATGATCGGTGCATTAATCGAAGAATTTTTTGAACTGGCGTATCTCGGGGCGTTGAATACAACGCAGCTTTATCGTTTGTATGTCGGCAAAAATATCCTCAATCAATTTCGTCAAGATCACGGATACAAAGAGGGAAGTTACATTAAGATTTGGAACGGATTAGAAGATAACGCCGTTATGAAAAGCGCTTGGGAAACAAATCCCGATATGACACCTGAAGAGTTGTACGACGCACTGAAAGCCGCTTATCCCGCATAAAGTTTCCCCTATCGGGCAGAATATATCTCTTTGTATTCGCCCTTCCACCGCTTATGGCACCAAAACCAGAGTTTTGGATGTTCTCGAATCACTCTTTCAAGGAGAAGGATCTGTTTGGCAGTCGCTTCTACAATAGCCTCTTCGTTTACCCCTTCCACATCAATAGGATCTTCAAAGGCAACGGTGTAGTTTTTTTCATCTTCGCTTGTAATGTAGACACCCACAATCGGAACATTAAATTTACCGGCCAACTGCGCTGCGGTAGAGGAGTGATAAGCAGGGTATCCGAAAAAATCGGCCGTTACTCCATATCGTGCATTGCTCCCTTGATCAATCATGATCAAAACCGATCCGTTGTTTCGCAGTGTTTTTGCCATATGTTTGATGGCCCCTTTTTTTTCGGCCAGTACCATTCGATGATTGGATCTGGCTTCCAATAAATAGGAATCGAATTCGCTCCGGTTAAACCCTTTGTAGATAGATGCAATAGGGGTAATGAGAGAGGAGAGGGCTGCTCCTCCGAGTTCCCAGTTCCCAAAATGGGCGGAGACGAAAACAATCCCGCTCCCTTGAGCCAAAATCGCATCCACTTTTTCACGATTTTTAAAAGTGACGTGCTTCGCGATATCTTCTGTCGTATTTCGTCTGTTTTCCATCGTTTGGAGGAGATTCAGGGCTAAATTGCGATAGCAATAGCTTTCAATCTTTTTTCTTTCATCGAGTGGGAGATCATCTTTAAAAGCGAAAGAGAGATTTTGTTGAATGATACGATTTCGTTGTGAAGCAATTTTATGGGCTAGGGCAGCGAGTGACGTAAAGAGCCCTTTGCGCCAAGCGTAAGGGAGTGCCATCAAAAAAGCGTCCAAAATTAAAAAGAGGCGAAATAAAATCATTTTAAAAGTTCCTTGGCTTTTTGAAGTATCACAGAAGGGTCGATATCACGAATTGAAAAATCGTTTCGGTTGATTTTTAAAATATTGACGGATGAGGGAGATTTTATCCCAAGATTGCTAACGGTGGGGAAAATCATCCGCTCATTTGTGGGGCCGAAGAGGGTGATGGAAGGGCGGTTCATGGCCCATGCCATATGGGTAGGCCCCGTATCGTTACCGATGATGAGATCGCAATGGCCGATAAAACTGACCAGCTCAATCAGCGACATTTTCGGAGCAACGTGAGCATTGGAAGAGTGATCACTGATCCACTTGGCATCAAGATGTTCACTCTCACTTCCCCAAATCAAATAGCACGGATAGGATAGGGCATCGCACAATGATGCAAAATGCTCCTTCGGATAGCACTTACTCGCCCAAGAGGCTCCGATAACACAGGCAATATTTTTGAGATGGGTGAGCTCTTGAGGTCTCTCGCGGAGGGGGAAAAGAGGCTCTTTGTGCAGAATATCGTTTTCATCGTAGGGGATATGCAGTGCTTCGGTTATGACGAGAACATTGCGTTTGATGACATTCATCTCATAGGGGATGGCGGAAGCCGTATCGTAAAACCTTGCGGCAATCGCTTCCCGTGCGCTGTGACGGTCAAACCCGTGTACATTTCCTTTTAAAAACGAGGCGACGAGTGCCGATTTGAGTAACCCTTGCGCATCGATAATCTGATCGTAGGGGGGATGAGATTTGAGAGAACGGATCGTCTCTCTCAGAAGTGTAAAACTTTTTGTTTTTTTGATCCGTTTGAGGGGGACGGCGATCACTTCATTGATGAGAGGATGGTTTTGTAAGATCGAGGCAAATGCTTCCTCAACATACCAGTCAATGGTTGCATTAGGGTAATGTTTACGGATAATTTGTAAGACTACGGCACTATTGACGATGTCGCCCAATGCGCTTAAGCGTACAATAGCGATTCGGAAATTTCGAGTATTCATAAGCATAACTATAGCGCAACTAAGCTACAATCCGCATCAATTACAGGTGTAAGGAAAGGAGAGATAATGGTTGTTCAAGATATTCAGCAGTTTGCAGAAATTCGCCCGAAAGCACGAGCCTATTTTTGTTATTTATTCCATAAAAATCTCCCGAATCATCTCCCTTCCGTTTCGATAGAATCTCTAACTGCCCGCTTGTTAAAAATACGGGGTGATCTACAGGGACTTGAAGCGACGTATGTACTAGATGCCGCGGGGAATCAAGTCACTCCGACCTATCTCAAAAATGGAAAAAAAGAGGAAGATATCGGGGCGAGCCGTTCGACGCGGGCCTATTATTATCGTGCTATGCATGAACGCCGATGTACCATTACCGATCCTTACCCCTCTTTGCTTAACGATGAATTGACCGTTACGGCATCGGAACCGATTTTTGATGAACATGGTGAAATTGTTTACGTAGCCTGTATCGATATGCCGTTGGCACAAGTGCTTAGAATTGCTCATCCTATGGCACTTGAATCGGTCAGCGGGCGCTTCTTTCGAATAGCGTATGGAGTATTTACCGTTGTCCTTGCGTTGGTCTCATTACTCCTTTTTGTCAAAGGGATAGAGGGATTTTTATCGTATGGAATGGGGCATTATGAGAGGATAGAAATCAAAGATATTTTTGAAGCGACGATTCTTCTGACACTCTCGCTGGCGATCCTCGATTTGGTCAAAACTCTGTTTGAGGAGGAAGTCTTAGGACGTCCTAAAAGTGATCCGGCTTCGAGTATCCATAAAACAATGGTTCGTTTTTTAGGTTCAATTATTATCGCCCTCTCGATTGAGGCATTGATGCTTGTGTTTAAATTTGCGATGACCGAACCGCATATGCTGGTGAATGCGATTTACATTATCGGCGGAGTCGCGATGCTCCTTGTCGGACTTGCCGTATACATCCGTTTTACAAATCTAGGAGAACGCCATTGATAGCTATCGTCGATTACAACATGGGCAACCTGGCCAGTGTAAAAAATGCTTTTGATCTTTTGGGTGAAAAGGTGATTGTCGAATCTGATCCCGAAAAATTAAAGTCGTATGATCGTATTATTCTCCCCGGTGTCGGCGCATTCGGTGATGCGATGGAACACCTACGTGAGCGAGGTATGGATGAAGCGGTGCGTGAATACGCTGCAAGCGGAAAATATCTTCTCGGAATTTGTCTTGGGATGCAGCTTTTGTTTGAGTCGAGTGAAGAGTTCGGTATCTCTGAAGGGCTTGGACTGATTCAAGGACGGGTCGTTGCGTTTGATACGAGCCGTTTTCATACCTCTCTGAAAGTTCCTCACATGGGATGGAATCGGATGTTTACAACGGATCACGCATTGTTCAAGGGGTTAGATGAAGCCCATTACCTCTATTTCGTTCACTCCTATCATGCCCTTTGTGCATCTCAAAAGGACAGTATCGGTGAAAGTGTTTATGGGTACCGCTTCAGCAGTGCGGTAGCGCATGAGAATGTGATGGGGATACAGCCTCATCCAGAAAAGAGTCACGATAACGGGCTAACGATACTTAAAAATTTTATTAATCTATAAAGGAAAGCTATGACTATTTTCCCTGCAATTGATTTAAAAGACGGCAAAGCGGTACGTCTCACCAAAGGGCTGATGGAGAGTGCGAAAGTCTATTCCGATACCCCTTGGGAACTCGTTAAGACGTTTGAAGAGATGGGAGCTGAATGGGTTCATTTGGTTGACTTGAACGGTGCATTTGCCGGAGAGCCTAAAAATTTAGAGCAGATTCGCCTCATTCGTGAAAATTGTAATGTAAAACTGCAACTCGGCGGCGGAATTCGAGATGAAGCGACGATCATACGCTATTTGGAACTCGGTATAGATCGTCTTATTTTAGGTTCAATTGCTCTTCGTAATCCGGAATTTGTTAAAACGATGGCGGCAAAATACCCTATAGTTGTCGGGATAGATGCAATTGATGGCTATGTTGCGGTTGAAGGGTGGGGTGAAGTAAGTACCATTAAAGCTACCGATTTAGCTCGTGCTTTTGCCGATGCTGGGGTAGAAGCGATTATTTGTACCGATGTTGGGCGTGACGGTACACTTTCTGGGGTAAATGTCGATTTTACCCTTGAGATTGCTCGAGCATCGGGTATACCTACGATAGCCAGCGGTGGAGTAAAAGATGAGAGTGATATAGAAGCTTTGCTAGAAAGTGGCGAAGTCTCCGGCGTAATTGTCGGAAAAGCTTTTTATGAGGGGAGAATTGACCTCAAACGCTTTTTTTAAACTTACCACAAAGTTGGTTAGGTTATCATTGGGTATTAATTCTGTAAAAATGTATCATTAAAGGACGTGCTTTGAAATTATTGGTTGTAGATGATAGCTCGACAATGCGCCGTATTATCAAAAATACACTTTCTCGACTCGGTTATGAAGATGTCTTAGAAGGTGAAGACGGTGTTCAAGGGTGGTCGGTTCTGAATGAGAATCCCGATATGGGGATGTTAATCACCGACTGGAACATGCCGGAAATGAACGGCTTGGAATTGGTTAAAAAAGTACGAGCTGATGCGCGCTTCACCGATCTTCCTATTATTATGGTTACCACAGAAGGGGGAAAAGCGGAAGTTATTACTGCCCTTAAAGCCGGAGTAAATAACTATATCGTTAAACCGTTTACTCCTCAAGTACTTAAAGAAAAGCTTGCTGCGGTACTTGGTACAGAGGGTTAATGCAAGACTACTATTATATGTTGGTGGTGAAGCCATCATCACATCTTGAACTTTTTAGTGATTTTCTTGTTGATGTATTACCGGTTGGATTTGAAGAGATTGATGAGGGTTTTATAATCCGTAGTGAAGAAGACTTAGAGACGGTAATGTGGGGGATCGAACAGTTTTCCGAAGCACTCCAACGGGCGCTAGGTGAAGTAGTTGATGTCGAGATGACCCTCACAAAAGAAAAAAATGATGATTGGATTGCACAATATCAACAAGGGGTTACCCCTATAGAAATTGCACCGTTTTATATCCACCCGACATGGGAAGCGCCTCGTGAGGGGATGCTGAACATAGCTATTGATCCTGCACTTGCTTTTGGAACCGGGCACCACCCTACAACCGCATCGTGTTTGCGAGGGATCGCAAAATACGTTAAAGCGGGCGATGAGGTTATGGATGTCGGATGCGGCAGCGGGATTTTGGCAATTGCGGCGATTAAAAAAGGCTCTGTAGTCGATGCATGTGATACTGATCCCCTCTCGGTAGAGAACGCGGTAGTCAATGCAGAACAAAACGGTATTAGCTATCGCCGCTTATGGGAAGGGCCGATCAACGAGAGTAACGAGAAGTACGACGTCATTATTGCTAATATCGTTGCTGATGTGTTGGTCTTTATTGCCAGTGATCTTAAAAAACGGTTACGTGAGGGGGGCATATTGATCCTCTCAGGAATCATGGACAAATATGAAGATAAAGTTCTCCGCGCGTACAAAAGTTTTGAATTGCGTGAGCGTTTTGTCGAAAATGAGTGGGTAACACTTGTAGTGACTCAAAAAGGAAATGAATAATATGGCTCAGAATGAATCGAATCCAAATCCGGATAAAAATGATAATTTTTTTAACAAAAACCCTTTAATTACTTTTGCACTCTTTTCCATTGTTGTTATTATCCTTTTTAAAGCTCTTATCGGTGATGAAAATGATCTTTCCGGAAAACTGAACGGTCAAAGTGTAACGCGTACTCAAGAGATCAGTTATGCCGATCTTAAACGTCTTATCCAAGACAAACAGGTTGAAAAAGTTTCTATCGGTCAGACCTATATCCGTGCAATCGGAAGTGACGGAGAAGGTAAAGTAGCGTATACTACTCGTATTGTAGGACCGGATGCGACGTTGATTCCTCTGCTGGATGAGAAAAAGATCAACTATGTTGGATTTTCTGAGAGTAACTGGTTTACCGAAATGTTCGGATGGCTTTTTCCGTTTCTGATTATTATCGCTATTTGGATGTTTTTTGCGGGACGAATGCAAAAAAGCATGGGTGGCGGTATCTTGGGGATGGGCAATTCCAAAAAATTGATCAACTCAGAAAAACCAAAAACCAAATTTGATGACGTTGCCGGTGCACAAGAGGCAAAAGAAGAGGTACTGGAGATTGTTGATTTCTTGAAATCTCCTGATCGTTACGTTGAACTCGGAGCAAAAATCCCGAAAGGGGTGTTACTCGTAGGTAGCCCCGGTACCGGTAAAACATTGCTGGCTAAAGCGGTAGCGGGAGAAGCGGAAGTCCCGTTCTTCTCCGTATCGGGGTCAAGTTTTATCGAAATGTTTGTCGGAGTCGGGGCAGCACGGGTGCGTGATTTATTTGAACAAGCCAAAAAAGATGCCCCATCGATTATTTTTATCGATGAGATTGATGCGATCGGTAAAAGCCGTGCAGCCGGCGGTATGATGGGGGGAAATGATGAGAGGGAACAAACTCTTAATCAGCTTCTCGCCGAAATGGACGGATTCGGAACCGATACACCGATCATTATTTTGGCGGCAACTAACCGCCCTGAGATTCTCGATCCTGCACTCCTTCGTCCGGGACGGTTTGATCGTCAGGTATTGGTGGATAAACCCGATTTTCAAGGGCGTATTGACATATTAAATGTACACGCTAAAGGGGTTAAACAAGACGCCGATGTCGATCTTGAAGAGATTGCACGCCTCACTGCAGGCCTTGCGGGGGCTGATTTAGCCAATATCGTTAATGAAGCAGCGTTGCTCGCCGGACGTAAAAGTCAAAAAACGGTTCGTCAAGCCGATATGCGTGAAGCCGTAGAGCGAGCGATTGCAGGATTGTCTAAGAAAAGCCGCCGTATTGATGAAAAAGAGAAGCGGATTGTTGCTTATCACGAAAGCGGTCATGCGTTGTTGGCGGAGACAACCAAAGGAGCTAAAAAAGTTTCTAAAGTTTCTATCGTTCCACGCGGATTGGCGGCATTGGGCTATACCCTAAATACCCCTGAAGAGAACAAATATTTGATGCAGCGTCATGAGCTATGGGCTGAAGTAGATGTACTCCTTGGCGGCCGTGCGGCTGAAGAGGTCTTTATCGGTGAAATCTCTACCGGTGCGGCAAACGATTTGGAACGCTCAACCGATATTATCAAAGCAATGGTTCAAATGTACGGTATGAGCGATGTTGCTGGACTTATGGTGCTTGAAAAACAGCGCAGCACCTTCCTTGGCGGCGGTATGACACAGGCTCGAGAGTACAGTGATAAAATGGCTGAAGATATGGATGCATTTATTAAGCAATCACTTCAAGAGCGTTACGTCGAAGTTAAAAAACGGTTGGAAGAGTACCGAGATGCAATCGAAAAAATTGTAGAATTGTTGTACGCAAAAGAGAATATTTCCGGTGATCAAGTACGTGAAATTATCGAAACGTATGAGAAAGAACACAATATCGAAACAAAACTGGAGCCTCGTAAAGAGACCCCTTCGAGTAAAAAAATCGTCATTGACGAATAAAAGGAATACACGATGAGCGTTCAAAACGATACCTTTATCCTCTCTTCACGAGGTTGGCTTATATCAGCGGTGATCGGCTCTCTCTTTTTATTTTTTACTATGACGGCTTTGCACCTTTTTCAATTTATTACCGGTGCATTGCTTCTTATTGTACTGGCTATTTTTCGCAATCCAGAACGCAATACAGCCGAGAGCGAATCAGATGCAATCATCAGCAGTGTTGATGGTGTTGTCCTCTCTATAGAAGAGACGATGGTTGAAGACCAAAAGATGTCTAAAGTGACCATTATGAATTCACTATGGGATGTTTCGATGCTTCGTGCGCCGTTTGATTGTGTTGTGGAGGGCTTTAAAATTCGTCATGGAGCGTCACTACCTCTTTATAATCCCCTTTCTGATACGTTGAATGAAAAAGCGGTAATTTCGTTTCGTTCTACCAAAGGTGATGAGATCTATATCGAACATTTGAGTGAGCAAAGTTGTTTTCCGATCGGTATAGAAGTAGAAAAAGCTCAAAAGTTCAAAGAGGGGGGGAGATATGGCTTTTTAGCCAAAGGTCGAAGTATCATTTATCTCCCCGCACATACCCGTTTGTCAGTGAATGCCGGATCAAGTGTCCGCGCAGGTGAGAGTGTCATCGGATATCTAAACGCTGCGTAATTCGATGCGTCAAACTCCTCCTCCCATTGCCTATCTTCTCCCTAATCTTTTTACCGCTGCATCTATTTTTACAGGATTTTATGCCATAGCTTTGGCACTTGAAGGTTCCTTTGAATCGGCGGCTTGGTTCATCTTCTTAGCCCTGATTTTTGATGGCTTAGACGGTCGTGTTGCACGTATGACCAATACCGCAAGCCATTTCGGTGTTGAGTTTGATTCGCTCGCCGATATCGTAGCATTTGGTGTTGCACCTGCATTATTACTCTATCTCTACATCGGCGAGAGTTATGGGAGAATCGGGATTATGGTGAGTGCTCTCTTTATTATTTTCGGTGCAGTAAGGCTTGCTCGGTTTAATGTGACGACATCGCGGATAGAACCGAGTGTTTTTATCGGTTTGCCGATTCCGACAGCAGCGATTATGATATCTATTGCAATTCTAGTGATTGAGCGTTACGGGGAGTTTGCACCATTTAAAGTCTTTATACTTCCCCTTGCACTGGTGTTAGCCATTTTAATGGTGAGCAATATCCGCTATCCAAGCTTTAAAAAAATGAATTTTAAAACATTCCATTTTATCCGTTTTCTTATAGGGTTGATTGTTGTTGCAATGGGAGTTTTTATTTATCCGATTGAGGGAATGGCATTATTGGCGGCAGGGTATTTGTTTTATGGACCGCTGCGCGCCTTTTTTTATCTGTTTCGACGCCTCATTTACAGAGGGTGATATTTTTGAGGCTCGCTTGCAAGCTTCTTGGTATCTATTTCAAAATCAAAATAGCGGGATATAAATCCGGTATTTCCCATCTTGGCATGTTGAATAACGGCGGCGGGGTTGTTTTGAATCTGCATATACAGAAGGCCAAGGGCGTAACGGGTCTCTAGATAGGCCGGATTTTTCAATTTGGAAAGTTCCAATAATGCGATAGCATTTTCATAGTGTTCCGCTCCGATAGAGGCATATGCTCCCATAAAGAGAGTTTTTTCATCACGAATTTTATGGGTATCAATGAGCTGATTGTAGAGAGTATAGGATTTCTCATAATCCTTATTGTAGAAATAGGCTTGTGCCAACGCTCCCATAATATCTGCGGTATGATCCGTAGTCGTTTGAAGTCTCGTTTCAAGGCGTTGGATAAAAGGGGTTAATTGACCTGTCATAGCTGACATAAGAATGGCTTTGTCACGTGTTAATTGAGGGCCGAAATAAAGATCATCATAGTGAAAAGATTGTTTCTTGAGATAGTTGATAGCGGATGCGGCGAAAGCTTTCGGTTTTAGATCACTGAATTGGGTCTCAATAACCATAAGATGCGGGAGAATGTCGTTTGGCTGAAGCGAGGATAGCCGTTTTGCTTGTTTGCGTGCCAACTCCATTTGACCCATTTCACGAGCGATATCAACTTCTAGTGCAAGATAAAGAGGGCGTTCTTTATAGGAGTTTTCGAGCCACTTTGAGGCATTTGGGATATTGTTTTGAGTAATGTCCAACATTGCCCGATAGAGTACAAACTCCTCTTTATTCGGTTCTTGTGAAAGGTTATCTTTGAGAATCGAGGTGAGCTTCGGATTGCTTTTCCCGATCATTTCCGAACTCATAAGGGCAAAGATCCCGGACATATAGTTGTTGGCATCAAGATGGTACGAGCGCAAGAAATGCTCATACGCTTTGGTCATATCACCCAGCTGCGCATAGGTCAATGCTAGATTATAGTGAAGAATGGAGTGCTGAGGATTACGTTTTAGAAGTGCCGAGAGTTGCTGGTTTGCATCTCTTAGGCGGAATTTGAGTGCTTTTTGTATCGAGAGGGCTATACCGTAGTCAACACTGGAAGCTTGGGTGCTGGTTTGAAGATACTCTTTTGCACTGGCAATATCATCGATGTAGATATTGGCATTCCCTTTTTGAATATAGCGTAGGGTTTGATCGGCATTAAAAATTTTATAGGGGGCAAAGTAAAAAATGCTCTGATAGATTTTCAGACGGTTATCATGTTTTGAGTCACGATAGAGGCGTTGTATCTCATCCGGCTCATACAAAGATGGTTTGAGTAGGACACGAATGGGATAAGGAGTATAGACCTGATCAGGGTATTGATCAGAGACCTCTTTAATGAGTTTCGATCCGTTTTCTTGCATTCCTGACTTGAGATAAACATATCCTAATGCAAGCTTTTCTTCGATTGGTTTGTCATTTTGCAAAATAGCATCGTTGAGATATTTTGTTGCTGAGGGGACATCGCCGAGGTTTGCATACATAAGCCCCAGTGAAAAAGAGTCCTCTTCTTGAAGAGGGTTTTCAAGGGCAGTGATTGCATCATTAAAACTTCCGAACATGGCACTTATTTTGGCGCGTAGTTTGTTTTGTGTGGTTTGATACTCTTCGGTTGTCGGATGTTTTAGGGCACTGAGTGCTTCGAGATAGTTTCCTTTATAATAATTAATGAGGGCGTAATAATAGGAGTACATTGGTGAATTGCTCTCCTGGGGGAGATACGATTGTGCCATCGCAATGTAGGTATTGAAATCTTTTTCTCGTTTGAGATTGAGACAGCAGACTGCCGCATTAATAGCACTGACACATCGGTTTTCACTGTTGGCGATAGAGCGTTTGAAATTCTCAAGCGCTTGCTGGTATTCCCCCTCTTTGAGCTGGACGACACCGAGATTGTATTGAGATATTGCTTCTGAATATAGGGCGATTTTTTCATAGAGTTTGAGTGCTTCGGTCGCATTGCCGTTCGCGTAGAGATAGTTAGCCCTCTCAATCATATTTTCAAGCTGGCTGGGCTCAATCACATTCTCTTCAGAGGCGGTTGTTTTTTCGGCTATAGGCTGTTCAAACGGTTTTACCGCTTCTGCAGAGTGTCCCAAGAAAAATATCAATCCTCCCCCAATTAAGAGGAGTAATAGGAGAGCCCCTGCGATAACAACGATAAGACGTTTGTTTTTAAATGGATTCGGTTTTTCACTCGAAGCTTCAGTGGTAGTTGCCGCTGTTTTTTCGACACCGGCAGCATCCGATTCTTCAATGATGATTATCTCTTCTTGCTCTTCAGCCATAGACTCTCTTTAACCCTTTAGAGGTATTTTTGCAATACGGTTGGGATATGGATTGACCCATCTTCTTGCTGGAAGTTTTCCATAATAGCTATCATCGTCCGTCCGACCGCTAAACTTGAACCGTTTAGGGTGTGAGCGAGGATATTTTTCCCCTCTTCTTTGTAGCGGATCTTTGCACGGCGGGCTTGGAAGTCCCGTGTATTGGAGACGGAGCTGATTTCACGGTAGGTATTTTGTCCCGGAAGCCATACTTCGAGATCGACGGTACGTGCCGCACCGAATCCCAAATCACCGGTGCAGAGGGTGACGAGACGGTGTGGAAGACCAAGAGCACTCAGGAGATCGGAGGCACACGCAACCATCTCCTCAAACACCGCGTCGCTTTGATCGGCACGGGTGATGGAGACGAGTTCGACTTTGTGAAACTGATGCTGACGGATCATACCGCGCACATCTCGTCCGCCTGAACCTGCCTCTTTGCGAAAACATGAGGTGTATCCCGTCATTTTGATCGGTAAATCGGTACCATTGAGGATTTCATCTTGGTAGAGGTTGGTGAGAGGTACTTCTGCCGTTGGGATGAGATAAAGCTCTTCTTCTTCGACTTTGAAGAGATCCTCTTCGAATTTTGGAAGCTGCCCCGTCCCTTCCAGTGCGCGGCGGTTGACGAGCATCGGAACACTAAACTCTTCGAAACCGCGTTCACGGTTAAAATCGAGCATAAAATTGATAAGGGCGCGTTCCAATCGCGCACCCATTCCGCCTACAACGCTGAAACGGCTTTTGGCGAGTTTAACCCCTCGCTCGAAATCGATCCAGCCGTTTTGCTCTGCGAGTTCCCAGTGCTCTTTAGGCTTATATGTGAATGTCGGAGGGGTGAGGACTTTTCGGATTTCGATATTATCGTTTTCATCCGCACCGTCGGGTACATCGGCATCGGGAATATTCGGAACACGCATAATGATCGCATCGAGGGCTTCTTCGGCGGAGCGTTGCGTATCAAGGAGATCACCCAGGGTTACTTTATTGGCATCGACTTCGATTTTCAGCTCATCGGTGCTTTTCCCCTCTTTTTTATACTGACCGAAAAGTTTACTCAACTCATTTTGTTTGGCTTGCAATGTCTCGTAGGCGAGTTTAGCGGTTTTGAGGGTTTCATTGGCGGATTTCAGTTCAGCGATTATCTCTGCTGAGACTTTTTTACGCATCAACGCCGTTGCGGTTTCGTCAAAATTTTTCTGGAGAAGTTTTACATCGATCATAAGGGAGTATTCCTGCTATTTAATAATGATCGATTATAGCCAAAAGAGGCTGAAATTAGGTCAAAATCGTTCCATAGCCACCTCCGTTCGCCCTGAGCTTGTCGAAGGGTGAGTTCATGGTTCGACAAGCTCACCACGAACGGAAAATCACCTATGCAATAATGGACGAATTTGCTGTAAACTATCTATTCTAAAATACAATCTGACGAGAAATGAAATGGAAGAAAAAGAGCTAATAGACTACGTTGAGACTGGGCAGCCAGAAAGTGTCCCTAATGTAGCGGAAGAGATTAGTCGTTATCAATCTATCGCACATACTCAGATAACCAAGAAAAAAGCGATTAGTATCCGATTGCTTGACACGTATAAAGAATGTGCTTCGATGAAAGAGACGATGTATCTGCTCTCGTCCAAAAATAATAGTGATCGTTTACTAGATTCTATTGAAGAGATTAAAAAAGTGTGAGTCCATAGGTTCGACATAGCCGAAGGGCACATGGGCTCACTACGAACGGGAAATCAGCTCAAAATCGCCTTGGCGAGTTCAAACTGATTGGCAGTCATAATATGAATTTTTGGATGGAGGGCTTTTAGTTCTTCGAAAAGAGTTTTACTCAGTTCAAAGCCCACTCGGTACTCTTCCTCTGGACTGATGAGCGAAGCCGCTTCGAGTGCTTCTACCCACTTACTCGGTACAAATATCCCCGGAACATTTTCATCCAAAAATCGTGCGGTACGGAGTTTCGTGATCGGGAAATAGCCCAAAACAAGGACGCATGCAGCATTGTTTTCGCGGTTGGCTTCCACCATCATATCGAGCAGTTTACGGGCATTTTCGAGATCATAAACGGGTTGAGAGATGATACCGATGGCTCCGTGCGCTACTTTTTTGGTCATTTTTTTCTGCAACGTAGCGGAACTTTTGGCATACGCATCGATAACGGCGAACGGGTAAATCTCCTGTACGGGGGCCAGGAGTTTTTGCTCCGCTAAATCAGTTCCGTTATTGAGGGTGGTGATGATGTCGAGGAGGAGTTTGCTGTTCCCCTCGAATACCCCTTTGGCGTGCGGTTGATCAGAGTAGTGGGCACTATCCCCCGTGAGGGCGAGGATCGCGCGGACGTTGGATTCATTCGCACCGAGGAGATCGGATTGCAAGGCGATACGGTTGCGGTCGCGCATACTCATTGTTGCCAGTGTCGGGAGTCCAAAACGATCTTGGAGTTTCATCGCGGCGAAGAGGGCATTGTATTTGAGTTTTGCAAGGGGGTTGTCGGTGGTGCTGAACCCATCGACGAGTTTATCAAGACCCAATGCGGCAATTTTTTCAATCGTCGGGGTGAACTGAGCAGAACGAGACGGTGTTGTCTCCAAGGTTATATAGGTGCTGTTGCGTAGTTTATCGATAAAGGTTTCGAACAAAAGGTGCCTTTGGATATAATTGCGTCATTATAACAAAATGTGGGAAATCTATTTTGATAAAATTAGCGGTATTTGATTTTGATTCGACATTGATGGATGGCGAAACTATCGATTTTTTTGCGGAAGCGCTCGGAATCGGTGAACAAGTGAGTGCGATCACCGAGCGGGCAATGAACGGAGAACTCGATTTTTTTCAGAGTCTCCAAGAGAGGGTAGGGCTTTTAAGAGGGTTAGAGTTTGGTCTTGTTGAAGAGATTTGCCAAAACCTCCCTTATATGAACGGTGCGGTAGAGACGATCGCGGCACTGAAAGAACGCGATATTAAAGTAGTTTGTTTTAGCGGCGGCTTTAGAACGGCAACGTCGTATGCGAAAGATATCCTCGGATACGATGCCGATTTCTCAAATGTATTGCATTCGAAAGATGGAAAACTCACGGGGCTTGTCGGCGGTGATATGATGTTTGATTTCTCCAAAGGGGATATGTTACAACGTCTTCAAGGGCTTTTCGGTATCAGTGAAGAGGAAACAATGGTAGTGGGTGATGGTGCGAACGATCGCTCTATGTTTGCACATGCCGGAACCCGCATTGCGTTTTGTGCCAAAGAGATTCTAAAAAAAGAGGCGAATGTTATCGTAGATACAAAAGACCTCACACAGATTATTACAAAGGTATTTCCATGTTAGAAAATTCATTGTGGCTTCGCTACAACCCGACTAAAACCATTCGCGAAGTATTAGCACGGCTGTACGAGTGCAGTGCGGTAGAAATCGGTGATGATGAGCGGGCATTGTACGCATCCCTCAAACGTCACCTAACCAAAAAAGAGTTTCGAATGGTGATGATGAACGAAGCGGGGATCTCTTCTGAAGAAATTGGAGCCGAAGTAGGGCTTATCGGTGAGGAACTTACCAAAGCCCAATATAAAGCGTACCGAAAAATTCGTCAAGATAAAATTCGATTGGAAGTACGTGCAAGCAAAGGAAAAGAAGAAGCTGAAGGGGAGAGAGAAGGAGAATAAAGTGTGATTGTTTGATACATTTTTGATAAATAGAACTGAATATGTATCAAATTAACATTCTGTTAAACCTCCATTTATGTTTATCCGATATCATTCGAGGGTATCAAGACACCTTCACTGTTTTTTCGAAAATGTTGAAGGTGTCTTAAATCACTAATTTCGAAGGAGAACGACATGAAAAAGTCAGCTTCATGCTTCCTTGCAGCTCTTGTTGCCGTAGGGATGATGAGTACAACGGCATCTGCCGATGTTAAAAAAGGTCAAAAAGTTTATTTGAAAACTTGTAAAAATTGTCATGGTAACGGTACTAAAGGTGCCGCTATGCATACACAAGATGAGTGGGATGAACTTTTCGCTAACGGCGGAGAAAAAATCATTAAAGCTCATGCAAATGATAAATCTGCAGCATATTTCAACGGTGAGGCATTTAAAAGCCAATCACAAGATCTACGCGATTTCTTGTTTGAATATGGTTCTGATTCAGGCAACGTCCCTTCTTGCGGCTAATGCTATAACTCCCCTTGTGGGGTGTTACTTCTCTAGCTATGAATTTCCTCTTCTATATACTTTTAATACTCCGCTTTGAATTCCTTTAAACGCATAGTTCAATTATTTCTTTAAACATATCATACCCCCATTAGGCTACAATAGAATCCGAATTAAAGGGATGCGCATGAAAATAGCAATATGTGGTATAAGTGGTTTTGTCGGGAGTGCACTTAAAGTTTTCTTTGAAAAAAGAGGGGATGAAGTATTTTCTTTAAGTATCCGAGCCAAGACATCGGTTGAGGTGATTTCTCAAAAGCTAAATGGATGCGATGTCCTTATTAATCTTGCCGGAGCCAATATTTTGGGACGTTGGACGAGCGAGTATAAAGAGCTATTGCGTCAAAGTCGTCTGGAGACAACGGATAAATTGGTTAGTGCCCTTTCTCTATGTGATCATCCTCCTCCTCATACATTTTTAAATGCCTCTGCGGTTGGGGTTTATGATGCCTATCATCAGCATGATGAATTTTCTTCCCATTATGGGGATGATTTTTTGGCTACCTTGGTGCAAGATTGGGAATATTCGGCATCTCATGCCCAATCGGAACAGACCCGTGTCTGTATGATGCGCTTTGGGGTGGTTTATGCCAACGGAGGGGGTGCAATGTCTAAAATGATCCCTCCGTTTAATCTCGGCCTTGGTGGAAAGATGGGAGACGGTTTTCAAATGATTTCATGGATACATTTGGAAGATTTGGTTCGTGCCTGCGCATTTTTGATCGATCACAAAGAGATAAAAGGTGTTGTTAATTTTACGGCACCTGAGCCGATTAGCAATCTTCAGCAGACGAAAGCGATGGGGCGGATTTTGCATCGCCCCACTTTTTTCGATCTCCCTGTGTGGGTTGTGAAGCTCGCATTTGGCGAAGGCTCCATCGTAATGCTGGAATCTAAAGAGGTTTATCCCCGTATCTTACAAGACGCAGGGTTTGCATTTCGCTACCCTACATTTGACAGTGCGATGGAAGAAATTGCTCACGCGCAAGGCTAAGTAGCTCTTCATCGAGACGGTAAGGCTGCAGTGCCACTTCATCAATCGTTTTGAAGTTAAAATGGCTTTTGTTGTAGCAGATAACCGAATGGTTATTTCCTTCCAAGAGGGCATCGATCGCATAAGTGACGAATTTATAGGCCATAAGCCGATCATATACACTTGGGTTCCCTCCCCGCTGGATATGTCCCAAAACAGAGACACGGGATTCAAAGCCAAGCTCATTTTCAAACCATTGCGCTACTGCATTGCTATCCAGAGCTTCTGAGACGACGGCAATAAAGTAGTCCCGCCCTTTTGCCACTTGCGATTTAAAACATCCGCTATAGTCTTGGATATCGATTGGAATCTCCGGAATAAGGCACATCTCCGCACCCGATGTAATGGCAGAGATGAGAGTCAGATAGCCGCAGTCACGCCCCATCGTCTCAATGACAAATGCTCGGTGGAAGGAGGATGCGGTATCACGGATCTGATCGATGGCATCTTTGATCACCCCAAGTGCCGTATCGACCCCTAGACAATAATCGGTACCGTTGATATCGTTATCGATCGTTGAGGGGATTCCGCAAAATGCAATGCCGCTCTCGTGGTAAAATCGTTCCATCCCTCGAAAACTTCCATCCCCCCCCAGTACAATGAGTTTATCAATACCGTGAGATCGGAGATTCTCTGCGGCAATGGCACGGTATGAGGGCTCTTTGAAGCGCATTGAGCGAGCAGATCCTATTTTTGTCCCTCCACGGGTGATAATCCCTGCAACATCATGGTAATCGGCAGGGGCGATAAGGTTGTCGATCAGCCCCTCATAGCCGTTACGGACAAAATAGGGGTGCATCCCTTTTGCAAATGCGTACTCAACAAAACGTTTGAGGGCGGGGTTCATCCCCGATACATCTCCTCCTGAGCAGAGTATGGCTATTTTTTGATTCATTTTGTCTCCTTGATGAGGGTATTCAACCATAGAATGGACTGGCGGTTGAGTTCAAGGGTCGATTTTGTAAGTGCTTCAACCCCTCCTAGTGCATCCTTGGAGTGAGAAGGAGTGCTGATTGTAAAGCGTTTGGATGCAATCAAGCGCTTGGTACGCGTATCGATAAGACGATAGGTGATATCGATATACCCCTCACTCGTCTCTTTTAAAAATCGGTGGTAAAAGGCATTTAAATCGGATTCAAGTACCCAATCGCCTTGGGCAGATGAGCTAGAAGGAGAAAGCGACGCAAATAAATTCTCCTCATACAGCGATGAAAGGAGTGCACGTTGTATTAACACGGAAGGGGCATCACTCCACCTGCTGTAGAGATACGGGGCACTCTCACCATTTTCATAAAGATAGATAATGTTTTTTGTAGAGAGAGATACGATTGATTTTCCTGAAGCGAGTGTGAGGCTTTTCAAAGATTTAGGAATATTTTGTTTGACATTTGTTGCGGGAGAGAGAAGTGTGTATTCATTGACGGATGGTACTTTGCTAGAGCATCCTAGCACCATAATAACAGTTACGAAATAAAGGATGTACGCTCGCATGTATTACTCTCCTGGTCCCGGTTTAGGGGTTGATTTTTTGAATAGCAAATCGGAAGGACTCTCTCGTAAAGAGCGCAAAGTCATCTCCATATCATTCGTAAGAGTTCGTGTCTGTTCCAATAGTGTACTTAGCTCTTCACTTGCCGGAGCGGCGATGGCACGGACATTATAATCGCCTCGATCTACACTTGCTTCGAGTTTTTTGATCAGGGTATGGCTCTCTTTTGAGGTAGCTTCGAGGGATTCGAGGGTTGTTGACATTTTAGTTTGCACGAGAGTATTGAAATTACCTGAAGCAGTTTTGACACTGATAGCGGCATCGCCCATAGCTCCGAGTGATTTTGAAGCATTGTTCTCTAGGGCGATACTTTGTGCCAATAAGGCTTTGATCTCCCCTTGATAACCGTCTATCTGAGCGGTTAATGAACGTAGATGTTCCAACGATTGGGCAACATTTTCAACATTTTTATCGCTGAAAAGGCGATCGGCTCGATCAAGTGTACGGGAGAGTTTGGAGGCGACGTCACTGAGCGATTCATCCAGACGTGTAATTAAAGAGGGGCTAGAGGGGATAGTCGGTATGGTCCCCTCTCCGTTAGAGAGGAGCGGTGCATGACGGGAACCGCCGGCAATTTCGATAAAAGCTAGCCCTGTGATACCATAAAATTTGAGCAGTGCATTAGAATCGGTTTTGATAGGGGTCTCTTTTTTGATTTTTAGGGTCAACTCGACCTCTTCGCTATTATGGGGATTGATCCGGATCGATTCAACTTTTCCGACGTCAACCCCGTGAAATTTAACGGCCGCTTCAGGGGCAAGCCCTGAGACTGATTCGGTGATGAAAACCTTATAACGGCGGTATAACCGCTCATCTTGATTGTATTTTCCCAACCAAAAAGCAAAAGAGACGAGGGCGACTGTAAAGAGGACAATGAAGACACCCATTGCGGTATAGTTAACACGTGATTCCATACGATCCCTTTTGAAAAAAATAATCGACAATAGGATGCTCGATAGCGAGAACCTCTTCGAGACTCCCCTCCGCAATCGCTTTTTTCTCTCCCAATAATGTAAACCGATCCACAATATGATGAATTGTATCCAAATCATGGGTTACCATTATGATAGTAAGTCCTAAAAGATCACGTAATTGTTGAATCAGTGTATCGAATTGACGTGAACTCAGGGGGTCTAGTCCCGAAGTCGGCTCATCTAAAAAGAGGAGTTTTGGATCTAGGGCGAGAGCGCGAGCGAGAGCCGCCCGCTTCACCATACCGCCGCTGAGCTGCGCAGGGTAAAGATGTTTTGCATGAGGCGGGAGTCCTACAAGATGGATTTTGAGCCGAATCAGCTCATCAATGAGTTTGGGAGAGAGATCGGTGTACTCATTATAAAGGAGTGCGATATTTTCTCCGACGGTAAGGGAGGAATAAAGGGCACCCGATTGGAATAGTACTCCCCAAGAGCGGCGTAACCCAGCCGCTTCTAGGGGCGTGAGCGTGGAGAGATCGTGCCCCAGCACATGAATGGTACCGCTTTGAGGGCGTTCTAAGAGGATCATTTCCCGCATTAGGGTTGATTTGCCTGACCCGCTCCCCCCTAATAGGGCGTAGATTTCATTTTCTCGCACAGTACAGTTGATATGGTCGTGAATTAGATTCTCTCCAAATGCAGTGACGACATTGCGAACGTCGATTATAGTCCGTTTCACAGTTTTAACTCCGTTAAGAGGATGGAGAAGAGAGCATCACACGCTATGACTAAAAAAATAGCATTCACGACGCTTTTGGTGGTGTAACGGCCGATACTCTCCGTATTCATAGAGACTTGAAATCCGCGGTAGGTACTTACAAAAGCGATTAAAAAAGCGAAAAATGGCCCTTTTATGATACCAATGAGGTAATGTTTCAATGCCAATGCACCTTGAAGACGGTGGATAAATTCGGAGAAACTCAAATGAGAATGTACCTGTGCAATAACCATCCCTCCGAATATTCCCACCATATCAGCGAAAAAAATCAACAGAGGCATAACGATCATCAATGCTAAAACTCTTGGCCATACCAAAAAAGTAAAAGGGTCAAATCCCATCGTTTTCATCGCATCGATCTCTTGAGTCATTTTCATCGCACCGATTTGGGCTGTAAATGCCGAACCGCTCCGTCCGGCTACGACGATCGCGGTGATCAGGGGGGCGAGTTCACGGGTAAGTGAGATACCGATCATATCGACGATAAAGATATCGGCACCGAATTTTTGGAGCTGGACGACACTTTGATAGGCTACAACGACCCCGATCAAAAATGCACTGATAGCGATAATCGGGAGTGCTAGTGCTCCGGTTTCGACAATATGGACTCCGATGGAGCGATAACGGATGAGACTCGGATGCCTGAGGGTGAAAAACAATAAAATAAAGGCTTCCCCTAAAAAAGATAAAAAATTTCCGATACCTAAAATACTCCGGTGGGTTTCTCTCCCCAGTTGATAGAGCCAAGAGGGAGAGAGAGGGGATGGAGACTCTGGAATGGGGTTTGAATAGAGAAGACGATAAAGATGGGAGTGCTCTTTTTGTTCCCCGATCGTTTCACAGATGCATCCTTGCTCTTCAAACCTACGATTTGTGAGCTGCCACAAAGCAACTCCCGAGGAATCGATAGCGGATATTCCGCTAAGATCCCAAAGGACGTAGGTATGGGGTTGAAGAGTTTCGAGCTGATGCGTCACAGAAAAAAGATGCTCAATACTCCATGCCCCGCTGCATTTAATAAGGGTACGAGAAGCTTCTTCTGTTATGATAAGAGATGCGGATATAGCACTTTGCATCGTTTATTATAACGCATTCTATAAAATCTTAATCCACATATTTAGTGACTTTTTCACAATTTTGTTGATTGATTTTAGTATAGTATGCAGGTGGCATAGTGTTTGCTTCTTTGGGGTACTATAAACATTTTTTCAAGGATTTTAGTATGGTAAAACATTTATGCGCACTTCTTTTTGGCTTTTCCCTCACCCTTAACGCACAGATCGATAAAAATGAGCTGGGTAAACTCGAAGTTGAAGCACTGCTCGTCAAAGATATGACCACCAAGCAAATCCTCTATTCAAAAGAGCCGTTCAAAGAGGTTCAACCGGCTAGCTTAACCAAAGTGATGACAGTAATGTTGGCGATTGAATACGGTAACCTTAAAAAACCGATTACGATTACACGGGAAATGACCAAAGTAGAACCGACGATCGCGGGGTATCGCAGAGGCGATGTGATACTTATGGAAGATTTGATCAAAGCGGCGATGATTAAATCGGATAACGATGCGGCCAAAGCGATCGCAATTACGGTGGGGGGGAGTGAAGAGCGTTTTGTTGAGATGATGAATGCCAAGGCCAAAAAAATCGGGATGAACCATACGTCCTTTAGCAATCCATGCGGGTATGATACCAAAGGGCACTATTCCACCCCCAAAGACCTCCTTAAAATGGCTGAATATGCGATCAAAAACCGCAAGTTTAATGAAATCAGCAAAATGAACGAATATCGATACCGTGCACTCAATAAAAATCGCGAATTTTACGCCTACACTCACAACCGTCTTTTGAACCGATACCAGTATGCTGTCGGAATCAAGACGGGCTACACCGCTAAAGCGGGACCATGTTTGATCGCACGAGCCAAAAAAGACGGAAAAGATTGCGTTATCGTGATGATGAACGCCAAAGGGGATCGCTGGAAGACGGCAAAAAATATCTTTGAGCAGGTGTTAGAGAGTTAAAAAACTATCCAAAAACGTTTTATAAATAGCTTTTTTCTCTTCAAACTTCATTGCCGCATGAGCGGGTGACGTGGAGGGAAGCAAAACCTTCTCAATCTCCAAATCTTTAAAGAATTTCATAAACAGATCATGGCTTTTCTTCCCTGTAAAGGCGAGAACTTGAATATTGGGATACTCATGTAACAGTTTTTCAAAATCATTAGGAATGCAGTTTTTCAGATTCGTATCACTCGAATTGCTCCGCTCGCATGAGCCGATTACATCCCATAATCCGATCCCCTTTTCGAGGCAAAATGCTTTTTTCGCCTCATTGGTTTCTAACTGCACATCAAAAATCGCTTCGAGTATCGGCCAAAAAGCGTTGCGCGGATGGGCGTAGTAAAAGGCTTGTTCAAATGAGGCGATACTGGGGAAACTGCCGAGGAAAAGAACATGAGTATGCTCATCAAGGATGGGAGGAAAGGGGTGAATATAGGATTTCATAGAAGAATTTTATCTCAATTTACCTTCCCCTAAACCACCATTTGCTACAATTCCACCATTAATTTATGGGTATACGACCCAATCAAAGGAACTGCATGAAGCGTGCATTGCTCAGTGTCAGCGATAAAAGCAACATCGTTGAATTTGCCAAATCTCTTATCGGTTTGGAGTATCAAATCATCTCTACGGGCGGAACGTACAAAATGCTCACGGACGCTGGTGTAAGCGCCATTGAGATCGATGAGGTGACTAAATTCCCTGAGTGTTTCGAAGGGCGTGTTAAAACCCTAAACCCGTACATCCACGGCGGTATCTTGCACCGACGTGACAAACAATTACACCTCGACCAAGCGGTTGAACTCGGTGTTGAAGCGATCGATTTGGTATGTGTTAACCTCTATCCGTTCAAAGCGACGATTGAGAAAACCGACGATTTCGAAGAGATTATCGAAAACATCGACATCGGCGGTCCTGCGATGGTGCGTTCTGCGGCGAAAAACTTTGACAGTGTTATCATCCTTACTGATCCATCGGATTATTCGTTGGTTCTCAATGCTATCGCTAACGGTGAAAATACGGTTGAGTTCCGCCGTGATCTCATGATCAAAGCGTATGAACATACGGCGGCGTATGACTCGATGATCGCCAACTACATGAACAAACGGTTCAACAACGGTATGGGCTCTAAACAGTTCATCGTCGGAAACAAAGTGATGGATACCCGTTACGGCGAAAACCCTCATCAAAAAGGCGGTTTGTACGAGTTCGATACGTTCTTCAGTAAAAACTTCAAAACCCTCAAAGGGGAAGCGAGTTTCAACAACCTTACCGACATTAGCGGCGCGGTGAAAATCGCGGCGGCGTTTGGGGATGAGAATGCGATCTGTATCGTCAAACACGGTAATCCGTGCGGCTTTGCGATTCGTGAAAATCTCCTCGATGCGTATAATGA
>Ga0209262_10000131_pt1 | contig 43736 bp, 49 predicted proteins | sample Lowcelwee11metaG_FD_187171 | JGI IMG/M metagenome (GOLD analysis project Ga0209262, IMG submission 187171) | Freshwater pond sediment microbial communities from the University of Edinburgh, under environmental carbon perturbations - Low... | ecosystem: Environmental > Aquatic > Freshwater >... | reverse complement strand
ATGCAAGTACCGGCTGAATACTGCAAAGCAAGATGATTGCCGACGTAAATAACAGACGCTTGCGCGGTGTTTTATTCATAATTGGCCCGTCCGGATTATAGAAAAGGTACAGCACTTTAACACCGTTTGATGTGTCAAATACCGGACCTATGCCGCATCATGGATAGACCTGCTGATGATTGGGAACAATTAGTGCGGATGTACTAAGCAACGGGGCGAAGCCTGACGGCACGGGCTGTCGTGAACCAAGCCCCTGACGGGTCTTGGCCCTCCGGGCTTCCATCCTGCGCTCCCTGCGGTCGCCTTTCGCCTGCGCGCCTGCGGCGCTGCGCGCTCCGCTTGCCTAGAGCGTCGCGCTTCGCGCTCTTTGCCCCGGTGCATGTCTAGTTCTTTGCGGCAGTGGGTGAACAACGCCGCTCCGCTGGAGCCCTTTTCGCCAAGCCCTGAACGCTAACCCGGCCCGGTCGTCCGGCAAGGGTGCGCTTCGCCATCTCCTCACCCGGTCACGGCCTGCGGCCGCGCTGCGGCTTCCGGGGATGCCCTTGCCCGCCGCCCTGCTGGGCCGGGATCGCTGGGCTTCACGGCGAAAACGGCACTCAGCGAAGCATGTTCAACCACTTAACCAGCAGCAAAGGAACCGACATGAACTCCGGTAAATCAACAGCGAAGGCCGGCTCTCCAGCATCTAGCAAAGCATGTTCAGGGACGAAAATCCCGAACGGGATGCGGGAAGTCAGCAAGGACGAGTTTTACGAGACGATGGGGCGTGGAAACGTCCACCCCGATTGCGACCGGCGGTTCACCTATTGGCGCAACGTGAACACCCGGCACGCTGTCGGCTGGCACTCCGCAGGTTATGCGGGTCCGTTCGAGCATGAAGGCATCCCGACCGTCTACGCGGTCGCTGGCGGTGCAGCATGAGCGAACGGCTTTTCCCCCTTGGCCGGCTGGCCATGACCCCCGGCGCATCCGAGGCGATGGGCATTGCGGGAATTCTTCCGCACCAGCTGCTAGCGCGGCACGTCTCCGGCGACTTCGGCGACCTTGAAGCGGATGACATCGAGCGCAACCGCGAAGCCGTCACCAACGGCGCACGCATCTTCTCAGCCTACGACCTGAGCAGCGAGCGGGTCTGGGTCATCACCGAGGCCGACCGCAGCGTGACGACGATCCTGCTGCCCTCCGAATACTGACCGAAACGGCATGGCGGACGCCGATCCAAGTCCGCCGAAACCCACCCAACCCCAAAGGAGATTCACCATGACCACCGCCAACGCCACGACCATGATTCCGTTTTCCCAGCTGGCCCGCACCGATCACAACGCACGCCGAACCAACAAGACGACGAATATTCCCGCGCTCGCCGCGTCCATCGCCGCCCAGGGCGTATTGCAAAATCTGGTCGTGAGCCTCGCCGGGGACGGAACCTATGCCGTCCACGCAGGCGACCGCCGCTATCAGGCAATCGCGCTGCTGATCGAGCAGGGCAAGCGCCCGGCCGATTTCAAGGTGCCGTGCAAGATCATCGACGTGGGCAACGCGACGGCCGCGAGCCTCGCCGAAAACACCATGCGCGAGGCCATGCACCCCGCCGACGAGTTCGATGCTTTCGTGAAGCTAAAGGATGAACAGTTCACCATCGACCAGATCGCCGACGCATTCGGCGTGACGCCGCTGGTCGTGGAACGTCGGTTGAAGCTCACCAAAGCCGCCCCCGCGCTGCTGGACGAATTCCGCGCCGGGAACATCAGCACCGATCAGCTGATCGGGCTTTGCGCGACCGACGACCATGAAAAGCAAATCCGGGTCTGGCGCAATGCGCAGTCGTGGAACAGGAAGCAGGTCGATTTGCGCAGTGCCGTTCTGGCCGGTGAAGTGAACGTATCGACCGATAAGCGCATCCCTTTCATCGGCGGACTGCAGGTCTACCGGGACGCGGGCGGCAGCGTGCGGCAAGACCTGTTCAGCGGTGACGGCTCGGGCGGGTTCATCACCGATGCTGTGCTGCTGGACGAGCTGGTAATGGCGAAAATCAAGACCGAGGCGGCGCGGTACGAAGCGGCGGGCTGGGGCTTCGTGGAAGTGCAAACGGAACTCGACGAGACCGCCCTTCATCGCATGGGCAGGTTGAGCAAAGACGCGGCAATTCTGCCGGAAGACGTGGCCGCGACCGTCGCGGCCATGCGGGAAGAAGCCCAGCAGTTGAACGCGCAGGCCGAGGCGCTGTTCGACAACGACAACGACGAACTGAGCGAAGCCGAGAGCGACGACTACAACGCAAAGACCGAGCGCGCCGAGGAGTTGTTCACCGAAGCAAACGAACTGGCCGAGCAGAACGCCGACTATCCAGCCGAACTCAAGGCAAAGGCTGGCGTGATCATCGCTTATGCGAACGGGGAATTGCGCATCGAGGTTGGGCGCGTAAAGACCGCCGACCGCGCAGCCGTGGCGAAACTCGCCGGCAACAGCAACGCGGTGCAGGGTGGACGCGAAACCGAAGCAGCAGGCCGCAAGGGCGACGCGCTGTCCGACGCGCTGCGCCGGTCCCTGCTGGGGCATCGGAACCTTGCCGCGCAGATAGTCACCGCAACGAAGCCGGAAGCCGCGAAAGTGCTGCTGGCCTGCTGGACCGTGAACCACATCCGGGCGAGCGGAATGCTGTACCACGACCGCACGCACGTCCCGACCGATTTCGGCATTTCCTCCAATTTCGGCATGGGCGCAGGTACGCGCGTCGGTCATCCCATCGGCGACGAGGCCGGGAAGGCGCGAGGCGAAGCATTCGCCAAGCAGGCGGCGGCAGCCGTGGCATCGCTGCCGAAGGCAGACGGCCCGCTGTGGGAAGCGTTGGAAGCCATGACGGCCGCCGAACTGGACGCGCTGATCGCCTACGGCGTGGCGCTGTCCGTCAGCCTCGCGGACAACAACAACGGCCTGACCGGGAAATTCCTCGCCGCCATCGGCTTCGACATGGCCGCGCATTTCACCCCGACCGCCGAGAATTATCTCGGCAAGGTCAGCAAGCCGCTGATCGTGGAGGCGTTGAAGGAAGCCGGGAAGATCAACAACAGCGCACACGCCGACGCGCTGCTGTCGATGAAGAAAGGCGCACTGGCCAGCGAAGCCGAAACCCTGCTGGCCGGGTCGGGCTGGGTGCCGTCCCTGATCCGGACGCCGAAGCCGAAAACCCCGGCCGCGCCGAAAGCCGCGAAGCCCGCAGCCAAGGCGAAGCCGGCGACGGAGAAGAAGCCCGCCGCCAAGAAGGCAGCGCCGGCAAAGCCGGCGAAGAAGAAAGCAGCCTGACGGCCGCAGCGGCGACCGGCTTCCCGGTCGCCGCCCTTCCCCATCTCGACAGGAATCGACGCCATGAAACAGCCGTCCCACGACCGGCCGGACCCGCTCGCCGTGCGCCCCGATCCGGCCAAAGCCGCCAGGGCTTGCCGTCAGCTGATCCGCGCCAACACCAGCCCATCGGGCGATATGGACAAGGCGCTGGCCAGCGCCTTGGAAGCCTTCGGCCTGACCACCGAATTCCTCGAAACCGAGGGAGGCCGCTGGCAGTGAGTACGCCAGAAAACCGGGTCAAAAACATCGTCAAGCTCTTCGCGAGCTGTGGCTATCGCCACGACCGTCATGCAGTCTTCGCAGACTGCGTGACGGCAATCGCTTGCGCGATCAGCAACGCGGTCGACCTGCGTCACCGGGAGGCTCGCGAGGCCGATTACATGCGGATCGTCGCCCGGTACGGGGCCGACGACATGCGGACATTCACGAAGGTTCTAGCGGAAATCACCTTGGCGCTCGAAGAGCAGCCGGGCGACGTGTTCGGGTCGGTATTCGGCGCGATGGAACTCGGCAACAAGCACGCCGGGCAGTTCTTCACGCCTTACGAAGTGTGCCGCCTGATGGCGGCAATGACGGTCGGCGACGGCGCCGACATGCGGTCGCTCATCGAGCGGCACGGTTTTGTGACCGCCCAGGAACCGGCGGTCGGCGCCGGCGCAATGGTCATTGCGCTGGCGGAGGAAATGCGGTGCGCCGGGATCAACTACCAGCAGCATTTGCACGTCACAGCGATCGATGTCGACCGCCGCGCCGCGCTGATGGCATACGTACAGTTCAGCCTCTTGCACATCCCCGCCACCGTGCTTGTCGGTAACACAATCTCGCTGGAGATTCGCGAGACGTGGCACACCCCCGCCCACATTCTCGGCGGCTGGGGCTTCCGGCTTGGCCGACGCCAGCAGGCAGACCGACCGGCCCAGGACGAGCGCGAGAATGACGCCCCCGCCCCGGTCGCACCATCGACGCGCCTAGAACAGCCCACCGGCATGACGGTCAGCGCCCCGACGGGGCAACTGGCGCTGTTCTGATTTCACCCTGACGGTCAGGCAGCGGCCCGCTCGAGGATTGCATTCCTCGGGCGGGCCGTTCGCGTTGCGCTCGACACCCGGACGCCAGCCCAGCGGGCAGGCGCAGAGAATGCGGCACTTCCCCGCTTGCCGGCGAAGTCGCCCTGCAGCTGCACCAGCTGCAGAAGATCGGCAATCTCGCCCAAGCGGAACCCCCTGCCCTTCCACGACCAGGCGGCCCCCGCCGTTGCGCCGGCGGCGAAGATCCACAGCATGAGGACGCGCGGGACGGTTCGCCCGGAGCCAGAGCGGCAAGAACGGTCAGGAATGGGCCTGTCCGGTCGCAGGACGCGCACCGAGGCGCAAAGGGGTCAGTGACACCCAGCAGTCGCGCCCCATGGGCAGACCGCTCTTTCCGGGTCTTGTGTGGCATTGGGGAGCAGGCTGCTACGAGCCGCAGCGCCCGCAAGGGCAAGCCCTCCTCCACTTCGTTGCGGCCCTACGGGTGCGGACCCCGCTCAATGGCTCTCCGCTGCTGGAAGCTCCCGCCACACCAGCAACCCCGAAAGGAGCTACCCATGGAAGCCAAGCGCAACAGCTACCAGGTCATCACCGACACCATCCTCGCAGCCCTCGAAAATTGCGGTCCCTGCGAACGTCCGTGGATCGGCCCATCCCTCACCATGCCGCTCAATGCCGTCACCGGGCACGAATACCGCGGCAGCAACGTCCTCATGCTGTGGATCTCCGCCCAGGAGGCCGGCTACACCCAAAATGCGTGGGCCACCTTCAAGCAGTGGAAGGAACGCGGCGCGAGCGTCCGCAAGGGCGAGAAAGGCACACCGATCATCTGGTTCTCGATGCTCGAACGCAAAGGCGACGACGCCGGCGACAGCACCGGGGAAGACGACCGCCGCATTCCCTGCGCGAAACTCAGCTGGGCTTTCAACGTCGCCCAGGTCGACGGCTACGAAGGCGAAACGGCCCCGACGCCCGAAGAAAATCGCGTCTCCCCGATCGAACAGGCCGAAGACCTGATCCGCGCAAGCGGAGCGAAAATCATCCACGAAGGCGCCAGTGCCTTCTACCGCCGGAGCAGCGACACCATCCACATGCCGCCGCAACACCTGTTTGTCGGCACGTCGACGAGCAGCCCGACCGAGGCTTACTACGGCGTCAAACTCCACGAACTGACGCACTGGACCGCTCCCCGCCTTGATCGCGAATTCGGCAAGCGCTTCGGCGATGACGCCTACGCCGCCGAGGAACTGGTCGCCGAGCTGGGAGCCGCGTTCCTTTGCGCGAAACTCGGCATCTCGGCCGAGCCGAGAGCCGATCACGCAAGCTATCTGGCGACGTGGATCAAGGTGCTCAAGAACGATCCTCGCGCCTTCATCACGGCCGCCAGCAAAGCCGCCCAGGCATGCGACTTCCTGCAGGGCCGCGGCCCGCAGGAAATCCGGGAGGCGGCCTAACGGCCGCCGTTCCATCCGGCCATGCCGGGGCCGTCCACAAATCGTCCACGGCCGGCGCGAAAGCGCCGCGCCGGTCCGTAGGGGATCACCACATATCCCCAGGACCGGCGGAAGCGGTGGGCGACTTGTGGGCGGGCACGCCCGCTGCGCTAGTACGGCCGTGCTAGTGGCTTCGTACTATCAGCCCTGCTATGACGTAAAACCGCAGAATTCCGGCTTGGAGGAGCGTTACGGTTGGCGAGCGAACTCATCATCGTTGCCGATGATCACCCTGTTTTTAGGGATGGCTTACGCACGCTCATACAGACCACGCTCCCGACCGCAACGGTGTTGGCCACCGACAGCTACGAACAAGCCCTCGCACTGGCCAGGTCGTCGGCCGAGCCGCCGAGCCTGTTTGTGCTCGACCTGTTCTTTGCCCGAAAAAGCATCAAACCCGACCTGCCGGCACTGCGCGCCGAGTTCAACCGCGCCGCGATCGTCGTCGTGACGATGGCGGAAGACCGACAGACAATCGCGGCCGTCATGGGCTACGGCATCAACGGCTTCATTACCAAATCAGTACCGCCACAGGAGATCGCCCACGCCCTCGCGGCCGTGCTCGATGGCGATATCGTGGTGCAGGTTCCGGACGCCGAGACAATCGCCGACACCGGCATGACGCTTAGCGAGCGGCAAATGGAAATGCTGCAGCACATCGCGAACGGCAAGACCAACAAGGAAATTGCGATTGCGCTCGCCATCTCACCCTTCACCGTGAGGATTCACGTCTCGGCTCTATTTCGGAGCCTCAATGTCGGCTCGCGGGCGGCCGCCGTCTCCAAAGGCGTCAGCGAAGGACTGCTAGACCCGCGTTAGCGCCACCAGTCCGGCGTCCGATCGATTGCAGGCGAACCAATCGTAATTCCCAGGATCACAGACCGCAGTTCAGCCGGCCGAACAGGTTTCGCCAAAATCGGGATGCGTGGCTCTCCCAGATCCTCACGCACGCGGGCAACGTCGTGTCCTGTCATGACGACGGCTGGAATATCGTGCGAGAACTTGTTTCGCACAAACCTGATGCAGTCGGTTCCAGTGACGCCCCCGCCAAGGTCGTAATCCGTAATCAGCAGGGTGCAGGGGGCTACCTTTGTCGGAATCGCCGTTTCGGCCTGCACAACGCAGCCCCATTTCGTCAACAGGCTTGCGGTGGCCAGCAACACGCTTTCGTCATCCTCCACCAGCAGCACCCGGAGTCCGTCGATCGAGGTTGATAGCTTCATGCTCTCCGGCGCGGTCTGAGCATCGTGGTCGAACGTTTCGACCACTGGCAGACCGCCGAGCGTTACGCACGTTCCGCGGCCGACTTCGGACCGCAACTGCACCTGCAGTCCCTGCAGCTGGGCCAAGCGCCGGACGATCGACAGCCCAAGGCCGACACCTTCCACGTCTCGATCACCGCGCGACCTCACCTGAAAGAATTCCTCGAAGACCAGCTCGTGATGCTCTTGGGCAATTCCCGGCCCACGGTCGTAGACGACCACTGACAGCTTTCCAGCGCGACGCCGGCAGCCGATCAGAATTTCCTCGCCAGGCGCATATTTGATGGCGTTGTTGATGATGTTCTGCAGCATGGTCGTGACTAGAGCACGATCGACCGAAACGACCTGGCTGCATCGAACATATCGGAGCGAGCCACCGGAGCGGCGTGCCGCCTCCCGGTTCTGTTTCACCACGTCATCGAGGATGGCTGCGACCGGGACTGCTTCCGGCTTCGGCGTGACACGGCCGCTGTCGAGCGTCGAGATATCGAGGAGCGACTTAAACAGCCGAGCGACACTCTCCAGTGAATTGTCGATGCTATCCACCATCTGCAGCTCCTTGGGCTGCAACTCCGCATCTCGCAGGCATGCCGTGTAAAGGCTGATGGCATGGATCGGCTGACGCAGGTCATGGCTCGCTTGTGCGAGAAAGCGCGATTTGGATAGGTTCGCTTCGCGAGCGGCGTCATAGGCGCGCTGCAGCCGGTCCAGCAGGACAAAAACATACATCGGCACCATGACGATCGTAGCGAGGAACGTGACTACCAGATAGGGCGCCTGCTCCCAGTACGCATTCTCGGCCGCCGCCGCGAGGACAACCACGAATGCGAGAACAGTCACCACCAGCAACGTCCGCGGACCGAACCGAAGGCCATTCCCTACGACGATCCAAAGCAGCAGTGCAAAGGCCGGAAGCATCGTCGGCCCGCCTTCCACAAGCAGCCAAGACGTTCCGCCGAAATCCATGCCGATAGCCAGCACCCGCCGTTTCATCATTGGTTCGGGCTTCTTAAGTGCCCAGACCATCATGAAGATGCCCGCCGGAATGAACACTGCCCAGACATACGCGAAGGTTATAGCGAACGTTGCCGGCAGCTCGCCGGCAGACCACACAACAAAGACGTAGATCGCGATCACCGTCGCCGCCAACGGCCGCAAAAATGCCTGTCCGCTTTCGGCTCCATTCTGGACAATCGGCTCATTTGCACGTCCAAGAAACGGCAATGAATAGAGCGAGGCTTTGTATTGCTTATCAGTCCTGATGTGCATCGCAGGCGACCTTGCAAAAGAAAAGGGCGGACAGGTGAAGACCTGTCACGCCCTGGATAGCCCCACCATTAGCACAAATGTGCTACGGCTCCGACTGAAACCGCCCCCCGCCGTCGAAGACGAGGGCGAACGCTCCACCAATCAATGCGCCGAGCGACCAACCGAACCACGCCCCCAGGACTCCGGGTAGCACGACGACGAAAGCGATCGACCCGACGTAGCCGAATTCCGGGCCGAACAGCAGCCATCGTGAAAGCAGCCTTTGTGCAGCGAACCCGCAAAGGCCGCCCGCGATGACAATCCCAAACGCCAGGGCGATCATGCGGCGATCACCAGGCTTTCGGGCGGGATGCGCCCATGAAAGCCGCCAGACGTTCCGACAATCCTCTCGCGCTCGACGGTCGGGAGGTAGAACCGCTCCTCGCGCCGTGCAATCGCGCCGACCACCGAAGCGCCGGCACCGTGCGGTGTATCGACTACATCTCCGACCTTCGCCGACGCCGAATACACATCGAGCCGAGGCTGGGCATTGCATGGCGGTCCTTGAATCATGTCGGGCCAGCGGTTCGCCCAAGGTTTGCCGTGAAACCCACTCCACAGCACCATGTCGTCGGTCGCTGCGTCCAGCTCGTTATCGAGCAGCACATAGGCCAGCTGATGGACCGCTTCCCACGACCTGCCGCCGACGTGGATCTTCCACGTCGCCGTCGTCGTGAACTGGTCGCGCGGGTCAGTCTCGATCAACAGCCCGCTATCGGCTCGCGTGGTGCCGTTGACCCGGCAGCCCACGGAATAACCCTTGTGCGGGTATGGCTTGCGCGTCACCAGCTCGACCCCGGCGGTCAGCGTCAGGCCGATTTCCTTGACACGGTATTCGAGCAATTCGGCTTCGTATCGGCCGACAGGGCCGAAACATCGTGGTGTGAAATGAAGGAGCATTAGACAGTCTCCTCGACTTTCTCGGCGGATTGCTCCGGATGGAACACGGCGAGATAAAGCGCACACACCACAGACCCCCAAAACCACCACATAGCCACGAGGATTGATTTTTCTATCGAAGGCTCAAACCAAAGAAACACCGAACTCAAGAGGATCGATAGGGCATGAGTCATGCCGACGATCAGCAGCCATATCACCGCGAGATTGAAGAGCACGAAGAGGATTCGCGAGACATACTCATACTTGCGGTCCGTGCCCAAGTAACTGAGCCATTCGTGGTCGATCAGTATTGTTCCAACGCCGAGGGTGAGAACGAACCCAAGGGACAACCAGAGTTGCGTTTCCATTACTCACCCTCCGGCTTCTGCTTCGCTTCCTGCCGACCAGCCCAAGCCAATATTACGGCGAGTATAAAGACGACACCGAGGAAAACTGCAGGGTGAGCGTGCACGTCCATCAAGAAGGCCGCGCCCGCCCCCAGAGCCAGAAGAACCATGATCGAAATCGCCGCCGCCCGGCGCCGCTCCTTGGGCACCACAAAAATAAGAAGAAGAAAAAGCTCGAAGCCGAGCGCCGCACCAAGAAACATCGAAAAAGCGTTCATGTGGCCTCCGATGGCCAGATCGTGCGAATGCACGCATGAAGTCTAACGCAGCGTTGCTTTCGCTGTCCATAAAACGACCGTTTTACGGACAGACGGCGCGGCCGCTCCCGAAGGTCGGAATAGCGGTGCCGAAATGTCTACAAACCCGTCTCTTAATCTATGTCCGGATAACGTCCCGACCGACCGGTTTTTAGACTATCCTTCGCGCGTCCGAATTTCCGGACGCACTCGACAAACACTCACATGGAAAAGAACTTCATCCGCCGCACTCATGCGGCCGGCCTGACGCTGCTGCTGGCGGCCTCCCAGGTCTTCGGCCAAACAGCCGCCCCGCCCTCGACCTGCATGCTCGCAGACGGCACCAACGGCAACGCTGTTGCCACCGGCCCGAACGCCTTTGCTTGCGGTCCGAATGCCGTCGCCGGCATCGGAAGCATGGCATGGGGTCCAAACTCGTTCGCTGGCGACAATGGAGCCCTCGCCATCGGACCGAACACCAATGCCGGCGGAAGCGGGACCGTCGTCATCGGCCCCAACTCCGGGAGCAATTCGAGCAATACGACCATCGTCGGAGCTGGCTCGTCTGGCTTGGGCCAGACAACCCTCGTCGGGAACGACATCACGTCGACCGGAACAAGTACCGTCGGCATAGGGCGCGGGCTCGATATCGGCGGAAACAACGCTGTAGGCGTCGGCAATGCGGTCCGGCTTTCGGCCGACAATGCGGCCGGGTTCGGGCATCTCGTTCGCGTATCAGCGATCTACGGTTCCGCCTTCGGGACGCAGGCCAACGTCGAAGGGCTGAACGGCGCCGCCTTCGGCGCAACGGCTCAAGTCCTGTTCGGTGCGAATTCCGCCGGTGCCTTTGGCTTCGGCTCAATCGCCGATCGCAGCAACGCCGTGTCGTTCGGCAATGCCGGACTGCAACGGCAGCTGATCTATGTTGCGGCCGGCACGGCCGACACAGATGGAGTCAACGTCGCACAGCTCAAGGAGCTGATGCAGGCTTTCGGGGCAGGAGCCAACTACAACGGTGGGATCTTCGGCGCACCTATGTTCGTGTTCGCCAGCGGTGACAGCTTCCGGAATGTCAACGACGCGCTCATGTACCTGGACGGCCGCATTACGCGGATCAGCCTCACGCCTGGCCCGCAGGGTCCGCAGGGTCCGTCTGGCCCCACCGGTCCGACTGGCCCGACTGGCCCCACGGGTCCGCAAGGTCCGGCCGGCACAGGCGGTACAGCAGATTGCGACGTGGCCGTGTGCTATGACGACGAGACCCGCCGCACTGCCACCCTCAACGAAGGTGGTGGCGCGACACGTCTGCAGAATGTCGATGCCGGCGTGAGAGACACGGACGCGGTGAACCTGGGCCAGATGCGCGCGGCGGATCTGGACGTGCTCAACCAGGCCAACACCTACACCGACAACCGCATTTCCAACATCATGACGGTGATCGACGACCGGTTCGAGGACATCGATACCCGCCTCGATCGCGCAAGCGCCACGAATACCGCAATGACCATGATGGCATCCAGCGCTGCCGGCGTTCGCGATCAGCACCGCATCGCGGTCGGCGTCGGCGCCAGTGGCGGGGAAAAGGCGATTGCCGCCGGATATCAGCGCGCATTCGATAATGGTGCCGTGGCCACGTTCGGCGTCAGCTACGCCGATGGCGAAACCTCCGCAGGTTTCGGCTTCGGCTTCGGTTTCTGACATTCCACGCTTCCACTCGGAGCCCGGCCGGGAGACTTGCCGGGCTTTTTATGTTCACCCAGGAGATCCACATGCGCCTTGAAATCCGACACACAGCCGTCGACGTCGACGAGCGCAAGCTAGTGCGCGGCCTGTTCGCCGCGGAGCGCGTGCTTTCCGAACGCGGCATCACACAGCCCGATTGCCTCGCTGCGCTCCTCGCAGCTCACCCCCGGAAAGCTCGACCATCACCCGCACTGCGGGCCTTTCTGGACGCCGAAACCGCCGCGCTTGCGGCCGTCTTCGATAATGCTCAACTTGCCCGCACGGCTCACGCAGGGTTAGTGCTAGTAATATCGCCCGGCGAAGAGACGCCCGCCGCACCAAAAAAACAGCAGTAACCGAGAAGTCCTGATGCCTACGCCGAGCAAGAAACGCCAGCCTGCAACGCCAGAGAATGCCGGCGTGTCTGGTGGCGAACTGATCGGCTATGGCCGCGTATCCAAAGACGATCAGCGATTGGAACTGCAGCTCGACGCGCTCAACCGCGCCGGTTGTTCGCAGATTTACATGGAGAAGGAAAGCCGGGCGCTAAAAGCCAGTGAGCGCGCCGAACTGACAAACGCGCTCAAGGCGCTCCGCAAGGGCGATACCTTGATTGTCTGGAAACTCGATCGCCTTGGCGGCAATCTCGTTGACCTGGTGACGCTGGTCGACGGGCTGAAAGAGCGCGGCATCCACTTCCAGAGCCTGACCGAAAATCTAGACACCAAGGATGCGACCGGGCGCATGTTCTTCCAGGTCGTCGCGATCTTCGCCGAGTTCGAGCGTAACCGGATCAGCGAACGAACGAAAGCCGGGCTGGCGGCGGCCCGTGCGCGCGGCCGCAAGGGCGGCCGACCGCTCGCCCTGACCGCAAAACAGGTCCGCGAAATCAATGCGCTGCTGTCTGATCGGAAGATCCCGATCACTGACATCTGCAAGCGATACAACATCGCCCGCGCGACGTTTTACAAGCACTTCCCGAATGCGGCCGCACAGCCCCCGGCATCGCCGGCAGGCCAGGACGCGATCTAAGGCCGAGCGTTAGCGGGTCCGCTGCTTCGCTTCGACTCCGCACCGGATGGCGCTTGATGGGACTCTCGCTGCGCCTACGGCCATTGCAAGCGTTCGCTTCTCCACTGCGTTTCGACCCTGCGGGTGCAATGCCCGTCATCGGCTTCGCCAGTTCGTCCCCACGCGCCACTTCCGGCGTCTGGAGGCCAAAGGATGAACGCATTGCACCAGCTCCCGAACGACACCATCTCGACCGCCGAGGCCGACCACCTCTACGCCGCCGAGGAAATCCTCATGCGCCGCATGAGCGACGGGCAGCTGCTAAGCAACCCCGAAGACGCCGGCAGGCTCTTACGCATGCGCCTGGGCGCACAGCCGCGCGAAGTCTTCACCGCGATCTTTCTCGACAGCCGGCACCGCGTCATCGAGGTCGCGGATATGTTTTTCGGAACGATCGACGGTTGCGAGGTCCACCCTCGCGAGATCGCGCGCAAGGCACTGGCGCTCAATGCTGCAGCCCTCATCGTCGGCCACAATCATCCATCCGGAAATCCCGAACCTTCCGCCGCCGATCGCGCCATCACGACCCGGATCAAAACCGGGCTCGCCCTCTTCGAGATCCGGTTGCTCGATCACTTCGTTGTCGGTCAAACCGGCTCTGTCTCGCTGGCTGCGCGCGGCTGGGTCTGACCCAGCCCCAGCAGGCGGCGCTAGCGCGTCGCCTGCAACTGCCCCCCTGCCCTCCCCCGCTCGGCCCTCCCAGCTGCAGCGGCGCCGCTGGACGCCCCTGTGCTCGCTCAGCCTGTCGCCCGGCACCATGCGATTGCTGCCGCGCCGAACCGGCGCGATCGATAGCGTTGACCGCTCACGGTGTCAGGATTCACGCCACGCGCCCAGATCGGCCGCGCTCTTTCTGGCTGGCGATGCTGCTGGGTTTTGGCATCCGTCTATGGACGGCACGGGCTTTCATGCGGCGCTACTGAGCCAACGACATCCGGTTATGGATAAGCGGTTGCATATCGGCAGCACCTTCGCGCGAGGCGCAGAACCTGCAAGGGCCGTTTCCGGGCCGTGTCCTCGCTGCGCTGCGGGCCGCACCAACCCGTAAACTCGCCTGCGGCGCCCTTGCACGTCCCGCTTATCCCTCACGCGGATCAGGTGCCGCGCAACCGCGCTCTCATCCACAACAGGAGAACATCGATGGCCAACCGCAACCCGAAGAACGAAAAGCCCGAAGCCGACCAGGCGGAGAACGCCAAGCCCCTCAACGTCTGCATCGCCGATGACAGCCAGAAAGACCGCACCGGCCGCACCTACTGGACGCGCGTCGGCGTCGCCTTCAAGCACCGTGAGGGCGAAGGCTTCAACATCATCATCGCGCCCGGCCTCGCCGTCTCCGGCAAGCTGATCGTCATGGCGCCGAAAGACGACGACCAGGATTGACCGAGACACATCGGGGCGGCCCATTGGGCCGCCCTCGCTTTTTGTCGGGCCTCGCATGATCAAAAGCGGTTTGCAGGTGGAGTCGGGCGGGCGCTGTGCGGACTCAGGTGGAAGGATTCTCGACACGCTGCAGCATTGTCGGCGCGGGTGAAGCAAGACTCCCTCCGGTCGCCGTCTCCGTGGCCTTCGGCCACCAGTTCAATCCACGCCTGCAGCCGCGCCGGCGATCATCGTTTCGGACAGCGCGTGATAGACATTGAGCCACGCTGTTTTGACTTCGGCCGTGAATGTATCTCCCAGGGCAATCCCCAGAGTGCCGACCAGGGCAGCGCCCACCGTCGCGTAATGCGGTTGCGTTACGCCATAGCCGCCGTGCCGTCGTCCCAGCTCACTCAGCACCGGCCGCAGCGCGTCGATGTCATCGAGCTTGCCGATTGCCATTGACAGCATGCCGATCAGCTTCCGGCTTTGATCTTCGATACTGCCCCTGAATAATTGCCGCAGCGTCGGGTCTGCAGCAAAGAGCTGGTCATAAAAGACCCTGCCCGCGTTCGGCGCTTTATGGAGAGCTTGCGCCCATGTCACTTGCACCAATTCGATAGACGCTTTGTCGACCACCATTATCTCCTGCCTGATGTTGGAAGCCGCGGAGTAAAGCAGTCACGGAGCGCAATCTAAATTCGCACGAATGTGCTATGCCGCAAAAGAAAACCCGGCGTTTGCCGGGCTTGTGCTCCTGCCGATCCGAACGCGGCCGCTGTCAGTCGGTCTTGATTTCCTCAACCCCGTTAAACACTTCGAACAGTTCGAAGACCAGCTGGCTACGCTCCACGTCTAAAGCCGCTTCCAGACCCGCGTCGCTCACATCGGCCGGCAACCCGAGACGCGCGATTTCTTCGGCCCGTGCCTTAAGTTCCGCCGCGATCCGTTTGCCTTCGCGCGTCGCGGCCATCTTCCAGGCGGTACGGATCGCACAGCGCACCGGCGGCACGTATTGCACCGGCAGCTGCAGCGTAAACCCGCTGTGCATGACAACGCTGGACGCGCCTCGCTTGCGAGCCATGACCGTAAGCAGGCCGTCATCGGCGATCGTTACCGTATCTTCGAAGCGGCAATCGGGCAGCCCGTCTTCCGACGTGAAGTTTGCCAAGTCGCCGGGATGATCGTCGGTCCACTGCGCATGCGCCGCGACGTTGATCGAGTGGTCATCGTTCGCGGTGAAAACAAGGCGGTATTCCCGTAAATGCTCGTCGCGCACTTCGAGCCAGGACTGGCCCTCATGACCAACCTGCGCGACTTCCTGCAGGACGACGCCGGCATGGTTGACCAGCACCTTAGAGACATACGCGGCCGTCACGGCTCACCATCCGCATGCGTTGCTGCAGCGGCTTTCGCTTCCGCCGCTTCGTGCCGTTCGAATGCTCTATGCCGCGCGATTGCAATCGCTTGGCGGATCGGTCCGACGTACTCGACGGGCAGTTTCATCACGATGCCATGCCGAAGATCCACGAACGACGGACCATTCACCCTTTGCAACGCCGTAAACACGCCGTCATCCGAAATCATGAGTGTGTCGGACGGGTAGCAGCGCACCCCGCTTTCTGGCGTGTAGTTGGCCAACTGCCCAGGGCGATCATCGAAAATCTGCGCATTGACGCCAACCGATACGGTGCCGTCGATGCTTCCGGAGAAGGTCACGCGGTAACGCTGGACTGCCGGAAAACATTCCGTCACGCCAACCCAGCTTTCCCAAGTGTGTCCGGGCTCGTATTCGTACAGCGACACGCCGTTCGCTTCGTAGAGTGTGGTCACTTTCCTTTCTCCTAGTGTTTCAGTTCGAATCGGAATTCAGCATCACCACGAAATACAAAGCCACCGCAGGGATGAAACCAATAAAAGCTCCCATTCCGATCTTCCAAAAGTTGGGCAGCGCGGCAGCTGGAGGCGAAGCGATGAAAAGTTGCGCCGTGATTGCCCAGAGCAGCCCACACAAGGACAGAACAGCGATGTGAAATAGCCGCTTCGAACCTGTTTCTTTCTTCTTGGCCATGTCCTTTCCTGATTGAGAGCCCTCGCCGCGGACGAGAGCTTTACATCCATGTTCCAGTCGCCGCGGCCGACTGGCGCGAGTTCCAGGCTGGGGAGCCTGTGCACGGGTGACATAGCCGCTCGCGACGACCGTCGTTCGATGATCAATCATAGCACCGGCCGCACGCATTTTGCACATACAATGCACATACATTGCACATACGTCCGACGAGCGGTATGCTTGTCGCAATCGTTGATTCGCTGGGGTTCGGAATGCCTGACGTTACTTTCACTTTTCGCGTCGATGCACCGCTAAAAGAAGCGTTTTCAAGCATCGCCAAAGCAAATCACCGCAACGCTTCGCTGCTGCTGCGCGATTACATGCTGCAGTACGTCAGCGCGCACACGGCCGAAGAGCCGGCGGCGGTGCCGAAGCGTCCAAGAGCCAAGGCCGCCAAGCCCGCCACTACTCGCGCCGCCAAACGTAAAGTTCGGAGCGTGGCATGAGCAGTTCTTACAACAGAGGACCGCAGCAGGTAGGCGATGCCCTAGATCGCTCGCTTTTGATGCTAGGAGAACGGATCAAGGCACGCGCGGCCGAGAAAGCCGTGATCGAGGAACAGCAGCAGCAAGCATTCGCGCTCACACCGCCAGCCTCAGCTCGGAGTGCATCCGTGCTTCGCATTCCGCCCGACGGCGACGAGCAGCAGGATTTCTTTGTTCCGTCGCTCTATGACATCCCGATCAAGGATGGCGTCGACCTAATGGACGTGGCCGTTTTTCGGCTGTCCAAGAGCCAAACGCGGCGCGGCGACCTCATTCGCTATCAGCTGTCCGACGCCATTATCGAGGTTGCCGGCGGCGCGCATGGTATGGCCACCATTTGGGATTACGACCTGGTGCTGATGATGATCAGCCACCTTGCCAATGCGACCCGCCTGCATCGCGACGGGCGCGGCGAAAAGCCAACCAACCGTTTCCGCCCGCATGCGGTCGAAATTCTGCGGTTCTGCCGGCTGCCCGATGGTGGCCAGCAATACGAAAACCTCTCTCACGCCCTCGATCGCCTGCAGGGGACGTTCGTCAAAATCACGCATACCGATCAAAGCTCGCGAAAGCGCAGACAAGGTTACTTTCCACTACTCGGCGGCGCCCAGGTCATCAGCAAAACCGACACCGGGAAAATCTCGCAAGTCGAGCTGATCATCCCCGATTGGATCGTCGAAGGTGTCTGCAATCACAAGACGCCCGAAGTTCTGACGGTTCACCCCGATTACCTGCTGATCCGTGGTGGCCTCGCTCGCTTTGTCTATCGACTGGCGCGAAAGGCAGCAGGCCCGAAGGACGCACGCTATGGCTTCCGCACGGTCCACCAGCGCAGCGGCAGCACCCGCGACTTCAAGAAGTTCGCGCATGACCTACGCGGCATCATCAAGCTCAACGACCTGCCCGGCTACAACCTCGAAGAGAGCAAGGGCGCTGACGGCCCGATCTTGGTCATGACAGCGAAACCAGCGGACACGGGAACGAACGGAAAGTGATGGACCACCGCGCCGTACATAGCGGACCGGCCTCAAAAGGTCCGCAATATACAGCGCTTTCGGCGCAGCTGTGGACAAGGCTGTGGATAGCCCGGCTATTGCGGACCCAGCGCCGTTCTTTGCGGACCGTTTACCGTGTTTTGCGGACTTTTCACCGGCTATTGCGGACCGGCGAAGCTCATAACCATATGATTCTGTTCGCCTTTCGGCCGTTTTTCCTGTCCAAAACTCTTTAAAATTATATAAAAATTCTTAAACCGGGTTTCCGGCTGGCAAATCAGCCAAAACGTCGGGTCCGCAATCTCCGGTCAGCTTCTCAAAGAAGACTGCGCCGCCTCTTGGGGGCTTCGCCCCCGCCGGCTCTCTCGCTTCGCTCGCCCGGATCGCTACCGCGATCCTCCCGCCCGGCATCCCCCACTTCGGCGCGATGCGCCTACGTAGTAATGACGCCGCAAGCGGCGACATAAACGCTTTGTGTTCGCGCTACGCGCTCACCGTCGCGGGGCGCTGCGCGCCCCCTGTCCTCCCTTCGCTTCGCTCCGGTCGCGACGTCGACCCCCAGGGGCGGGGCTACGCCCCTCCCCCACCGCCTCCGGCGGCGGCACCCCCGCCCCAAAAAGAGGCTTTCGAGGAAAAGAGGCGGAGAGGTCGGCGAAAAACCTCCTGCTTTAGTTGCACTTCACTTTAGCTTAATATAAGCTGTGAAAAGTCACACGACGCACCGGAGGTTTTTGTGGTGGCATCCCGAAGAAAATTGAAGGCACCCGAGTTCGAGGCCGCCGTCGCACGGCTCGTAATCTCGACGGACGCCGCGGAACGATCGCGGCGAGTGTTGGTCGACGGAGAATCAGGCGCGACCGTCGCAAAGGAAGCAGGCATTTCCGTCAGCGCCGTTTCGCAACAAGTTGCAAGGATCTGGCGGGCGCATGTCGACTCGCTGGACATCCCGCCAGGTCATGAGCGCGTCAGTGCCGTGCTGCCGGCGGATAAGGCCGAAATCGTTCGGACATGGGAACGCGATACCAATCGGAGGAGCCGATGAAGACCGTAACAATCACCAACCAGAAAGGCGGCGTCGGCAAGACGACTATCTCGACGCATTTTTCGTTCTTCCTGCGCGATCGCGGCGCAAAGGTCGCCTTTATCGACCTGGACAATCAAGGCAATGCAAGCGCGACCCTGCAACATTCCGTCGCCGGAGCGCTGGCTTCGGACCTGTTCAAGAACCCCGACTTGATCATCCCTGCCCCGGCCGGTCCAGGCATCACCCTTTTCGCGGCGGATCGTGCGCTTGTCGAAATGGAACGGGCCGATGCTGCCCAGGTCATTCCCGCATTCAAAGCCAATCTGGCCAAGATCGGCGAACACTTCGACTATTGCATCATCGACACGGCTCCCACGGTCGGGCTGCGTATGACGGCCGCGTTGATCGCGAGCGATTACGCGGTGTGCCCGATCGAAATCGAGTCCTATTCGATCAGCGGCATCAAAGAAATGCTGCAGACGATCACCGGCGTTAAGCAGCGCTGGAATCCCCGCCTGACATTTCTCGGGATGCTCCCCAACCGCTTCAATCCGAACAGCGCCTCGCAGAAGGCCAATCTCGAAGTGCTGCTCAAAAGCTACGCGCAGTACATGATCCCGGCCAAGATCGGCAACCGAACATCCATTTCCGACGCGCTTGGCCAGTCGATCCCGGTGTGGGAAATCCCGAAAACAGCGGCCCGCGACGCGGGCAAGGAAATGCGGGCGGTCTTTGATCTTGTGGTGGACAAAATGGAGAAGGCGGCATGAGTACAAACCTCGATTTTAGCGGCCTGACCAGCTTCGCCGACCTGACGAAGCCGGACGCGCTCACCAGCGGCACGCCGCTTTCGCTCGCGCTCGACCTGATCGACGAGAACCCCAACAACCGGCGCAAGACCTTCGACGAAGCTGCGTTGCAGGAGCTGGCCGACTCGATCGCGGCCAAAGGCGTCCACACGCCGATATCGGTCAAGAAACATCCGACCGAGCCAGGGCGCTACGTGATCAACTTCGGTCATCGGCGGTTCCGCGCCTCGAAGCTCGCAGGTAAGGCGGAAATTCCGGCGTTCATAAGCGAAACGAACGACGAATTCGACCAACTGACCGAGAACATCCAGCGGGACAATCTGAGTGCTCGCGAGATTGTCGCCGCAGTTTCAGATCTTCTCGGGAGGCATAAGCAAGCAGAAATCGCCCGGATGATCGGCAAGAGCAAAGCATGGGTGTCCAAGCATGCCGCTCTGACCGAGCTTCCGGACGTTCTGTCCGAACTGCTGGACACCGAACGATGCCGCGATGCAAGCACGCTCTATGAGCTTTTGTTGGTGTGGAAATCCGATGCCGCCGCCGTGACGGAGTTTCTGGCCGGAAACTCCGATCAGATCGTGCAAGCGGACGTGGAAGGTCTGCGGGCCGCTATCAAGCGCGGGAAGACCCCGCCCGAGGGAACGCCACTTGCGGAAGTCTTCGCTGGCAAATCGCAGGACGCCGACATGTCAGCCAGCGAAAGCGGGGAGCCGAAACCGCTTGTCAGCGTGTTCGAGGACGAACGGACTCGCAATGACAGTTCGCAATTAGGCGACGGCGAGAATGGCGGCGACGGCGACGGCGACGGCGAGCGGCAGCAGAACGTGAAGCCAAGCAAAGCACCGCCGGACCCGATGAAGGTTAAGAAGCCGACTGTGCAGGTCCGTGTCGGTCGTCGTGAAGGCGTGCTGCTGATCGGGAAGACTGCAGCCTACGGCTTGGTCTGGGTCCAGTACGAGGATGCAAGCGAGGAGGAAATCGACGCGGGCAAAGTCAAGTTGATCGCCGTGACGGATGCCGCGAAATAGCAGGGCAGGGCCGGGGACAACCCCGGCCCGCATCTATGACCAGTCCAGTCGACTTCGCCCAGGCCATCATCGACGCAACGGATCGCATCAAAGCGGCCGGCGATGCCGACAGTGCGCTTGCTGCGCTCGACGCCCTAAATGTCCTATTGGACGACCACAAGCAGGTGCGGATGATGGCGCAGACGCTTTGTATCTTGGCCGAGCTGTTCATTGAGGACGGGCCTTCGAGCTGATGGACTAGAAGCGAGCGGAAAGCGAAAAAGCATTGAGGCGGCTGAGGCCGCCTTTTTGCTGTCTCGGATTTTTCTACCGGACGCCTGCCCACCCTTTACCCACAGCCAAGCCGACTCCTGGGGATTCACAGATTCATCCCACTACGTTCGCCGGCGCGCTTCGCGCGGCCGTGGATAAAGCGGGGACAGGGCAGGGGAGTAGTGTCGCTTTTGGTGGCCAAGGGCCACGGAGACAAGCGACCGCAGGGAGCGTGTTTTACCCGCGCCTGCAAAGTTGAAGCCGCGCCGCGATCAGGACCACCGGCAGAGACAGACACACCAGACGACTTCCTGACGAAAACCCCTGCGGAGCAAAAGAGTTTCGGGCCAGAAACAGAAACGAGGGGTAAGAGGCTAGTGCAGGATAGGCGTGTTACGCCGGTTTGTGGTACACTTCGCCCGGAATCCGTGCTATGTGTGTGGTCCCCTCGTTTCTGGTTGGAGCCAATGGATGTAAACCTGATGATCCGAACGACCGCCGAGATGGCCGCAGCCTTCGGTGCTCTCGCGGCTCGACAGCGCCTTACGACCAGCGAATTGCTCCGACAGTTGATCGTCACGGTGCTTGCTGGGAAGGGGGCGCCAGCAGCCCCGGCAGGGTCAGAGGCAGCGCCTAACCTGCCCTCACGCATGAAGACCCGGCTTACTCTCGACACGAAAGCCGCGTGGCAACAGCGAGCGCGGCAGCTGGGAATTGCTCCGAGCCAAATGCTGCGAAACGCGATTGCGGCGGTCCTCGCCCGCAACCCGATCGAGCTAACAGCGCCTGTCACGACGGACAAAGGCGAAGACGAACCCATGCAACGGATTCAGCTTTCGCTGAAACCGGGCGAGCTGGCGGCGATCGATATTGCGGCCGGGCGGCTGGGCTGGCGGCGAAACACATGGATCGTCGGCCTGATCAGGACGGCGACATTCAGCGAGCCACGTCTTACGGATCGCGAACTTGAGGCCGTGCATCGGTCGAATAGCGAGCTTGCCGCCATCGGGCGAAATCTCAATCAGATTGCCCGCGCCATGCACCGCGACGACCGTTACAAGCAAAGCGTTACGCTTGAGCGGATCGACAAGCTACGCGAGCAGGTAACGGAGAGCATCGAGCGATCAAGTGCGCTGCTGGAAGCCGCTGAGAACCGTTGGAGCCCGCCGGAACGTTTCCGGCCAGAAACCAAATGACCAATCCGTTCACCTTCCAAGGCTTCGACGCGACGACCGAGCTATTGCGTGGTCCGGTGCGAGCCAAGCGCGGGCCGAAGGAATCGGCACCGAAACCGAGCGGCGGCTCGAACAGCGGTCCCGTGGCGGAGTTCATCCGCAGGGCTGCGGCCGTCAGCAAGCGCACGCCGGAGGCTATGGTTCGCATTACTGGGGGCGCCGAGGACAAGGGCCACGTTAAAGAACATCTGGCCTACATCACTCGCAACGGCGAGATTCCGGCTACGAACGAGCGGGGCGAGGTCGTCTCAGGGCGCGAAGCAGTCCAAGACGTAGCGGGGGAGTGGAATATGGCCGTGCCCAAGCGCGGCGACCTAACGCGCAACGTCATGCTGTCCATGCCGCCCGGAACGGACCCGGAAAAGGTGCTTCGAGCCGCGACTACGTTCGCGGACAAGACCTTTGCGGGCGACCGTCAATATCTGATCGCGCTCCACACCGACAAGGATCACCCGCACGTCCACCTGACCCTGCGCCGACGCGGCTTCGATGGCCGCAATCTGAATCCGCGCAAAGAGGATTTGCAAAGCTGGCGCGAAGGTTTCGCGCATGAGCTGAGGCAGCTTGGCGTCGCCGCAGAGGCCACGCCCAGGCGGGCTAGAGGCGTTGTCTTGAAGCCGAAGACGCAGGCCGTGTACCACATGGAGCGCGACAACAAGGACGGCAAGAAGCGGCAGGACGGAACAGTGCGGCCCGCTCCGGCAGTCCAGCTGGCGAAGTTCGCCCAAGCAGTGCGCGAGGTCACAGGCGGGGAAGCGCCGAAGGTTCGGCCGTGGGAAATGAAGATCGCGGAGCGCCAGGCGAAGATCCGTGGCGGCTGGAACGCAACCGCGGATGCGCTCGACAAGCACGGCACCGGAGAGGCTAGGGCGCTTGCGGCTCAAATCCGTCAGTTCGTCGCCGAAATGCCGCCGATTCAGACAGAGCGCCAGCAAATGCACGCCCGCGTGGCGCAGGTGCGGGATCGAACGCGCAGCCACGGCCAGGACCGCGCATAAAAAAAGCCGCCCGAGGGCGGCTGCGGATCAGCGGGGCCGGATCACGTTGGCGGCTCGACCCGCGTCAAATCGACTGCTACGACGAGATACCCCACAGCCAGCATTACCGACGCCGCTGCGCCGGCTGCGTAGAACGTCCAGGAATGATGCAGCTGGGCCAGTGCGCCGGCTGCATGCACCACAATTGCCGAGCTGGCCAGAAGCACCGCACCGGCCGTCAGCGAGTGCAGAACAGTTCCTAAAAACGTCCGTACGTTCACGGTCTGTTCCAAACCTCTTCCCTCCTCAGCCATTTGATACGTCGTGGCAGACGCGACCATGCCGGATCGTGGGTTCAGCACGACCGAAACCAGCGGCCACGGCCAGAAACAGGGCTGGGACGGCCAGAGCAGCGCCCAGGAAGCCGACGACGGCCGAGGCCGCCAGCTGCGCGCCGCTGCCGGCGAGGCCCACCAGCGGGCTGGTACGGCGCACGTTGACGGCAACGAGCGCCAGCGTGACAACGGCACCAGCAAGCGACAACAGGACGCCTGCGGTCATCGTCTCGGCCGACTGCACCATGCCGACGCCACCAATCACGCTCCACACGCCGACGGCGCCGACGACCAGCGGAAACCAGCCGAAGAATCGATGGCCGTACTCGCGCGTGGTGAAGCGGTTAAACGCGACGATGGCCACAAGGGCGAGCCCTGCGACAACGAATGCAGCGGTGATTTCGAGAATGAACATGCCGCGTCTCCTCAAGTGGTGTACCGCTATCTTGCGCCTGTCATGGTTTGTCTGGCAACCAGTGTTTACACCGTTTTATAGACACTTTAAAAGAGGGCCGTTACCGGCGCGATTCGACAGACGAGCTGCCTGTTAGGGAAAGGACGCCCCGTTGCTTAAAATTCTCGATGAAGCTGATCGTGTCCGTCGAGACGTAGCCCCACGCACAACGCAGCAGCATAAGGCTGACCTCGGCCAGTTTATGACGCCGACGAGCGTTGCCCGCTTCATGGCGTCGCTGTTCCCTTCCAGCACCCTGCAGACCTGTCGCCTACTCGATGCCGGCGCAGGCGTCGGCGCGCTGTCCTGCGCGTTCCTGCATCGCTGGGCAGAGGGTGGCTTCGGGTTCAAAGAGGTTGAGGCGACCGCTTACGAAATCGACCCGGCACTACGCGAGCACTTAGCGCAGCACTTGGCGGGATACGCGGGCGTTACCTCCCGCATCGTCGGGGGCGATTACATCGAGCTGGCCACCGAAGAAGGTCTGCAGGGTCCGGGCTTTACTCACGCGATCCTCAATCCGCCCTACAAGAAGATCAACAGCCATTCGGCCCACCGCCTGGCACTGCGCCGCGCCGGCATCGAGACAGTGAATCTCTATTCGGCATTCGTGGCGCTGGCATTGGTCCAGGCCGCGCCGGGTGGCCAGATCGTCGCCATCATCCCGCGCAGCTTCTGCAATGGCCCGTATTACCGACCGTTTCGGGACTTCATCCTAGAGCGGGCCGCGATCCAGCACATGCACCTGTTCGCCTCGCGCAGTCAGGCATTCAAGGATGACGACGTGCTGCAGGAGAACGTCATCATCCGGCTTGAGCGCGGCGGCCGTCAGGGTGCTGTAACGGTCACGACCTCCACCGATGACAGTTTTTCCGACCTCACGACGCACGAACACCCGTTCGACCGCATTGTGTTTCCGGACGATCCGGAACGCTTCATCCACGTGCCCACATCGCCGGAGAGAAATGCGCTGCAGCTGTCGGCAGCCGTGAGGTGTTCGCTGGCCGATCTTGGCATGAAGGTATCAACCGGCCCGGTCGTGGATTTTCGGTTGAAAGCGCATTTGCGGGCTATGCCGGAGCCGGGAACCGTTCCCCTTCTCTACCCCGGCCATTTCAGCGGCAGCGGCACCACATGGCCGATGCCAGGCGCGAAGAAACCGAACGCGATCGTTCGAGACGCCGACAGTGAAAAGTGGCTTTACCCGAGCGGCTTCTATTGCGTGGTGCGGCGGTTTTCATCGAAGGAAGAAAAGCGGCGGATCGTGGCCAGCGTGGTAGAGCCTGCAGCCTTCGGCGATGCGCCGATGCTGGGCTTTGAAAATCATCTGAACGTGTTCCACGAGAAGAAACAGGGCTTGCCGCAAGCGTTGGCGCATGGACTGGCGCTGTTTCTTAACAGTACCGACGTGGACGAGAACTTTCGTCGTTTCAACGGACACACACAGGTCAACGCGACCGACTTGAAGGGGATGAAGTACCCGAGCCGCGATGCGCTGATCCAGCTAGGCAGATGGGCCATGCAGCAGGACGCGCTCACCCAGGCGCAGATCGACGCCAAGCTGGCAGCACTGACGGCATGACCAATCCGAACGAATACATTGAGGCCGCTCACCAGGTCATCATTGCCCTTGGACTGCCACGAGCGCAGCAGAACGAGCGTTCTGCCCTCTGTCTGCTGGCGTTGCTCAACCTTTCCCCGGGTCGTGCTTGGGCCGATGCTGAGGCTCCGCTGGTAGGCATTACGCCGATCATGGATTGGGTGCGCGAGCACTACGGTAAGGAATACGCGCCGAACACCCGCGAGACTTTCCGCCGGCAGACGATGCACCAGTTCTGCGATGCGGGCATTGCGCTATACAACCCGGACAAGCCGGGCCGGCCGGTAAATAGTCCGAAGGCGGTTTACCAGGTGGAGCCGTCTGCCCTCACCTTGTTCCGCACGTTTGGCACTGACGGTTGGCATGATGCTCTAACGGACTATCTCGCTGGGCGGGAAACGCTGGTCGCGCGCTATGCAATGGAGCGGGAGCAGAACCGCATCCCGGTCGAGATCGCGCCAGGCAAGGAAATCACCTTGAGCCCTGGCGAGCACAGTGAGCTGATCCGCGCGATCATTGAGGACTTCGCCCCGCGTTTCGCGCCAGGCGCCGTGTTGGTCTACGCCGGCGACACGGGCGATAAATGGGGTTATTTCGATGCACCACTGCTGGCGTCGCTGGGTGTGGACGTGGATTCGCACGGCAAAATGCCGGACGTGGTGTTGCATTACACCGAGCGAAACTGGCTGTTGCTGGTCGAGTCGGTGACCAGCCACGGTCCGGTTGACGGCAAACGACACGCCGAGCTTGCGAAGCTGTTTGCGGGATCGTCGGCCGGGCTGGTCTACGTTACCGCCTTTCCGAGCCGGCCCATCATGAGTCGCTATCTCGGCGAGATCGCATGGGAAACTGAGGTGTGGGTAGCCGATGCGCCCTCGCACCTGATCCACTTCAACGGGGAGCGGTTCCTAGGACCGTACTCGACTCACGGAAATAGCTGAACCGAACGGCGGCGGTCACCGAGGTCACGCCATCATGACGCACATACGAAGAAGGCGCGGCTTGCGCCGCGCCTCCAGGTCATCGATCGGGTGCCGAAATGACTATTCGGCTCTTGCCTCGACTGGATTACCGTCATCCTTTCCACCGCCGCCGGCCGGTGTGCAGTCCTGATACGCCGAATTGCACTGGCCACGCACCAACGAGTTCACCAGGTCAGGCGTCCCGCTGGGGCAGCGGTTGAGGAAGTCCTTGCGCTTCGTGCGCAGCCGGCCCGCCGAGCTGGCATCGATGCTGAAATACTCCCGCAGCGCCGGCATGCACTCGCTCGGAGCCGAGCCGACTGCAGCCAGGCACATGAGCGCTTGACATGAAGTCGTCTGCTTTGCCGTGAGTTCACCGGCTTTTGCGGACCAACTGCTACACAGCGCAACGGAAATGACCCCCGCGAGTGCTGCCATTTTGACAATGTTGTTTCTCATCGCTTGTTACTCCTCTGGTTGATGGTTTACCGCTCCATCCCGTGTTCCTGCCGGCGATCGGTTTCCTGCCGGCGACGGATCTCGGGAATCTGTTTGCCCTGGGCCAGATCGCGCTCGATGTTCTCGCGCGTTCGCGCAACGAACTGAGACTGATCCTCCGGGCGAAGGCGTTGCTTCGCGAAGGACTGCGCTGCGCTTTCCAGGGCGAAAGCCTTTGCAAGTTCGGGATGCTCGCGAGCAGCATCGCGCTTCTGCTTGCCGTCCGCGTCGCGGCTGGCGCGATAAGCGTCTAGCGTCTCGTTCTTCTCGATGGCGTTGCCGTGGCCAGTCTGCTTGCCGAGCTGTTCGGCCCGCGCCTTGTCCTGTTCGGTCGGCTCGTAGCCCTTGACGTCGATGCCGCGTGCAGCCGCCTCGATGTAAGCCTTCCGCCGGAACGCCTCATCGCCTCTCACGGTAATCTCGGTCCAACCGCGAGCGTCGGCCGTTTCGATCATGCTCGCCACGGCCTTGTCGTCGAACGTCCGGATCGTCTGGAGACGATTGCCCTTGTCGACGAAAGCAACCCGCTTTGGATCGTTCGGATCGAGGAATTTCTCACCGTCGCGGCGATAGGTTGACGCGACCGTTTCGGGAACGAGCTTGTCCCGCGCAGCTGCGTCGGCGAATGCCGAGAAATCCCGCACCTGGTTCTGCCCTTCGGCGGGCGAACCAATGGCCTGATCCGGGCTGGGCTTCCGGCTGCGATCGCCAGCGACAAGGGTCTGTATCTGGGCTTCGCTCAAACCGCGCTCGATGGTGTTGTCTGTCCGCTTGCTCGCTTCGCTGGGAAGCGCTGCGCCCTCCCGCTGCAGGAACGCAGCCAAGCGCTCCTGAGCGGCCTTCTCGGCCGCTGCAGCACTCGCCTGCACTTCGGGAGCCGCGCCCGCCACACGCGCCTCTACGGCCTTTAAGCTGGCGTCATCGGCCACACGCTCCGCAGCTTCTAATTCGCGGAATTTGTTGGCCACATCCGGGACTGTGCTCGGCTCACGGCGGAAATCACCCAAGCCCTGCTGCGCGGCCGCGTAATCCTTGGCCGCCAGCTCGTAACTCTGCTGCACCGATGCCGGATCAGCACCCGGACTGTGCAGCCGGTCCACGGACGCCGAAACCGCTTCGGAGTGCAGGTCGACGCGATCCTGTAGAAGTGCGCGGCGGTCGATGGCTTCCTGCAGCGTCTGCGGCGCCTGCAGCGAGCGGATCATTTCCTGATATTCCCACTCGGCTTCGAAATCCGATGCCGACCGGGTAGCGTCGCCGGCGATATCTGCGCGGACCTCGACGCCGGCGTTCGGCCCCTGCGTCTGGTCGATGTCTCTTGCTTCGGCGTCGATCGCGGCTTCCGCTTCGTTCACCAGGGCGCCAAACTGCGATCGTTCGTGATAATGCGTCCCAGCCGCCAGGTCATCGCGTTCTTTGCGCCATTCGGCAGCGTAGTCGCCGAGTTCATTATCAAAGACCCGGCCCAGTGTGTCCGCGGTCTGGCTGAATCTCGCATCGGCCGCCAATACGTCGCTGGTTTCCAGAACGGGGACATACACACCCTTTGCCGCGTCGAATTCCTGCACCGTCCAACGCGGATCGGCAGCTTTCGCAACGTCGGCACCGAGAGACTGTTGGGCGGTTTCCCACTCGACTTCGGTTCTGAAGTCAGAGCGATCATCGAGATACCGAACACCATTCTCCGGCCCGAGGTGGTCGGCCGCATAGTCCTGACGATCCAAGTCAACCACCCGGCGGTCTGCCGCCTCTCGGAAGCTCCTATCGGCTTCGAGCGCGCTAGCCGTCCTGAGTACGACAGCTTCTACGTCGTCGCTTGAATTGACAGTCTCCACCACCCAACGGTTGGGAAACTCGCCGCTTTCGAACTCGGCACGCTTACGATCTTCCTTCGCGAGCATCGCCGCTTCGGAATCTGGATCGATGTCGCGCTGTTGATTTTCGAGCCGGCGCAGTGCTTCGACATCGAGCGGCAGATCGCGGTCAAGCTGGGCATCCATTTCAGCCATAGCATCGCGGAAATGCTCTTTCCGCACCTCCTCGAAAACCGCTTCCACTGCCCGTAGCGCTTCGGGATCGGCATAGTGCTGGCCGTTGGTAGCGACAGATCGGGCTTCACTTCCGAGCGCCTGTAAGGCTTCTTCCTCAGTGTTCAGTCCAAGAGTCTCTGACCACCTCGGCGTTGTATCGACATCCCAGCCCTTGGTGCCGTCGTTCCGCACCAATTCGCTTTGAGTCACAGAGGCCAGCTGCAGATCGACAAGCCTTGAGCCCACTGAGCGATCTTCCTCGGCGACATACGCCAGCATGTGCTCTGCATGGACCGATGACGCGACGCGCTTTTCAAATTCCGCGAGCACATCCGAGACATGCCGGAATTGACCCTGAGCGTTGAGGTAGTCGCTCTGGTCAGCATTCATTGTCGGATCGCGGCGGATCGCGTCGAACTTCTCGCGGGCGGCCTCGATCGTGTCCAAATTCTCATTACGCTGATCGAGCACTTCCGCGAACGTCATGGTGTCGGGAATGCCGTCCCGATCCAAATCGTTCAACCGACGCGGCGCTGCTGCCGCGTCCGCTTTGTCGATCGCATCGGCCTGATCCTTCCACGGCGTTCTGTCCCGGAATGCAGCCGGGTACGGAATGCCGCTCTCGCTTCTGTTGAAGTCTTCGTTTGCCATTACCTACTCCCTATGCGGCTCGTGCCGCGTCGTCGTAAAAACTGGCGGCGAGTGCCGCCACCTGGTCATCGGTCAAGGGACCTTCCGGAACCTCGATGTCTGAAAAATCCATGCTGAAATCTGACGCCGTGAGCGTGTGCAGCTCGGTCATGTCTTCGGCCGTGAATGCACGCGAGGGCGTGTCGCCGAGTTGCGAGAGCGCGAGCTTTGCCGCTTCCTGCATCGAGGACGCCGCGGCCGCCGGCTGCAGCACCGGCACAGTCGCAGCCAGACTGCCCGTCTGCGCGGCCTGTTCCAGCAGCTGCCGAGACGGTGCTTTGCCCGGCTTACAGCCGGCCCGTAGCAGCGGCGACGCCTGCTGCAGTCGATCGGTGAACACTGGATCGAGGAAGTATCGGATCTTGTCGCAGTTGATCGGCTTCAAATTCCGAATGAGCAGAATTTCCCGCCACTGGCCAATCTCCTTGACCTCCTGCGGCAGCAGTAACGCTCGGCCGTGCTCGCTCTCATTCTTCGAGTGGCTTTTCGACTTGAAGGCGATGCCGGATTTGCCCGTCGAATACTTCTTGATCGTATCGATGCCGCATTCCTTGGAGATCTCCTCCGCGATACGAAAATTGCTCGGCGCAAAGACCACCCGCACGTCCATGTTGTCGAACAGCGTCTCGGCCGCGTCCGGGCCGTAGCCGTTGCGCGGATCACGCACCTGCGACGGGCTTTGAAAGATCGCGATCAGCCGCAAGTTATAGCCGGCGATGTAGCTGATGCCCTTGGCCAAGATCGGAATGCGGCCGGGAGCCATGAACTCATCCATGAGCAAAAGGCATTTGAACCGCAGGGCCGGGTCCTGATGCGGAAGCTCGCGCGTATTCAGATCGATAATCTGCTGAAACAGCAGATTGATGATCGGCGCCATGCGATCGATATCGTCGGGCGTGATGCCGATATAGACCGACATCGGTTTACGGCGCAGCTCGCGCAGATCGAAGTCATTGCCCGACGTGGCCGCATCGATCATCGGGTTCTGCCACAGCTCAAGCCGCGAGGTGAAGCTCTTACGGATCGACGTGCGCGTGTTGTCGCTGGTGTCCAGGTAATCGGACAAGGCGACGATGCACTCGGCCGACAATGGCTCGTCCGATGCCTGCCGGCTTTCGAGCGTGCCTTTCAGGCGCTTCGCCGTCGCCTGCATGCCGAACCGCATCACCGCGCCCAGACTCACCACAGCGCCCGGCGTCTCCATCTGGTAGAGCACGATGCCCAGAAAGAGCGACCGGCAGGAAGCGGTCCAGATCGGATCGCCACCATCGGAAGGGTCCGGCCAGATCATCGAGCCGATTTTCTGGATATCGTTGATGCGTGCGCCGGGTTCGTTGCTGATATAGCTAAGCGGGTTCCACCGATGCGTGCGGCCGTCGCGAGCCGCGGGATTGAACAGGAAACACGCCTGTCCGCACTTCGCGCGATAGCCCGATGTCAGGTCCCAATTCTCTTGCTTGATATCGAGAACGACGACGGATTCCGACCAATTCAGCAGGTTCGGAATAACGATGCCGACGCCCTTGCCGCCGCGCGTCGGTGCAGCCACGTAAACATTACTGTCGCCGGCATACATGACGTAATCCCGGCCATCCTTGCCGATGATGATGCCGCTGTCGCCGAACAGGCCCGCCTTGACCATCTCGCTGCGCTTGGCAAAGCGAGCCTCGCCGTAGAGTGACGGCGTGCTCTTGCGGCTCATGATGAAAAAGAAAATGCCGGCGAACGGTGCGGCCGCGAGCATCGACGCCGCCTGCAGGTGGCGCATGATTTCCGGCCGGTCCCCGTAGTGATGCCAATACTGATAGAGCGTTAGTAAGCCCGGCTTGGCGTCGACCTTGGCCAACACCACGAAGAGCAGCCCGCCGATCAACAGCCAGGCAATCGCGACGAGAAGCGCCAGCAGCACGCCGCCAGCCACCTTGATCCATGTCGGAATGCTTTTCATGCGGCCTCCGCCAAGGAGCGGACGCGCGACGACGCCAAGCGCCGTTCGGGATCGAAATAGACCTCAACCAGCTTCCGGCGCTTGTAGAACAACACGACATCGATCGTCTCGAAGCAAAGCTGCTGCAGGTACACCGGATCGAGGTTTTGACCGGCCGGGCTGGACTTGATCAGCGAGGTAAGCCGACTGATCGCATCCAGTGCGCTATTGGCATGGATCGAGGACAGCGAGCCCGGATGACCCGTGTTCAAGCTGTCCATGTAGTTCCAGGCTTCATCGCCGCGCAGCTCCGCAAGCAGAATCCGGTCCGGCTTCATCCGCATGCAGGATTTCAACGCATCCTGCGCCGTATTTTGCGGACCCGTGTCGCCCGGAACGTGCGGCCGGAAGAACAGATGGACCTTGTTCGGGTGACCAGTCAGGAACAGTTCGTGGGCGTCCTCGATCGTGATGACCCGCTCGCTGTGCGGAATCTCCCCGGCCAAGCTCTTCATGACCGTCGTCTTGCCGGAGCCGGTCGCACCGGCCAGAAGGATGTTCTTGTGCGACCGCACCGCCAATGCCAGGAATTCCGGCATGCGCTTCTGCTTGAGCAGCTGCACCATCTGCCGATCCGAATCCGACAGGCTGGGCGATGCCAAAGCTGCACCGGCAAACGAGCCCTCTGCATCCAGCTCCGCAAGCGTCTTATCGATCATGCTCGGTTTGCGGATCGTGAAAGAGACAGTGCCCTCGCTGCAGGCCGGCGGCATGACCACCTGCACACGCTCCCGATCGGGGAGCGTGCCAGACAGAATCGGCCGTAATGGCATCTTGTTGAAGGTCGAAACCAAGCGCGCCAGCTGCGTGCAACGCGAGAGCGTCAATTCCGGCAGCTCATGCCGGTGCCAGCCGGTCGGGCCTTCCGTCCAGGCTTCGCCCGGACGGTTGACGCAGACTTCAGTCACCCCGCTGGCCAATAATCTGGCCAGCGGTTCCATGTAGTGACGGAGCGAGGATGCTTCCTCGCTGTTACTTGCTGATGCGAAGGTCATAGACACCCCGGAAATCCAGATCGCGGGCAACGTAGATGTTGATCAGGTCGCCTTGATTCTTGTTGAGGGTCGGCGGGATGTTGATGCTGTTCTGCAATGCCAGCTCGGCCGCGTCCTGCGTCGCGTCGCCAGTACCGCCAAGCGAGATCGTGTCGCCGCCACTGTCAGAGCGCGATTGAGCGACCGCATATTCCGTGCCGGCGTCGACGAGGCTCAACAGCAACGCGCCGCCGTACCGCTCCCAGAAATGCGTATCAACCCAGCCAGGCAGACCGGACCGGCCCAGCTCATCGGCGCCGGGCGAATCCAGTTTCACGGCTACGCCGTTCGGCGTGCGAACGCGGGTCCACAAAACGAAAATCCGATTCATGCCCTGCTTCATCTGGCCGGAACGATATTCGCCCTCGATGATCGAGCCGCGCTCCAGCAGGAGCACTTTCCCGTTGTCGCTGTAGACGTTCCGCGTGAGCCTGCAGCTGGTCATTCCCGGAAGCGTGCTGGTCAGTGCCGTGATCAACGCGCAGTCCAGGAACGTACCTTTCGCGATCAGGTAATTGCGGTCGGTGAGCATGAACGCGGATGCCGCATCCGTGCGCGTCGCCTGCAGCTGCCCGCCCAATCCGCCCTCGATGCCGTCGTCGCCCTGCAGCTGCCCGTCGACGGCCGCGGGCGTCGCTGCATTACCGCCAGAATTACCAAACGACAGGATCGGCGCACGTTGCCGGCGCATCAACAGCAGCTCTTCTTCGGTGGGACCGCTGGGCTTGGCAGGCGCACCCGGCGTCCCTGCAGCGGGCGGTGCGGCCAGCGGCGGCGGCTCCGTTGCAGCGGCGGGCGGCGGCGGCGCTTCGGTTTCGAAATTCAGGGGCGGAAGACTGCGGCGTGTCTGCGCTCCGTTGTCCTCCTTTGTGACGGGTTCCGGGTCAGGCCGGATATTGAGCCAGGCCATGACGCCGGCGATCGCCACCAACGCCATAACGCCAACCACCTTCCCCGCCTTGCCGCCACGCTTTCGAGAATTGACCGGCGGAACGCCGCGTTCCTCAGCCAACGATTCCGGGCCATTACCCGCGCTGTGTTCGATAGTGCTCATGTGAATTCCTTGGAGTTCGGCCGAGTTACGGGCGCGGGGTGCGGATAACGCGATCGACGGAATCGCTCACCGTTCCGTTCGGCGTGCTGATGCCGTTCGGATCGAATGACCGGTTTTCGACGCAGGCGACGAGTGGGCCACGGCGCAGGATCAGACGCTTGACGACACGCTGAATCACGATCCAATCGCCCTGGACGTTGGTATTCACCAACGCCTCTTTGCCGTCCGCCAGCACTTCGAAAATCGCCGGCATGTCGCGGTTCGCGGAGAACTGCAAATACGTGAACCGGCCGTCGTCCATCGCCTTGTCCGGCGCGATTTCCCGCGAGCCACATGCCCAATAATCGAAGTTCTTGCCGACCACTGCCGCGGTCGCCAGTTTGGTTTCCGCTCGCGCTTTTTCGGCTGCAGCCTCACGCGCTTTCCGCTCATCTTCCGGGTAGAGAAACCGGACCGCGAAAAACATGTCGTTGGGACGTGGCTGCGCCCCGTTCTGGCTTTCATGGGCCGTCAGAACGAAGTTGTAGACGCGGTTTCCAGGCTGCGCGACGACGGTCATGTTCGTCGTGGCGTTCGGCTCGCGAGGCTTGACGAACAGATGATTGCCGGTCGGCGCGACTTCCCAAGCAAGGGAATCGCCCATCGCAACGCTCTGGACGGTTTCACCGTCCCCGAGCTGGATATGCGTCACGAAGCCGTAATGCCCGACCACGCGAACGACGTTGGAGCCGTCGTAATTGACCGTCTTTACCCGCTGGTCCGCAGCACCAGGCGCGGGCGTAATCTCGGCCAACGCCGTACCGGCCGACAGCAGTAGAGCCAAGCTGATGAGGAGAAATCTTTTCATGATCAGCCGCCTCCCACTTCCGGATCATTCCGGTAATCGACGACCTCGAAACCGATCGGATTGACCAGGCGATCGTCTTCCGTCATCGGAGCGTTGGAGTACCGGAAAGTCACCGTGGCCACCCACAGCGACCGCGACGTGCCCTCAGTGCCGCGGATCGTCTTTTCGTAGCGGACCGAAGCAATGTTTCCGGCCAGAAACGAAATGTTGAGGATGCGGACGCCGACGTTCGCGGAGGCGCCGTAGACCTTCATCGGCGATTCCGGGTTATCCGGCTTGAACCATTCGTGATACGCCTGAGCGACCTGCTGCTGCGACATCAAGGCAACGGCCTTGTAATTCACCGGCGCAAGCTCACGGCTGTATTCCTCCCGCGCCCGAACGTACTTGCCCACCATGTACTTATTGACCGCTTCGCTTTCGGTTCGGGACGCTTCATTGAGTTTCGACACGGCATCGACCGATCCGTTCGACTTGTCGACGCGCACGACGAAAGGCTGCACTTCCTTGAGCGGCGTCAGACCGGCCACCGCGCCGACTGCCGCAACAGCCACCACTACGGCCGCGGAAGCGACCATCCACGCACGACGCTGGCTGCGATCGGCCGCCACGGCGCGATCGACCTCCCAGCCTTTCGACAGATCCGCATATGCGGCCATGTCGGGCTTGCTGCCGCTCGCCGCCTGCACCGCAGTTTCCCCCCGGTCCTTACTCACTGGCCTTCTCCTCGATTGTCGGAACGTCTTTGTTGATGGGCCAGTATTGGCCCTTGGGCTGCACCGGCTTGTTGAGGTGGGCAGCACAGCCGCCCAGCATCAACACCGCCAAAAGCACGCAAATCACACGCATGGGATCACCTTCCTGATCGTCTGAGAAACAGCGGAATCGGCCCGTCAGGACCGACTTATTGAATTGCTGGCGCGGAACATCTGCCCGGCTGCCTTCGCCGCCACAGCGGCCCCGAGCGTGGCTTTGCCGGCAACAAGCGTTGCGGCCTTGCCCGTCATTGCAGCCTTGACGCCCGACTGCCCGGCATCTGCCGACAACCGCCGAACCGCCGACGTTGTGGCCAAAGCCACGCCGCCGCCCAGGGCGCTTGCGAGCGGGCCGACTTGGAACAACAACACGATGCACGCGACGGAAATCACGGCCATCGTTGCGCAGGCTTCGATCATCGCTTCGGAGACGACTTTCTCGCCCGCGTTCTGAACAATGACTTCCATCATCGCGAGGAACATCGTCGTCACCGCCAGGGCGAGGATCAGCGTCAGCATGTAGTTGATGACTTGACCGAGCCACGCATCGAAGAACCGTTGCGTCGTCTTGAACATGGTCATGAGGATGAAGATCGGGCCGAGCGCGAGCAGCAACACCATCGCGATCTTCGCCACCAGGATGATGATGCCGGCGACGAGCGTGAACGCCACACCCAAGATCAGGATGAACATCGCGACGAAGTACATCCCGAAATTGCCGCTGAACATACCGGCTTGGTTCCAAGCCGACCGCGAAACCTCGACGGTCCGGTTCAGCAGGACATCCAAGCTCTCGAACGTCGACGTGTCGCCGCTTTCTGCCGACCCGTTGAACGCAAGAATGTTCGCCATCGCGCCGGGCGTATCCATGAAGAAGGACACGACATCGCTCTGGTAGCGGCCCGCGTTGAGCGCAAAGCCCAAGATGATCGCGATCTTGAGCAGTCGAAACAGCGCATCGGTCACCGGCTCATCGATGAGCCCGCGGATCATCGAGAAGCCCCACAACAGAATGTAAATCGCGAACATCGTCCACGCGACAGGCGATATCGCCGCGACTATGGCCGTCGACGTTTCGGCGATGTACGTCGTAAGCACACCGTCGAAATTCGAATACAGCCAGCCGAAAAGCTCCAGATCACTTTCCATAAATCCTCCGCCCTTACAGGGGCTTGCGTGACGGTTTGTCCATCAAACCCGCCTGTCTGGCGCGGGCACAGTTGCCGGATGCGTCGGCCTGCAGCTCGGCTTTGCTGCTGCATTCCTCGACCTTGGCTTTCCGTTCGGCCGGGTTGGCCAAGTACCATTCCACGGATCGCGCCGGCTCGGAGTCGCAGCCGCCCAGAAGGGCGACTGCGACCACCGCCAGCAAAATGTTTGCCTGGCGATTCATGCCGATTACCTCACGACTCTGCGCAGCGAGTTCGACGTGCTGGGCTTGTCTTGCACCAGCTCACGCACCTGCTGTTCCTCGATCGCCTTCTGAGCCACTGCCGCCTGCGCCAGCGCCTGCATCTGGATCGACTCGTTCTGCAGCATCACCATCTCGACGTTGATGCGGGCGTTCAGATCAGCAATCGCCTTCGTGTCGGTCGCGCCGGGGATGGCGTCCATGAGCGCCTTGAGCCGCTGATAGCGGCCTGCGGCGTTGTCGTAGACCGTACCGGCCGAAGCCTGCGCACTGGCCGCAGAATTGGCCCAGCCTTCGCTTGCTTCGAACGTGGCTTCCGGCACCAGCTGGCGAAGCGTGTTCGCATCGAGCTTCGATGCACTGGCCTTGATCTGCTGAGCCAGCGAGGACAGGTTCTGCCCGCCGTTCATCTGGGCCAGCGTTTCCTGCCAGTTCGACGGGATCACGTTCCGGACTTCATCGGCGAGGATGTTCTCCATCCCGCGGCCGCCGACCGTCGAGTCGTACATCTGCTTGGCCTGATCCAGCTGCGCCTGCAGCTTGGCCAGTTGCTCGATGCCCTGCTGATACTGCTTGATCGCTTCCGCGATCGCAGCCACGTCGATGACCGGCACCCCGCCGGCAGATGCTGGCATGGGAGCACCGCCGACCGCCAACGTCACCGCAACCGCCATGCAGAGCGCTTTGAGCTTGTGCGCCCGGACGGGCGCATTGGACTTCGTTTTCATAGCTTTAGAACCTCCTACGTTCGTGGAAGACCGGCAGCCAATCCGCCGGATTCGGCCCGGTATCGGGCAGAATTTGTTGCAGCAGCTCGACCGTCGCCGTCGTGCCCGAAAGCACGGCGAGTTCGTCATCGAGTCCGCCAAGGTTGAGTTCGCAGATCGCCGAGTGCGTGCCTTGCTTCACAAGGAAATGCCGGTTCGGCATCGCGGGCATGTCGGCTTGGATAATCTCGTATTCCCGCTCGGAGAGCTTGAATCCGCCGACGTAATCGGCGTGCGACGCCTTCGGGTTCGGCAAGTAAATCTGCGTCACCGACTGCTGCACCAGCGTGTCGGCAATCCGCGCCTTGAGAACGTCGCTCGGGCTTTGCGTTCCGAAAACGATGAAGCCGTTTTGCTTTCGGATCGTCTTGAGCTTGTTTTCGAGGTAGACCGACAGCCACGGGTCGTAGAGGACTTTCCAGCCCTCATCGAACCCGATCATGATCCGGCGGCCGTCGATGACTTCCTCCTGCCGGTGCAGCAGGTACATCAACACCGGCTCGCGCACGGTGTCGTTGTCGAGCAGATCGGTGATATCGAACCCGTTGACGCGATGCTTCGCCGGGTCGATCAGATCCACGTCGTTGTCGAATACCCAGGCCAATGCGCCGCCGAGCACCCAGCGGTTCAGCCGTGCGGCCGCGCCGTCCGGATCGCTCACATCGAGAAAATCCAGCAGCTTGACGAGCCGGCGCTGATGGCGCGGAAGACCGAGCACGCCGGTAATGCCGTCGTCGATCGCGCGTTCTTCGCTAGGCGTCAGGTGATGCCCGTCCGCTGTTACCAGCTTGCGCACCAACGCCTGCAGGAATGTCAGATTGCCGGGCGTATCGCCGAGCAGGAACGGGTTAAAGCCGGTGCTCTCGCCGTTCTTGATCGTGAGGTAGGTTCCGCCCAGGGCACGGATAAGAATCTCCATGCCCCGGTCCTTGTCGAAATAGAAAACGGTCGGCTCAAACTTCTCCAGCTGCGCGAGCAACAAGCCCTGCAGCACCGTTTTGCCCGATCCGGTCGGACCGATGATCATCGTGTTGCCCGGCACGCGATCGTCGGCCTTCACGTTGTCCTCGCGCAGCGCGTCTTCGCCGTGCCGGCGACGCTTGGGCGGAATGTGGAAGCTGAAGTAATAGGGCGTGCCGCTGGCGGTCTTGAACAGCGCGACCGCCGGCCCCCACTGATTGCCATCCGCAAGCCCGCTCGGATGCGTGTGCATCGAGGCGAACCCGGCGAAGTTGCGCGAACTGATCGGCGCCGGCCGAGTGCGACTGGTGAAGTTGCCCGGCAGCTGCGAGAAGAATGCCGCTTCCAGGCCCCAATCCTCGCGAACCGCAACCGCGCCCGCATCGGACAGGTTGTTTCTGGCCAGAGCGACATTCTCGTTCAGCGTTCGGACGTCGCTGGCGAAGATCGCCAAGGACAGATGATGCTCACCCATGACGAAACGACCGGAACCCACGTCATCGAGTGCGCTAGTGATTTCCGCGACCTGGGAAACAGCGACTTCCCCCGACTGCGCCATTTTGGATTGCTGTACCGTCAGCATGCGGATCGCCGGCTGCTTCGGGATGAACCGAAACGACTGCGTGAGCACGAACGGGAACGGCAACGACAGAAGCTTGTTCATGAAGCCCGGCGCGGTGGTGTCCGGGTATTCCTTGAGCGCGAGGATCGCGCCGATTGTGGAACTGGTCGCCCCGCGCAGCTCGAACGCTTCCCCGCCGAAGAATGGCCGTGCCGTCGACAAGAGACTGCCGATCGTCACGTCTTGACCGGGCCGCATGCGCGGCACGGGCCAACGCTGCCATTCCCCGTTGAGCAGGAAGCCGAAGAATTCCAGCACTTCGGAGAACATGATGGTGTTGCCCGGCGCGACCTCATGTTCGTACCAGCCCAACCGGCTTGGAGCGTAATCGCGCAGGCCCGCTTCGATCGTGCGGCAGACCTCCTCCATGTCGTCCATTGACTGATCGAACTTGGCTTTCATCTCAGCCACGCTCAATCGATCGAAGATCCGCGCGATGAACTTCTTGAGCTTGCTTTCGTCCGGCGAGTACACGACCGTCAGATAAAGGTCGTTGACCATCATCTTGCCGCGCGTGACGCGCTGCCGGTAACGCTCGTTGAGCGTCCCGGCGAACGATCCCGGCTCGAACTCACCGGCCGGATAATCCCGCCGCTCCTCGCGCACCGTATGCGGCCACAGCGTCACCTTTGGCGACTGGATGGTGCGCAGCAGCCCGTTGAGGCGTGAATGGTAGGCGTCCAGATCCTCGACATCGGCGCTTTCATGCGCAATGCCCGCGATTTTGAAGACCGTCACCAGATCGCCGCCCGTCGTGGTAACGACGTGCGGACTTACGTGCGACTGATAGGGAATAGACCTTGCGACCGGGATTTCCCGGTTTGTTGCGCCCTGTGTGCGATTCATCTGCTGCGCTTCCTGAATTCAAGCGGTGAATAGGAGGCGCTTCCCCACACCGACCGATTGAGGCACCGGCCCTTGGTCGATGCCATCATGAACAGCAGCCGGAAGGCCCGAGGGTCCTTCTTGCAAATGCCGTATGCGATGGCGTGGAGAGGCGCGTAAGCGATGAGCCAGAGCGGGTTGGATGAGACGATGTACCCAATCCCGACGCCCATCGCGATAAAGACGATTGCCTCGTAGGTAATGCCCCCGACCGTCGCCGGTCGGGTGGCACCTACAAACAAGGGATCGACCTGGACCGATGCCCCGGCCATGCTTAGCCGCCCATTCCGGCCGAGAAGTAATCGACGATCTGGGTCGCGCCGAAGATCAGCACCAGGCCGACAACGATCTTGCCGGCCCAATCCCAACTCAGCTTGCCGAACATCGCGGCAAGACCGCAGCCGATGACGCCGATGATGGCGACCCAGCGAACGACGGACATGATCAGGTTGTAGGTGTTTTCCGCCGTCTGATCCCACGGGCCGGACTGAGCAAACGCCACGCTCGGAAGTGCGACGAGCGTGAAGATGACCAGGGAAACGAAGAACGAGCGGTTCCGCTCATGAAGCACAGCTGCTTTCATGTGAATCTCCAGAATAATGATGATGATGAGGTGTGAGTTTAAGCCGGCTCTACCGGCTCACATTGCGCGTGTTGCGGGTGCTGCGGTTTTTTCGTCGTGCTGGTCCCCCTCTGGTTAAATTGGATTAGAACTTCCGGCGGCGCCTTCGTCTTGCTGCGGACGAAGGTCAAAAAACTGTCCACGCTCGGCCACACACGCGGGCTCTTATTGCGGTGATGCTTCATCCGCGTTGTGATCAGCATTGAAGGCTTCGGCGGCCTGTCGCCGTCATTCGGAGCGATGCAAACGAATACCCCGAAGCCTCGATTTGCCGGCCGCAGCTCGAAGCGCTGCACTGCGCCGCTGGCCAGCAAAAACGTCAGCGCTTGACTGTCGATATGGTGCATTAGGTCGGTGACTCCTGTTGATGCCGCGCCAAGGACGATCATTTCGCGCTCGCAAAAACCGGCTTCCCATCCTTCCCCGTCTCGTAAGACGCTTTGCAGGTCGGGAAGCCGCTGCAGCCGTAGAAGTCGTGCCCGGTCTTGCCTTTCTTGACGCGGTGAATGAGTGGTTTCCCGCAGCCGGGTTTCGTGCAGCGATGCTCGCTGGCTTCGGGTCGCTTGCCGGGCTTGCCGCCCGCATCGGGCAGCGTGCAGCGACAATCGGGATAGCCGCTGCAGGCCCAAAACTTCCCGTTCGTGCCGGTGCGCTGGCGCATCGCCTTATTGCAATCAGGGCACGGATGCTGCGGCTCGATCGATGAAGCAATCTGTAGCCCGGACAGCTCGCGTTCCAGCTGCCGCCAAGACGTACCGATGACCGACGCTGCCGGGCGGTTGCCCGCCGCGACCTGATCAAGCTCGCCCTCGACGCCGGCCGTGAAACCGTAATCGATGAACTGGCACTTGCCGACCAAAGCATCGACAATCGCCTCGCCGGTTTTCGTCGGCACTAGGTACTTTGCTTTCGGTCCACCCGGCACGACATAACCGCGACTGGAAATGTTGGTGATGATCGCCGTCCAGGTCGACGGCCGACCGATGGCCCGCTCTTCCAGCTCACGCATCAAGCCGGCCTCAGTGAACCGCCGAGGCGGTTCCGTCCGCTTGTCGTCACGCCGCCCGCTGGTCGCCGTGAGTTTGCTTCCAGGCGTCAGAACCGGAATCGGGTTCGCCAGCTCGGCATCTTCGGCCGCTTCGCCTTCGCCTTCGTCTTTGGCGTCGCCGGCATACGCCACCCGCCAGCCCTGCGAAATCAGGACGCGGCCGCGTCCCTCGAAATGCACCGGCACGCCACCGATCGCCGGCAGATCGAGCGCAAGCAGCTTGACGCGGCGTGTTGCATAGACCGCATCCGCAAGCTGGCTGGCGAGGCTGCGCGCCCGGATCAGCTGATAGAGCGCCCGCTCGTTATCCGTCTCGCCAGCGACTTCCACGGCCATGTTCGTCGGCCGCATGGCCTCGTGGCCTTCCTGCGCGCCGGCCTTGGCTTTCCAGCGCCGCGCTTCGCTCGCCACCGGCAAGCCGGCCGCTTCCGCATAGGCCCGAATTGCCGCCTGAGAATCCGCCGACAAATTCGGGGAATCCGTGCGGTGATAGCTGATGTGGCCGCTATCGAAGAGCCCTTGCGCGGCGTCCATGCTGGCCTTGGCGCCGAGGCCGAGCCGCTTGCTCGCTTCCTGCTGCATCGTCGATGTCGTGAACGGCGCAGCCGGCGCCTGCTGGGCTTGGCTGTCCTCGAACTCAACGACCTCAAGCAACCGCGAACCCGCTACGCGGGTCGCGATATCGCCATCGAGCCAGAGCTTTTCGCCAGCAGGCAAATGCGGCTTGACCAGCCATTGCGCCGACCAGCCACCATCGAGGAGCAATGACGCGCCGAAATGCTGGCGCGACACGAACCGGGAAATCTCGCGCTCACGCTCGACGATCAGCCGAACCGCGGGGCTCTGCACCCGGCCGGCAGACAACGCCTGCCCGGCTTGATTGCTCAACACTGGACTGACCTTGAACCCGACGATGCGATCGAGAATGCGCCGGGCTTCCTGCGCATGGACCAGGTTCATGTCGATCGTTCGCGGCTGCGCCAGTGCGGCTTTGATCGCCTTCGGCGTAATCTCGGTGTAGGTCACGCGCTGCGGCGCCTTGAGCCGCAGGACTTGCATCAAGTGCCACGCGATCGCCTCGCCTTCGCGGTCCGGATCGGTCGCCAGGACGACGCGATCGGCCTTCGCTGCGGCTTCCTTGAGTGCGGCAACCGTGCGGCTGCTGCCGTCGCTCACTTCGTATCGTGCGACGAAATCGGAACTGACTGCAGAGACAAGCTCGCCCGGCTCGGCCTTGGCTGGCAGATCGCGAATATGGCCATAACAGGCTCTCACCACATATTCAGAGCCGAGGAAGCCGCCGATTTCCTTCGCCTTCTTGGGCGACTCGACAATCATCAAGACGGTCATTGCGGCTCTCCGAAGAGCATCACCGGTGCCGTCTCCGCAGCCGCGGGCTGCTGCGCCTCGGCCGGTGCTGCGGCCGCGCTGCCGCGCCGGCCCCTGTATTGCGCGTTTCCGAACACGTCCCAGGAGGGCGGCGGGCCTTCCTGCTCCGCAGGCTGGCCAGCGGCGGCGACTTCCGCCGCTGGCGCTACGTCGTTTGCGCCGGCGTCAAGCGCCGGCACGACGTAACGCTCGCCGCGCACCTTCCGCACGTAGCCGTTCGCAATACCCCGATCGACCCTTCCCGTGTTGTAGATCGATAGCGCCTGATCAAGCGCGATTGCCTGATCGGGATACTTCTCGCGCGTCCGTTCGTAGGCTTCGGCCAGAATGAAGGCCGCTGCCTTGATGTTCGTACAAGGCTCGAAAACCTGTTCCGGCGTAAGTTTCAGACCGGCCAGATTGACCGAGTTGATTTGGCCCAGACCCATGTCGATGCTTTTGCCCTGTGCGATCAGTTCGCGGGCTTTCTGTGCCGCCTCTTCGGGCGTCCCGAAATTGAAGACGGCGCGGGGGCGTTCATTCACTCCGATGATGTACGGCTGCAGTCCCGATTCATGCTTGAGGATCTTGAGCATCGTGTTCGGATGAATTGCCGGGGCACAGGTTGCGACCAGGTGTTCGATATTCACGGATGCAAGTACCGGCTGAATACTGCAAAGCAAGATGATTGCCGACGTAAATAACAGACGCTTGCGCGGTGTTTTATTCATAATTGGCCCGTCCGGATTATAGAAAAGGTACAGCACTTTAACACCGTT
>Ga0209262_10000130_pt1 | contig 44305 bp, 42 predicted proteins | sample Lowcelwee11metaG_FD_187171 | JGI IMG/M metagenome (GOLD analysis project Ga0209262, IMG submission 187171) | Freshwater pond sediment microbial communities from the University of Edinburgh, under environmental carbon perturbations - Low... | ecosystem: Environmental > Aquatic > Freshwater >... | reverse complement strand
GGCTGAACATGCTGCATGATGCTTTCACGTTGGGTCTCCTTCGGTCGGGTTCAGGTGGGTTTGGCGATTCACCTACACCCTACACCGTCGGATGATCCAACGTCATAATCTGTTTTGGACAACCGTGAAATGAACTGATGTCTCACCAAGGGGTGTTGGGGCTACGCTCCGAAAAGCTGAAGGGGCGTCTTCGTAGGCTATCTGATCCGCGTATCGATGATGCGATTCGTTCCGTGCAAGGCATAAGCGACCGGGCCAGGGGTAAATTTTCAGCGGTCGAAGTGCGTAAGAAAACGATCTTTTATGGGGCTCAAGTTGTGTATGAAGGAAATGGCCGGGCAGTCGGTGAGATCATGGCCGACTGCAAGGCGTGTATAGCGCAACTTGATGTTCTGAAGGAGGTTGCGCGCCCGACTGATATCGAGGCTGTAATCGAATCGGTGATTGCGCCAGTCAGAGATAAGGTCAGGTTGTTGTTCGGTTTGTGATTCCTGTTCGTGCTGATTGCTGTAGTGCAGACGTTTTTACGAAGCGAGAGAGCGGGCCCATAGCTTCGTAGGCTGGTCGAGTATGGGCCTGTACGGATCGGCGCACGGCTGGGCGTCGATGATGCACCTCCGGCGCTGCGTGGCAGCGGTACGGTGCAAACATCTACACGGCCAAAGAAGGGGTATCTCTGGTGGTATCCTAAATCGTGCAGACGTATGCGCTAGGCCCAGACTTATATTTAAATCCCCGTGGGGCTCGCACCACTCCCAAAAAAAACGTGCACCCAAGCGTGCACCCTAATAACTAGCACACAGTAAAAAACCGCTTAACCAAGCCTATCTCGGCTGTTACTTAACGTCCTTTCTCAGCGCGCCGTTCGAGATACCAGCGTTCCTTGCGGTCACCGGGACGGTGGCCTTGCCAGTGTTCCGTCCAACCACTAGGGGTTATGCGTTCGGTGTCGCCAATGATCAGGCGCCATGCGCAATGTTGTTTGCTTGCCGGCGACGTAGTGCGGATGCCGACAAAGTAGTCGAGTGCGGCGCGATGCGTTGCACCGACGCCCACGCGTTCTAGGCAATCCGCATCGCGAGGTAACGTGGTGCGTAATGACTCGGCGACTCCACGATACGATTTGCCATGATCTATCCACGACATCCAGAGCGTAGCCGTCAGCGCCCACATCAGGGTAGTGCCGGCAGCCCAGTGCAGGCTGGCACGCCAAGGGGCACGGGGAAGTCGCCAACACGCTATCCAGGCTAAGCTGATTGTCGTGGCGAAGGCCAAGGCGGCCCAGGAGTAGTCGGCGACGTGGCCTGGCGCCAGTTTTGCGAAATTGTTGGCGATTCTGGGGGGCCAGCCTAGCGCTTGGGCGCTGGCGCCAAGCCATATCAGCACGGCGAAGAAACTGAAGCTCATGATGCCGAACCAGTCGAAGGCATTGGCGGCGCCGCGTCTTAGGTGTCCGACGCCAGCAGACGCGATGATGACGAGCGGCAGTAGCAGGGGCAGGAGCGCCTGCGTACGCGAAGATCCGGTGAGGAACCAAGTCAGCGTGAGCAGAGTGCCCAACAAGGGTATCGTCAGTACGATGCATTGCCGCCGCTGCAGCCAGATAGTCCAGAGCGCGAGCGGTAGCACGGGCCAGCTTGCCCAGAGTAGTTGCTCAAGATGGCGCGATCCTGGCAGGTTCCGGGAGTGTATGGCTTCGGCGATTTCGTGTTGCCACCAGAGCGACCACAGTTCGGGCGCTTGGCTGGATACTGCGAGGGGCCAAGCGAGGATCAAGGGTAGGGCGATCAGTAGCGAAAGGGCAAGGCTGTTCCAGTTGCGCCGGAGAATCGGCGCTAGCAGGACGGCGATGGACATGAGCAATCCAGTTAAGCCGTGGGCTGGAAATGAGAGACCGAGCCCGGTACCGAGCAAAAGTGCGCCGTGCGTCTGGCCTTGCAGGATCAGACCGCCGCCCCAATAGGCTAATGCGGCGAATGCGAGCCCGGCTACAGCGGGCTGTGCTTCGTGCATGGGTAGTAACAGGCCGAGCGTTCCCATCGCGAGCAGTGGCGCCAAGTCGCCGGCAGCCTTGCCATGGATGGTCCGTGCCGCACCGTTCAGTGCGATGAGGAACAAGACGGAAAATAATGTAGTTGTCAGTCGCGCTGCATCGTGGAATACGATCAGTCCGTTCAGGGCTCTGCCCAATAGGGCTGCGATCCAATGGTAGAGCGGGGCGGTGTGTGGCCAGGGTTCGTTGGCGATGTGCGGGAACAGCCAGTCGCCGTTGACGAGGAAATCATGGGCAATGCCGATATGGACGGCATCTTCGGTTTTCCACGGGTCGTGCCCCGTGATCCCAGCCAACAGATAAATGCCAGCCAGCATCAGCAGCATCGCGCTGGGCAGACGTGGAAATTCGTTCTGAACCTGACCGTAGTGCATGCCCGGATATTGTGAAATGATGTTGTGAAAAAAAGAAAAGGCAGCCGAAGCTGCCTTTTAATTTGGTGACTATCGGCCGGTCAGGCAACAGCGCCTGGGCGCTTGCCGTATTTCTGGCGGAAGCGCTCGACGCGGCCGGCCGTATCGACGATCTTCTGCTTGCCGGTATAGAACGGGTGGCAGGCCGAGCACACTTCGATATGAAGCGGCTTGCTATTGGTCGAGCGGGTCATGAACTTGTTGCCGCAGCTGCAAGTCACCTCAATCTCGTTGTACTTCGGGTGGATGCCTTCTTTCATGGTCTTGTCCTTAAATCCAGAGATGCCCGCAGGGTGACGCGGAAAAGTCGAGCATTATCCAGATAAATTATAAAAAAATCAACCACCACGCCGCATGGCGTCAAAAAATTCGGCGTTGTTCTTCGTGGCCTTGATCTTGTCGAGCAGGAACTCCATCGCCGCAAGGTCGTCCAGACCATATAGCAGCTTGCGCAATACCCAGACCTTTTGCAGAACGTCAGGCTTCAGCAGCAGTTCCTCGCGACGCGTGCCGGAGCGGTTGACGTTGATCGAGGGATAGACGCGTTTCTCTGCCATCTTGCGGTCGAGGTGGATTTCCATATTGCCCGTGCCTTTGAATTCCTCGTAGATCACCTCGTCCATACGGCTGCCGGTGTCGACCAGCGCGGTGGCGATGATAGTCAACGAACCGCCTTCTTCGATATTGCGCGCTGCGCCGAAGAAACGCTTGGGTTTCTGCAGGGCGTTGGCGTCCACCCCGCCGGTCAACACCTTGCCGGACGCCGGCTGCACGGTGTTATAGGCTCGCGCCAAGCGAGTAATCGAATCGAGCAGGATGACGACGTCTTTCTTGTGCTCGGTCAGGCGCTTGGCTTTTTCGATGACCATTTCGGCAACTTGTACATGGCGCGAGGCCGGCTCGTCGAAGGTGGAGGCGACAACTTCGCCGCGCACGGTGCGCGTCATTTCGGTGACTTCTTCGGGGCGTTCGTCGATCAGCATGACGATCAACACCGCATCGGGATGATTGGCCGCGATGGCGTGTGCGATGTGTTGCAGCATGACCGTCTTGCCGCTCTTTGGCGCTGCGACTAGCAGGCCGCGCTGGCCCTTGCCGATCGGCGCAATCATGTCGATGACACGGCTGGTGATGTTTTCCTCGGCCTTGATGTCGCGCTCAAGGCGTAGGTGTTCGGTTGGGTGTAGCGGTGTGAGGTTCTCGAACAGAATCTTGTTCTTGCAGGCCTCGGGCGACTCGTAATTGACCTTGTCGAGCTTGACCAGTGCAAAGTAGCGCTCGCCATCCTTCGGCGTACGGATTTCGCCTTCGATGGTGTCGCCGGTGCGCAGGTTGAAGCGGCGGATCTGCGAGGGAGATACATAGATGTCGTCGGCGTTGGCGAGGTAGGAGGTATCCGGCGAGCGCAGAAAACCGTAGCCGTCTGGCATGACTTCGAGCGCACCGTCGCCAAATATGGTTTCGCCATTCTTCGCCTGGTTTTTCAACAGAGCGAAGATAAGCTCCTGTTTGCGTAGGCGGTTGGCGCCTTCGATACCGTCGGCAGCAGCCATATCAAGCAGTTGGCTGACATGGTGGTTCTTGAGTTCGGAAAGATGCATGAATGGGCCTGCGGGAGACGCGGGCAGGAGGGGTGCCCGGATGATTGGAAACAAATTCAGGGAGGAACTGCGAGTGTGTTACAGCTAGAGGGCGAAGCAGAGGGGCTGGGTGGAGGGCCGCCTTATGTTGTCACTGCGTGGGCCGTGGCCGGCGACCCGAAATCTTTTGTGGGCGAGATGTGTTACGCGGTCAGCTGCGTCAATTCAAGCTACGAGATTCCGGGCGCACTGTAAAGCGATCAGAGATTGCTGTCAATGAAGGCGGTCAATTGAGATTTGGAAAGTGCGCCGACCTTGGTGGCTTCGACATTGCCGCCCTTGAACAGGATCAAGGTCGGAATGCCGCGAATGCCATATTCACCCGGCGTCTTGGGATTTTCGTCAATGTTCACCTTGGTCACCTTGAGACGCCCGTTATAGTCCTTGGCAACCTCGTCTAGGATAGGTGCAATCATCTTGCAGGGACCGCACCATTCGGCCCAGTAATCTACCAGTACGGGGATGGACGATTCCAGTACATCGCTTTTGAAACTGGCATCGGTAACGTGTTGGATGTGTTCGCTCATGGGCTCCTCTTTAATGGGTATCGCGCATAGTCGGCGGATGCTAGCAGAAAAAGCACTCTGGGCGGGCAGTGACATGCGTGCATTGTTTGGGCGACGTGCGTCGCGAGCAACACGTCGTCCGCGCGCGACGCTGGCGGCTATACTGGCGCAGGCAAATCAGGAGGCTACGGACATGACCTATGTGGTAACGGAGAGTTGCATCAAATGCAAATACACCGATTGTGTCGATGTTTGTCCAGTCGACTGTTTTCGCGAGGGGCCGAATTTTCTGGTGATAGACCCAGACGAATGTATTGATTGCACATTGTGCGTTTCGGAGTGTCCCGCCGAGGCGATTTTTGCCGAGGACGATGTCCCAGAGTTGCAACGCGATTTCATTGCGCTCAATGCCGAGTTGGCAAAGCAATGGCCTGCCATCATCGAGCGTAAGGAGCCGTCGGGGGACGCCGATGAGTGGCGTGGGCGCACTGGCAAAAGGACTTTATTGGAGCGTTGATTCCGCTATTGCTGCAATAAGCCAACTTTATTTGTGCGGTGGCATGGAATAAGATCGCATCTTGTTGCCAAGTTGTTGTTAATTTGCCGGCGAAGGTCGGGTGTCAGTCGGAGGAAAAGGCTATGCAAGTCAGGGAAATTCTCAACATCAAGGGCACGGTGCTGTATACGATTGCACCCGAAAAAAAGTTGGCCGAGGCCGTGGCGGTGATGAGCGAGCAGGACGTCGGTTCGCTGGTTTGTTTCGAGGGCGGACGCATGGTTGGCATGCTGACTTTCCGTGAGGTCATGCGGGTGCTGCATGAGCAAGGCGCAGCCTGGGGTGACGTGCTGGTGCGCGATGTGATGGTGAAGAATCCGCGCGCCGCCGATCCCTTCATGGATGTCGATCAATTGCGACGCCTCATGGTGAATGAGCATATGCGCTACCTGCCGGTGATGGATGGACATACGCTGTTGGGCGTCATCTCCTTCCACGACGTTGCCAAGGCCGTGCTGGAAGAGCAAAGTTTCGAGAACCGCATGCTCAAGGCTTATATCCGCGACTGGCCCGAAGGTCAGGAGCCGCCCGCCGAAAAAGCCTGAGCCTGCATCAGGCAGCTTCTAGTGCATAGTCGGCGCTGGCGGGACGGCGACCGAAACGTGCGTGGTAGACTTGCAGCATTCAGATTCAGAGGTCTTTTGCATGTCCGGCAACACCATTGGCACGCTATTCAGCGTGACTTCGTTCGGCGAATCGCACGGTCCGGCCATCGGTTGCGTGGTGGATGGTTGTCCGCCGGGGCTTGAGTTGTGCGAGGGCGATATTCAGCTTGAGCTTGATCGGCGTAAGCCTGGCACTTCGCGCCATGTCACGCAGCGACGCGAGGATGACAGGGTCGAAATTCTCTCCGGCGTGTTTGAAGGCAAGACCACGGGTACGCCCATCGGTCTGCTGATCCGTAACACCGACCAACGCAGCAAGGACTACGGCAACATCGCCGAGAGTTTCCGCCCCGGTCATGCCGACTACACCTACTGGCAGAAATACGGCATTCGCGATTATCGCGGCGGCGGGCGTGCGTCCGCGCGCGAGACGGCAGTGCGTGTGGCTGCGGGCGCGATTGCGCGCAAATGGCTGCGCGAACGTTATGGCGTTGCAGTACGCGGTTGGATGAGTCAGCTTGGCCCGATTGCCATTCCCTTCGTCGATGCCTTGGCCATTGATGACAATGCGTTTTTCGTGCCGAACCGGGAGCTTGTCCCCGAGTTGGAAGCCTATATGGACCAGTTGCGCAAGGACGGCGACTCGGTGGGCGCGCGTATCGATGTAGTCGCAACCGGCGTGCCGCCAGGTTGGGGCGATCCCGTCTATGATCGGCTCGACGCCAGAATCGCTCACGCCATGATGGGCATCAATGCCGTCAAGGGTGTCGAAATCGGCGCCGGTTTCGGCTGCATTGCCCAGCGCGGTAGCGAACATGGCGACGAAATGACGCCGCAGGGTTTTCTGAGCAATCACGCCGGTGGTATTCTCGGTGGTATTTCGTCCGGTCAGGATGTCGTCGTCAGTATCGCCATCAAGCCGACTTCGAGCATACGTCTGCCGCGTCGCTCCATCGATCTTGCCGGTCAGCCGACCACAGTGGAAACCCATGGTCGCCACGATCCCTGCGTCGGCATTCGTGCCACACCGATTGCCGAGGCCATGCTTGCCCTGGTGCTGATGGATGCAGCGCTGTTGCATCGAGCGCAGTGTGCCGATGTGCGCTGCCCGACCCCAGTGGTTCCCGCCCGGCCGTAGGATGTTGTGCTGATATTGCCTGCTAGAATTTGCCGTCCCTTTCCAAAACTACAAACCTGGAAGAAAAGCCATGCAAATTGAACATCACGACCTCTATACCGAATTTCCCGATTTGCGCGATGCCATCGATACTCTGAAAGGTGCCAGCGGCCATTTCGCCGGCTTGTTCGCGCGCTATAACCGCCTCACCGGCAAGGTCGAGAATCTCGAAGAGCATGACATGCCGGTGGCCGATTTCACGCTGGAAGACATGAAAAAAGTGCGGGTCAGGCTGAAGGATGAAATCTACCAACTGCTGATGGCTTTTCGCATCGGCCAGAAACATCCCGGCTGAATTTGTCTCGCCACCCGATACGCGCATCCATTCGCCGCCCGCATAAACGCTATCCTGCGTCGGGCGTCGCGTGACCGTATCTTCTCCCGGGCCATTGCGGCGCCTGGCGGCGTGGTATTTTTTCTATTTTGCGTTCGTCGGCGCTTTTGCACCGTATTTCACCCTGTATCTGCAAGACATCGCTCTTTCCGCTTGGAAGATTGGTGTCTTGATGTCGGTGCCGCAGGTGATGCGCTTGCTGGCGCCGAACCTGTGGGGCTGGTTGGCCGATCACCTCGGTCATCGCGTCATGATCGTCCGGCTGGCGGCATGTTTTTCCGCATTGGGGTTTGCCGGCTTCCTGTTTACCCGTGATTATTTCCCCATGCTGGCGGCGATGGCGCTGGTCTGGTTTTTCTGGAGTGCCGCGCTGCCCTTGGTCGAGGCCATGACGCTTGACCGGCTGGCCGATCAGCCCGACCGCTATGGCAGCATTCGCGTTTGGGGTTCGGTCGGATTCATCGTCAGCGTGTTGGGCGTTGGCGCTTTGCTCGATTTTCTGCCCATCGCTGCGATCCTTTGGGCTTGCCTGATTATTCTTGCCTGTGTGCTCGTTAGTGCCCTGACCTTGCCCGACGCGAAAGTCAGCGCTGGCGGTCCGCCGCTGCCTCTGGGCAATCTGCTGAAACGTCCCGAGGTGATGGCGCTGCTTGCCGCCTGTTTCTTCATGTCGGTGGCGCACGGTCCGCTCTATGTTTTTTACTCGATCCACCTGGTCGACCATGGCTACGGCAAGACGGCCGTCGGCCTGTTCTGGTCGCTCGGTGTGTTGGCCGAGATCGGCGTATTCATGTATATGCCGCGCCTGATGCGCCGGGTTTCGTTGCGCCGCATCCTGTTGGCGAGTTTTGCTTTGGCGGTGCTGCGTTTTTTGCTGATCGGCTGGGCCGCCGATTCCCCGCTGTTGCTGCTATTCGCCCAACTCCTGCATGGCGCTACCTTCGGTGCCTACCATGCGGCCGCGATGGCGGCGCTGACGCGCTGGTTTGCCCCGCAGCAACAGGCGCGCATCCAGGGGCTGTATGGCAGCATCTCCTTCGGCGCCGGCGGTATGCTGGGCGGGTTGATCAGCGGCGAAGCCTGGGGCAGCCTTGGCGCTGGCATCACCTACACACTCGCAGCCTTGTTCGCCGCCTGTGGCTGGTATCTGGTCTGGCGCGGGCTGCCCGAGGCACTGAGCCATGATCGGCCTGTGCGATAATCGCGAACTTCCCGCAGGATCAGCCAATATGCCGAAAACGCTCTACGACAAGCTTTGGGAGAACCATGTCGTCCGCACCGAAGCGGATGGCACGGCGCTCCTCTATATCGACCGCCATCTGGTGCATGAAGTCACCAGCCCGCAGGCTTTCGAAGGTCTCAAGCTCGCTGGGCGCAAGCCCTGGCGCATTTCCTCCATCGTCGCGACCGCCGACCACAATACGCCAACCGATCATTGGGAGCGCGGCATCGAGGATCCGGTTTCGCGCCAGCAGGTCGAGACGCTGGATGCCAATATCCGCGAAGTCGGCGCGCTGGCCTTCTTCCCGTTCAAGGATGCGCGCCAAGGCATTGTGCACGTGGTCGGACCGGAAAACGGCGCCACGCTGCCGGGTATGACCGTGGTGTGCGGCGACTCGCATACCTCGACGCATGGCGCGTTTGCCTGCCTGGCCCATGGTATCGGCACGTCCGAGGTCGAGCATGTGCTGGCGACGCAATGTCTGCTGCAGAAGAAGATGAAGTCCATGCTGGTCCGCGTTGAGGGCAAAGTCGGCGCTGGTGTGACGGCGAAAGACATCGTGCTGGCCATTATCGGCAAGATCGGCACGGCCGGCGGCACCGGTTATGCCGTGGAGTTCGCCGGCAGCGCGATCCGCGCGCTGTCGATGGAGGGCCGCATGACGGTGTGCAACATGGCGATCGAAGCCGGTGCGCGCGTCGGCTTCGTCGCGGTGGATGACACCACCATCAACTATCTCAAGGGCCGCCCGTTCTCTCCGACCGGCGAAACCTGGGAGCGCGCCGTCGCCTACTGGCGCACGTTGACCTCCGATGCGGGAGCACGCTTCGACGCTGTGGTCGAGTTCGATGCGGCGCAAATCAAGCCGCAGGTGACCTGGGGCACTTCACCCGAGATGGTTGTCGCGATCGACGGCAGCGTTCCCGCGCCGGAAGATTTTGCCGATCCCGTCAAGCGCGAAGGGGTGGAGCGCGCGCTGCAATACATGGGGCTGACGCCGCGTACGCCGATCAAACAGATTCGCGTCGATCAGGTGTTCATCGGTTCCTGCACCAATTCGCGCATCGAGGATCTGCGTCAGGCGGCCGTTGTCGCCAAGGGACGGCGCAAGGCGGATAACGTCCGGCGCGTGCTGGTGGTGCCGGGCTCCGGTCCGGTCAAGCGCCAAGCCGAGGCGGAAGGTTTGGACAAGATTTTTATCGCCGCCGGTTTTGAGTGGCGCGAGCCCGGTTGCTCGATGTGTCTGGCGATGAACGCGGACCGCCTGGAACCAGGCGAACGTTGCGCCTCTACTTCGAACCGCAACTTCGAGGGGCGCCAGGGCAACGGCGGTCGCACCCATCTGCTCAGTCCGGCCATGGCTGCCGCCGCCGCAATCGCGGGACATTTTGCCGACGTCAGGGAGGTGCTGAAATGAGAGCCTTTACCGTACTCGATGGACTCGTGGCGCCGCTCGACCGCGCCAATGTCGACACGGATGCCATCATTCCCAAACAGTTCCTCAAGTCGATCAAACGCTCGGGCTTCGGTCCGAATGCCTTCGACGAGTGGCGCTATCTGGATCATGGCGAACCGGGCATGGACAATAGCTGCCGTCCCACCAACGCCGACTTTGTGTTGAACCAGCCGCGTTATCGCGGCGCCGCCGTCCTGCTGACCCGCGACAACTTCGGCTGCGGTTCCTCGCGCGAGCACGCTCCTTGGGCGCTGGAGGATTACGGTTTTCGCGCTCTGGTCGGCACCAGCTTCGCCGATATTTTTTACAACAACAGCTTCAAGAACGGCCTGCTGCCGATCCGACTGCCTGCATTCGAGGTCGATGAGTTGTTTGCCCAAGTTGCCGTGATGCCGGGTTATCGACTGCGCATCGACCTCGGAGCGCAGACGGTGACGCGTCCCGATGGCAAGGTCTTGTCCTTCGATATCGATTCGTTCCGCAAGGAATGTCTGTTGAACGGCTGGGACGACATTGGCCTGACCCTGCGGCATGCCGAGGCGATCCGCGAGTTCGAGGCCAAGCGCCGTATCGAGCAACCCTGGCTTTTTAGATAGGAATATTCCAATGAAGATTTGCGTTCTGCCGGGCGACGGCATCGGCCCGGAAATCACCGCCGAGGCCGTGCGTGTGCTCAAGGCACTCGATTTGAAAATGGAGTTGGAAGAAGCGCTGCTGGGCGGTTGCGCCATCGACGCGGCGCAGGATCCGTTTCCCGAGGCGACGCAGAAGCTTGCCAAGGCAGCCGATGCGATCCTGCTCGGTGCGGTAGGTGGCCCTCAATGGGATAGCAATCCGCGCGAACTGCGGCCGGAGCGCGGCCTGCTGCGCATTCGTAAGGATCTCGGCTTGTTCGCCAACCTGCGTCCGGCGATTCTCTATCCGGAACTCGCCAACGCCTCGACGCTGAAAGCCGAAGTGGTGGCCGGCCTCGATATCCTGATCGTGCGCGAACTAACCGGCGATATCTATTTCGGCCAGCCGCGTGGCATTGAGGTACGGAATGGCGAGCGCTATGGCTTCAATACCATGCATTACACCGAGAGCGAGATTCGCCGCATCCTGCGCGTTGCCTTCGAGGCGGCACGCAAGCGTGCCAAGCGGTTGTGTTCGGTAGACAAGATGAACGTGCTCGAGTGCACCCAACTCTGGCGCGACGTCGCCATCGAGGTGGCGCGCGAATATCCGGATGTCGAGCTGACGCACATGTTGGTCGACAACGCGGCGATGCAGTTGGTGAAGGCGCCCAAGCAGTTCGACGTGATGGTTACCGGCAATATGTTCGGCGACATTCTTTCCGACGAGGCTTCGATGCTGACGGGGTCCATCGGCATGCTGCCTTCGGCCTCGCTCGACGAGAACAACAAGGGTCTCTACGAGCCCAGCCATGGCTCGGCTCCTGATATCGCGGGTAAGGGCGTGGCCAACCCCTTGGCGACGATCCTGTCGGCGGCGATGATGATGCGCTATACCTTCAATCAGGAAGCCGCCGCGCAGCGTGTGGAGGGGGCCGTGAAAAAAGTGCTGGCACAAGGCTTCAGAACTGGCGATATTTACGAGCCGGGTATGAAGAAGGTCGGTACGAAGGAAATGGGCGACGCCGTGCTGGCGGCGCTGTAATCAATCGAAATAGGTGAGCGAAATGAAAAAAGTGGGTTTGGTGGGTTGGCGCGGCATGGTGGGGTCGGTACTCATGCAACGCATGCGCGACGAAAACGACTTCGCCCTGATCGAGCCGGTATTCTTTACGACCTCGAATGTCGGCGGCCAGGGGCCGGTCGAAGCGGGGGGAGCACCGCTCAAGGATGCGAAGGACATTGCGGCGCTGAAGCAGATGGACATCATCATTACCTGTCAGGGCGGGGATTACACCAAGGAAGTCTTCGGTCCGTTGCGTGCTGCCGGTTGGGCTGGTATGTGGATCGACGCGGCTTCCAGTCTGCGCATGGCTGACGATGCGATCATCATTCTTGATCCGGTTAATCTGGATGTGATCCAGGCCGGGTTGGCCAATGGCGTGAAGAACTACATCGGGGGCAACTGTACCGTTTCGCTGATGCTGATGGGGCTGGGTGGCCTGTTCCGTCATGATCTCGTCGAATGGGTTTCCGCCATGACTTATCAAGCGGCTTCCGGCGCAGGTGCGCAGAACATGCGCGAATTGCTTACCCAAATGGGTGCGTTGCACGATGCGGTGAAGACGGAGCTCGCAGATCCTGCCTCGGCTATTCTCGATATTGATCGTAAGGTGGCGGAAACGATGCGTTCGGCTGCTTTCCCCACGAAGAATTTCCGTGGCATGCCACTGGCCGGTGGTTTGATTCCTTGGATCGATGTTCCGGTCGAGGGCGGTCAGTCCAAGGAGGAGTGGAAAGGCGGCGCCGAGTGCAACAAGATTCTAGGCAAACCGGCATTTCGTAGTCCGGGCAGTATTCCCATTGATGGCTTGTGTGTACGCGTGGGCGCCATGCGCTGCCACTCGCAGGGCTTGACCATCAAGCTGAAGCAGGACGTGCCCCTTGATGAGATCAACGACATTCTTGCCAAGGCCAACGACTGGGTAAAAGTAGTGCCTAATGAACGCGAAATTTCAGAGCGCGAACTGACGCCAGCTGCTGTGACCGGAACTCTAAGCGTTCCGGTCGGACGCTTGCACAAGCTGGCGATGGGCCCTGAATACTTGGGTGCATTTACCTGCGGTGATCAGTTGTTGTGGGGAGCTGCGGAACCCTTGCGTCGTATGTTGCGGATTTTGCTCGCCTGAATGGCCGTGGCAAGATAATGCAAAGGTTGAGCTTGCGCCCTTAAGGTCATGATGTTATTTTGAATATGATCCAACAAATCCCCTGCGGGGAGGCATTGTGAATAAAACAGGAAAACTATCCTTATTCAAGGCATCGTTTTTGGCGACGCTGCTAACGGCCGCATGGGCTACTCATGCAGCCGGCTTGGGCAAGCTCACGGTATATTCGGCCATTGGTCAGCCGTTGAACGCCGAGGTGGCGATTGCGGCGACGCCTGAAGAGTTGGTGTCACTTTCGGCCAAGCTTGCCTCACACGATGCATTCAAGGAGGCTGGAATCGAATTCATGCCGGCGCTTGCCGGTTTGCGTTTCAGTGTCGCCAAGGCGTCCAACAACCAAGCTGTTCTGAAACTGACGACCGAACGGCCCTTGAATGAGCCCTTCCTTCATTTTCTGGTCGAACTGAACTGGTCGAGCGGACGCATGGCTAGGGAGTATACTTTCCTGCTTGATCCGCCGGAGATGTTGCAGTTGACTCGGCCGTCGCCAGTACTCGTACCGACTCCGTCTTCTGCCGTTTCAGCTACTCCTTCGCAGCCTACCCCGATCAAAGTTGCACCGCTGCCTGTTCCAGCGCCCGAGACTACCGCTTCAACCAGTGTTCCCGCTATGCAAGCCACAGCTAAGGCAGTTGGCGGTGAGTTTGAGGTCAAACGCGGCGATACCTTGAGCAAGATCGCGCGCGCGATCAAGCCGGAGTCCGTGAGTCTCGACCAGATGCTTGTGGCTCTATTCAACGGCAATCGCGATGCCTTTGATGCCAATAATATGAATCGAATGCATGCCGGCAAGATTTTGCGTTTGCCCGATCCTGCCGATGCTGCCAAGATTGATCCGCTTGAAGCACGCAAGTTGATAATTGCGCAGGCCTCCGAGTTCAATACTTACCGGCGTCGTTTAGCCGATGCAGCGGTGGCGTCGCCTGTTGCAGACACTGCACCTAGACAGCAGGCAAGCGGTAAGATCAAGCCACAGCTTGAAGCCAAGGCTCCGACACCGGCTACCAAGGACAAGTTGGAGGTTTCGCGCACAGAAGTTCCCAAGGCAGCGAAAACTGGTAGCGGCAAGCTGAGTAATCTTGAAGAGGATTTGATCGCACGAGACAAGGCGCTTCGTGAGGCCGCAGGGCGCATTGTCGACCTTGAGAAAAATCTTGAAAATCTCAAGCACTTGGTCGAGCTGAAGAGTCAGGCCGGTGTCCAGGCACAAAAACAGGCGCAAGCAGCGGCTTCAAAGCCCGTGACGGAAAAGCTGCCCGTGCCAAAGCCGGCCGAACCGACACCTGTCCCAATATCGGTTGTTACACCATCGGCGATACCTCCGGCCACACCTACTGCAGAACCTGTAGCACCTACTGCAGCGCCAGTCGCTGCAGCCAAGCCTGTTGAGCCTGTTCCCGCTCCAGTGCCCGCCGAGACTCCGCCTCCGCCAATACCTGTAGTCAAGAAGCCCATACCTTTGCCTCCACCGCCGCCTCCACCGGAACCTGGCTTCGTCGAGGAGAACCCGTCGTTGGTCTTTGGCAGTGGTGGCTTGATTGCGCTTCTGTTGGGGTATCTTGGTTTTTCAGCTTGGCGCAAGAAAAAGCAGGAGAACGAGGATGATGAGGTTTATGGCGATGACCTTGGACTTGCCTCAACCAACATTTCAGCAGAGTCGGGCGCGGTTTTTGGAGCGTCGAGCGAAAGTGTCGATAGCGATGAAGTATCGATTCAAGGCGACTTTAGTGAAGGTGGGGCTCTGACCACCGAGGAAAGCGTTGATCCAGTGGCCGAAGCCGATGTTTATATGGCCTATGGGCGCGACAATCAGGCCGAGGAAATCCTGCAGGAAGGGTTGAAGACCGATCCGACGCGTACCGCGATCCACAATAAACTGCTTGAGCTTTACGCCAATCGCAAGAATGTGGCGCAATTTGAAGCGATTGCGAAAAAGCTGCATGGACTGTCAGGCGGGCGAGGAGAAGATTGGGACAAGGCGGTGAGCTTGGCCCAATCAATTGGGTTGACTGGCGGATTGTTTGCAGTGGCAGGCGTTGCGGTCAAGGAGCCGGCAATTCCCGCTGTTGCTCCGGATATTGCGGCTCAAGCCGCCGTTGCTACGGTAGAAGTGGCTCCGCCGCCATCCGCAAGTACGGCAAGTACCTCCCTAGAGCCGATGCCAGCCGCTGAGGTTGATTCTGGATCGCTCGATTTCGATCTGGATCTTGGAACGACGAGTGGTCCTGCCGCAGTTGCCGATGTCGAGCGTATTGAGGAAAAGTCCGCGCCCGAAGAAGCTATGAGCCTCGACTTCGATTTCGATTTAGGTACACCAGAGCCTGCTGCGGTGCCTCCATCACCTCCTGAGCAGGAAGTGCAGTCGTCGCAGGCTGTCGCTGGCAATGCTATCGATTTCTCGCTCGATATCGATACACCTGCTGAACCTATTGTTACAGATCAGGAAACTGCCTTCGACGCAAAAGCAGAAAGCGCTGCGACCGATTTCGATCTGGATTTGGGCTCATCGGAGGAGGCCAGTGAGGTCGTTCCAGATGTAGTCGAATTTGACATCGATTCCCCTGTGGTCGCTCAAGACGAGAAAAAAACAGAAGAGAAGGCACTTAGTGATCTGAAACTGGATTTCGATCTTGATCTTGATGCAAGCCCTGCTTCGGTTGGCCTAAATGATACAAGCGAGATGGCCGCCAAACCAGCGGAGCCTGCCACGCTTGATCTTGCCGAAATTAGTCTTGATTTGGACGATGCGCTCACATCAAACTCTGCTGCTGTTCCGCTCGAAGCAGTATCTTTGCCCGAAGTCGATTTGCCTATTTCTGCATCAACGCTAGAAACACCTGACCTCGACTTGGCGCTTGATATTGGTTCGCTCCCGCCTACACCAGTAGCCGATTTGTCACCAAAGGGGGCGGTTGAAATTGACCTTCCCAACGTTGATTTCGATGCTGTTCCCGTACAGCAGAGTACTGCTCAGGCTGGTGGTAGTAGTGCAGGGCCGGACGACCCCGAAGTAGCAACGAAGCTGGAACTAGCCCAAGCCTATGAGGAAATGGGCGATCGCGAAGGGGCGCGCGAACTATTGAACGAGGTTTTGAGCGAGGGCAGCGAAGCGCAACAGGCAATCGCCCGTTCGCGCCTTGATCAGTTGGATATATGACCGGACGGACGGCGTCTTCGCGCCGTCACCGTTCCCCTGATTTGCTGCGCAGGTAGAAATTCGGCATGTGGCATCCAGCGACATTGCTGCTGACGTGGTGCGGCTTTGCCCTTGCCTTACAGAGCGTCGGGCTGCCAGTTTTGGCCGGTTTAACCTTGGTTTGTCTTGCCTTGGCGGCTCTATATGCGCAGAAACGCTGCTTCAGGCTGCTTATGCGCGCCCGTTGGCTGCTGCTTTCTCTGGCGTTGTTATTCCTTTTTGTCACGCCGGGAGAATATCTTCCCGGTGTCTGGGGGCAGCTTGGACTAACTTACGACGGACTGCTCCATGCGAGCGAACAGATTGGTCGTTTTGTAGCGATGCTGGCTAGTCTGGCTTTATTGCACGAAAGCGTCGGTACATCGGGGCTATTGGTGGGATTGTATGTTTTATTGGCGCCATTTCCCGGGCGCGAGATGACGGTGGTGCGGCTACTTCTAGTCCTGGAGTTTGTTGAGCATGGGCGGGAACTAAAGTGGCGTGACTGGTTGGCTCCGTATGATGAGAATGCCGACCTGTCCAGTTGCATGCGTTTGCCTATGCCGCGCTTGAACTGGTGGGATATTTTCATCGTTGCTGGCCTGATCGTCGCGATCCTGATGGCTGTGATTCTGGTATGAGAGTCGCTCTCGGACTTGAATACGATGGGACTTCATTTTACGGCTGGCAATCCCAACCTGACGGCAATACCGTTCAGGATGCGCTGGAAGCCGCGCTGGCGAAAGTGGCGGGAGAGTCTATTCGTGTCATCTGTGCCGGGCGTACCGATGCCGGAGTGCATGCCTTGTCTCAAGTTGCACATTTCGATGTGGTGGCATTCCGTCCCATAAGCGCATGGGTGCGTGGTACGAATGCCCATCTGCCGGGCACGGTAGCGGTGCGCTGGGCGGTAGGGGTTGATGACGACTTTCATGCCCGCTTTGCCGCGCGTGTGCGCAGTTATCGTTATGTGCTGCTGAATCGTCCGGAGCGGCCGGCTTTGCTGGTTGGCAAAGTGGGCTGGTGCCATCGACCGCTTGATCTGGCGGCAATGCAGGCTGCTGCTGTCTGTCTAGTCGGCGAACACGATTTTTCTTCGTTTCGCGCCTCGGGCTGTCAGGCCAAATCTCCCGTCAAAACCCTGTATCGCTGCGAGATCGCAAAGCAGGGCGATTTGATTATTTTTGATTGTCAGGCTAATGCGTTTTTGCATCACATGATTCGTAACCTCGTAGGAGCCCTGGTCTATGTCGGTATGAGGCGCCAGTCGCCCGCATGGATGGCTGATTTATTGCGGGCTTGTGATCGTCGCTTGGGCGCTCCGACTTTTGCGCCGGACGGCCTGTATTTCACTGGAGTCGAATACGATTCGAAGTGGGCTTTGCCGCAGCAGGGACGTATCATTGATGTCCCGCAGTTCCCCATTCCTTGAATCATGCCGCGTACCCGCATCAAAGTTTGTGGCATCACACGGGCTGTTGATCTCGATAGTGCTCTTGAGGCTGGCGTGGATGCGATCGGTTTTGTCTTTTATCCGCCAAGTCCGCGTGCCTTGTCGCTGGATCTTGCGGCAAGCCTGGCACGACGGGTGCCGCCTTTCGTCAGCCGGGTAGGCCTGTTCGTCAATGCCGAACCTATTACCGTACGAGAGACATTGGCAGCCGTTAGCCTTGATCTGCTGCAATTTCATGGCGATGAGGATGCCGCCTATTGCGAGCAATTCGCCATGCCCTACCTCAAGGCGGCGCGGGTGAGGCCGGAACTCGATCTGCTAGAATTCGCGCGCGCCTATCCATCGGCCCAAGCCTTGTTGTTGGATGCTTGGGTTGAAGCATACGGGGGCGTTGGACTGTCATTCGATTGGTCATTAATTCCAGTGGATTTGCCGATGCCCATGGTGTTGTCCGGCGGCCTACATGCCGGGAATGTCGCAGAAGCAGTCGCTAAAGTACATCCTTGGGCGGTAGATGTGAGCAGTGGCGTAGAAGCTGCCAAGGGTATCAAGGATGCCGACAAGATCGCCGCTTTCGTCGCGGCAGTGAGAACAGCAGATGCCAGAGAATAAATACAACTTGCCGGATGCTCATGGTCATTTCGGGAAATATGGCGGCATATTCGTTGCCGAAACATTGATTCCCGCACTGGCGGAACTCAATGCTGCATATGAACTTGCCTTAAGCGATGCGGCCTTCCGTACTGAATTCGAGTACGAGCTGGCGCATTATGTGGGGCGACCCAGTCCGATTTACCACGCCAAGCGTTGGTCGCAGCGTCTGGGCGGCGCGCAGATCTACCTGAAGCGCGAAGACCTTAACCATACCGGCGCACATAAGGTGAACAATTGCATCGGTCAGGCCCTCCTGGCCCGCCGCATGGGCAAACCGCGCGTCATCGCCGAAACCGGCGCGGGGCAACATGGTGTCGCTACTGCCACAGTGGCGGCGCGTTACGGCATGGAGTGTGTGGTGTATATGGGCAGCGAGGACGTCAAGCGCCAGGCCGCCAACGTCTATCGCATGAAATTGCTGGGCGCCACCGTCGTACCGGTCGAATCCGGTTCAAAGACGCTCAAGGACGCACTGAACGAGGCAATGCGCGACTGGGTGACCAACGTCGGCAATACCTTCTACATCATCGGAACGGTCGCCGGGCCCCACCCGTATCCGATGATGGTGCGGGATTTCCAGTCGGTGATCGGGCGCGAGTGCATCGGCCAAATGTCGGCGCTGGCGGGACGGCAGCCCGACGCGGTGATTGCCTGCGTCGGCGGCGGTTCCAACGCCATGGGCATCTTTTACGATTACATTACGCACGAGAAGGTTAAGCTTGTCGGCGTCGAGGCCGCCGGCCACGGTATCGACAGAGGCAAGCACTCCGCCTCGCTCACCGCCGGACGACCGGGCGTATTGCACGGCAACCGTACTTACCTGCTGCAGGATGCCAACGGCCAGATCATCGAGACCCATTCGATTTCCGCCGGGCTCGACTATCCGGGCGTCGGACCCGAGCACGCCTGGCTCAAGGATTCAGGCCGTGCCGAATACGTCACCGTGACCGACGATGAGGCGCTTGCGGCCTTCCACTCCTTGTGTCGCGAGGAGGGCATTATTCCTGCTCTCGAATCGAGCCATGCGCTGGCCTATGCCACGCGACTGGCGCCGACGCTGTCGCAGGATAAGATTCTGCTCGTCAATCTTTCCGGACGCGGCGACAAGGATATGCATACCGTTGCCGAAAAATCCGGTATCCAGTTTTAATCATGTCGAGAATATCCGCTAAATTCGCCGAACTTCAGTCGCAACAGCGCAAGGCGCTGATCCCCTTCATTACTGCCGGCGATCCCGAACCCGGTCAGACGCTGCCGCTGATGCGCGCTCTGGTCGAGGGCGGCGCCGACATCATCGAACTCGGCGTGCCGTTTTCCGATCCGATGGCGGACGGTCCGACCATCCAGCGCGCCTCTGAGCGCGCGCTGTCGTATGGCGTCAGCCTGCGCATCGTGCTGGGCATGGTGCGCGAGTTTCGCAAGGTCGATGCGACTACGCCAGTGGTGCTGATGGGCTACGCCAATCCCGTCGAGGCCTATGGCGCGGAGGACTTCGCGCGCGATGCGCATGCCGCTGGCGTGGATGGCGTGTTGATCGTCGATTACCCGCCGGAAGAGTGTGCCGAATTCTCGCGCCTCATGAAGGCAGCCGACCTCGATCCGATCTTCCTGTTGGCGCCGACCTCGCTGGAGGCACGCTATGCCGATGTGGCCAAGCTTGGTGGCGGCTACATCTACTACGTCTCGCTCAAGGGCGTGACCGGTTCCGCCGCCATCGATCTCGACGAGGTGGCGCGGCGCATTCCAGCGATCCGCGACAAGGTTGGCATGCCGGTCGGCGTCGGTTTCGGCATCCGCGACGCCGTCAGCGCAGCGCGTATCGCCAGTGTTGCCGATGCAGTGGTGATCGGCAGCAAGATCATCGAAACCATCGAGCAGGCGCCTGCGGGCGAAGCCCCGACGCGCGTCGCGGCATTCCTGCGCGAGGTGCGCACAGCCATGGACGGGGGGACACAAGCATGAGTTGGCTCCAGAAACTGCTGCCGCCGAAGATCAAACGTTCGGAAGGCGTACGCAAGTCGATACCCGAGGGCTTGTGGTGTAAGTGTCCGTCCTGCGAAGCCGTGTTGTATGCGACCGACCTGGCGCAAAATCTCAATGTCTGCCCGAAGTGCGGCCACCATCATCGGTTGAAGGCGCGCGAGCGTCTCGATCTGCTGCTCGATCCGGAGGGCCGTTTTGAGATCGGTGCCGAAGTCCTGCCGCTCGATGCGCTCAAGTTCAAGGACAGCAAACGCTATCCTGACCGCCTGGCGGCCGCCCACGAGGATACGGGCGAGTCCGATGCGATGGTGGTGCAGCAAGGGGCGATCAAGACGCTGCCGGTAGTGGTTGCCTGTTTCGAGTTCGACTTCATGGGCGGCTCGATGGGCTCGGTCGTCGGCGAGCGCTTCGTGCGCGGCGTGAATGCTGCCGTGGAAAACCAGTTGCCTTTCATCTGCATTACCGCCTCGGGTGGCGCGCGCATGCAGGAAGGCCTGCTGTCGCTGATGCAGATGAGCAAGACTACGGCCGCCGTGACGCGACTGGCGCGCCACAAGCTGCCCTTTGTCACTGTGCTTACCGATCCGACCATGGGCGGGGTATCGGCTTCGTTCGCCTTCGTTGGCGACGTTGTCATGGCCGAGCCGGGTGCGCTGATCGGCTTCGCCGGCCCGCGCGTGATTGAGCAGACCGTGCGCGAGACTTTGCCCGAAGGTTTCCAGCGCGCCGAATTCCTGCTTGAAAAGGGCGCGATCGACATGATCGTCGACCGCCGCGAAATGCGCGACCGCATGGCCGCCGTGCTGGCGCTGCTACAACGCATTCCCGCCGTCTGATGCTGGATTCTCCGGACTGCGGTCTGGACAACTGGCTGGCGCGTATCGAAAGCCTGCACCCGCGCGGTCAGGCGGGCATTGAGCTGGGCTTGGCGCGCGTGCGCCAGGTCGCGGAGGCGTTGCAGCAACGCCAGACCTGTCCCGTCATCACGGTTGGCGGCACCAACGGCAAGGGTTCGACCTGCGCCTTGCTCGAACGCATCCTGCTGGCGGCGGGTTATCGCGTCGGGGTTTACAGTTCGCCGCATCTGCTGCGCTACAACGAAAGGGTGCGCATCGACGGCCGGCCGGCTGCCGATGCGGATTTTTGTGCCGCCTTCGCCCGCGTCGAGGCCACCCGTGGCGATGTGCCGCTGACCTATTTCGAATTCGGTACGCTAACCGCCTGGGAAATGTTCGCGGTAGCTGAACTCGATGTCGTCATCCTCGAGGTCGGGCTCGGCGGCCGTCTCGATGCCACCAACCTCTACGACGCCGACTGCGCCATCGTTGCTACCGTTGCGCTCGATCACATGGATTATCTGGGGGAAACGCGCGCGGACATTGGACGGGAAAAGGCCGGTATCTGTCGTCCCGGCCGGCCTCTGATCTGCGGCGATGCCGCTCCGCCAGACAGCATTGCGGAAGTTTGCCGTCACGCCGACGCCGACTTTATGCAGCTCGGCCGCGACTTCGGTTTTCTGCGTCAGGAAGGGCAGTGGCAATACTGGGGCAGGGCGGGACGCAAGCTTGGCGGACTGGCCTTTCCGGCCTTGCGCGGCGCCTGCCAGTTGCACAATGCGAGTTGCGCTATTGCCGCGCTGGACTGCTTGCGCGAGCGTCTGCCGGTCGCGGCGCAGGACATCCGGCGTGGTTTAGCGGAAGTCGAGGTCGCGGGACGTTGTCAGGTTTTGCCGGGGCGACCGCAGATCGTGCTGGATGTGGCCCACAATCCGCAGGCAGCCGCAGCGCTCGCCGAGAGCCTGGGGGACATGGGCTTTGCGCGCAATACCTGGGCGGTGTTCGGCATGATGGCGGATAAGGATATTGCCGGCGTTGTCGCGGCCATGACGCAGCGCGTGGATCGCTGGTTGCCCTGCGACCTGCCTGGAGTGCGGGCTGCGAGTGCGGCCGATCTTGCCGTTATCCTCGCGAAAGTCGGCGCTGGCGCGGCGGCGGGGCAGTTTGCATCGCCTGCCGCCGCGCTTGCTTACGCACAGGAGAACGCTGGCGACGATGATAGAATCCTCGCCTTCGGATCGTTCCTGACGGTGGCGGGTGTGATGCGTCCGGACTAGATAGCAGTTTCGGTCGCTAGGCATGACATGGCACAAGAAGATATAAACAGCGACAAGCTAGGCGAACCTCTCGGCGATGCGTCGGCCGATTCGACGCGGCTGAAGAAGCTCGCGCGACGACGCCTGATCGGCGCAGTGGCGCTGGCGCTCTTCGCCGCCATTGTTTTGCCGATGGTGATGGATCACCAGCCGGCTCCGCCGCTACGCGATATTCAGGTGCGCATTCCCAATCCCGACGAGGGCGCGCCGCAACGCATAGCGCCGAAGCCGATAGTGATCGCGCCGCCACGGGAAGATAAGCCAGTGCCGGTGCCTGTAGCTGAGCCCGTGCCTGTCGCCAAATCGGTCGAAAAAGAAGAGATCAAGCCCATCGCAAAGATGGAGACCAAGCCTGAAACAAAGCAGGAGGCCAAACCGGAGATCAAGCCGGAAGCGAAACCTGAGCCTGTCAAAACCAATAGCGCCAAAGTTGAAGCCGCCTTACCTGCCAGCGATGCTGCGCGTGCGCAAAACGTCTTGTCGGGAAATACCGCTGGCGAAGCTTGGGAGGTGCAACTCGGCGCTTATCAGGAGCCAGGGCGTGTCAAGTTGCTGCTGACCAAGCTGAAAGAATTGGGAATCCCCACCTACACGGAAAAAGTCGACACGCCGAACGGGCCGCGCACGCGCGTGCGCGCCGGGCCGTACGCCAGTCAAGAGGCCGCCGAGAAGGCGCGTACGCGCGTCAAGATCGTCGGCGTCGACGGGCCGGTAGCGAAGAAACCATGACGGAGTCGTGTCGGTCGTCGTGACGGTTTTCGATTATGTTGTCCTCGGCGCGGTAGCGTTATCCCTGCTGATTGGCGGTTGGCGTGGCGTGGTGAGCGAGATTCTGGCCTTGCTGGCGTGGGTGGCGGCGTTTCTGGCGGCGCGCACTTGGGCGGCCCCGGCGGGAGATTGGGTCGCCAGTGGGCTGGCCGAACCGGTCTGGCGCCAGGTGGCAGGATTTCTCGCCATTTTCGTCGCGGTGCTGGTACTGTTTGCTTTGGCACGCTGGACCGCCTCCTTGCTCTTGCGCGCGGTCGGGCTGGCGCCGCTGGACCGAGTGTTGGGCGCCTTGTTCGGTATTGCGCGCGGCGTGTTGGTGGTGTGGGTGATGGTGTTGTTGGCTGGGCTGACCGCCTTGCCGCAACAGCAGTGGTGGCGGCAGGCAGTATTGGCGCCGCCGCTCGAAACGGCGGTGCTCGCGGCCAAACCCTGGCTGCCACCGGATTTGGCAAAACGGATTCGATACCGATAAGGTGAGACGATGTGCGGCATTCTTGGCGTGGTAGCGACCACGCCGGTTAATCAGTTGCTTTACGACGGTCTGCAAGTGCTGCAGCATCGCGGCCAGGATGCCGCCGGCATCGCCACGGCGGAGGGCGGGCGCTTCCACATGCACAAGGGACCGGGGCTGGTGCGCGACGTGTTCCGCACGCGCAATATGCGCGATCTCGTCGGCAACTGGGGTATCGCCCACTGCCGCTATCCGACGGCGGGCTCGGCCTACAACGCCGCCGAGGCCCAGCCCTTCTATGTCAATTCGCCGTTTGGCCTGATGCTGGCGCACAACGGCAACCTGACCAATTCCGAGCAACTGAAGCGCGACATGTTTCTCCAGGATCTGCGCCACATGAACACCAACTCGGATTCCGAGGTGCTGCTCAACGTGCTGGCCCATGAGCTGCAAGTCGCTTCGACGAAATACCAGGTCGATGCCGAGACCATCTTCAAGGCGGTGGCCGGCGTGCACAAGCGCATCAAGGGCGCTTACGCCGTGGTGGCCATGATTGCCGGCTACGGCCTCTTGGCCTTTCGCGATCCCTTCGGCATTCGTCCCCTGGTGATCGGCAAGAACGAAACGCCACACGGTACCGAATATATGGTCGCGTCGGAAAGCGTCGCCATCGACACGCTGGGTTTCCACTTCCTGCGTGACGTCGAGCCGGGCGAAGCGGTGCTGATCGACACGCGCGGCAAGTTCGTCAGCCGCCAGTGCGCGGAAAAAACGCTTCATGCGCCCTGCATGTTCGAATATGTCTATCTGGCTCGTCCCGATTCGCTGATGGATGGCGTTTCGGTGTACGAGTCGCGCGTCAAAATGGGCGAATTCCTCGCCGACAAGATTCGCCACACCCTGCCGCACCTGGTGATCGACGCGGTGATCCCGATTCCCGATTCGAGCCGGCCGTCCGCACTCGAACTCGCCCGGAGACTCGATGTGCCTTTCCGCGAAGGCTTCGTCAAGAATCGCTACATCGGCCGTACTTTCATCATGCCGGGGCAGGCCTCGCGCCGAAAATCGGTGCGGCAGAAACTCAATGCCATCGCCCAGGAGTTCAAGGGCAAGCACGTGTTGCTGGTGGACGATTCCATCGTGCGCGGTACAACCAGCCACGAGATCATCCAGATGGCGCGCGACGCCGGCGCGAAAAAGGTGTACTTCGCCTCGGCCAGTCCGCCGGTGCGCTTCGCCAATGTCTATGGCATCGATATGCCGACGCGCGCCGAGTTGATCGCTGCCCATCGCAACGACGAGGAAATCCGCTGCGAGATCGGCGCCGACGCGCTGATCTACCAGGATCTCGATGCGCTGCGGAATGCCGTTCACAGCGTCAATCCGACGCTGACGCAGTTCGACACCTCCTGCTTTGACGGCCACTATATTACCGGCGACATCAGCGCGGACTATCTCGCCAGCGTCGAAAGCGCGCGCGGCAAGGCCATCCCACCGGGCGACGGCGAGGGGGGCGGTGGCGGGCAACTCGATCTCAACCTGGTGACTTCCGAATGAGTGGGGAGACGCCTTACCAGATCGATACCCTGGCCGTGCGCGCCGGCCAGGAGCGCAGCCAGTTCGGCGAACATGCCGAAGCGCTCTATCTCACCTCCAGCTTTGTCTTCGACAGCGCGGCCCAGGCGGCGGCGCGCTTTTCCGGCGCGGAAGCGGGCAACGTCTATTCGCGCTTCACCAATCCCACCGTCACGATGTTTCAGGAGCGCCTTGCCGCGCTCGAAGGTGCGGAAAGTTGTGTCGCCACTGCGAGCGGCATGGCGGCGATTCTCGCTACCGTCATGGCCTTGCTCAAGTCAGGCGACCATATCGTTTCGGCGCGCGGGATTTTCGGTGCCAGCCAGCAACTCTTCGGCACCATCATGCCGCGCTTCGGTGTCGAGACCAGCTTCGTGCCCGGCAATGCCCCGGAGAGCTTCCGCGCGGCGCTGCAAGCCAATACCAAACTGGTTTTCATCGAGACGCCCTCGAATCCGCTCACCGAGGTATATGACATCGCCGCGTTGGCGGAAGTGGCGCACACGGCAGGCGCGCTGCTCGTCGTGGACAACTGTTTCTGCTCGCCGGCCTTGCAGCGTCCGCTCGCCTTTGGCGCGGATCTGGTGATCCACTCCGCCACCAAATACCTCGACGGCCAGGGGCGCGTGCTTGGCGGTGCGGTCTGCGGCGGTCAGGCGCTGGTCGATGAGGTATTCAAGTTCCTGCGCACCACCGGGCCGACGCTTTCGGCCTTCAACGCCTGGGTGATTCTGAAGGGGCTGGAGACGTTGAAGATCCGCATGCAGGCGCAGTCGGCCAATGCGCTCGATCTCGCGCGCCGGCTGGAAGCGCATCCCGCCGTAGCGCGGGTGTTTTATCCCGGTCTGCCCTCGCATCCGCAACATGCGCTGGCCATGCGCCAGCAGACCACGGGCGGCGCCATCGTCGCCTTCGAGGTTGCGGGCGGGCGCGCGGCCGCCTGGCGCGTCATCGATGCCTGTCGCATGCTGTCGATCACCGCCAATCTCGGCGACGTGAAGACCACCCTGACGCATCCGGCTTCCACCACGCACGGGCGCATTTCTCCCGAGGCGCGCGCCGAGGCGGGCATCACGGAAGGCCTGCTGCGCGTTGCCGTCGGCCTCGAAGCGGTGGACGACATCGAAGCCGATCTGCGGCGTGGGCTCGCTAGCTGAACGACCTGCTGCGGGCACGCCGGTCTGTGCCCTGGCCGACTTGCCCGACGGCGGCGGTCGCATGTTCGTCTTCCCCTCGTCCGCCGGCGCATTCCATCTGCTGGCGCTTAGAAGCGGCGATCATTGCTTCGGCTACGAAAACCGTTGTCCGCATTTCGGCGTACCGCTCGCGGCGCGCGACGCGCAATTGATCGTCAAGCCGCATCTCAGCGTGAGCTGCAACACCCATTACGCGCGCTTTCGCTGGCAGGACGGCTTTTGCGAATCCGGCGATTGCGCGGGCGAATACCTGCCCGCCGTCGCGCTGGCGGTGCGTGACGGCATAGTCTGTTTTGTCTGATGCGGAGGTCCATTTCATGTCTGCCTTACGCGTAAGCAAACTCGGCGCTGGTGCAGCGGCGAGAGCTGTGGCGCTGATGGGCGCCATGCTGCTGATCCTGCTGTCGCGCATGGCATGGGCGGAGGCGCCTGCGCTGCTGCTTGCCGAAACCTATCGTGCCGGTAGCGTCGATGTCTCGCGCTATCTCGTCAGTGAAAAATACGATGGCGTGCGCGCGTATTGGGATGGGCAGCGCTTATGGACGCGCGGTGGCAATCCGATCCACGCCCCGGACTGGTTTATCGCCGCCTTGCCCGAGCAGCCGTTGGATGGCGAACTCTGGATGGGGCGTGGGCATTTCGAGGCCGTAGCGGCAGCGATCCGGCGCGATACGCCCGTCGATGCCGAATGGCTCCGCATCCGCTACATGTTGTTCGAAATGCCCGGTGGCGAGGGTGACTTCGCAACGCGTGCGGAGGCCTTGCACGCCATCGCGCGCCGAGCCGGTGTTGCTTGGCTGCAAGCCGTCGAACAGGCGCGCGTCGCGGACGATGCGCGCCTGCAACGGCGCCTGAGTGCCATCCTCAAAGCGGGTGGCGAAGGCCTGATGTTGCATCGGGCCGACGCGCCCTATGTCACCGGCCGCAGCGATGCCTTGCTGAAGCTGAAGGCCTGGCACGATGCCGAAGCCATTGTGATCGCCCATCTGCCCGGCAACGGGCGTTATGCGGGCGCTTTGGGCGCCTTGCGCGTGCGCGCAGCGGATGGCCGCGAGTTTTCGCTCGGCACCGGTTTTACCGATGCGCAACGCCGCGCGCCGCCGCCGGTTGGCGCGACCGTCGCCTATCGCTATCGCGAACTCACGGCGCACGGCATGCCGCGCTTTGCACGCTTTTGGCGCGTGCGGCCGCCGGAGTAAATCTCGCGCCGGACGCCGCGCGAGCGTCCGGCCGCGCGAGGGCGACGTACTTCTCGGCGACTTCCTGCGGTGTCTTCGGACTCGTCAGCGCTTGAGCTTGGCGAAGGCTGTCGCCATCGCGCCTGCGGTTTCGGGTTGGCGTGGTGGTTGCGCTGCGCGCGGTGCCGGTCGGCGTTCGTTGCCCGCCGTCCTGTCAGTCCCGGAAAGGGGACTTCCTTTGGTCGAGCCGACTTTCGGCTTCTGCACCTCATCCGCGAGCCGCATCGTCAGCGCGATGCGTTTGCGCGGAATATCCACTTCCAATACTTTCACCTTGACCACGTCGCCGGCCTTGACGACGCTGTGCGGGTCTTTGACGAAGGTGTTGGAGAGCGCCGAGATATGCACTAGGCCATCCTGGTGTACGCCGATGTCCACAAAGGCACCAAAGTTGGTGACGTTGGTGATGACGCCTTCGAGCTGCATGCCCGGTTCGAGGTCTTTCAAGTCCTCGACGCCATCGCGGAAGCTCGCGGTCTTGAACTCGGGACGCGGGTCGCGGCCGGGTTTTTCCAGTTCCTTGAGGATGTCCTGCACGGTCGGCAGGCCGAAGCGCGCGTCGGTGTATTTCTCGGCTTTGAGTTCTTTCAGCGCGCGACTGTCGCCGAGCAGTTCCTTCATGTCCTGCTTGATGTCGGCGAGGATGCGCTCCACCACCGGATAGGCTTCCGGGTGTACTGCCGAGGCGTCCAACGGGTTCTCGCCGCTGGCGATACGCAGGAATCCCGCCGCCTGCTCGAAGGTCTTGTCGCCGAGGCGCGGCACCTTGAGCAGCGCGGCGCGCGAGGAGAAGGCGCCATTGCTGTCGCGGTAGGAGACGATGTTTGCCGCTAGCGTACCGTTCAAGCCGGAGATGCGGGCAAGCAGGGCAGCGGAGGCAGTATTCACGTCGACGCCGACGGAGTTCACGCAGTCCTCGACCACTGCATCAAGGCTCTTCGCCAGCCGGGATTGATTGACGTCGTGCTGGTACTGGCCGACGCCGATGCTCTTCGGATCGATCTTCACCAGTTCGGCCAGCGGGTCTTGCAGGCGGCGGGCGATGGAGACGGCACCGCGCAAGGAGACGTCGAGGTCGGGGAACTCGCGCGCGGCGAGTTCGGAGGCGGAGTACACCGAAGCGCCGGCCTCCGAGACGACGATCTTGGTCAGTTTGAGTTCCGGGTGGCGCTTCATCAGGTCGCCCGCGAGTTTGTCGGTCTCGCGGCTGGCCGTGCCATTGCCGATGGCGATCAACGTAGCGCCGTGCTTGTGCGCCAGCAGGCGCAACGCATGCAGGCTGCCTTCCCAGTCGCGGCGCGGTTCGTGCGGGTAGAGCGTGGCGGTATCCAGCAACTTGCCGGTGGCATCGACGACGGCGACCTTGACGCCGGTGCGGATGCCAGGGTCGAGGCCGATCACGGTTTTCGGCCCGGCCGGTGCGGCGAGCAACAGGTCGTGCAGGTTGCGCGCGAAGACGCGGATCGCCTCTTCCTCGGCGCGTTCGCGCAGATTGCCCATCAGTTCGGTTTCGAGGTGCAGCGAGAGCTTCACCAGCCAGGTCCAGCGCGCCGTCTCGGCGAGCCACTTGTCCGCCGCGCGGCCCTGGTCTTCGATGCCGACATGGCGCGCGATCATCGCAATGCAGGGCGATGATTCGGGTGGGTCGCGCAGTTCCTGTTCAGTCTTGATGGCGAGACGCAGCACGTCCTCGTTGCGACCGCGCAGCATGGCGAGGATGCGATGGGAGGGCGCGGTCTTGAGCGGTTCGCGGAAATCGAACCAGTCGCGGAACTTGGAGACATCGGGATCGTTGCTGGTTTCCTTGCCATCGACGACTGCGGACACGATCTGCGCATGCTCGTTGAGAAAGTTGCGCAGCTTTTCCAGCAGCGCGGCATCCTCGGCAAAGCGCTCCATGAGGATCTGGCGCGCGCCTTCCAGCGCGGCCTTGACGTCGGGGACATGTTTCTCCGGCGGTTCCTTCTCGGGATGGACGTACTTTGCCGCCTCGACTTCGGGCGTCAGCGTCGGATCGTCGTAGAGCGCGTCGGCAAGCGGCTCCAGGCCGGCTTCGCGTGCGATCTGCGCCTTGGTGCGGCGCTTCGGTTTGTAGGGCAGGTAGAGGTCTTCGAGGCGCTGCTTGGTCTCGGCGTTCTCGATCTCGGTGCGCAATTCCGGGGTCAGCTTGCCTTGTTCCTCGATACTGGCGAGGATCGCCGCGCGGCGATCCTCCAGTTCGCGCAGATAGCCGAGCCGTTCTTCGAGGTTGCGCAACTGCGTGTCGTCGAGATTGTCGGTGACTTCCTTGCGGTAGCGCGCGATGAAGGGCACCGTGGCGCCTTCGTCGAGCAATTGAACGGCAGCGATGACCTGAGCGGGGCGCACGCCGAGCTCTTCGGCGATGCGATGTTGGATACGCAATTGAGTGGAGGGCGGCATGAGCGTTGCAGAAGCGAAAAGGCGCGCACTATGCCCCAAGCCGGGACGCCGCGCAATCGTGGTTTCAATGACAAGGCCCAAGGTACAATGCGGCGCATGTCGTACTCGATGCGGGCCTGGAAAAGAAAAAGGCTCCGGGTCTCGGAGCCTGATCTTGTTCTGGTGCCCAGGAGAGGACTCGAACCTCCACGGTGTTACCCGCTAGTACCTGAAACTAGTGCGTCTACCAATTCCGCCACCTGGGCAGGCGTGGGAAGGCGCGCATTCTAATGGAAAAAACACGATTGTCAAACAAAGCCAAAACCAAACCGAAGTCGCACAAGTTCTCGCAAATCCGTACTGCCGATCCGGAGTTTGAGCGTGAGCGCGCGAAGTACGATCATCCGCTGCCGAGTCGCGAATACATTCTGCAAACTTTGAGGGAGCAGGGCGTGCCGGTCGGCTTCGAGCGTCTCTGCGAATTGCTCGATATCGCCGATTTCGAGCGCGAGTCGTTCAGTCGTCGTCTCGGGGCGATGGCGCGCGACGCACAGTTGTTGCAGAACCGCCGCGACGATTGGCTGATCCCGGACAAGGCCGACTTGCTGAAAGGCCGCGTGCAGGGCCACCCCGATGGTTTTGGCTTTCTCATCCGCGAGGATGGCGGTCCCGACCTGTTTCTGCCCGAGAAGGAGATGGACAAGGTGCTGCACGGCGATCACGCCATCGCGCGTGTCGTCGGCGTGGATCGCAAGGGACGGCCCGAAGGCAAGATCGTCGAGGTCACCGAACGGGCGAATCGTCAGGTCGTCGGTCGTGTGTGCCAGGAACATGGCGTGTCCTATGTCGTTGCCGAGAACCGCCGCATCAGCCAGGATATTCTGCTGGCGCCGCCGGAGAAGGGCGACAGGAAAGCCTTGCGGCCCAAGGCCGGGCAGGTGGTGATGGTCGAGATCGTCGAGCAGCCATCGAAGCAGTCGCAGCCGATCGGCCGCGTCGTCGAGATCCTCGGCAACTATGCCGATCCTGGTATGGAGATCGAGATCGCGTTGCGCAAGCACGAACTGCCCTTCGAGTTCTCGAAGGATGCGTTGGCGCAGACAAAGAAGATTCCGGATACGGTGCGCAAGTCGGACTGGAAGGGCCGCGAGGATCTGACCGAATTGCCGCTCGTCACCATCGACGGCGAGACGGCGAAGGACTTCGACGACGCCGTGTTCTGCGAACGCGAGGGCCACAGTGGAAAAAGCGGCTACCGTCTCGTTGTCGCCATCGCCGACGTTTCGCACTACGTGCAGGACGGCGACGCGCTCGACGCCACGGCGCGCGAGCGCGGCAACTCGGTGTATTTCCCGCGTCGCGTCATTCCGATGTTGCCGGAGAAGCTGTCGAATGGCTTGTGCTCGCTCAACCCGCAGGTCGAACGCTTGTGCATGGTCTGCGACATGGCGATTTCCGCTACCGGTGCGATCAAGCAATATCGTTTCTACCCGGCGGTGATCTGGTCTCATGCGCGGCTGACCTATACCGAAGTCGCGGCGGCGCTCTACGACAAGGATGCGGCGGCGCTGGAAAAGATCGGCCCGCTGCTGCCCTATCTCGAAAACCTCGATGCGCTCTACCGCGTGCTGGCGAAGGCGCGCGCGAAGCGCGGCGCCATCGATTTCGAGACCGTCGAGACGCGCATGGTGTTCGACGACCACGGCAAGATCGAACGCATCGAACCTTACGAACGCAACGACGCCCATCGTGTCATCGAAGAATGCATGTTGGCGGCCAACGTCTGCGCTTCCGACTTCCTCAAGGAGCGCGAGCATCCGGCGCTCTATCGTGTGCATGAGGGACCGACGCCCGAGCGCCTGGACAAGCTGCGGAATTTTCTCGCTACCTTCGGCCTGCAACTCACGGGCGGCGACGACCCGCAGGCCAAGGACTATGCCCAGTTGATCGACAAGATCAAGGACCGGCCGGATAAACAACTCCTGCAAACCGTGATGCTGCGCTCGCTCAAACAGGCGATCTACAGCCCGGACAACGTCGGCCATTTCGGCCTGGCCTACGAGAGCTACACGCACTTTACCTCGCCGATCCGCCGCTATCCCGACCTCTTGATCCACCGCGCGATAAAGTCGGCGCTGGCGGGACGGCGCTACGACTCGTTGAACTGGGAACAGGTGGGGCTGGCCTGCTCGGCGACCGAAAGGCGCGCCGACGAGGCGACGCGCGATGTCGATGCCTGGCTCAAGTGCTGGTACATGCAGGATCGCGTCGGCGAAATCTTCAGCGGCAGCATCTCGTCGGTGGTGCCCTTCGGCATCTTCGTCGCGCTCGACACGGTGTTCGTCGAGGGTTTGGTGCACGTCTCCGATCTCGGCCGCGACTACTTTCATTTCGACGAGAAGTCCCATGCTATGGTCGGCGAGCGCACCGGCGCGCGTTACCGGCTATCCGACCGCGTGCGCGTGCAATTGGTGCGTGTGGATATGGATCAAAACAAGATCGACTTCCGGCTCGCCTAGTCGCAAGCCGTGTTGCGGTGATTTGTCGGGTATCGCTGGCGCTGGGAAAAGCTCAGCGCTGCACGGCAAAATCCCGCAACACATCCAGCACCGCATCCGGCCTTTCGGCCATCAATGCGTGGCCGCTGCCGGGAATGACCGCGAGGCTGGCGCCGGGAATCGCCGCCGCCAGCGCCCGGTTGGCCTTGAGTGGCGTCATGCGGTCGGCGTCGCCGGCGATTACGCAGGTGGGGCAGGCGATGGCTGTCAGGTTCTCCAAAGTGCGCAGATAGGCATTGCAGGCGGACAGGTCCGCATGAAACACGCCGGGCTTTTGTCGTTCCATGAGGCGCCGGTTCATGCCCAGCAAGCACAGGCCGGGTACGGTGTTGCCGCCAATCTGTCCGGCAGCCGAATAGGACCAGGCGTTAACGAGGGCGATTGCTTTGGGTTCGTTGTCGCGCGCGGCAGCGAGCAGCATATCGGCGACTGGCATGGGTAGGGCGGCGCCGAGCAGCGCCAGCCGCTCGACTCGGGCGGGGTGGCGCAGTGCGGTTTCGAGCGCCACCAGAGCGCCCATGCTGTGGCCCACGAGGAAAGCCCGGGCGGCACCCAAGGCATCGAGCAAGGCGGCAATCCAGTCGGCGCTCGCCTCGACGCTCGCCAGCGGATTGCCTGCGCTGCGCCCGTGGCCCGGCAAGTCGGGGGCCGCCACGACGCAGCCGTGATGGGCAAACCAGCGACTTTGCAGCGCCCAGCAGGTGTGGTCCTGTTGGGCGCCGTGAATGAATACCGTCAGCGGCTGCTCGGCAAAGTCCGCGTAGGACGGCGTCTTGCCGCCGGTGTAGAGGTAGGCCGGCTGGCCGGCGACCGGGATTTCCATGGTTCAGACCTTTGCGGCGGCGGCCAGGCCGCGGTCGATATCCTCAATGAGGTCGTCGGGGTCTTCCAGGCCGATCGACAGCCGGATGGTGCCGGGATGAATGCCGGCGGCAGCGAGCGCCGCGTCCGACATGCGGAAATGGGTGGTCGACGCGGGGTGGATCACCAGAGATTTCGCATCGCCCACGTTGGCGAGGTGCGAAAACACCCGCAGGGCCTCGATGAACTTGCGCCCGGCCGCACGGCCTCCCGCCAGGTTGAAGGTGAACACCGAGCTGCTGCCTCTGGGCAGCAGCTTTTGCGCCAAGGCGTGGTCCGGGTGGTAGGGCAGATCGGGATGAGTCACCGTTTCAACCGTCTTGCCCATCTGGTTAGCCAGATGCGTCAGCACTTTGCGGGTGTTTTCGATATGGCGCGCCATGCGCAGGGGCAGGGTTTCCAGCCCCTGCAAAATCTGGAAGGCGGACATGGGGCTGAGGCAGGCGCCGAAATCCCGCAGTCCTTCCCGCCGTGCCCGCAGCAGGAAGGCGGCAACGCTGGACTCCTCCGCGAAGTTCATGTCGTGGAAGCCGGCGTAGGGTGCCGTCAGCGTGGGAAATTTGCCGCTCGCCACCCAGTCGAAAGCGCCCGAATCCACGAGCAGGCCGCCGATCACCGTGCCGTGACCGCCGAGGAACTTGGTGGCGGAATGAAAGACCAGATCCGCGCCCCATTCGAAGGGGCGCAGCAGATAAGGCGTGGTGAGGGTGGAATCCACCAGCAGGGGCAGGCCATGGGCGTGGGCCAAGTCTGCGACGCGGGGAATATCGAGCACGTCGAGGCCCGGATTGCCGAGGGATTCGCCGAAGATCAGGCGCGTCTCCGGCCGGATTGCCGCCTGCCAGGCGTCGATGTCGCGGGGATCGACGAAGGTGCTGTGGATGCCGAAGCGGGGCAGGGTGTATTCCAGCAGGTTGTGGGAGCCGCCATAGAGCGAGCGGCTCGCCACGATGTGGCTGCCGGCGTCCAGCAGCGTGACGATGGCGAGGTGCAGGGCCGCCTGGCCGGAGGCGACGGCAATCGCCCCGACGCCGTCTTCCAGAGCCGCGATGCGCTCTTCCAACACCGCGTTGGTCGGATTCGAAATGCGGGAATAGACATGGCCGCCGCGCTCCATGTTGAAGCGGGAAGCCGCCTGATCCGCGTCCTTGAAGACGAAGGATGTCGTCAGATAGATAGGCTGGGCGCGCGCGCCATATTGACTGTCGGGCACCTGACCGGCATGCAGGCTGAGGGTGGCGAATTTGTGGCTCATGGCACAGGTGCAGGATATTGAGTGTCGCGCAGCATGCCAGTTTCGGTGCAGCGGTGCAATGCGAGGGGCCGCCGCGCATTGCATCGTTGAAAGTCGGCGCTGGCGGAACGGGTCGCCTGAATCGCCAGCGTCTCAGAATTTGTAAAAGTCCCGTTCGAGATAGGCGACCAGGTCGTCGATATCCTGCTCGGACAGGGCCGGGTTGTAATAGTCGCCCCAACGCTTGACCTCTTGTTGCAGGGCCTTATGCGACTTGATCTTGTGGTCTGGGCGCGTGTAGGGGCTGCTGCCGTGACAGTCGAGGCAGACCTCATGAACTGTTGCCCCACGCACGGCATCCCCCTTGGGGGCCGTTTCGCCGCAACCGGTCAGTCCCATGGCCAGCGCTAGCAACAGGCTTGTGACAAGAATTCTCATGGTTTCCCCCGCCATTGTTGGCGCCCCGGCGGCTCGCAGTAGTCCGCACCTTGATTGATCGCCCGGGCCTGCATCTCGGTGCGGTGGGCAGCCCGCAGCGATTCTTTCTCTGCGACTGTCTGCGCCGCCCGCATCTTGGCGCGGTAGTCTTCGCGTTCCTGATGCGACAAGCGGTCGGCGCAGTAGATCAGTTCTCGCTTCTCGGTTGGTGTGGTTTGTGCCTGAGCCTGGACGCCGCCCGTCGTCAGCAAGCTGGCGATCAGGGCGGCCCACGGCAATCGCGAATTCATGCGCATGTTGATCTCCTTACAAAATCCAGATGAATACCTAGCCTACGAGCAAGATGCCGGTTGCCGCCCCCCGGCGAAGGAGGCGATCAGCCGGGGGGCGAAGAATATTGGTTTGCACGCTTTCGGTGCTGGACTAGAGTCTAGGTCATAAGCAATGCAGGCAAAAGTCGGCGCTGGCGGGGCGACGACGCGTCGTTCCGCCGCTCGGTTGCGGCTACTGGATCTGCCCGCGTGCTTTCATGACTTCACAGCCATTCTGGTTTGGCGGGTTGAACTTGAGTCCCTTTTCCTTGGCTCGCCCTTCCATCACCTGACGGTGGGCATCTTGCGTCGCCTTGCACTCTTCATAGGTTTTGACGCTGCTCATTTGAGACTGCCAAGCCGTACGCTCTTCGGGCGACATCAATGTCCAGCCGGGTGTGTGATCCTGATTCCAGCCAAAACGGCCCTTGCCCCCCGGTCCCATGCCTCCACCGGGTCCCATTTGTGCGAAAACAGTTGTCGCGACCAGCGCGGCAGTCAGTACGGTAGCGGTCAGTACGGTCTTTTTCATGATGTTCTCCTTGCGTTTGGTGGAAGTTCCGACTTCTGGTTGGGTTGTCCTCATTATGGTCGGCACAAATTGGAGAGCAATGCAAAATGGGTGACTGAATGTAAGCGTTCGTTGGTTGCGTAAGCGGATGTTGCGGCGCTACCTGCCGGCGACCTGGCGCTGGAAGATGCACCGGTGGCCGGGATGCAGGTCGAGCCAAGCCGTCAGGCCGAGGCTCATATCCGCAGTCAGCGCGCAGAACGCCACCAGAAGGCTCCACCCGGGTGTAGCAGAAATGCGCATCATGGAAATACCGGATAAAAACAAAAAACCCGCAAACCTGTTGGCATGCGGGTTTTCGTGAGGCTGCTGGCGGAGGCGGTGAGATTCGAACTCACGAACGCCTTGCGACGTTGCCGGTTTTCAAGACCGGTGCATTCAACCGCTCTGCCACGCCTCCGCTGTGCTCCCACCAGTGGGAGTGCGGTGCGATTATAGCTCGTCGAGAGGCGCTAGGCCGCAATGGCGGCGTGCTTCGTTACATGCGGCGTCGCCGTGTCCAAATAGGGTCAGCGGGGCGAATTCGCGGCAGGCCTCTGGGCGCCTAGCATAGATGGAACATCTCACCGCAGTGCCGACGTCGCCTTCGAGGGCGATGCAGCGTCCGGGGATGTCCGGATGTTCCCGCATGCAGGCGGTGGTCGCCGTATAGGGGGTGGTGAGCGTCGTCGGTACCTGGCCGCCGGGCGCGCTATCGAGTTCGCAACGTGGCAGGGTGATGCGAAAGCTGACGCAACAGGCGCCGCAGGACAGGCAGGGGACGCTCACTCGTTCGCCAGGTCGTGCAGACGGTGCGCCATCTGTTCGAGTTGAGCGGAGATCTGCTGGGTGCCTTCGAGGCCGGTCTGGAGTCGCTCGAACTGTTGCCGGACAAACTCGTACATCTGGTTTTCCTGTTGCTCGGAGAGGCCCAGCGAGACAAAGAACTTCGTCATGCCTTCCTGGATGTCGATCATCAGTTGGGTTTCCTGGAACTGGTCGCGCTGATGCTGCTGACTCAGCGTGTCGAGCGTGGCATGAATGTCGGACAGCGCCGCGCCGATGCCGTCGCGGGTGCGATGGTTGCGGTTTTCGACTTCGATGGCCTGGCGGCGGGCATCGGCGCCTTCGGCCAGAATGGACAGGTTGTCGCGCAGTCGGCCACAGCGCTCGGCGTCTTCGATGGGCATGTTTTTCACCAGCAAGGTGATGCCGCCGAAGTTGTGTACGCCGCGATTCTTGAACTCGAAGATGCGTCCCTGTTCGCGCACGTGGTTGAGTACGGCGGTTTCCAGCGGCAGGTTGCTGCCTGCGGCGCTGAGGTTGAGGATGTCGCTACCCAGGCGAATCTGCACTGCGCCTTGCAGGTCGTATTGGCCGAGGGCGGCGAGGATGGCGCTGGCCAGCGTGTGGGCATCCGAGCAGGCGAAGGATTTGCGCAGGAAGTCGAGCACGATGCCCAGTTCGCCCATGCTGGTCATCGCAGAAAATGCGGTGCGCTGGGCAAAGCCGGCTTGTTCGCGCAGGGCGATTTTCTCGTCGCGGATGCGTTGCGCGATATGGATTTTTCGCACCAGTACGGCGGGTTCGAAGGGCTTGACGATGAAGTCCTCGCCGCCGGCATCGTAGCCGGCCAAGCGTGCCTCGATGGAGTCGAGCCCGGAAACGAAAATTACCGGAATGTCGGCGGTTTCCGGGCAGTCTTTCAACGCGCGGCATAGTTCGTAGCCGTTCATGCCGCCAAGGCGAACATCAAGCAGGAATAAGTCCGGCTGTCGCTCCTGAATCCGGGCCAGGCAGGCGCGCGCCGAGGCGAAGCCTTCGACCTCGCAGTTCTCGTCGGCCAGCATGGCGTGAGTGACTTCCAGCATCGCGGGCTCGTCATCGACGACAAAGACATTTACACGTTGACTCATTGGCTTAGATTCCTTGCACGAGTTGCATGACAGCGCTTCAAAACAGTTCGATTTTCTTGCCCTGGCTGGCGGGTGTTGGCTTCGGCACGATCAGCGACTTTTCGTATTCGCTTTCGGCCCTGACCATGGCCTGGACATCGGGTTGGTTGATCGGATTGCGCCGGCAGAAGACATCGCCGGTCACCGGGTCGCAAATGACCTTGCGCGACCAAGCCCCGCCGAAGTCGGAGGCGAGCAGCGGGATACCCTCGCGTTCGAGCCAGTCGCGGGCGAATTCGGCATTGCGTTCGCCGATCGCCATGTTGATCGAGCTGACAATATTGCCGCCGCCGAAGGCCTTGGCCACCAACCGGCTGCTTTGCGCGCCTTTGGCGTACATGGCATTGCGCAACACCTCCATGGCGTAATCGCCGTTCAATACGATGTCATCATCGGCGAGCTTGTTCGACGAGCGGCTGGGGAGCAGGAAGTGGTTCATGCCCGCCAACTTCAGCTTCGGATCGAAAAAACAGACCGCGACGCAGGAGCCGAGCAATGTGGCGATGGGGCGTTCGGTTTGGACCGACCAGCCGCCGGGGTTGATATTGAGCGCTACCCGCTCGAAATCGCGCGCGGTGGTGGGATGTGAGGCTGGCATGGTGTGAATTTCGTACTGCGTGATACTGACCGGGCCGCTATTATGCCGGTGCCGTGTCGCCAGCGCCGACTTTTTCGTCGTGCTGGGCGAGATAGCCGCGCCATTCGTCCAGCGCCTGGGCGAGTAGGGGCGGGAGGTGCGCGAGTTTGGCGACAGCGTCGGCAAGGTTTTCCTGCTCGCACAGGAGTTGTATATCGAGTGCGGCTTGCCGCAACGCGGCATTGCCGCCGGTATCGGCCAAGCCCTTGATGGTGTGTGCTTCGCGCCGTGCCGTGGCGAGGTCCTTGGCGGCTGCGGCCGCATTCAGGCTTGCCACGCGCTCGGGCAGGTCGGCGATCAGACTTTCGATTACCATCTGTGCCAGGGCACGGTCGTTGCCGAGATGTGCCAGCATGACTGCTGCGTTGAAGCTTGCGGCAGCCGTGCTTGTCGGCACCTGGTTTGTCGTAACGACGGCGGCGCAAGGACAGGTGAACCAGAATGTCGTGCCGACATCTTCGGTGCTATCGACACCGATGGTGCCGCCCATCATTTCGATCAGGCGCTTTGCTATCGACAGGCCAAGGCCGGTGCCGCCGTAACGGCGTGTCGTGGACGCGTCGATCTGGTGGAAGGGAACAAACAGATCGGGCAGGCGCGCGCTGGCGATGCCGATGCCGCTGTCGCGAATTTCGCCGCGCAGGACCGGTTGATGGGTGCCGGGTGCGGCGCTCAAACGGACGCTGACCTTGCCTGACGGGGTGAATTTGATGGCGTTGCCGACGAGATTGACGAGCACTTGCCCCAGACGACGCGGATCGCCGCGCAGCCGGGAGGGGAGTGCCGGGTCGATGGATTGGTGGAACAAGAGTCCTTTGGCTTGTGCCTGTGCCGCCAGCGGAGCGAGGTTTGCGTCCAGCCAATCGGCAAGATCGAAATCGACGGCATTCAGTTCGATGCCTCCGGTTTCGAGCGTGGCCATGTCGAGCAGGTCGTTGATGACCCGCAGCAGATCTGCCGTACTCAGCCTGATTTGTTCGGCATAGTCGCGCTGTTCGGCGGTGAGCGGCGTGGTCGCGAGCAGTTGGGTCATGCCCAGCACGCCATTCATCGGCGTGCGCAACTCGTGGCTCATGCTGGCGAGAAACTGACTCTTGGCGCGGTTGGCTGCCTCGGCGGACTGGAGGGCATGCTTCAGATGCTGCTCGACCGCTTCGCGTTCCGCCAGGCGTGCGCCGAGCGCGTTCGCCATGCTCTCGAAGCTGCAAGCGAGTTTGCCGATCTCGTCGTGCGATGCAATGGCCAGGGGTTGATGGGGCTGGCCGGCCGCCAGCGCCTCGCTGGCCAGGGTCAGGCGCTTGAGATGGCGCGTCAGCCACAGGCTGATCGCCACCAGCAATAGCGATGCGGCGAGCGTGCCGAAAAAGGCGATCGAGATCGATTGCAGCAGGTGCTCGCGCAAGGCGCGTCGCAGGAAGTCGAGCTTGAGGCCGTAGGCCAGTTCGCCGTAGTGCTGGCCGGCGTAGGCGATGGCGATGCGCGCATCGTAACGGTCGAGTTGGCGCGCGGTTTCGAGCGAGAGCGGCGGCGAGGGCGGCGGCAGCGGCTCGCCGATCAGCCAGCGATTGGCCGCGAAGTGCTTGCCGTTGGCATCGCTCAGCACCAGATAGCTGAAGTCGTCGTGCGCCTGCATGGCGTTCAGAGTTTCGGCCGCAACGGCGTAATCGCGCTGGATCATCGGCGTGATCAGTGCCGCAGACAGTAGCGGCGTCAGGGTACGGATGCGCTGCTCGAATTGGTCGAGCAGGCGCATCTCGATCAGGCGCTGGCCGTTCCAGGCCAGCAGGGCGATCATGAGAATCTGGATCAGCAGGGTGGCGGCGATGAGTTTGCCGCGCAAGGAGGGGAACATGTGAGGCGTCGCCGTCGCGCCAGCGCCGAGTTTGTTTTAGCGCCCGTAGGCGATGATCTCTTGTGGAATGCGGTCGAGCGGTACGATCTTGTCTACGCCGCCCAAGTCGATGGCGACCTTGGGCATGCCGAACACGACGCAGGTCGACTCGTCCTCGGCGACGGTTTGCGCGCCGGCATCGTGCATTTCCTTCATGCCGCGTGCGCCGTCGTCGCCCATGCCGGTCATGATGACGCCGAGCGCATTGCGGCCGGCGATCTGCGCCACCGAGCGGAACAGGACATCGACGGAAGGCTTGTGGCGATTGACCACCGGGCCGTCGGCGACGGCGACGTAATACTGCGCGCCGCTGCGCTTGAGCATCATATGGCGCCCGCCGGGGGCGATCAGCGCACGGCCGGGCAGGACGCGGTCGCCGTCCTTGGCTTCGCGCACTTCGATGGCACACAGGCTGTTCAGGCGCTCGGCGAACATCGCGGTGAATTTTTCCGGCATGTGCTGCACGACGACGATGCCGGTGGTCACCGCCGGCAGCTTGGTCAAGACGGCTTCGAGCGCCTGCGTACCGCCGGTGGAGGTGCCGATGGCAACGACCTTGTCGGTGGTATTGGCCATGGCGCGCGTGCCGGCAGCCTGCGCGGCGAGCACGGCATCTGCGGTGAGTTTCGGCGGTGGGGCGAGCGGTCGGGCGACGCCGGGGATGACGCGGCGCATGTTGGCCCGGGCGGCGGCGCGGACGGCGGAGACCAAGTCGTTGCCGGAGTCCTGGAGGAACTGCTTTACGCCCATCTTTGGCTTGGTGATGATGGCCAGCGCGCCGGCAGAGAGCGCTTCCATGGTTGCCGCCGCACCTTTTTCGGCGAGCGAGGAACAGATGATGGTGGGCGTGGGGTGTTCCGCCATGATCTTTTTCAGGAAGGTCAGACCGTCCATGCGCGGCATCTCGATGTCGATCACCAGCACATCCGGCCAGGCGGTCTTCATGCGGTCCAGCGCGAAAAGCGGATCGGAGGCGGCGCCGATGACCTCAATGTCGGCTTCCTTTTCGAGGGTAGCCTTGTTGACCTGGCGCACGACGGCGGAGTCGTCGACCAGCATGACCTTGATTTTTCCCATGATTAGGCGGGGAGACGGTAAATGGTGGGTTTCACGGGTTTCACGGTTTCGTTGATGCCGTTCAGGCTTTCGGAGTGGCCGACGATCAAATAGCCGCCGGGGCGCAGCCGCTCGACCAGGCGGGCGACGACCTTGCGCTTGGTGTCGTTGTCGAAATAGATCATCACGTTGCGCAAGAAGATGACGTGGAACTTGCCGAGGTCGGGGAGCGTGGTATTCAAGTTAACTTGCATGAAGCGCGTATGACGGCGCAATTCCGGGGCGATCAGGAAGCTGCCCTCCTGGCTGCGCACGCCCTTCAGGCAGTATTTCTTCAGATAGCTTTGCGGCAGTCCGCGCGTGCGGTCGAGCCAGTACAGGCCGCGCTGGGCGATGGAGAGGACATGCGTGCTGATGTCGGAGCCGAGGATCGACCATTGCCCGCTGACGCCGAGTTCGTCGGCCAGTACCATGGACAGCGTGTAGATTTCCTCGCCGGTCGACGATGCCGCACTCCAGATATCGAACGACTGGCCGGCCGGGTGCTGGGGAATGATGGTCTGGCGCAGAAAATCGAAGTGGGCTTCTTCGCGGAAGAAGTAGGTTTCGTTGGTGGTCAGCAAGTCCACCATGGTTTGCCGCTCTTCGGGGTCGTTGCCGCTGGCCACAAGTTTGAAATAAGCGGCGAAGCTATCCAGTTCGCGCGCCTTCAGGCGCTTGCCAAGGCGGCCGACCAACAGGACTTTTTTCGAATCGGCGAGGCTGATGCCGGCGATCTGATAGATCAGACGCTGGAATTGGGCGAACTCGGCGTTGCTGATGGCTGGTGAATCGATCATGGTGCGCGATTCTACCTGCTACGCCGCCTGTGCTGGCGTCAGCGGCTGGTCCGATGTGATGGGTCGATCCGGAAAAATGCCATCAGCTCATGCAGTTTTTCGACTTGGCCGCTCATTTCGCTGGCGGTAGCCGCAAGTTCCTCGGATGCCGACGCATTCTGTTGCGTGGTCTTGTTGAGTTGCCCCATGGCGCCATTGATCTGATTGACGCCGGACGACTGTTCCTGACTCGCAGCGGAGATTTCCTGTACGAGATCGGAGGTCTTCTTGATCGACGGCACCATCGTATCGAGCAGATGGCCGGCTCGCTCGGCGAGTTTGACGCTCGATCCGGCGACCTGGCCGATCTCCTGGGCGGCGATTTGCGCGCGTTCGGCGAGCTTGCGCACCTCGGCGGCGACGACGGCGAAGCCCTTGCCATGTTCGCCGGCACGGGCAGCTTCGATGGCGGCGTTGAGGGCGAGCAGGTTGGTCTGGTAGGCAATGTCGTCGATGATCCCGATCTTGGCGGCGATCTGCTTCATCGCTTCGACGGTTTGGTTCACTGCTACGCCGCCTTCCTGAGCTTCGCTGGCCGCCTTGGCCGCCATACTGTCGGTGACCTTGGAGTTCTCGGTGTTTTGCGCAATCGATGCGCTGATTTGCTCGACGCTGGCGGATGTCTGCTCGACCGACGCGGCTTGTTCGCTTGACGATTGCGACAGGCTTTGTGCCGTGACCGAGACCTGACCAGCAGAATTCAGCAGACTGTCGGAGGTACTCGATACCTCGCCGATGGTGTGCGACAGCTTGTCGATGGTATAGGCCAGCGAGGACATCAGTTGTCCCATCTCGTCCATCGAGTCGACCGCAACCTCGACGGTCAGGTCGCCTTCGGCGAGACGCTGGGCGACCGCAACGCTCTCGCGCAGTCGGTGCAGCATGCCGGTCAGCAGCCAGAAGAAGGCGATTGCCAGGGCAATCACCACGATGGCGGAGACACCCGAAAATCCGATGCCCCACAGGGCGCCTTGCTCATAGCGTTTGACCCGTTCCTGCAAGGCTTTGGCGAGACTGTCCTCGAATACCTTCATGGCATCGATCTTGGCCGTAATGGTTGCGAACCAGGCGGACGGTTCGATTTCGTAATTGCCGAGGAAGGCCTGTTCGACGGCGATGCCGCGCATGCGTGCGGTGTCTTGCGCCGGGGTGCCGGCGAGCAGGGCGGCGAGGGCCTGCTGGTCCGCCGTTGCTGCCAGATTGCGGAAGTTCGCCAGATACAGATCCTGGGCGGTGACGATGGTCTGCAGGCGCTGAAAGATCGCCACCGACATCGGCTGATTGGCGGCGAACACGCCGTTCACCGTTGCGCGTTCGCGCCCCGCCTGTTCCTTGGCATTGATGAACATCACATAGGCCATCATGCGCCGGGCGATATCGACTTCATCGGTGGCCGCCGTTGCCATGCCCAGCATCGCCAGCAAGCGGTCGATGGCGGTGGTGTAAAAGCCGAAGGACTCGGGGCCGCTGGCTTGCTGTGCGGAGATGCGCTGCCGCGTTTCGCCCAGCTTGCCGAGGTTGGCGATACCTTCATCAAGCGTCTTGCGCAGGGTGGCAGGCAGGGCGTCGGCGCCGTGCGCTGCCAGCAATTGAAGGAAATCCTGGTGGAACCGATCGGTCGACTCGCGTTGCTTGCCGAGCTCGTTGGCGAATTTCTCCCCCTTGCTGCCGATGAAGCCTGCCGAGAGACCGCGTTCCTTTTGCAACTCATGGACTACGGCGCTGACCGCCACGGCGGTCTGGCCGATGGCCGCGATCTGGCGCGATTGACGCAACTCGCGCCAATCGCCGAGAAAACCGGCGACGGTGTAATACAGGGTGCCGACCAGCACGGCGCCGAAGAGCAACAGCAAGCGACCACGTAAAGTGGTTAAAAATTGCGGCATGGTTTCCCTCCTACTTGTTTTATCGCCGCCTCATGTCGGGCGGTTTCGGTGTGCAACGTATTGCGTGACGAATGGCGAATGGCGAATGCCGGCGCCGTCCCGCTAGCGCCGAGTATTACTTATTCAGCTTGAAAAAAGCCATCAAATCCTGCAATTGCGCCGATTGGCCGCTCATTTCCTCGGCGGTGGCGGCCAACTCTT
>Ga0209262_10000129_pt1 | contig 44544 bp, 42 predicted proteins | sample Lowcelwee11metaG_FD_187171 | JGI IMG/M metagenome (GOLD analysis project Ga0209262, IMG submission 187171) | Freshwater pond sediment microbial communities from the University of Edinburgh, under environmental carbon perturbations - Low... | ecosystem: Environmental > Aquatic > Freshwater >... | reverse complement strand
ACAACCCCCTCCTGGCGCCCTTCTCCCAGCGCTTGCGCAACGCAGGGAAACCCGGCCTCGTCAGGGTCTGTGCGGTCATGCGCAAGCTCATGCACATCATCTTCGGTGTCTGGAAGCATCAGACGCCGTTCGATCCCAACCGGCTTGCGGCGGGGTGAACAAGACGGTATCTACGGGCCGCTCTACGGCATCGGATGCGATCGCGCGGCACCGGCCCCGATCAGGGGCCGATGTATTTCTTCATCCACGCATGCACGGCGTCGTGCCACTGCAGGCTGTTCTGCGGCTTGAGCACCCAGTGGTTCTCGTCCGGGAAGTACAGCAGCTGCGACTCGATGCCGCGGCGCTGCAGGGCGGTGAACGTCGACAGGCTCTGATCGATCGGCACGCGGAAATCGTTCTGGCCGGCGACCACCATCATCGGCGTCTTCCACTTGTTGATGTGGCGCGCCGGGTTGAAACGCTCGTAGCCTTCGGGCTTCTCGTGCACCGGGCCGCCGAATTCCCATTCGGTGAACCACAGCTCTTCGGTGACCAGCCCCATCGAGCGGGTGTCGAACACGCCGTTGTGGTTCACGAGGCACTTGAAGGGCGCATTGCCCTTCCTGTCGAACCAGTTGCCGGCGAGCCAGTTGATCATGTAGCCGCCGTAGCTGGCGCCGAGCGCGCAGGCGCGGTCGCCGTCGAGGAACGCGTATTTCTTCTGCGCCGCGGCCCAGCCTTTCTGCAGATCTTCCAGCGGACGGTCGCCCCAGTGTCCGGTGATCGAATCGGTGAATTTCTGGCCGTAGCCGGTGGATCCGTGGAAGTCGATCATCACCACCGCGTAGCCCTGACCGGCATAGGTCTGCGGGTTCCAGCGATAGCTCCAACCGTCGCCGAAGCTGCCCTGCGGGCCGCCGTGGATGAGGAACGCGACGGGATAGGTTTTGCCTTCCTCGTAATTCCACGGCTTGAGCACGTAGCCGTGGACGGTTTCGTTGTTCCAGCCCGGGAAACGGAACTGTTCGTACTCGCCGAAGCGTACGTCCGGCAGCATCTTTTCGGCGCTGGGCGTGATTTCGCGCAGCGGCGCCTTGCCGTCGGCGCTGGTGGTATGGATCACGTCGCCGGTCTTCATCGAATTCGCAACGATGGCCAGGGTGTCGCCCGCGAGTTCGAACCCGCCCACGGTGCCGTCCTTGAAGATCGAGGTGACTTCGCCGCTGTCGATCGACACCGAGAACAGCGGATGCCGCCCGAGTTCCTGCGCGGTGGTGTAGATCGATTTGCCGTCGGCGGACAGGGTGATGCCGTCAGCGGACGCATCCCACTTCGGCGCGAGGTCGCGGGTGCTGCCGGTCGCCAGATCCATCGCCATCAGCGCGAAGCGGTCGGCCTCGAAGCCCGGACGCTTCATCGCGCGGTAGTACAGGGTCTTGCCGTCGGCGGAGAACACCGGGCCGGTGTCCCAGGCCTTGTTGGCGGCGGTGAGATTGCGCGCGGCGCCGCTGCCGTCGGCGGCGACGAGGTAGAGATCGAAATTGGTGCTGGTCGGCTCGGTGCGGTCGGACTTGCGCGCGGCCAGCACGAACGAGTTGCCATCCGGCGACCATGCGAATTCGCCGGTGTCGCCGAAGGGCTTGGACGGCACGTCGCCGATCACATCGGCGCCGATCAGCGTCGCGGTCTTCAGCGGCTTCTCCTTGCCCTGCGGCAGGGTCGCGGCGAACACGCGATTGAGGCGGCCGTCGGCCCAGGTGTCCCAGTGGCGGACGAAGATCTTGTCGTACAGCACGCCGCTGCTCTTGCGCGCGGCGGTGTCGTCGAGGCGCTTCTTCGTGCAGGCGAGATCGGATTTGCAATCGACGAAGGCTTCCAGCGCCAGCGCGACGCGTTTGCCGTCGGGCGACAGTTTGTATCCGCCGACATCGACCGGCAGATCGGTCAGCTGCTTCGGCTCGCCGCCGGCGGACGGAATCGCGTACAGCTGCTGGCTGCCCGATTTCGCGCTGAGGAAGTACACGGTCTTGCCGTCGGCGGAGAACGTCGGCGAGTTGACGTTCCAGCCTTCGGGCGTCAGGCGCTTGGGCGGCGCAGCGTCGCGCGCGACCAGATTCTCGATCCACAGCGAGGTCGAGGACTTGTTCGCGGCGAGGTCCACCGTGCGCTTGGCGAACACCAGCACGCGGCCGTCGGTGGACAGCGTGGGCGAGGAATAGCGGTCCAGCGCGACGAGGTCGCGGGGCTCGAGGCCGCGCGCGGCGTTGGCAGCCACGGGCATCAGCAGGCACATGGCCAGCCACAGGGAGGTGCGCATCGGGGACATGGGGCTTCCTGTCGGGGGTCGGCAATGGATCGGACCGCGATGGTAGGCCGGCGGCGGGGGTGCGGCATAGCCCGAAAGACACCCCCGGGGCCGGTGGCACGACGGTGGGCGGACCGCAGCGGACTTCGACGGGCCGCCGCTGGCATACTCCGCCGTTCGTCTCACCGGAAATCGCCGTGACCACCCAAGTGCCCGCCCTGTCCGATCAGGACCAAATCCTCGGCCATCCCAAAGGCCTGTACGTCTGCTTCCTGACCGAGATGTGGGAGCGCTTCGCGTTCTACGGCATGAAGGCGCTGCTGTTCCTGTACCTGACCAAGCATCACCTGTTCACCGATACCGACGGTTATCTGCTGCTGGGCACCTATGCCGGCCTGGCCTATGCGTTGCCGCTGCTGGGCGGCCTGCTGGCGGATCGCTATCTGGGCATGCGCAAGGCGGTGGTGTTCGGCGGCATCCTGCTGGTGCTGGGCCAGTTGGGCATGGCCTACACCGGCCACGCGGCCAGCGGCACGGTGGGCAATGCGGTGCCGGACGGTTTCGCGGTGCAGATCATGTATGCATCGCTGGCGCTGATCGGCGTGGGCGTGGGCTTCCTCAAGCCGAACATCTCGACGATCGTGGGCCGGCTCTACAGCGATACCGACCCGCGCCGCGATTCGGGTTTCACGATCTTCTACATGGGCATCAACGTCGGCGCGTTCCTGTCGTCGCTGATCGTTGCCTACATCGGCGAGAACATCGGCTGGGGCTACGGTTTCGCGCTGGCGGGCGTGATGATGGCGCTGGGCCTGGTGCAATTCATCATCGGCCAGAAGCATCTGTACGGCGTGGCCGAACCGGCCGACCCGGCGATGCTGAAGGCGCCGGTGTTCGCCGGCCTGTCGCGCGAGTGGCTGATCTATATCGGCGGTGCGGTGATGGCGGTGGTGGTGTGGCAGGTCCTGCAGACCCGCATCGATCTGGGCCCGCTGTCTGCATTGGCCGGCGGCCACGAGGTCACGCTGACCGAAGTCGTGGCCGTGGTGCTGGGCGCGGCGCTGTATATCTGGTTCATCCGCCTGCTGATGTCGGGCATCACCTCCCGCGAGAAGGGCCGGATGGTGATGCTGATGGTGCTGATCACGGTCAGCGCGCTGTTCTGGGGCCTGTACGAACAGACCTACGGCCCGTGGGTGGCGATGGCCGACCGGGTCATGGACCGCACGACCTTCGGCATCGAATGGACCGCCGGGCAGACCACCGCGATCGGCGCGCTGTTCGTGATCGCGTTCAGCCCCGTTTTCGCATGGATCTGGCCGCGCCTCGACAAGCTCGGACTCAACCCCAGCTATCCGGCCAAATTCGCCTGGGGCCTGGTGTTCTGCGGTCTCGCGTTCGCGGTGCTGGCGTTCGCCGCGGCCAATCCCGGCGGCGATGGCCAGAGCATTTCGATGTGGTGGCTGATCCTGGCCTACTTCGCGCTGGTGCTGGGCGAAATGGTGCTGTCGCCGATCGGACTGTCGGCGGTGACCTCGCTGTCGATTCCGCGCGCGGTGGGCATGATGATGGGCGCGTGGTTCCTGTTCTCGGCGTTCGGCGAAATCATCGCCGGCCGCCTCGGCACATGGGCCGCGATCCCGCCGGAAGCCTCGGCCGCCGAAGCGCTGGCGACCTATGCCGACGTATTCACCCGAATGATGTGGATCGGTCTGGCCGCGGGCGCGCTGCTGTTCATCGCCACGCCGCTGTTGAAGCGCCTGACCCGCGAGTGATCTTCACCACGTCCGGCGATGCCCACGCGGGCATCGCCGGATAGTGTCCGCTTCCGGCGCCGTGCCAACATCCGCGCATGTCCGAGCACGATCACGATCATCACGACCACGACCATGCCTCTGCGCATGCGCCCGGCACGCACGCGCCTGCGCACGGCGGTCATCACGGCCACAACCACGGCTTCGCCACCGGCACCCGCGCGTTTGCGGTCGCGACGCTGATCAATCTGGCCTATACCGCACTCGAAGCGGGCTATGGCTTCTATACCGATTCGCTGGCGCTGCTGTCCGATGCGCTGCACAACTTCGGCGATGTGCTGGGTCTGGCGCTGGCCTGGGGCGCGGCCGCCATGGCCAAGCGCGCGCCGACCGGCCGCCACACCTACGGCTGGCGCCGCGCCACCCTGCTCTCGCCGCTGGGCAATGCGCTGCTGCTGGTCGGCTTCAGCGGTGCGCTGGGCTGGGAAGCGGTGCGTCGCTTCGCCGATCCGCCGCAGATCCCGGCGCTCCCGGTCATCGTCATCGCCTCGATCGGCATCGCGGTGAATCTGGGCGCGGCCTGGTTCATGCGCGACGGCGACGGACACAGTCACAGCCAGGACATGAACCGCCGCGGCGCCTTCCTGCACCTGATCGCGGACGCCGCGGTGTCGCTGGCGGCGGTGCTGGCCGGCCTGGGCATGCTGTGGCTGGACTGGCGCTGGCTGGACCCGGCCACGGCGCTTCTGGTGGCGGTGGTGGTGGCGCTGGGTGCGTTCCGGCTGCTGCGCGACGCGTTCGAGGCGGCGATGGACGCGGTGCCGCGCGGCATCGACCAGGACGAGGTCCAGGCCTTCCTGTGCGCGCAGGCCGGCGTGCAGGCGGCCCATCACCTGCACATCTGGTCGCTGGGCGCGGGCGAAATCGCGATGACCGCGCATCTGGTCCGACCCGGCACGGAGGACCACGACCGCTTCCTCGATGCGCTGGTCCGGGATCTCGACCGGCGTTTCGGCATCAACCACGCGACCCTGCAGATCGAGCACGGCAAGGCCTGCGACCACGACCGCCACGACCGCGCGCCTCACGGCGACGGGCGCGACGACGGGCACCCGCACGGGCACTGAGGCCGGGCACCGGGACCGGGCGCGGACGGCTCCGGACCGGCATCGCATATAATCGCCGGTCTTGGCGTTCCGGCCGCGCAGGCGCTTCCGCCCGCGGCCGAGATTCAATAGACGCAACCCGATCGAACAGGAACCCGGCATGCTCAACGACATCAAGAAAGACACCCAGGCCCGCATGGCCAAGAGCGTGGACGCGCTGCGCCACAGCCTGACCAAGATCCGCACAGGCCGCGCCTCGCCGTCGCTGGTCGACCATCTCAAGATCAATTACTACGGCTCGGAAATGCCGCTGTCGCAGGTCGCCAGCATCGCCGTCGCCGATGCCCGCTCGCTGGTCATCACGCCGTGGGAAAAGAACATGGTCGCCGCGGTGGAGAAGGCGATCTACGCCTCCGACCTCGGCCTGACCCCCAACACCGCCGGCACCACCATCCGCATCAACCTGCCGCCGCTCACCGAAGAGCGCCGCAAGGAGCTGTCCAAGCACGTGCACGCCGAAGGCGAGGACAGCAAGGTCGCGATCCGCAATATCCGCCGCGACTCCAATCAGCAGGTCAAAGAGCTGCTGAAGGAAAAGAAGATCACCGAAGACGAAGAGCGGCGCAGCGAGGACGACATCCAGAAGCTGACCGACAAGGCCATCAAGGACGTCGACGAAGTGGTGAAAGCGAAAGAGCAGGAACTGATGGCCGTCTAAGGCCACCCGATGACCCTGCCGCAACCGCCGCGCATTCCGCGCCATCTCGCCGTCATCATGGACGGCAATGGCCGCTGGGCCGAGCGCCGCCGCCGCCCGCGGGTCATCGGCCACCGCGCCGGTGCGCGCGCGGTCAATCTGTGCATCGACTATTGCCTGCAGCGCGGAATCGGGGCGCTGACCCTGTTCGCGTTCTCCAGCGAGAACTGGGGCCGGCCCGAGGACGAGGTCGGGGCGCTGATGAAGCTGTTCCTCAACGCGCTGGAGCGCGAAGTGGACGAACTGCACCGCCGCGGCGTGCGCCTGCGCTTCATCGGCGAACGCGACCGCTTCCAGCCCGAGATCCTCGCGCGCATGCGCGACGCCGAGCAGCGCACCGCCGGCAACCGCACCCTGCATCTGGTGATCGCCGCCAGCTACGGCGGCCGCCAGGACATGGCTTCGGCCGCGCGCGCGCTGGCCGAAGACGTCGCCGCCGGCCGGCTGCGGCCGGACGAGATCGACGAAGCCGCGGTCGCTTCGCGCATGGCGCTGGCCGACCTGCCGCCGCCGGACCTGTTCATCCGCACCGGCGGCGATCACCGCATCAGCAATTTCCTGCTCTGGCAGCTCGCCTACACCGAACTGTGGTTCACCGAGACCCTGTGGCCGGATCTCGATGCCGCTACTCTCGATCAGGCGCTCGACGACTTCGCGGGGCGCGAGCGCCGCTTCGGCCTGACCAGTGCCCAGGTCGCGCCCGTTCCATCCCTTATGCCCGACAGGAACGACGCATGACCCGAACGCGCTTGCTGGCCGCTTTGGTCATGGCTCCCCTCGCCATCGCCGCCGTGCTGCTGTTGTCCACGCCGTGGATGGCCGCGCTCAGCGCCGCCGCGTTCCTCATCGGTCTATGGGAATGGCTGCGGCTGGCCGAAATCGACGATCCGATCGCCCGCGGCGTGCTGCTGGTGGTGAATCTGCTGCTGATGGTGGCGCTGGTCTGGGCGTCGCGCTCGGCCACCGGCAGCTCGCTGATCCTGTTCCAGCTGATGATGATGCTGGGCGTGATCTGGTGGCTGCTGGCGGTGATCTGGCTGCGTCATTACGACTTCGCCTCCGACCACGATACCCATGCCCGGGTCTTCAAACTGGCCGCGGCCACGCTCAGCATCATCCCGGCCTGGTGCGCGCTGGTGCTGATCCATGCCAGCGATCCGGCCCCCAGCCTGCTGGGCGGCGTGGCGCAGGGCCACGTCTGGCTGCTGGTGGCGCTGATGATCGTCTGGGCCGCCGACAGCGGCGCCTATTTCGCCGGACGGAAGTTCGGCAAGACCAAGCTCAGCCCGCGGATCAGCCCCAACAAGACCGTCGAAGGCCTGGTCGGCGGGGTCGTCGCCGGCATGATCGTGGCCCTGGCCGCCGCGCCGCTGGCCGGGGCGAGCATGAAACAGCTGCCGTACGTGGCCATCGTCGCGATCTGGACGATCCTGTTCTCGGTGGTCGGCGATCTCTACGAGAGCCTGCTCAAGCGTCACGTCGGGGCGAAGGATTCCAGCCACCTCATCCCCGGCCACGGCGGCGTGCTCGACAGGATCGACAGCGTCCTGGCCGCGCTTCCGGTGTTCGCGCTGGGCAAGCTGATGTTCGGGTTCTGAACTTGACTGCGTCGATACGGTCCATGACCGCCATGCCTGCCGCGACCCCGACTTCGCCCATGACCTATCCCGGAGCCGATCGGTGAGGCGCGTCGCCGTGCTCGGCGCGACCGGCTCGATCGGCACCTCGGCGCTGGACGTGATCGGCCGCCATCCGGACCGGCTGCGAGTGGAAACGCTGGTGGCTGGCCGCAATGTCGACGCGCTGCTGGCGCTGTGCCGGACCCATCGCCCCACGCACGCCGCCATCGCCGACGAAGCCGGCTACGCCGTGCTGCGCGACGGTCTGCGCGACGCCGGGCTGGCGACCGAAGCCCACGCCGGCATGGCCGCGATCGACGCGCTGGCCGCGGACGCCGGCAGCGATACCGTGGTCGCCGCGATCGTCGGCGCTGCCGGGCTGTCGTCCACGCTCGCCGCCGCCCGCGCCGGCAAGCGCCTGCTGCTGGCGAACAAGGAGTCGCTGGTGCTGGCCGGCGAGCTGCTGATCGCGGCGGCGCGCGCGGCCGGCGCGACCATCGTCCCGATCGACAGCGAACACAATGCGATCTTTCAATGCCTGCCGGATGCCCACGCCCATGCGGGCCTGAAGCGCATCCAGCTCACCGCGTCCGGCGGTCCGTTCCGCGGTCGTTCACGCGCCGAGCTGGCCGATGTCACTCCGGCGCAGGCCGTGGCGCATCCGAAATGGTCGATGGGCCCGAAGATCTCCGTCGACTCCGCGACGCTGATGAACAAGGGTCTCGAAGTGATCGAGGCGCACCATCTGTTCGGCGTGCCCGGGGCGCGAATCGACGTGCTGGTGCACCCGCAGAGTCTGGTGCATTCGCTGGTGGAATTCGTCGACGGCTCCACCCTCGCCCAGCTCGGCCTGCCCGACATGCGCACCGCGCTGGCGGTGGGCTTCGCCTGGCCGGAGCGCATCGAATCCGGCGTCGGCGGGCTCGATCTGCGCCAGCACGGCCGGCTCGATTTCGAACCGCCGGATCTCGACGCCTTCCCGTGTCTGCGCCTCGCCTACGCGGCGCTCGACGCCGGCGGCTGCGCCCCGGCGGCCTTGAACGCCGCGAACGAGGAAGCGGTTTCAGCCTTTCTTCAGGGCCGGATCGGTTTCCTGTCGATCCCCGCACTGGTCGAAGACGCTCTCGCACGCATGCCGCATGCGCAGGCCGGTTCGCTCGATGCCCTGCTCGCCGCCGATGCCGCCGCCCGCGCCGTCACCCTCGACACCATTCTTCGTAACGGGATGCCCCGCCAGGTGAACGCATGAGCGAATTCCTCGGTTCCGCCTGGTGGCTGATCGTCGCCCTCGGCGTGCTGGTCACCTTCCACGAACTGGGCCACTACTGGGCCGCGCGTTGGTGCGGCGTGAAGGTGCTGCGCTTCTCGGTCGGCTTCGGCAAGCCGCTGTGGATGCGCCGCGATCGCAACGGCACGGAATGGGCCGTCGCCGCGATCCCGCTGGGCGGTTACGTGCGGATGCTGGGCGAACACGACCTGGCCGACCGCAAGACCGAAGTCTCGGTCGAAGAACGCGCCCAGTCCCACGACCACAAGCCGGTCGGCCAGCGGATGCTGATCAGCTTCGCCGGCCCCTTCGCCAATTTCGTCCTGTGCATCGCCCTGTTCTGGCTGATGTTCGTGATCGGCCGCCCGGACTATGTGCCTGTGGTCGGACAGGTGGACGGCGTCGCCGCCCAGGGCGGTTTGCGCCGCGGCGACACCCTGCTGGCCATCGGCGAACGCGAAACCCCCACCTGGACCGAAGCGAGCATGGCGCTGGCCACCTCGGCGATCGACCGCGGCCAGGTGCCGGTTCGGGTCCGCACCGCGGAAGGCGTCGACGCCACCCGCCGCCTCGATTTCAGCGGCGTGCCCAAGGGCGAGGCGATCGAGCAGGTGTTCGGCCGGATCGGCATCGTGCCGCGGCACCAGATGCGGCCTGCGGTGGTCGAGTCCGTGAGTCCGGGCTCGGCGGGCGAAGGCAAGTTGCGCAGCGGCGACCGGATCGTCGCCATCGACGGCACGCCCGTGGAGTTCTGGGGCGACATCGCACCGCTGGTGGCGCGGATCGGCCCGCGCGGCGGCGGCACCGTCGAACTGCTCCGCGACGGCGCCCCGCTGACCGTGACCCTGGCGCCGAAGCTGCAGCGCCAGCCCGGCGCCTCGGCCTCCAGTGCGCCCTCGTGGCTGCTGGGCGTCGCGCCGGCGCCGCCGGAAAAGACCGCGAAGGACGCCGTGCTGCGCTACGGGCCGCTGGAAGCCGTCCCCGCGTCCCTGCGCGAGGCCCGCTTCCAGGCCGGCGAACTGCTCAACATGTTCAAGCGCGCCTTCACCGGCAAACTGGCCGTGAAAGACACGTTTTCCGGGCCGATTGGCATCGGCCGCGCCGCCAATGCCTATGCCCAGAACGGGTTGGCCTGGTACATCAGCCTGCTCGCCGCGCTCAGCCTGAGCCTCGGCATTCTCAACCTGCTGCCGATTCCGGTCTTGGATGGGGGGCACCTGCTGTATTACCTTATCGAGTTGGCCAAGGGCCGGCCGTTAAGCGACCGTGCGATGGCTGCGGGGCAATATGTCGGGCTCGTCCTGCTGTTGGGGCTCATGGGCCTCGCTTTCTACAACGACCTGCAAAGGCTGATCCAATGATGCGAGCCAGCGCCACGCTCAAGCCGCCGCCCGACGACGGGCCGGCCGCCTGACTCGTACAGGACGCACCTACAGGACGCACGGACGCGCGCTCCACATCCAGCCGTACCGCTCCGCCCGCTCCATCCCTATCGCACCGATTCGCCGCACCGCTTCGCCCCACCGATTCGCTAGCCCCATAACCGGACGTATTTGATGACGCGCACGCCAACCCGCCGCCTGCTGGCCCTTGCCCTCGCCACGAGCCTGGCATCGCTCCACACCGCGCCCACCCTGGCGCAAACCGCGTCCCCGCTCTCGTCCTCGCGCTTCACGGTGTCCGACATCCGCGTCGACGGCCTGCAGCGCATCGGCGCCGGCACCGTCTTCACCTATCTGCCGATCGAGCGCGGCGACACCATCGATTCGAGCAACATCAGCGAAGCGATGCGCGCGCTGTACAAGACCGGCTTCTTCGAAGACATCCGCGTCGACCGCGAAGGCTCCGATCCCGCCAGCGGGATCCTGGTGATCTCTGTCACCGAACGTCCGGCGATCAACACCCTGACGCTCTCGGGCAACAAGGACATCAAGACCGAAGACTTGATGAAGAACCTCAAGGAAATCGGCATCGCCGAAGGCGAAACCTACGACCGCCTGGCGCTGGACCGCGTGACCCTCGAACTCAACCGCGCCTACAACAACCGCGGCAAGTACAACGTCGAGATCAACCCCACCATCACCCGCCTCGACCGCAACCGCGTCGACGTGACCATCAACGTCAAGGAAGGCAAGGCCGCGCGCATCCGCCACATCAACCTCATCGGCAACGAGAAGTACGAGGAAGAGGATCTGCGCGAACGCTGGGAATCGAACGAGAGCAACTGGCTGAGCTGGTACCGCCGAGACGACCAGTACTCGCGCGAAAAGCTCACCGGCGACCTCGAAAAACTCAACGAGTTCTACCTCGACCGCGGCTACGTCGACTTCAGCGTCGACGGCACCCAGGTCGCGATCAGCCCCGACAAGAAGGACATGTTCGTCACCGCCAACATGACCGAAGGCGAGGTCTACACCCTGTCCAGCGTCGAGATCATCGGCGACACGGTGCTGTCGAAGGAACAGATCGAGAAGTACGTGCTGGTCAAATCCGGGCAGACCTTCTCGCGCACCTTCCTGGAACTGTCTTCCGACTCGATCATCGCCGCGCTCGGCAACATCGGTTATGCCTTCGCCGAGGTCAATCCGGTGCCGGAGATCGATCGCGAGAAGCGCACCGTCGCCATCAAGCTGCAGGTGGTGCCCGGTCCGCGCGTGACCGTCCGCCAGATCCGCTTCAAGGGCAACACCCGCACCACCGACGAAGTGATGCGTCGCGAAATGCGCCAGTTCGAAGGCTCGTGGTTCTCGCAGGCCGCGATCGACCGCTCCAAGGTCCGCCTGCAGCGCCTGGGCTTCTTCGAAAGCGGCTCGGTCGAAGTCGAAACCGCGCCGGTGGCCGGCAGCAACGATCAGGTCGACGTGGTCTTCAACGTCAAGGAAACCACCTCGGGCAGCTTCACCTTCGGCTTCGGCTATTCGCAGCTCGCCGGCCTCACCACCACGCTGCAGCTGTCGCAGAACAATTTCCTCGGCAGCGGCAACCAGATCAGCGTGGAAGTGCAGCGCAACGTCTATCAGCAGCGCTATTCGTTCTCGTTCCTGAATCCCTATTTCACCGACGAGGGCGTGTCGCTGGGCTACAACATGTGGTGGCGCGAGTTCGACAACTCCGACTTCAACACCGCGCAGTATTCCAGCACCAGCGCCGCGGCCCAGGCCGTGTTCGGCCTGCCGCTGACCGAGAACGACAGCGTCTCGCTGGTGTTCGGCATCGATCGCAACCAGATCCTCGCGTTCCCGGGCTCGTCGCCGGCCACCGTCGTCGATTACATCGACGCCTTCGGCCAGAGCACGTTCCATTCGTGGCGCGCGGAGCTGGGCTGGGCGCGCGACACCCGCAACGATTTCTTCACGCCCACCAACGGCAGCTATCACCGGCTGTCGGCGGAAGTCACCCTGCCGGGCTCCACCGCCGAGTACTTCAAACTCAACTACGAGTTCTCCAAATACTGGCCCATCAATCGCGCGCTGGTGCTCAATACCCGCCTGCAGCTGGGTTACGGCGACAGCTACGGCAGCGACGCCATCCAGGTGATGTGCCGCTCCGAAGGCGGCCAGCCGCCGATCCCGCGCAAGGAATACAGCGATGCCGACTGCGCGCCCGGCACTACGCTGGATCGCGTGGTGATCGGCACCGGTCTGCCGTTCTTCGAGAACTTCTACGCCGGCGGCGTGCGCACGGTGCGCGGTTTCCGCGACAACACGCTCGGCCCGGTCGACTTCGCCGCGGGCAGCACGTTCCGGCAGCCGATCGGCGGCGCGGTGAAGACGGTGGGCTCGCTGGAAATGTATTTCCCGACCCTGCTCGATACGCCTTCTGCGCGGGTTTCGGCGTTCCTCGACGTCGGCAACGTCTTCAAGGACGTCGACAGCTTCGATACCGGCGAACTGCGCGCCTCCACCGGCATCTCGCTGCTGTGGCGCGCGCCGGTGGGCCCGATCTCGATCAGCTACGCGTTCCCGCTGCGCAGCGAAGACACCGACGACCTGGAACGCCTGCAGTTCACCTTCGGCGGCGCGTTCTGATCGTCGCGTAACCAGCCCGCCCCAGAGCGTCCGCGGATGCAGACTACCGACCACACCGCGGCCGCGCTGGCCGAACGTTTCGAACTGAGCCTGCAGGGCGACGGCGAGCGTCGCATCGACGGCGTCGCCACCCTCGCACGGGCCGGCGCCAACCAGCTCGCGTTCCTCGCCAACCCGCGCTATCGCAGCCAGCTCGTCGACAGCGGCGCAGGCCTGGTGGTGATGCGCGCGGAAGACGCCGAGGGCTACGCCGGCAACGCGCTGATCGCGAAGGATCCCTACGCCGCGTTCGCGAAGATCGCGGCGCTGTTCGACCATCGGCCGCCTACCGTTGCGGGGATCCACCCCAGCGCCGTGGTCGATCCCTCGGCCGCGATCTCGGCCGACGCCAGCATCGGCCCCTTCGTCAGCATCGGCCCGCGCACGCGCGTGGAGGCCGGCGCGGTCGTCGGACCGGGCTGCGTCATCGGCGAGGACTGTGTGATCGGCGCCGGCAGCGAACTGAGCGCGCGCGTCACCCTCGTGCGCCGCGTGCGCCTGGGCCAGCGCGTCCTGATCCACCCCGGCGCGGTGATCGGCGCCGACGGTTTCGGGCTGGCGATGGAGCACGGCCGCTGGCTCAAGCTGCCGCAGCTCGGCGGCGTGGCGATCGGCGACGACTGCGAGATCGGCGCCAACACCACCATCGACCGCGGCGCGCTGGACGACACCACGCTCGAGGAAGACGTGCGCCTCGACAACCAGATCCAGATCGGCCACAACGCGCGCATCGGCGCGCATACCGCGATGGCCGGCTGTTCGGCCGTGGCCGGCAGCGCCACCATCGGCCGCTACTGCCTGATCGGCGGCGGTGCGGGTATCCTTGGCCACTTGGAAGTCTGCGATCGCGTGGTGATCACCGCCATGAGCCTGGTCACCAGTTCGATCCGCGAACCCGGCGAATATTCGTCCGGCACGCCGCTGATGGACAACCGCAGTTGGCGCAAAAGCGCCGCCCGCTTCAAACAGCTCGACGCGCTGGCGCGCCAGGTCGGCGGGCGCAACAAGGAATCGCAATGACGTCGACCGAACCCAGCTGTCAGCCCGCCTATCAACCGGTTCTTCCGCTCGGTACGGGCGAGATCCAAATGCTGCTGCCGCATCGCTATCCGTTCCTGCTGGTCGATCGCGTGGTGGAATTCGACGCCGGCAACCGCATCCTGGCCTACAAGAACGTCACCATCAACGAAGAATTCTTCCAGGGCCATTTCCCGGGGCATCCCGTGATGCCGGGCGTGCTGGTGATCGAAGCGCTGGCGCAGGCCGGCGGTGTGCTGTATCAGCTCACCAACCAGATCAGGAACGGCGGCCTCATCGACAACAAGCTGTTCTACCTGGTCAAGATCGAGAACGCGCGCTTCAGCAAGAAAGTGGTGCCCGGCGACCGCCTCGAACTGGACATCACCCTCAAGCGCCGCATCCGCAACATGGCCAAGTACGACGGCATCGCACGCGTCGACGGCAAGGAAGTGGCGTGCGCCGAATTCCTGTGCGCCGAATCGCAGGACTGAAATGAGCGCAGCAGCGATCCATCCGTTGGCGCATGTCGATGCCGGCGCGACCATCGGCGAAGGCGTCGAGATCGGCCCGTTCACCTCGATCGGCCCGGGTGTCGAGATCGGCGACGGCACCCGCATCGGTCCGCACTGCAGCATCCACGGCCCGACCCGCATCGGCCGCGACAACCGTATCCACGGCCACGCTGCGATCGGCGGCGATCCGCAGGACAAGAAGTTCGCCGGCGAACGCACCGAACTGGTGATCGGCGACGGCAACACCATCCGCGAATTCGTCAGCATCAACCGCGGCACCGGCAGCGGCGGCGGCGCGACGCGCATCGGCAGCCACAACTGGTTCCTCGCCTACACCCACGTCGCCCACGACTGCAAAGTCGGCGATCACTGCGTGTTCTCCAACAACGCCACGCTGGCCGGCCACGTCGAGGTCGGCGATCACGTGATCCTCAGCGGTTTCGCCGGTGTGCACCAGTTCTGCCGGATCGGCGCGCACGCGTTCATCGGCATGGGCGCGTTCGTCAACGGCGACGTGCCGCCGTATCTGATGATCGCGCAGGAGGACTACGGCCGGCCGCGTGGCATCAACAGCGAAGGCCTGAAACGCCGGGGTTTCGAGCCCGAGCGCGTGGCCGCGATCAAGCGCGCCTACCGCGCGCTGTACATGTCCGGCGCGAATCTCGCCGACGCCAAACAGCAGTTGGCCACGCTGGCCGAAGGCAGCGCCGACGTGCGCGCGTTCCTCGATTTCATCGAACGCGGCGAACGTCCGCTGTTGCGCTGATCCGGATTATGCGTATCGCACTCGTCGCGGGTGAAGCCTCCGGCGACCAGCTCGGCGCGGGCCTGATCGCCGAATTGCGTCTGCGCTTTCCCGATGCCGAATTCGCCGGCATCGGCGGGCCGGGCATGCGCGCCGCCGGTCTCGATGCGTGGCACGACAGTCAGGAACTCGCGGTGATGGGGCTGGCCGAAGTGCTGGCGCACCTGCCGCGACTGTTGCGCCTGCGCCGCCGCCTGCGCAAGCGCCTGCTCGCGTGGAAGCCCGACGTGTTCATCGGCATCGACGCGCCCGACTTCAATCTCGGCGTGGAGAAATGGCTCAAGCGTCGCGGCATCCGCACCGTGCATTACGTCAGTCCGTCGGTGTGGGCCTGGCGCGAGGAGCGCGCGGCGAAGATCGGCGACAGCGCCGACCGGGTGCTGTGCCTGTTCCCGATGGAACCGCCGATCTATGCGAAGCATGCGGTGGACGCGCGCTTCGTCGGCCATCCGCTGGCCGACGCCATTCCGCTGGAACCCGATCGCCGGTCGGCGCGCGATGCGCTGGCGATCGTCGGCCAAGCGCCGGTGCTGGCGCTGCTGCCCGGCAGCCGGCTAGGCGAAATCGCGAAGATGCTGCCGGTGTTCCTGGATGCGGCGGCGCTGATCGCGCAGAGCATTCCGACGCTGCAGATCCTGCTGCCCGCGGCCAACGCGCAGTGCGACGCCGCGATCCGCGAACAATTGCGCGCGCGGCCGGAGCTGGCCGCGCGCGTGCGCGTGCTGGACGGCAACGCGCAGCGCGCGATGATCGCCAGCGACGTGGTGCTGCTGGCCTCGGGCACGGCCGCGCTGGAAGGCATGCTGTGCAAGCGGCCGATGGTGGTCGGCCACCGGATCTCGCCGACGACCTATCGCATCGTCACCCGCCTCGGCCTGCTGAAAAGCCGGTATGTGAGCCTGCCGAACGTGCTGGCCGACGCGCCGCTGATTCCCGAACTGCTGCAGCACGACTGCGTGCCGGAAAAGCTCGCCGCCGCCTGCCTGCGCTGGTTCGGCCAGCCGCAGACCGTGGAAGCGCTGCTGCCGCAGTTCACGGAACTCCACAAGCAACTGCGCTGCGACGCATCGGCGCGGGCCGCGGACGCGGTCGCCGAATTGATCGCGCAGTGAAACGTCGCCGCACGCCGGCCGCCGATACCGCCGGCGGTCTGTTCGAGGACCCGCTCGCCGTCATCGCGCGCTTGCGGCCGCTGCGCATCGCCGGCGTGGACGAAGCCGGCCGCGGCCCGCTGGCCGGCCCGGTGTCGGTGGCGGCGGTGATCCTCGATCCGGACCGCCCGATCCACGGCCTGAACGACTCCAAGCAACTCACCGAAGCCAGGCGCGAGGCGCTGTATCCGCTGATCGTCGAACGCGCGCTGGCATGGCGGATCGAATTCGTGGAAGCCGACGAAATCGACGCCCTGAACATCCTGCAGGCCACGCTCACCGGCATGCGCCGCGCGCTGGCGGGCCTGTCGCCGGCCGCCGACTGCGCGCGCATCGACGGCAACCGCCTGCCGACCGGCCTGCCCTGCGCGGCGGAGGCGATCATCGGCGGCGACGCGATCGAACCGGCGATCATGGCCGCATCGATCCTGGCGAAAGTCGCGCGCGACCGGCACATGCTCGAACTGCATGTGCGCTATCCGCAGTACGGTTTCGACCGCCACAAGGGCTATCCCAGCCCGGCGCATCGCGCGGCGCTGGCGGCGCACGGCCCCTGCCCGGAGCATCGCCGCAGTTATGCCCCGGTGCGCGACGCGATGCTTTCGTCGGCCGCCGCCCGCCCTGCCAGCGGGACGGCCTGAACGCCCATCCGTCGGCGCACCGCGTCGATGCCGGCCAGCGCCCTCCACACGATTGATACCATCGATCCGTTGCAGCGGATTCTAGGGCGACGCGTATCGTCCACCCGCCTGGTGCCGGACGCACGCGCCGCTGCAGACTGCGACGCCCGATGCATCCGGCAACCGGGTCGCAGGCCCCAGCGCAAGCATCCATAAGGAGATGACCATGCAATCTTTGTCGACCCGTTCCGCCGCTCTCGGCGTCGCACTCGCTGCCACCCTGTCTGCGGGCCTGATGACGCCGTCCCCGGCGCAGGCCGCTCCGCCCACCATCACCACGTTCGTCTGTCCGATCGACAACGGCGGCGGGCGTTTCTACTGCTTCGTCGACTACAGCTCGGACAGCTCGACCACGGTGTCATGGACGGGCGGCGGCACCACCATCAACGACACCGGCCACAGCGATTTCTACGGCCGCTGCAGCATCGGCGGCACGTTCACCGTCACGGTGACGGTTACCAACGCGTCGGGTTCGACGTCGCGGACCTCGCGCAGCACGGTCTGCCGCGGCGGGCCGGTCATTCTGTAAGCCTCGCTCGTGAAGGGGCTTCGGCCCCTTCACGACGGTTCGATGCCGACGCTGCGCCGCATCGAACCTCAGCGCGCCGCCTTGCGATTGCCGAACGTCAGATGCAGCGGCCAGCGCGGTTCGCGCGGCAGTCCCAGCGCCTCGCGATACGCCAGCGCCTCGCGGCAAGCTACCGGATAGAAAACGTACTCGCCGATCTCCTGCGGCGGATGCAGATAGTCGAATGTCATCGACTGGCCTTCCAACGCCCGCCACAGCGTCGGATCCGGCGGCATCTCGTTCTGCACGATCGAGACGTGCGGCCCCCACAGCGGGTCGCTCAGCTGGCGGGTGCGGCGCACGTCCAGCGCATACAGCTGGCGCAGGTAGCGGCCGACATCGGGCTCGCACTGCAGGATCAGCCACCAGTCGGTAGTGCTGCCGTCGCGACGCACGCGCCCGCCACCGGCGTCCAGCGGCGGGGCGAAGCGGCAGATTCCGGTCAGCGAAGGCATGCGGGTCGATGGGAGCGGGCGGGAGCGCCGGGCATTATCCCGAAACCGGACCATTCCGATCCGGGAGCGACATCCGCACGGGCCGGAAAACCGCGCCGTCAAGCCTTGCCGGAACGCCCCCCGCGACCTAACCTGCCGGGCTGTGATCCGCGGCGCTCCGATGTCCTCCCGCTTCGTCCATCTCCACCTGCACAGCGAGTATTCGCTCGCCGATTCGACGATCCGCATCCCGGAACTCGTCGGCCGCAGCGTGGCGCAGGGGCAGCCGGCGGTGGCGATGACCGACCGCAACAACCTCTTCGCCCTGGTCAAGTTCTACAAGGCCTGCGAGGGCGCGGGCATCAAGCCCATCGCAGGCGCCGACATCAGCGTCGCCGAGGGCGACGAGACGCCCTGGAAGCTCACCCTGCTCTGCCGCGACCGCAGCGGCTACCTGTCGCTGTCGCGGCTGCTCAGCCGCGCGTGGATGGAAGGCCAGCGTCACGACGGCGTGGTGGTGCGGCCGCAGTGGCTGCAGGAAGCCAACGCGGGCCTGTTCGCCATCGCCGGCCGCCACAGCCAGGCCGGGCAACTGCTCGCCGGCAACCGCCCCGATCTCGCGATGCAGTCGCTGGCCGACTGGCAGCGGCATTTCGACGACCGCATCCATCTGGAACTCACCCGCTGCGGCTTCGAGGGCGAAACCCCGTTCAACAATTTCGCCCTGCACGCCGCCGCCGAACGCAGCCTGCCGGTGGTCGCCACCAACGACGTGCGCTTCCTCGACGCCGACGGCTTCGAGGCGCACGAGGCGCGGGTCTGCATCTCGTCCGGACGCGTGCTGGACGACCCGAAACGCCCGCGCGACTACACCGCGCAGCAGTACCTCAAGACCAGCGAGGAGATGGCGGCGCTGTTCGCGGCCGACGCGCCGGACGCGATCGACAACGCGGTCGACCTGGCCACGCGCTGCAATCTCGAACTGTCGCTCGGCAAGTACTATCTGCCGGCGTTCCCGGTGCCCAGCGATCACACGCTCGACAGTTGGATCCGCAGCGAAGCGCACGACGGGCTGGAAAAACGCCTGCAGAAATATCCGATGGCGCAGGGCCACGACCGCGCCAGCTACAACGAACGCCTGGACATCGAGCTGGGCGTGATCGTGAAGATGGGCTTCCCCGGCTACTTCCTGATCGTGGCCGACTTCATCAACTGGGCGAAGGAACACGGCATCCCGGTCGGCCCGGGCCGCGGTTCCGGCGCCGGCTCGCTGGTCGCGTGGGCGCTGGGCATCACCGATCTGGACCCGCTGCCCTACGACCTGCTGTTCGAGCGCTTCCTCAATCCCGAACGCGTGTCGATGCCCGACTTCGACATCGACTTCTGCATGGACCGCCGCGACGAGGTGATCGATTACGTCGCCGCGAAGTACGGCCGCGACCGCGTCAGCCAGATCATCACCTACGGCACGATGTCGGCGAAGGCGGTGGTGCGCGACGCCGGCCGCATCCTGGGGTATCCCTACGGTTTCGTCGACGGCATCGCCAAGCTCATCCCGCTGCAACCGGCCGACCCGCTGTCGCTGGAAGACGTGCTGGGCCGCAGCGAGCGCGCGAAGAAGGACCCCGAACGCGCGATCGGCGAGTTCGTCGAACGCTACAACAGCGAAGAGGATTTCCGGGAGCTGATCGACCTCGCGCTGCAGCTCGAAGACCTGACCCGCAACGCCGGCAAGCACGCGGGCGGCGTGGTGATCGCGCCCGAACCGCTATCGGATTTCTGCCCGCTGTTCGCGGAACACGATGGCCAGGGCGGCGGCAAGAATCCGGTGACCCAGTTCGACAAGGACGACGTCGAAACGATCGGTCTGGTGAAGTTCGACTTCCTCGGCCTGCGCACGCTGACGATCATCGACTGGGCGGTAAAGGCGATCAATGTCCGCCGCGCGCGCGCCGGCGAGGCGCCGCTCGACATCGGCGCGCTGCCGCTGAACGACAAGGCCAGTTACGAACTGTTCGCGCGCGGCGATACGGTCGCGGTGTTCCAGTTCGAATCGCGCGGCATGCGCGAACTGCTGAAGCGCGCCAAGCCCGACACCTTCGAAGACATCATCGCGCTCGCCGCGCTGTTCCGCCCCGGCCCGCTGGGCTCGGGGATGGATCGGGAATGGGTGGACCGCAAGCACGGCCGCACCGAGGTGAGCTATCCGCATCCGGCGCTGGAGCCGGTACTGAAGCCGACCTACGGCGTGATCGTGTACCAGGAACAGGTGATGCAGATCGCGCAGGTGCTGGCCGGCTATTCGCTGGGCGGCGCCGACCTGCTGCGGCGCGCGATGGGCAAGAAGAAGGCCGAGGAAATGGCCAAGGAACGCGCCAAGTTCGAGGCCGGTTCGGCCGAACGTGGCGTCGATCCGAAGATCGCGAGCCAGATCTTCGACCTGATGGAAAAATTCGCCGAGTACGGCTTCAACAAGTCGCATTCGGCCGCCTACGCGCTGGTCGCGTATCAGACAGCATGGCTGAAAGTGCATTACCCGGCCGAATTCATGGCCGCGGTGCTGTCGTCGGACATGGACAACACCGACAAGGTGGTGAGCTTCCTCGACGAAGCGCGGACCATCGGACTGATGGTGATGCCGCCAGACGTAAACGCATCGGGCTACATGTTCGAGGCGATGGACGACAAGACCATCCGTTACGGACTTGGCGCGGTGAAGGGCGTCGGTCGCGGCGCCTGCGATGCCATCGCCGATGAATGCCGCAACGGCGGGCGTTACGCCGATCTGCTCGACTTCTGCAAACGGGTGGGCAGCAGCAAGCTCAACAAGCGCACGCTGGAAGCCCTGATCCAGGCCGGCGCGCTGGACGCGCTGGGTACCAATCGCCCGTCGCTGCTGAAGCAATTGCCCGAGGTGTTGAAAGCCACCGAACAGCTCGCCCGCGAGCGCGACGCCGGTCAGGTGTCGCTGTTCGGCGGTCCGGCGCAGAGCACGACCGAACTGAAGATCGAACTGCCCGAAGAACCCGACTGGTCGCTGTCGCAGAAACTCGCCGGTGAACGCGAAACCCTTGGGCATTATCTCAGCGGGCATCCGCTGGACCCCTATCGCGAAGAGCTGCAGGCGCTGGTCGGCACCGATCTGGGCAGGCTCGATCAACTCTATGAAAGCAACACGCCGCCGGCGCGCGCGCCCCGGCCCGGCGGCGAGGACGACGGCCGCCGCCAGTGGCGCGCCGAAGCGACCGTCATTCTGGCCGGCCAGGTCGTGGCCATGCGCAAGCGCGGCGATTCACAGGCCTTCGTGCAACTGGAAGACGGGCGCGGCCGGATCGAATGCGCGTTCTTCGCCGAACCTTTCTTCGAGTATCAGCAGCTCCTGACCCGCGACCGCATCCTGGTGGTCGAGGGCGGCCTGCGCGAGGACGAATTCAGCGGCGGCTTCTCGCTGCGCGCGAAACGCTGCTGGGACTACCGCGTGATCTGCGCCCAGCAGGCGCAGCGGCTGTCGATGCGCCTGGACCTGCGCCAGCCCGGGCTGATGCGCAGCCTGGAGGAATTGCTCGCCCAGCACCGCCCCGGACAGACGCCGCTGCGCTACGACCTGCTGCTGCCGCAGGGCGCCGCCGGCACGCTGGATATCAACGGCAGCCAGTCCGTACGCGTGGAAGCCGACCTGCCCGGCACCCTCCGCGCCCTGCCCGGCGTGCGCACGGTCAAGGTCGCGTTGAGCAAGCCTTGGCTGTAACCGCAAGAAGGCGACGTTCGAGGCCATCCGGCCTCACATCCATCCGGAATGACAACATGCCCGATCGCTTCGTCGCACGGCGCCCTGCATACCCTGCCGTACGGCGGTTCGGCACCTGTGTCGGCTAGACTGACCGCCTTTCCGGCCACGGATCGCCCTCGTCGCATGAACCCGAATTACCTCGATTTCGAACAACCCATCGCCGACCTCGAAACCAAGATCCGCGAGCTGCGCCAAGCCAGCACCGGACCCGCGGTCAACATCGACGCCGAGATCCACGCGCTGGAAAACAAGATGCGGCTGCGCACCGCGCAGACCTTCCGCGACCTGACCGCTTGGCAGGTCTCGCAGTTGGCCCGCCATCCGGCGCGGCCCTACACGCTCGATTACCTGCGGGTGATGTGCGACCAGTTCCAGGAACTGGCCGGCGATCGCGCCTTCGCCAACGACAGCGCCATCGTCGGCGGTCTGGCCCGCATCGGCGGCCGCAGCGTGATGCTGATCGGCCACGAAAAGGGCCGCGACACCAAGGCCAAGGTTCGCCGCAATTTCGGCATGCCCAAGCCCGAGGGCTACCGCAAGGCGCTGCGGCTGATGAAGATGGCCGAACGCTTCCGTCTGCCGGTGCTGACCTTCATCGACACCGCCGGCGCATGGCCGGGCATCGACGCCGAAGAGCGCGGCCAGTCCGAAGCCATCGCCCGCAATCTGATCGAAATGTCCGAACTGAAGGTGCCGATCATCTGCACCGTGATCGGCGAAGGCGGGTCCGGCGGCGCGCTGGCGATCGGCGTGGGCGACCGCACCCTGATGCTGGAATACAGCACTTATTCGGTGATCTCGCCGGAAGGCTGCGCCTCGATCCTGTGGAAGACCGCCGACAAGAAGCAGGAAGCCGCACAGGCCATGGCGATCACCGCCAAACGCCTGCGCGAGCTCGGCCTGATCGACAAGATCGTGCGGGAACCCACCGGCGGCGCGCACCGCAACCCGGTGCAGATGGCCAAGCGCCTGAAAGCCGTGCTGATCAACGAGCTGGACGCGCTGGAACAGCAGCCCATCGAAGACCTGCTGGACCGCCGCTACAGGCGCCTGCGCGGCTACGGCGCGTACGAAGCGGCCTGACGCAGCCTAAGAAGCCACAGCGCCCGTTCCGACGGGCGAAATTGACCCAGCTCAAGCGCCCGGCGCGTATCGGGCGGACGATGGAAACTGCGGCTGCAGCCTCCTGCGGCCGCAGCTCATATCCAACGTCCCCAGGAGCCCGTCATGCCCGTTCCGCGTTCGCGCAAAACGCCGCCCTCCCGCACCCGGACCGCACAGAAGCCGCGACACGAACCCGCGGCGGTGGCTTCCGACGCATCGGTGATCGAAACGACATCCGCGGACACCGTCATCGAGCCGCTTGCGAGCACGGCCGCGAACGACAACGGCGTGGCGCATGCAGCCCCTCCAGCGGAACCATCGCTGCCGGGTTCGCATCAGGGACATGATCCGGCGCATCCCCTCGAACCGGGACTGTCGCAGGCAGCCGCGCAGCGGCTGGAGGCGATGCCGCTGACCGACGAAGACAGCATCAGCGCGCCACTCCCGGAAGATTATCCGTACCGCACCCGCCTGCGTCGCCGCCAGTACGAGACCGAGAAAAAGAAACTGCAGATCGAACTGCTGAAGATGCAGAGCTGGGTGAAGGACACCGGCCAGCGCGTCGTGGTGCTGTTCGAAGGTCGCGACGCCGCCGGCAAGGGCGGCGCCATCAAGCGCTTCACCGAACACCTCAACCCGCGCGGCGCGCGGGTGGTCGCCCTGCAGAAACCCAACGAGCAGGAGCGCGGCCAGTGGTATTTCCAGCGCTATATCGAGCACTTGCCCACGGCGGGCGAGATCGTGTTCTTCGATCGCAGCTGGTACAACCGCGCCGGGGTCGAGAAGGTGATGGGCTTCTGCACGCCCGCCGAATATCTCGAATTCCTGCGCGAAACCCCGGAGTTCGAACGCATGCTGGTCCGCAGCGGCATCCGCGTCTACAAATTCTGGTTCTCGGTCAGCCGCGAGGAACAGCTGCGCCGCTTCAACTCGCGCAGGAACGATCCGCTGAAACACTGGAAACTCTCGCCAATCGACCTGCAGTCGCTCGACAAGTGGCCCGACTACACCGAGGCCAAGAACGCCATGTTCTTCCACACCGACACCGCCGATTCGCCGTGGCTGGTGGTGAAGTCGGACGACAAGAAACGCGCGCGCCTGAACTGCATGCGTCACTTCCTGTCCACCCTGCCCTACCCGGGCAAGGACGCGCGCGTGGTGCACGCTGCGGATCCGCTGATCGTCGGCGCTGCCGCCAGCGTGCTGGCGAACGGTGACGGCCAGTAGCGCGACGACGCAGATACACGGGTGACGCGCGTCGCCGATTGCACTCTGCGCAGGTGCACGGCGACACTCGATGTTTCCCGGGAATGATGGACGGAACATGAGCGCGAGTTTGCGTTGGCCGCACTGGGCGCTGGTCGCCATCATCGGGCTGTTGATGACCTTCATCGCGCTGTGCTTCGGGATCTACGCATGGGGCGCGCGTTTCGTTCCCGATGACATCCCGGCATCGTCGTACCGTGCGCCGGATGCGATCCGGGATCGGTATCTCGCGGTGGAAGCCGACGGGGCGACCAGCATCCGCAAGCTCAATCCGGTCACGTTCTGGATCGATTTTCTCGTGTCCACGAGACAATTTCCGGAACAACCGCCTCCGGAACAGATCCTGTTGTACCGGGCGACGCGGGTCGCCCAGTTCAAGCACAGTCGCGCACGCACTCAGGGGGAGCATCACGTCGCGAGCATCGCACTGGCGGTGAAAGTCGGCCGGCAGTGGACACGCGACCAGGCAGTGAACACGATCCTGGCCGAAAGTGGGTTCCGGAAGGATGTGACCGGTATCGAAGCGGCGGCAGAGTTCTATTTCGGTGTCCCGCTCGCGGAACTGCGGCCGCAGGAGAGTCTCGCCCTGATCGCGCTGTTGAAAAGCCCTAGCTTCTACGACCCTTTCTGTAACCGCGCAAGCTTCGGAAAGCGCTATATGCAGACCGTCGAAAAGCTCGGAAAAACCGGCCCGGAATGGTCCGCCGCCGCGGCGCTGTCGCGACTGCGACCGATCGGATGCGACCGCCGTTGAGTTCCACCATGCATCGCGCATGCTGTCCGCTGCGCGCGCCGAATGCCGTTTTTTTCCGCTTCCCGGAAGCGCTCGAGCCCGGATTCCTGCCCGATATCGGCGAATACGCCGTCCTTCGTCGTAAATCAGCCGAAAAAAGCCTGAAAAAAGCCTTTTGGGGGCTTGGCGACGGCACGACCTTGGCCTACAGTGCGCATGCCGGCTCGTACCGGCCCAGACACAGTTCAACCATCCGACGAGGAAAACAAATTCTCATGGCAACGAAAAAGAAAGCCGCCGCGAAGAAGGCCGCAGCCAAGCCGGCTGCGCCGAAGCCGATCAAAGAAGTGATGAGCAAGTCCGCGCTGGTCGCGCACATCGCCGCCGCCACCGAAGTCGCCGCCAAGGATGTGCGCGCCGTGATGGCAACGCTCGAAGCCGCCATCCACGCGTCGATCGGCAAGAAGGGCGCCGGCACGTTCGTGCTGCCGGGCGTGCTCAAGATCACCTCGGTCAGCGTCGCCGCCAAGCCGAAGCGCAAGGGCATCAACCCGTTCACCGGTCAGGAAACCACCTTCGCCGCCAAGCCGGCCACCGTGAAGGTCAAGGTCCGTCCGATGAAGAAGCTCAAGGATGCCGCCACGGCCTGAGTCATCCAGCCGTTGCCATCGCTGCGGGTTCGCCCGCAGCAGCATGCGAAAAGCCGGATTTCCACAGGGAATCCGGCTTTTTCGTTTCCGTCCCCGCGGTTCGCGCCGCATCGGAATCTCCCGCCATGGCCAAAGCGACCTGCGCTTCCGAAGTGCGCCGTTTCACCGATATCCCGAACGTCGGCCCCGCCACCGCCGGCGATTTCGCGACGCTTGGCCTGCGCGCGCCCGCCGAACTGGCGCGCTGCGACGCCTACGCACTTTATCGCCGCCTCTGCACGACGACCGGCGTCCGCCACGACCCCTGCATGATCGATGTCTTCCTCGCCGCCATCGACTTCATGAATGGTGCGCCGGCGCAGCCCTGGTGGCATTACACCGCCCAGCGCAAGCACGCCCTAGGCGATGGATGAGCGCGCCGACCGCGACGGACGCCCGGCACAAGATCACCCGCGGTTCATGCCCTTCGCCTAAGCTGCGACCAACGCCCACGAGCCCACCATGACCGATATGTCCACGACGAACACGCGTCGCCGCTCTTTCCTATTCACTGCCGCCATTCTCGTTACGGTCGCCGTTATCGCGATCCTGCCGGGCTGCAATACGTTGAACACCGCAACCGCCCTACTGAGCAACCAGGTCGCCTTCACCGCGCCGCAGTTGCAGACGTATCTCGATCGCCATTATCCGCAGCAGTACGACCAGCTCGGCGGTCTGCTCAAGCTCAGCGTCAGCAATCCGCAGGTCGCGATCCCGCCCGACAGCACGCGCCTGCATCTGGATTTCGACGTCGGCATCGACGGTCTGGGCATGCGCAGCGACCGGCCCGCCGGGCATATCGCGGTCACCAGCGGGCTGCGTTACGACGTGGCCAGCAACGCGCTGTATCTGGAAGAACCCGAGCTTGAGTCGGCGGAACTGCCGTTGATCGGCAGCCGCATGAACGCGACCGGCCGCGAGCTGATCAACGGCTGGCTGCGCGATTACGCCCGCAGCGAACCGGTGTACAGACTCGACAAGGAGATGCTGGATACGCTCGGTTCGCGGCGGATCGCCGGCACCCTGATCCAGAACGGTCGCGTGGTGATCAAGCTCGACAAATGACCGGTTCGACGGGCCGCGCCGCCGGATTCCCGACTTATATCTCGAAGCGGTAGGACAGCTTCACCAGCAACTGTTCGCTGTCGCGCAGATCGAATGCGCTGCTGAATTCCTCGCCGACCGAATACCGGCCTGCGCCGGCATCGAACATCGAACCGCCGCGCACGTAGGCCAGATACAGATACGACAGCGGCGCGAATTCGTAGCGGTAGCGCACCTGGAACCCGAGATTGCGCAGCGCGAAGCTGTCGGCCGGATCGTTGTTGCGCACGGGCGTGCCGTCGGGCGCGACGACCCAGGCGCGTTTGGCGTCGGCGTCCAGGCCCAGCGCTTCGAGACGCACGCGCAGCTCCTGTTTGCTGTCGATCAGCCACACCGTGCCCGCATTGAGCAACGCCTGTTCCTGGCCGTAGGTGACCAGACGCGCGGTATCGCGATCCCAGATCAGCCAATCCGGGTTGCGCAGCAATTCCAGGCCAAGGAAAAAACTGAGGTTGTCGTTGACCGCATAGGTCGGCTCCAGATACGTGCTCCACGCGCCGCGATCGATGCCGCCCAGACCTTCCGCGCTGTAGCGCAGATTGGCGTAGAACGACCAGTGTTCTTTCTTCGGAAAGAAGCGCTCGGCGAATCCGAACAATCGACCCGGGTGATCGACCACGCCGTTGCCGCGGGTGATCAGGTCCTCATGACCGGGCGTCCAGCCCGCGATCTCGAAGAACTGGTTGCCGCCGTCGCGACGCTCGCTGCCGCGGTTCACCGCGAAGGCATCGCCGATATGCACGCCGTTGTCGTTCGTGCGCCGCGAGGTGGCGAAGCGCCACTGGTGCGAAGCGTACGGCGAGGTCTCCGGCAGCGAGGTGAAGCGTCGCGAAATCTCATAGCGGCCGTAGTTGTAGTTGTTGCGATCGAGGAAGCCCAAGTCGTTGAGCTGCAGATCGCCGCCGGTATGCAGCAGATAGAGCTGCTGCCGCCAACCATCGCCGATGTCGTGATCGACCCGCACCTGCGCGCCGGAATCGCGCACGGTCTCGCCGCGCTGGTCGATGCTGGAGCCGACCACATTGGTGCGGATGTTCCACTGCGCGTTCGGCGCCCACTGGTGATCGAGCGACAGCACGGTCGCCTCGCGGTCGAGGAACGGGCGGTTCACGTGGGTCAGCATCGCGCCGACGTTCTGCCCGGCGAATCCGCGGGTCGCGCGCAGCGCGTAGAAATCGCGGCCGACGCTGTCGCCCTCGGTGGCCGCGAACACGCCGTAGCCGAAACCGCCGGCGCTGCCGTTGATCTTGACCGCGGCGGTGACGTCGCCGGAACCGCTGCCGTCGTCGGCCTGCGCGCCGACGCGACGCGTGTAGATCAATTGTTGGGCATTGCCGAGCGAGCCGAACGGCACTTCGAAATAGCCCTGGTTCTCGGTGAAGAACGGACGCCGGTCGCCGAAGAAGGTTTCGATCGCGCCGAAGTTGACGACGATCCCGTCGCTCTCGACCTGGCCGAAATCCGGATTCAGCGTCGCGCTGAGCTGGAACTGGCCGTTCGGCTTCCAGAACAGATCCACGCCGGCATCGGCATCGGCCTTGCCGCCGACGTTGTCGTACAGGCCGACGACGTAGGGCGTGATCGCCAGCAGCGACTGGCTGAACTGCGGCACCTCGACCTTGTTCAGCGCGCTGAGATAGCGCTGATCGTTGAAACTGATCGCCGGCCACGTCATGCGCTCGTTGCTGTCGCCGACCACCCGGTCCAGCGCCAGCCCGATCGTGCGCGTGCCGCCCTCGCCGCTGCGCATCGGCGCGATGTGCCAGGGAATCAGCATCTCGGCGGACCAGCCGTGATCGTCCTCGGACACCGCATGCGACCAGTTGCCGTCCCAGTCGCCGTTGAACCGGGTCTCGTTGCTGATCGTGCTGTCGGCGATGTCGTCCGATAGCGCGACCATGAAGTTGTAGCCGCTGCGGCCGTCGCCGTCGAAGTCGATGTAGACATTGACCCGGTCGACGTTGCCGTTGTTGTCGCGCTGGAACCGCTGCCGGGTGCGCGGCACGTGCGCAGGCTGCAGGTTGCGGAAGGCGATCGCCAGGCCATCGGCGGTGGCCATGTACCAGGCCTCGGTGGCGTGCCGGCTGGGGTCGCGGGTCAGCGGCTGGGTCATGCGGAAGTCGTCGATGCGCTGCGCGCCGGACCATTCCGCGGGATCGATCCTGCCGTCGATGTCGAGGGCGAGGACCGGTACGGGTGTCGAGACGACCGCGGCGAGGAGCAAGGCGCGCATGGCGGCATCCCGTTCTGAAGTTGCGCGCATCCTGCGACAAGCGCCGGAGTGCGACGACTGTCTTAAGTCATGGAAACTTCCGTCGCCCTGTATCGTCCGTCACACGCCCGGTGTGCGGCGTCCGGCGGCATCGCCGCCGGTGGCGATTACTTCTTGGGCTGCAGCATCGTGCCGGTGCATTTCTTCGCACCGCACTTGCAGCCCCAGATCTTCTTCAGTTTGGCGGTATGCCGCTCGGCCAGCACGATGCCGTAGTTGTAGGTCAGTTCTTCGCCCGGCTGGATGTCGCGGATGGCCTCGATGAACACCTTGTCCTTGTGCGGCTTGCCCTTGGTGTTCTCTTCCTGCACCGCCTCGCAGTTGGGCGCGCAGCTGTGGTTGATCCAGCGCGCGACGTTGCCGTCGACGTTGGCATCGATCACGTAGTCGTCGTTGAGGGTGAACAGGAAGGTGTGGCCGTTCTCGTCGATGTCCGCGTAGGCCTCGTCGACCTCCGCGTGGGTGCGCACTTCGCCCTTGTAGCGCACGATGCGCTCGCCCTTGCGGATCAATTCGTCGGCGAACACGCCGTTGCCGTGGATGGGCGACAAGCGGGCGACGATCTTCTTCTTCGGCATGGCGTGAACGGTTCCGGCTGCGGATGCGTGGAGGGCGATTATGGCCTATTTGCCGGTGACCGCGGCGCGCGCGCAGCGCGGGTCCGGCTGCGCGCATGTCTTCGGGGCGGGCTCAGAACCAGCCGCGCCAGCCGCCGCTCCAGTACAGCGCCATGCCCAGGCCGAAGACGGTCCAGAACAGCGACTTGAACCCGCGCCAGGCTTTCCAGAGCAGGAACACCGCGCCCGCGGCCAAGAGCCAGCGCAGCCACTGCGAGCGCTCGGTGGCGTTCGCGGCGGATGCCGCGCGTTCGGCCAGGCGTTCGACGGTGGTCTGGAACGACGACGGGATGCTGTGGTTGGTGCGCATGGCGGGCTCCTGCGTCCGGGAGTGGACGCGGCCCATTGTCCTCAGCCCCGCGGAGCCGACCATTGGCCGTCATCAGTCATCGGCGGTGACAGTCGTCACCTGAGCTCGCCTGTACGAAAGGCCTCGCCGGAAAAGGCACGGATTGAGCCCGGCCGGCCGAAAGCGTACAATTTCGGTCCTGTTTCGATCGAGACGCCATCAGGCGCCCCAACCTGCCGATGCTCCGGGTCACCAAACTCACCGATTACGCCAGCGTAGTGCTGACCGTGCTGGCCAGCGCGCCGGATACCGTGCTCAGCGCGACCGGGCTGGCCGAACGCGCCGGTCTGGAGCCCCCGACCGTCGCGAAAGTGCTCAAACCCCTGGCCCAGGCCGGGCTGGTGCAGGCGTTCCGCGGCGTCGCCGGCGGCTACCGCCTGGCCCGGCCGCCCGCCGAGATCTCGCTGGTCGAGATCGTGGAAGCGATGGAAGGCCCGCTGGCGATGACCGAATGCAGCATCCACGAAGGCCAGTGCGGCATCGAGCATTCCTGCAGCGCCCGCGCCAACTGGCGGCGGATCAACGATGTCGTCGCCGACGCCCTGCGTCGCGTCACCCTGGCCGACATGATCCTGCCGGCCCCCGCGGCGGATGCGCGCAGGACCATTCCCGTTTCGCTGTCGGCCAATTGAGAACGACGATGACCGCCACCGCCCCCCGATCCAACGAATCGCAGCCGACTCCTGGCGTGATGCCCGTCCAGAACGCCGAAATCCTCGAACAGCTCGGCCGTCGCTACGACGCCGGCTTCGTCACCGACATCGAGTCCGAGACGCTGCCGCCGGGCCTCGACGAAGACGTGGTCCGCTTCCTGTCGGCGAAAAAGAACGAACCCGAGTGGATGACCGAATGGCGGCTCGCCGCGTATCGCCACTGGCTGACGATGACGCCGCCGCATTGGGCGAAGCTCGAGATCGCACCGATCGATTTCCAGTCGATCAGCTACTACTCGGCGCCGAAAGCCAAATACGCATCGCTCGACGAGGTGCCGCAGGAACTGCTGGATACCTACGACAAGCTCGGCGTGCCGCTGCACGAGCGCGCGAAGCTGGCCGGCGTCGCGGTGGACGCGGTATTCGACTCGGTCAGCGTCGGAACCACTTTTCGAAAAGAACTGGCCGAGAAAGGCATCATCTTCTGCTCGATGTCGGAAGCCCTGCACGATCATCCGGAGCTGGTCCGCCAGTACCTCGGCAGTGTGGTGCCGGCCGGCGACAATTATTTCGCGGCGCTGAATGCCGCGGTGTTTTCCGACGGCAGCTTCGTGTTCATCCCCAAGGGCGTGCGCTGCCCGATGGAGCTCAGCACCTACTTCCGGATCAACGCGATCAACACCGGTCAGTTCGAGCGCACGCTGATCGTCGCGGAGGAAAAATCCTACGTCAGCTATCTCGAGGGCTGCACCGCGCCGATGCGCGACGAGAACCAACTGCACGCGGCGGTGGTCGAACTGGTGGTGTTGGACGATGCCGAGATCAAGTATTCGACGGTACAGAACTGGTATCCCGGCGACGAAAACGGGATCGGCGGCATCTACAACTTCGTCACCAAACGCGGCGAGTGCCGCGGCGCGCGCAGCAAGATCAGCTGGACCCAGGTCGAAACCGGTTCGGCGATCACCTGGAAATACCCGTCCTGCGTGCTGCTGGGCGACGATTCCACCGGCGAATTTTATTCGGTCGCGCTGACGCACCATCGCCAGCAGGCCGACACCGGCACCAAGATGATCCACATCGGCAAGCGCACCAAGTCGAAGATCGTCAGCAAGGGCATCAGCGCCGGGCGCGGTCAGAACACCTATCGCGGCCTGGTGAAGGTGGAGCGCGGCGCCGACGGCGCGCGCAACCATACCCAGTGCGACAGCCTGCTGATCGGCAAACGCTGCGGCGCGCATACGTTTCCGTATATCGAAGTGAAGAACCCCAGCGCGACCGTCGAGCACGAGGCCACCACCTCGAAGATCAGCGACGACCAGATGTTCTATTGCCGCAGCCGCGGCATTTCCGAAGAGAACGCGGTGTCGTTGATCGTCGACGGATTCTGCAAGACCGTCTTCCGCGAACTGCCGATGGAATTCGCGGTGGAAGCCAAGAAACTGCTGGAAGTCTCGCTCGAAGGTTCGGTCGGATGAACGCCGCTGTCACATCCGCCTCAGCCGTCGGCGAAACCGACCTGCAGCGGCTGCTGGCCGGGCTCGCGCCCGAGTTGGCGGCGCGTCCGCGCACGATCCGTTCGCAGGCCGCGGACGCTTCCGTCCCGGCCGCCACCATCATGCTGTTCCGCGAGGACGAAGGCGTCACGACGGTCGTCGAAGTCGACGAATCGACCGACGAACCGCTCTGGGCGCAGATCACGCTGCGCATCCATTCCAGTCTGGAAGCGGTCGGAATGATGGCGGCGATCGCCACCGCCCTCGCCGCGCGCGACATTCCCTGCAACGCCGTATCCGCGTATTACCACGATCATCTGTTCGTCCCGTGGCCGCGTCGCGACGACGCCATCGCCGCACTGCAGGCGCTTGCCGGAGACACCGCATGACCCTCAGCGACATCATCGGCACGTTCGGCGTCTCCATGCTGCTGATCGCCTTCGTGCTCAATCAGCGACGCACGATCTCCGAGCATTCGCGCACCTTCCTCTCGATGAACATGATCGGCGCGCTGCTGTGCGGATATTCCGCGTGGCTGGTGAGCTTCATGCCGTTCGTGGTGCTCGAAACCGTCTGGGCGCTGTTCGCCGCCTGGGGGCTGCTGCGCTGGTCGCCGGCCACCGCGGACTGACGCCCCCCTTTCATACCTGAGCCTTTCCGGCACGAAGAATCCGACATGTTGAAGATCGACAACCTCCACGCCAGCGTCGCCGGCAAAGCCATCCTCAAAGGGCTCACGCTCGATGTGAAACCCGGCGAAGTGCACGCCATCATGGGCCCGAACGGCGCCGGAAAATCCACGCTCGGCAACATCATCGCCGGCCGCGACGGCTACGGGATCGGCGAAGGCTCGGTGTCGTTCGAAGGCCAGGATCTGTTGGCGCTGGAGCCCGAGGAACGCGCCGCGCTCGGCGTGTTCCTGGCGTTCCAGTATCCGGTCGAGATCCCGGGCGTGAACAACACCTACTTCCTGCGCAGCGCGCTCAACGCGCAGCGCAAGGCGCGCGGCGAAGGCGAACTGGATTCGATGCAGTTCCTCAAGCTGGTACGCGAGAAGCTCGCGGTGCTGCACCTGAAGGACGAACTGCTGCATCGCGGCGTGAACGAAGGTTTCAGCGGCGGCGAGAAGAAGCGCAACGAGATCTTCCAGCTCGCGGTGCTGGAACCGAAGCTCGCGATCCTCGACGAAACCGACTCCGGCCTCGACATCGACGCGCTGAAGGCGGTCGCCGACGGCGTCAACGCGCTGCGCAGCCCGCACCGCGCGTTCGTGGTCATCACCCACTATCAGCGCCTGCTCGACTACATCAAGCCGGACGTCGTGCATGTGCTGGCCGACGGACGCATCGTCGAAACCGGCGGCCCGGAACTGGCGCTGGAACTGGAAGAACACGGCTACGCGTGGATCAAGGACCGCGTGACGCCGGAGGCCGCGGCACGATGAGCGCATTGCTCGACTCGTTAGCGGCCGCGTTCGACGGCCTCGCGCAACGCGAGGCCGCGGGTCTCGGCGCGCACCGCCGCGAAGCTTTGGAGGCGGCGCTGCGCGACGGTCTGCCCGGTCCACGCAGCGAAGCCTGGAAATACACGCCGCTGCGCGCGATGGAGCGGCGTGCGTTCGCGCCTGCAGCGCCGATCGCTGCCGATACGGTCGCGGATATCGGGGCATTGGATGCCGCGCTCGCGGATGTTCCTTCTCCGCGCATGGTCTTCGTCGACGGATGCTACGACGCCGCGCGCAGCGATATCGCCGCCATGTCCATGCCCGGCATCGACGTACAGCCGTTGTCGCAGGTGCTGCGGACGGGCGAGCCGCGCGACGCCAACTTCCTGGCGCGTCGCTTCGCGGGCGCCGATGAAGTGTTCGCAAACCTCAACGCCGCATTGGCCGAAGAAGGCGTCGTCATCCGTCTCGACCACGAATGCCCGGCCGCCTTCCCGCTGCATCTGGTGTTCGTCGCCAGCGGCCGGGCACAGGAATCCGCGACGCATCTGCGCCACTTCGTCGATCTGCGCAACGACACCCACCTGTGTCTGGTCGAACACCACATCGCCCTCGGCGAACACCGTGGCCTGTCCAATCACGTCTTCCACGTCCATCTCGGCCAGCGCGCCGGACTCGAGCATGTGCGCGTGCAGAGCGAAGCCGCGGGCGCGAGCGTGTTCGCGCGCACCGACGCGGTGCTCGCGCGCGATGCGCGCTATGCCCGTCTCGATCTCGAGCTCGGCGCGTCGCTGTCGCGGCACGAATTGAACGTCCGCCTCGAAGGCGATCATGCGCGATTGACCGCATCCGGCGTGCTGTTCGCCGACGGCAAACGCCACGTCGACACGCGTCTGGGCATCGCCCACATCGCCCGCGACACCGCCTGCGATCTGTTCTGGCGCGGACTGGCCACCGATCGCGGCCGCGCGGCCTTCCACGGTGGCATCGTCATCCGCGAAGGCGCCGACGGCAGCAACGCCAACCTGTCGAACAAGAATCTGCTGCTGTCTTCGCAGGCCGAAATCGACACCCAGCCGGTGCTGGTCATCCATGCCGACGAAGTGCAGGCCGCGCACGGCGCCACCGTCGGCCAGCTCGATCCCACCGCGCTGTTCTACCTGCGCACGCGCGGACTGCCCGAACCCGAAGCGCGCGCGCTGCTGACCGCGGCGTTCTGCCGCGAAGCGCTGAACGTCGTCGCCGCCGGACCACTGCGCAACGCGCTGACCGCGATGCTCGACGCCCGTCTCGCAGAGGCAACCGGACCATGATCGCGCAGAGCGCCGACACGGCAGGTATCGACTGGAGCGCTGTCCGCGCCGATTTCCCGCTGCTGACCCGCGAAGTCCACGGCAAACCGCTGGTCTATCTCGATTCCGCCAACACCGGCCAGAAGCCGGCGAAGGTCATCGACACCGTCGACGACTTCTTCCGCCACCACAACGCCAACGTCAGTCGCGCGGTGCATGCGCTCGGCACCGAGGCCACCGAAGCCTACGAAGCATCGCGGACGAAGCTCGCCGGCTTTCTCGGCGCGCATCGCGACGAACTGGTGCTGTGCAGCGGAACCACGTTCGCGATCAATCTCGTCGCGTATTCGTGGGCGCTGCCGCGACTGAAGGTCGGCGACGCGATCCTGCTCAGCCGCATGGAGCATCACGCCAACATCGTGCCGTGGCAGCTGGTCGCCGAACGCACGGGCGCGACGATCCGGGTCGCCGAGATCCGCGAAGACGGCACGCTCGATCTCGACGCGCTGTACGCGGCGATGACGCCGGACGTGAAGATCCTCGGCCTGACCCATGTCAGCAACGTGCTGGGCACGGTCAATCCGGTGCGCGCGATCTGCCGCGAAGCGCGACGCCGCGGCATCGTGACGGTGATCGACGGCTCGCAGGCCGCGCCGCACCGCACACTCGACATTCCATCGCTCGGCTGCGATTTCTATGCGATCACCGGCCACAAGATGTGCGGCCCGACCGGTACCGGCGCGCTGTGGGCGCGGCGCGAGCACATCGCCGCGATGCCGCCGTTCCTCGGCGGCGGCGAAATGATCAAGGAAGTGCGCTTCGAAGGCACGACCTTCAACGACGGCCCGCATCGTTTCGAAGCGGGCACGCCGAACATCGCCGGCCACATCGGCCTCGGCGCCGCGGTCGATTACCTCTCCACGATCGGCATGCCTGCGATCGAAGCGCGCGAGGCCGAACTGCTGGCGCACGCCAGCGAAGAACTGCAGCGCATCGAAGGCCTGCGGATCCTCGGCAACGCGCCCGAGAAAGCGGCGGTGATCAGTTTCCTGGTCGACGGCGCGCACGCGCACGATCTGGCGACGCTGCTGGATCTGGAAGGCGTGGCGGTGCGTTCCGGCCACCACTGCGCGCATCCGCTCATGCGGTTTTATGGCGTCGCCGCGACCTGCCGCGCTTCGTTCGCGTTCTACAACACGCACGAGGAAATCGAACGCTTCGCTGCCGCCCTCGTCAAGGTCCGCCGCCTGCTCGGCTGATCGCCGCCGTCACACGCAAGGGATTACCCGTTGAAGGAATGGCCTTTTCAAACACCATGCCGACCGTCATGCTCAGTTTCCGCAGCGCCACCCACGACGATATTCTCGCGCTGATCGCGCTGGTCACCGCCGCGTATCGCGGCGATGCCAGCCGCCAGGGTTGGACCACCGAGGCCGATCTGCTCGGCGGCCAGCGCATCGATGCGCAGATGCTGCGCGCCGATCTGGATGCGCCGGGCAGCGTGATCGTGCTGGCCACCGACAGCGGCGACGAGGATCGGCCGCGTCTGGTCGCCTGCGCCAATATCGCGAAGCAGGCCACCGACGACGGCATACCCACGGCTTATTTCGGCTTGTTCTCGGTCGATCCCGATCTGCAGGGCGGCGGCATCGGCAAACTGGTGCTGGCGGAAGCCGAACGCATCGCGCGCGACACCCTGGGCTGCTCGCGCATGCGCATGACGGTGATCGACAGCCGCGAAGAACTCATCGCCTATTACGAACGTCGCGGCTATGTCCGCACCGGCATCCGCAAACCGTTTCCGTACGGCGACCCGCGCTATGGTCTGCCGAAGCGCGACGACCTGCAGTTCGAGATCCTCGAAAAATCATTGGAGATGCGGCCGTGAGCGACTGGACCTTCGTATGCGCGACCGGGCAATTGCTGCCCGGCGAAAAAGCCGTGGCCTGGGCCGACGATACGCCGATCCTGGTGGTGAATCTGGACGGCGAACTCTATGCGCTGGAAGATCGCTGCACGCACGACGAATTCGAGCTGTCGTCCGGCGATGTCGACCCCGTGGAAGGCAGCATCACCTGCGTGCTGCACGGCGCACGCTTCGATCTGCGCGAAGGCACCGCGCTGTGCGCACCGGCCTATGAGCCGGTGGCGAAATTTCCGGTGAAAGTCGAGCACGGCGGCATCTGGGTGCGCGACGATCGCTAGACCGGATCCGGTCGAGCGGGTTTGTGAAGATGCCTGTAGGAGGGGCTTCAGCCCCGAGCTTTTTTCGCAGAGATCGGGTCTGATCTTTTTTCGCAGAGCTCGGGCCTGAAGGCCCTCCTACGGGATCGACAGCGCATCTAAACCCATTGTCGCCAACATCCCGGTCATGCGCCCGGCCTGGATCGCCTGCTCGCTCGACGCATTGCCCTGCTCCGCGCGTTTCGCCACGCCCTGCGCGATCGCCGCGAGCCGGAAAAAACTGAAGGCCAGCACGAACGGCCAGTCCGCCGGAATCGGCCGGCCGGTCAGCTGCGAATAGCGCGCGAGCAGCGCGGCTTCGTCGGGAATGCCCAGCGCCGCGCGATCCAATCCGGCCAGACCCGGCAACGCGGGATTGCGCGGCAGGCGCAGCGCCATGCAGAAATAACCGAGGTCCGCGAGCGGATGGCCCAGGGTCGATAATTCCCAATCGACGATGGCGATGACGCGCGGCGATTGCGGATGGAACATCAGATTGTCGATGCGGAAATCGCCGTGCGCCAGCGCGACCACGCCGTCGTCGGCAGGACAGCGCGCCGGCAGCGCGTCGATCAGCGCATCCATCGCCGGCAGCGGCCGCGTTTCGCTGGCGCGGTATTGTTCTGTCCAGCGCCTGATCTGGCGCTCGAAATAATTGCCGGGTTTGCCGTAATCGCCCAGACCGACCGCTTCCGGATCGATCGTGTGCAACGCCGCCATCGCATCGATGATCCCGATGTAGATGTCGCCGCGCCCGGCAGGATCCATGTCCGGCAGCGATGGATCCCACAGGATCCGGCCGTCGACGAACGACATCAGATAGAACATCGAACCGATGATCGACGCGTCGCTGCAGAGATGCAGCGGCTGCGCGACCGGCACCGCGGTGCCGTGCAGCGCCTGCAGCACGCGGAATTCGCGATCCACCGCATGCGCCGACGGCAGCAGTTGCCCCGGCGGTTTGCGTCGCAGCACATAGGTGCCGCTGGCCGCATCGATCCGATAGGTCGGATTGGACTGGCCGCCCTTGAACTTGGTCGCGGTCAGCGGTCCACGAAAATCGGCGACGTTCGCCTCCAGATAGGTCGCCAGCGAATCGACGGGCAGGTCGAGCGGATGGGTCATGTCCATGTCTCGGGAAAATCCATATGCGTGGCTTTCGTAGGAGGGGCTTCAGCCCCGAGGTGTTTGCGATGGCACCGATGGAAAAGATCGGGGCTGAAGCCCCTCCTACGGTCAGCCTTTGAGCATCGATCGCGCGAGCGATGCGATGTGCACTTCGTCCGGACCATCAGCCAGGCGCAGCGAACGCGCGCCGGCGTAGGCCTGGGCCAGGAAATAATCCTGCGACAGGCCGCCGCCGCCGTGGATCTGCATCGCGCGATCGATGACCGCGCAGGCCATGCGCGGCGCGACGATCTTGATCATGCCGATCAGATCCTTCGCGCCCTTGTTGCCGTACGCGTCCAATGCCGCCGCGGCCTGCAGCGTAAGCAGACGCGCCTGTTCGATCTCGCAGCGCGACAGCGCGATCGCTTCCTGCGCCATGCCGTGCCCGCCGAGCGGGCGGCCGAAGGCCTCGCGGCTGCGCGCGCGCGCGACCATCATCTCCAGCGCGCGCTGCGCCAGACCGATCAGGCGCATGCAGTGATGGATGCGTCCCGGCCCCAGTCGCGCCTGCGCGATCTCGAAACCGCTGCCGGATTCGCGCAGCAGATTGGCGACCGGCACGCGGACGTCGGTGAACTCGATTTCGACATGCCCGTGCGGCGCGTCGTCGTAGCCGAACACCGTCAGCGGCCGCAGCACGCGTACGCCCGGCGTCGACATCGGCACCAGCACCATCGACTGGCGGCGATGCGCCGGCGCGTCGGGATCGGTCACGCCCATCACGATCATGATCTCGCAGCGCGGATCGCCCGCGCCGGTGGTCCACCACTTGCGCCCGTTGATGACGAACTCGTCGCCCTCGCGCACGATCGGCAGCGCGATGTTGGTGGCGTCGGAGCTGGCGACATCGGGTTCGGTCATCGCGAACGCCGAGCGGATCTCGCCCGCCAGCAATCGCGGCAGCCACGGCGCCTGTTGTCCGGGCGTCGCGAAGTGCAGCAGCACTTCCATGTTGCCGGTGTCGGGCGCGCTGCAGTTGAAGACTTCGGGCGCGAACAGACTGCGGCCGGTGAGTTCGGCGATGGGCGCGTAGTCGAGATTGCTCAGACCCGCGCCGTGGGTCGGATCCGGAAGGAACAGGTTCCACAATCCCTGCGCTTTCGCCTCTGCCTTCAGCGATTCCAGCAGCGGCGGAATCGTCCAGCGCGTCTGCGGATCGGCGGCATGCGCGTGGAATGCGATTTCCGCCGGAATGATCCGCTCCGCGACGAAAGCCGCAACCGCGGACTGCAGTTCGCGCGAGCGATCCGAGAAGGGAAACAGCGTGGCGATGCGTTGGGTGCTCATCGTGTCCTCGGAAACATGCGTGTAGGAGGCCCTCAGGCCCGATCTTCAGCCCGTAACCCGGTCAAACATGCTCGGGGCAGAAGCCCCTCCTACGCAGGCAGATCTACGGGTTCAAACAAATTCGTAGCGGATCAATAGTAGGTCCACAGATCGCGTTCGCCGTGCAGATGCGGCAGCGCGTTCCACGAGCCCATCCGCAGGCGGCCGCCGTGCGGATGGAACTCCGACAGTGCACTGTTGCGCAGCGACAGATTGAGTTCGACCGCGCGCGCGTTGGGCACGTCCAGCGCGATCTGCGCGAGCCGCGAGATCACACCGCCCGAGCTGAGCACCAGCACCTCGCCGTCGCCCGCCAGCGCTTCCAGCCGCTCGCCGGCCGACTGCACGCGTTGGCCGAACGCGGCCCAGCTTTCCGGCAGCCCCGGCAATTCGTCGTTCGCCCAGGCCAGCAGCGCCGCCTGCAGCATCGCCGCCACATCGCGCGGCTGGCCGCTGCGGCTGGCGGCGGCAATCGGATGCTCCGGATCGCGCGCCAGATAGGCGCCGAATACCGCTTCGTGGTCGAATTCGGCGAAGCCGGCGTCGGCCACCACCTCGGGCAACGGTAGCCCTTGCGCGGCGAAGGCTTCGGCCACGCCCTCGGCGGTCTGCCGGTGCCTGCGCATGCCGCCCACCACCACCGACTCGAATCGATGACCGCCGCGCGCCAGCCAATCGCCGAGCCGGCGCGACTGCAGTCGTCCGCGCTCGGACAGGTTGTCGTAATCGGCGGCGCCGTAGCTCGCCTGTCCATGACGGACCAGCAGCAGACTCATCCCGGGCGCTCCGTCGACATGCAGCCCGTCGCAGGCAGGGTTGGCATCGAGGGAATCGCGGTGTGCGAGGACACGGTAGGCAAGCGTATGCATCCGATGGAACGTCTTCGGCATCGTACGCGCCGGGTCATGCCGGTCAAGGGCGGAGTGCGTGGTCGCACTTTTTCCGGATGACGCACGACTCGGCCATCGACGTATCGGGCTTCACTCCGCGACCGCCAACGCCGGCCGCAGCGCATGCGCGCGGAAATGTTCCGGACCCATCAGGTCGACGCCGCATTCGAGCCGGTACAACCAGTCGAGCAGTTCGCGCTGGGCATCGCCGCGGAACGGCATGCCGTGTTGCGGGACGATCATCGCCGGCTCGAGTTCTCGCACCATGTCCACCCACAGGCGCACGATGCGGTTGCCGGCCATGTAGCGACGGTGAAACCCTTCCATGCACGGACGGTAGCTCTCGAAATCCTCGACGAAGCCGTAGGGCATGCCGCTGGCGACCAGTCCGGAGCAGATGTCGCCGGAGAACAGGATCCGGCTGGTCTCGTCGAAGAACGAGAGATTCCCGACCGAATGCATGAAGTGCGCGGGCAGCGCCAGCACATCGACATCGCCCAGTGCGATACGCGCGCCCTGGTCCTCCACCAGCAGATAGCGGTCGGGTCCGGCGTTCTCCATGTAGTGCGGCACCAGATGCGGGACGAAACGCCCCCACAGCCGCGAGCACACGACCTTCGCCTTGGTATACAGCAGCCACTTGTCGACCGACCCGATGACGTCCGGGTCCTGATGCGAGCACAGGATCAGGTCGATCTGGTGCGGACGCACATTGCGTCCCAGCGCCAGTACCAGGGGGTTGTAGAGCAGCGCGCCGCCGGGATCGATCAGTGCGGAGCGCTCGCCATGCTTGATCAGGAACTGGTTGGCCTGCACGCCGTCGTCGCCGCGGACGAGGTCGTTGTAGGCGATGCAGCGGTGGTCGGCGGATTCATACAGAACGAATCCCATGACGGAGATCCTTGCGCGAGGGGAGGCGCGCAGAGTGAAGACGCGGGCGCCGTCGCACCTTGATCATGCTCAATATTCCGCGGCTTTTTCGATCAGTCGCGGCCAGTCCGCATTCCGGCACATCCGATTCGAGGGGCTCGATCACATTTCCGCGGAGACCGGCCGCAGCCGGATCACCAGCACTTCGCCGCCGCCGTCCAGCGCGAAGCGCGCGCGCCCGGCCGTCGCAGTCAGCAACAGCGTGTCGCCCATCGACGCGGCCACTCGATCGCTGCCGTCGGCGGCATCGGTCCGGCCGGACAGCACATGCACGGCCCAGGTTTCGCCCGGTTCGACGAACAGCACCATCGAACCCACCAACGGACGGTGCCAGAGGTGCGCGTCGATGCGTTCGCGGCGCCACATCAGATTGAAATCGTGGGTCGTGCCGTCGATGAGTTCGCCGGAGACCGCGCGTTCGCCGGGGAAACGCACCCGCCCGTGCGGCGGCTCCACATCGCGCACCTCGCCGTCGTCGAAGCGCAGGCGCACGCCGTTGCCGTGCAGCAGCACCAATTCGCGATCGACGCCATCGAACGTGGAAAACGGCCCGTCGCGCTCGATCTCGGCGATCGACAGGCGCCAGTCCCAATCGTCCGCGGCCTCGGGACACCTCAGGATCTCGCGGGTCCAGCCGAAACCATTCCGCCAGCGTTCGCGGCGGTAATCGTGTGCGGGAATCAGGCGCAGGCGGGCGGACATTCGGACCTCCGGGACGGACCGGGCGAGTGTAGCCGAGCGCTTCATCGCCAATATCTAAGGCCGCGATCGCTCGCGGCCTTAGGTGCCGGTGGGGCGGGATGGATCAGCGCTTCTTCGGGGCCGCCGTCGGCGCCTTCGCCGCGGCGGCGGCCGGCTTGGCGGGCGCGATACCGCCGCCGATCACGATCATCTCGCGGTTCTTCTCGACCGTCTTCAGGCCGATGCCGTCGACCTGCGCCAGCTGCTCGGCGCTGCGGAAGGCGCCGTGCTGTTTGCGATAGGCGACGATGGCTTCCGCCTTGCTGGGGCCGACGTTGACCAGCACGCGGTCGAGGGTGGCGGCGTCGGCGGTGTTGATATTCACCTTCTCGGCGGCGAAGGCGCTGCCGGCGAGGGCCAGCGACAGGGCGGTGGCGGCGATCAGGGACTTGAGGTTGAACAGGTTCATGGCATGGCTCCTTGGTTGGGTTGGGCAGATCGGATTCGGGACTGTCGGTGGCGTTCACGCTGCCGGGCTTTTCGGTGTGCGCCGGTGCGTTGCGTCGACAGGGACAGTGTCCGGATTCGCCCTGCCCGGCCACATCGCCGAATCACCCGTCCAGGGGCCAGCCGATGCCTCACGCGAGGGTCGGAAAATCCCTACAGACCCGCCCGCCGCAAGCCCCGGGGATCGGATCGGATGGGGGGCGTACAATGGCCGGACTCTTCAACATCGGTTCCCAACGCCATGGCTATCCGCAACGTCGACCCGACTTCCACCCAGCCCGCTTCGGCCCAGCCGGCTTCGATCCGGCCGGCTTCCCTCAAGACCTTCATCGATGGCAAATGGGACGACGAAATCGTCCCGCAGCTCGTCGAATACATCCGGATTCCGAACAAGTCGCCGATGTTCGACAGCGACTGGGCTGCGCACGGTTACATGGACGATGCGGTGAAGCTGATGGAAACCTGGGCGCGGGCGCAGAACGTCGCGGGCATGCAGGTCGAAGTGGTGCGCCTGGAAGGCCGCACGCCGCTGATCTTCGTCGACATCCCGGCCAGCGCCGATGCCGACACCGGCGAAGACTGCGTGCTGCTGTATGGGCATCTGGACAAGCAGCCGGAGATGACCGGCTGGGACGACGACCTGGGCCCGTGGAAGCCGGTGATCAAGGGCGATCGCCTGTACGGCCGCGGCGGCGCCGACGACGGTTACGCGATCTTCGGCTCGATCGCCGCGGTGCAGGCGCTGCAGGAACAGGGCGTGCCGCACGCGCGCTGCGTGGTGATGATCGAAGCCTGCGAGGAATCCGGCAGCTACGACCTGCCCGCCTACGTCGACCATCTGGCCGCGCGCATCGGCAAGCCGTCGCTGGTGGTGTGTCTGGATTCCGGCTGCGGCAACTACGACCAGCTGTGGTGCACCACCTCGCTGCGCGGCCTCGCCGGCGGCAATCTCACCGTCAAGGTGCTGAGCGAAGGCGTGCATTCGGGCGACGCGTCCGGCGTGGTGCCGTCGAGCTTCCGCATTCTCCGCCAGTTGCTGTCGCGGATCGAAGACCAGGACAGCGGCCGGGTCCTGATCGACGGTCTGCACGTGGAGGTGCCGGCCGACCGCATGGTGCAGGCGAAAACCTGCGCGGAAGTGCTGGATACCGCCATCTTCGACAAATTTCCGTTCCTGCCCGGCATGACCCCGATGCATGCGGACCTGACCGAACTGGTGCTCAACCGTACGTGGCGCCCGGCGCTGTCGATCACCGGCGCGGAAGGCCTGCCGCCGCTGTCGTCGGCCGGCAACGTGCTGCGTCCTTTCACATCGGTGAAGCTGAGCCTGCGCCTGCCGCCGACGCTCGACGGCAAGCGCGCAGGCGAACTGCTGACCGAAGCCCTGCTGCGCGATCCGCCGAACGGCGCCGAAGTCACCCTGCATCTCGAGAAGGATTCCACCGGCTGGAACGCACCGACGATGACGCCGTGGCTGGAACAGGCGATCGACGACGCCAGTCAGTCCTTCTTCGGCAAACCGGCGATGTACATGGGCGAAGGCGGCACCATTCCGTTCATGGGCATGCTCGGCGAAAAATTCCCGGGCGCGCAGTTCATGATCACCGGCGTGCTCGGCCCGCACTCCAATGCCCACGGTCCCAACGAATTCCTGGACATCCCGATGGGCAAGCGGGTCACCGCTTGCGTGGCGCAGGTGCTGGCCGAACACCGCAACGCCAGCGTCCGCGGCGAAACGGTCGGCGTGGCGGCGGTGGCCGGCGGCGAGCAGCACGGGGATCACGGCTGCTGCTGAGATTGCCGGTGTGTAGATACCGTCTTGTTCACCCCGCCGCAAGCCGGTTGGGATCGAATGGCGTCTGATGCTTCCAGACACCGAAGATGATGTGCATGAGCTTGCGCATGACCGCACAGACCCTGACGAGGCCGGGTTTCCCTGCGTTGCGCAAGCGCTGGGAGAAGGGCGCCAGGAGGGGGTTGT